>Ga0116217_10006681_pt1 | contig 9959 bp, 6 predicted proteins | sample Sb_taG_6_FD_89697 | JGI IMG/M metagenome (GOLD analysis project Ga0116217, IMG submission 89697) | Peat soil microbial communities from Weissenstadt, Germany - Sb_50d_4_PS metaG | ecosystem: Environmental > Terrestrial > Soil > Wetlands > Peat | place: Germany: Weissenstadt | collected 2010-09-21 | reverse complement strand
GGCGAACTGGTTGGCGATCATCGCCGAGATGGTCGTGCCTTGCGCGAGGATCGAGGACTGAATCTTGGTGGCGTTGCCGATGACGAAGGTGACCGCCATCGTTTCGCCCAGCGCGCGGCCGAGCGCCAACATGACGCCTCCGATCACGCCAACCCGCGTGTAAGGGATGACAATGTTGCCGACGACCTCGAAGGTCGTCGCGCCGACGCCATAGGCGGCCTCTTTGAGCACGGCGGGGACCGTGTCGAAGACATCCCGCGACACCGCGGTGATGAAGGGCAGGATCATCAGCGCGAGCACGAGCCCCGCGGTCAGCACCCCATAACCCAGCGGTGGCCCCGCAAACAAAAAGCCGATGCCCGGCACGTTGCCGAGCGTGTTGATGAGGAAGGGCTGGATGTAGCTCTGCATCACCGGCCGGAAATAATAGACACCCCAGATGCCGTAGATGATCGAGGGAATTCCAGCGAGGAGCTCGATCGCGACGCCGATCGGCCGACGCAGGGGCAACCAGCAGAGCTCCGTCAGGAACACCGCGATGCCAAGGCCGACCGGGACGGCGATCAGCATGGCGATCAACGAGGTGACGAGGGTGCCGTAAATCGCCGTCGCCGCGCCGAATTTCTCTCTCGGCGGACTCCAGGCGTCAGAGAACAGAAAACCGACGCCGAATTCCCGGAACGCCGGCCAGGCGCCAATGAACAGGGAGACCACAACCCCGAGCAAGAGCACAAGAACGAGAACCGCCGAGCCGAGGGTCAGAAGGCGGAAGCCGTTGTCGGAGAATTTGAGCCGGCCGAGCGCACGGGCGCGGTCCATCGGCGAGCTGCGCGCGGCGCTGGTGGGTTGGAGTGCGGTCGCCGTCATGGCTGTTTTTCAACTTTGCGTGTTGCTCGGAAAGCCGACCGGCGAAGCGGCGCGGACCGCGGAGCCGCCAGCGCCGCTTGCCGACCATTATTTCTGCTGGATGTCGGAAGCCCACATCTTCTCGACCTTCGCGACGACATTTTCGGGCATCGGGATGTAGTCGAGGTCCTGCGCCATCTTGTCGCCCTTCTCGTAAGCCCACTTGAAGAACATCAGCGCGTCGTTTGACGCGGCGACGTCGACCGGCTTCTTGTACATCAGGATGAACGTCGCGGCGGTCATCGGCCACGCCTTGTCGCCGGGCTGATTCGCCAGGATGAGATAGAAGCCTGGCGCGCTGTCCCAGTCGGCGCTGGCGGCCGCGGCCTGGAAGGTCTCCATTGTCGGGGCGACCGTCTTGCCCGCCTTGTTGATCATGCTGGTGTAGGTCAGCTTGTTCTGGTCGGCGTAGGCGTATTCGACATAGCCGATCGCGCCCGCGGTCGTGGCGACGTTGTTGGCGACGCCGTCGTTGCCCTTGGCGCCGATGCCCGAGGGCCATTCGACAGTGGTCGCCGAGCCGACCTTGTCCTTCCATTCCGGCGAGACTTGGTCCAGGTAGTAAGTGAAGTTGAAGGTGGTGCCCGAGCCGTCGGCGCGATGGATGTTGGCGATGGCGAGATCGGGCAGTTTGAGCTCCGGATTGAGCTTCTTGATGGCCGGATCGTTCCACTTGTTGATCTTGCCAAGATAGATTTGCGCTACAGTGGGACCGTCGAGCACGAGCTCGCCGGGCTTCACCCCTGGGATATTGACGACCATCACGATGCCGCCCATCACCATCGGCCACTGGGCGAGGCCGTCCTTGTCGAGGTCCTTGGCTTCGAGCGGAGCATCGGTCGCGCCGAAGGTCACGGTCTTGGCCCGGATCTGCTTGATGCCCGCGCCCGATCCGATCGACTGATAGTTCAGTCCGTTACCGGTGTCTTTCTTATAGGCGTCGGCCCACTTGGCGTAGATCGGAAACGGAAAGGTCGCGCCCGCTCCGGAAATATCCGCAGCGCAGGTGCCGCCAACAGCGCCGACCAGCATGGCGGCCGCGAACAAGGATTTGAAGAACATGGGGGCCTCTCCGGTGAAAATTGACAGGGTGAACCGCGGACTTCAACCCGCGCGTCGGCCCCACTTCGAGGCCGCGTGCGATTCATAGCGCCCCAGCGGCATGCTTATATGACGCAGGAGCGAATGTTATGTGACGCTATAAGTCTAAGAAAAATCTTGGGAATCATGGCTTCGCTTTTTTGTGCAAGGGCACGCTCGCCACGAAGCAGGAGCCGTGGTTCACCCGGCTGGTGATCGTCAGCTTTCCGCGATGGCGGGTGAGGATGTGCTTCACGATGGCGAGGCCGAGACCCGTTCCGTTCTTGGCGCGGCTTTGGGTAGGGTCGACGCGGTAAAATCGCTCGGTCAGTCGGGGAAGATGTTCCGGCGCAATGCCCGGCCCGTGGTCCCGCACGCTCAACGTCGCTTCCTTCTCCGTCGTCGCGACCGTGACCCCGACCACACCGGCGGTTTCCGAATCGGCGCGGACGCCATATTTGATCGCATTCTCAATTAAATTTTCCGCAACGCGCAGCAATTCGTCACGGTCGCCGACAACCATTGCCGGCTGCGTTGCGCTCAGTCGGATTTCGACGCCAAGATCCGCGGCCATCGGCGTCAGCGCGTCGACAACGCTGCGCGTCGTCTGGGCGAAATCGACAATCGTCTCGGGCCGCAGGTGTTGCTTCTGCTCGATGCGCGAGAGCGACAGCAGGTCTTCGATGAGACGCGCCATGCGTCGCCCTTGTTCGCGCATGATGGCCAGAAAACGGTCGCGCGCCTTCGCGTCGTCATGCGCCGAGCCTTGCAAGGTCTCGATGAAGCCGACCAGCGAGGCCAAGGGCGTACGCAATTCATGACTGGCGTTGGCAATGAAGTCGACGCGCAAGCGCTCGACTCGCCGCGCTCCTGTCTGGTCGCGCAAAGTGAGCAGCGTGGCCCCGACTTTGCCGTCGGGCGCGGTGAGCGGCGCGACGCAGACGTCGAACAGCCGTTCGACCGGCACGCGTTCGCTCCACTGGACGGTTTCGGCTTCGCCGCTCGTCATCACCCGCCGGCGCGCGTCGATGACGTCGGGGGCGCGCAGGCCGAGCACGAACGGATCGCCGACCCTGAGGCCAGGCAACAGATCCAACGCCGGCTTGTTGGCCGCCGCCGCGCGCTCGTCCGGGCCGACGATGACCGCAGGCTCAGGCATTGCGCCGACAAGTTGCGCCGCAAACGGCGATCGGATGAGGTCGGCAAGCGTCGGGGCGTCGGCGCTCCTCACCGCAAGGCCCGCTAATCGTCCGACGGGGCCGACATGGCTTCCCGCAGCGAGCGCCAGCGGCGCACCGCCTCCACGCCGCCCAGCAACGCCATCGCGGTGACGAAGGGGACCGCGTAGTAGATGCCGCGAAACAGCAACAGCGAGGCCAACACGGCGTCCTGCGAGCCGCCGACGCCCTGGAGGATCGTGGCCTCGAACACGCCAAGGCCGCCAGGCGCGTGACTGGCGATGCCGAGCATCGCGGCGAAGGAATAGAGCGTCGCGAACGCGGGGTAGCCAAACCTCTCGGCCTTCGGGAGCAGAACATAAAGCGCGGCCGACGCCGAGCAGACATCGATGACGCCGAGCCCCATCTGCCCTAACGTGAGCAGCGGGCCCGGAAGTTTGAAATTGCCGAGAACCGTTGCGCGCCGCCAGCGCATGCGGCTGATCCAGACGAGGTAGATGATCAGCGCGCCGACGACGCCGACGCCGATCAATCGGTTGGCCAGCGGATGGAAGTGATCGATCTCGGCCACCGGGTCCGACGCCGATAGGAAGCCAGTCCCGACCACGAGTCCCATGCCCAGCCAGAACGTGATCCCCGCCACGATCGTCAGGCTCGCGACCTTTCCGGCGGAGAGACCCGCCGGTCCATAAATCCAATAACGGACCGCTCCTCCAACTACCAACGGAAACCCGAGCGTGAACGAAACCGCATAGCTCGCGAAAGACGCGAGCGCCGTCAGTCGATAGGGAATCTTGACCTCCAGGTGGCGCAGCGCCAGCCCGTCATAGCCGGTGAGCGCAAGGTAGCTCAGCGCGGTGAAGGCGAAGGACAGAGTGATCTGATCGCCGCTCGTCCCGGCGATCGCGGCCCTGAATTTATTCGGGTCGACGCGGATCAGCGTGCGCAGAAAAATGATCGCGGAAACGGCGATGATCACGACGCTCGCCGCCACGCCCAGCCCGCGAAGCGCCGGGCGATGACGCCTGACGGCCTCGATCAGGCGCCCGGCGAATGACGGGGGCTCGGCGAGCGGCGCTTCGTTGGGCGCCCAGTTCGAGGCCGGGCGTCGATTGTGCGCCTGCGCCATGCCTTCTTCCTGTTGACGTTGCCGCCGCCTATAGGACCATGCCGCTTCGGGCGCAAGCGCCAAACCTTCAGGCGCCGGATGCGCAATGAAGCCCACGGGTCAGCCGATCGTAACGCGCTCCTTTGCTTTCCAGGATTGGTAGGCCGCATCGGCGAGCAGAAGAGCTTTCAGCCCGTCCTCGCCGTCGGGACGAGGCTCCGTTCCCGCGTTCGCGGCGCCGACGAAAGCGTCGAGCTCATTGCGATACGCCGCCTCATATCGCTCAAGGAAGAAGTTGAGCGCCTTGTCGCTCGTGAACCCATGTGCGCCGGCCCACTCGACCGTCGTCTCGCGCACATTCGCGGCATGGAGCATGCCTTTGTCGCCATGCGCCTCGACACGCTGGTCATAGCCGTAGGTCGCGCGGCGCGAGTTGGAGATCTGCGCCACCTTGCCCGACTGTGTCTCCATGATGACGACCGCGGTGTCGATGTCGCCGGCCTCCCCGATCGCCTTGTCGACGAGGGCCGATCCCATCGCGCTCACCGCGACGGGCTCCTCGCCGAGAACGAAGCGAGCCATGTCGAAATCGTGGATCATCATATCGCGGAACAGGCCGCCTGAGCGCGCGATATAAGCGAGCGGCGGAGGCGACGGGTCGCGCGAGGTGATCGCGACGATTTCGATCGTGCCGATCGCGCCCTCCGCGATCCGCTTGCGCAGCGCCGCGAAATTCGGATCGAAGCGGCGATTGAAGCCGACCATGAGCGTCGCCCCGGTCTGTTTGACGACTTCGAGGCAGGCGCGGACGCGGGCGACGTCGAGGTCGATCGGCTTCTCGCAGAAGATCGCTTTCTTGGCGCGCGCGGCGCGCTCGATGAGATCGGCGTGCGTGTCGGTCGGCGAGCAGATCGCGACGGCGTCGACGTCCTTGGAGGCGAGCATCGCGTCGACTGCGGCGACTTTCGCGCCAGTCGCCTTGGCCAATGCGGCGGCGGCGGCCGGATCGGCATCCGCGACGTAGGCCACTTCGCTGTCGGGGCGCGCCGCGACGTTGCCACCATGGATCTTGCCTATCCTCCCAGCGCCGATGATGCCGAATCTCATTTGTTCCTCCATTTGAGGCGCTTGTTCGCCCGAAACTCGCGCTCGTCAAAAAAAGAATATACATTCCATATTGACTTGGGAATGGAATTTTTGTTTCATTCGGGCGACGGGCAACGCGGCGGCGTCGACGCCGCGCGCGCAGACGAGGGCCTCGCGGACGCGCGGCGCATAGCCCCAAGGAGAAAACGCCCATGAACACCCCTGCTCCCGAGGCTGTCGTGACAGCGCGCCCTGCCTATCGAGGGCCCGGAAATCTCAACGGCAGGATCGCCATCGTCACCGGCGGCACGCAAGGGCTCGGCGAGGCCATCGCGCGGCTGTTCGCCGAGCGCGGCGCGGCCGGGATCGTGATCTGCGGCCGCAATTCGGATCGGGGCGAGCGGGTCGCGACCGAGATTTCGGCGGCCGGCTGTCCGACGGTCTTCGTCCAGGCGGATCTCGCGAGCGTGGCCGATTGCCGCAAGGTCGTCGCGAAGGCGGATGAGCGCTTTGGACACGTCGACGCGCTCGTCAACGCTGCGGCGCTGACCGACCGAGGCGATATATTCGACACCACCGAACAACGTTATAACGAGATTTTCGACGTCAACGTGCGCGCGCCGTTCTTCCTGATCCAGGAGACCGTGCGCATCATGCGGCGGGAGAAAATCGCGGGCTCGATCGTCAACATCCAGTCGATGTCGGGCCACGGCGGTCAGCCCCATATCACCGCGTATTGCGCATCGAAAGGCGCGCTCGCGACCCTGACCCGCAACGTCGCTAACTCGCTCCTGAAATTCCACATCCGCGTCAACGGGCTCAACATCGGCTGGATGTCGACGCCGGGCGAGGACCGCATCATGAAGACCTACCACGGCGCCAAGGACGGGTGGCTCGAGGAAGCCGTCAAGACTAGGCCGTTCGGACGCCTCATCGACCCGAAGGAAGTCGCGCGCGCCTGCGCCTTCCTGTGTTCCGACGAGTCCGGGCTAATGACCGGCTCGAATGTCGATTTCGACCAGACCGTCGTCGGCGCGAGCGATCCGCCGATCGAGCCTTGAGTCGGAGTTGCGGCCAGTGCCGGATCCCCGCCTCGACGTCATCACCATCGGCCGGTCCTCCGTCGACCTCTACGGCGTGCAGGTCGGCGGCCGCCTGGAGGATATGGCGACGTTCTCGAAGGCGGTCGGCGGCTGCCCGACCAACATCGCCATCGGCACGGCGCGTCTGGGGCTCAAAAGCGGCCTCATCACTCGCGTCGGCGACGAACATATGGGACGGTTCATCCGCGAGCAGTGCGCGCGCGAGGGCGTCGATGTCTCCGGAATCCACACCGATCCGGTGAGGCTCACCTCGCTGGTCCTTCTCGGCATCCGCGACGAAAAGACCTTCCCGCTTATCTTCTATCGCGATAATTGCGCGGACGGAGCGCTCGACGAAAGCGACATCGATCCGGCCTATATCGAAAGCGCCAAGGCGGTGCTGGTCAGCGGCACGCATTTCTCGCGCCCAAATACCGCCGCCGCCCAGCTGAAGGCGATGCACATTGCGCGCGCCGCCGGCCGCAAGGTCGTCTTTGACATCGACTATCGGCCCAATCTGTGGGGGCTCGCCGGCCACGGAGCGGGCGAAGAGCGCTACATCAAATCGCGCGGCGTCACGGAGCGCCTGAGCGCGATCCTGCCGCAGTGCGATCTCATTGTCGGCACCGAGGAAGAGATGATGATCGCAGGCGGCGCCGACGAGCCGCTCGAGGCGCTCAGGGCCGTGCGCGCGATCAGCCGGGCGACGCTGGTGCTTAAGCGCGGCCCGATGGGGTGCGTCGTCTTTCCCGCTGCGATACCCGCGTCGATCGACGACGGGATCAAGGGGCCGGGATTTCCGGTCGAGGTCTATAACGTGCTTGGCGCGGGCGATGCGTTCATGTCGGGCTTCCTGCGCGGCTGGCTGCGCGACGGATCGTTGGAGACGTGCTGCGCCTACGCCAACGCCAACGGGGCTTTCGCGGTCTCGCGTCTCTTGTGCTCGGCCGAATACCCGACCTGGGCCGAGCTCAGCCGTTTCCTTAAGCGCGGCTCGCCTCATCGCGCGCTCCGCCGCGACGAGGCGCTCAATCATATCCATTGGGCGACGACGCGGCGGCCTGAGCCGCCTTCGATCATGGCGCTGGCTATCGATCATCGCGCGCAGATGGAAAAGATCGCCGACGACGCCGGCGCGCCGCGCGAGAGGATCAGCGCCTTCAAATTGCTTGCGGTCGACGCTGCCGCCAAAGTGGCTGCGGGCCGACCGGGCTACGGCATGCTGCTCGACGGCAAATATGGGCGCGAGGCGCTGTTCCGCGCGGTCGATCATGACTTCTGGATCGGTCGGCCGGTCGAGGAGCCGGGTTCGCGGCCGCTCGAGTTCGAATTCGGCGGCTCGCTCGGGGTCAAGCTCCAGGAATGGCCAGTCGCGCACACCATCAAGTGCCTGTGCTTCTATCACCCCGACGATCCCCCGGAACTGAAGGCGCGGCAGGAGCGTGAGCTCCTGCGCCTCGCCGACGCCGCGCGCACGCTTCAGCGCGAATTGCTGATCGAGATCATCGCGAGCAAGAACGGGCCTGTCGACGACTTGACGATCGCCAGCGTCATTGAGCGGCTCTATGCGATCGGCGTCATGCCGGATTGGTGGAAGCTGGAAGGCCAGGCCAGCGCCGCCGCGTGGGACAATATCGCTCGCGTCGTCGAAGCCGGCGATCCCTTATGCCGCGGGATCATGCTGCTCGGATTGGAGGCGCCGGAGGACGATCTTGCGCAGCTCTTCGCGCTGGCGCGAAATTGCAGCCTCGTCAAAGGCTTTGCGGTTGGGCGGACGATCTTCGTCGAGCCGGCGGTCGAGTGGTTCGCCGGCCGCATCGGCGATCGCGAGGCCATCGACCGAATGGCGGGCACGTTTTCGCGATTGCGGGATCTCTGGCGCGATTCTAGGCGCGCAGGCGCATGACGCCCGACCGCGGCGAGCGCGGTCGGACGGCTTGATGGAGGGTTGGTCGCGTTGGTGACCGGGCGATGAACATTTGAACGAAGCGGGAAAGTCTGCGCCATGACAACGATCCGGTTGACCGCCGCTCAAGCGATGGTTCGCTTCTTGAGCGCTCAGCGAGTCGAAATCGACGGCCGCAAGCAGCGCCTGTTCGAGGGCATGTTCGCGATTTTCGGCCACGGCAACGTGGCGGGCGTCGGCGAAGCGCTCTACGCCGCGCGCGACTCTCTCCCCACCTACCGCGCCCACAACGAACAGGCGATGGCCCATGCCGCGATCGCCTTCGCCAAAGCCTCGCGCCGCAAGCGCATGATGGCCTGCACATCCTCGATCGGCCCCGGCGCGACCAACATGGTCACAGCGGCGGCGATGGCGCACGTCAATCGCCTGCCGGTCCTGCTGATACCGGGCGACGTCTTCGCCAACCGCAGGCCCGATCCGGTTCTGCAGCAGGTCGAGGACTTCGGCGACGGAACGGTGAGCGCCAACGATTGCTTCCGTCCCGTGTCGCGGTATTTCGACCGCATCACGCGCCCCGAGCAGATCGTGCCGGCGCTGAACCGGGCGATCGCGTTGCTGACCGATCCGGCGGAATGCGGGCCGGTGACCCTCGCGTTCTGCCAGGACGTGCAGACGGAGGCCTACGACTATCCGGCAAGCTTCTTCGAAGAGCGCGTGCACCGCCAGCGGCGCGTCGCGCCTGACCCGCGCGAGGTCGAGGAAGCCGCCGCACTGGTGAAAAAGGCCAAGAGGCCGCTCGTGATCTGCGGCGGCGGCGTTCTCTATTCCGATGCGGAACGCGAACTGATCGACTTTTGCGCCCGACGCGGCGTTCCGGTCGCCGAGACGCAGGCCGGCAAGTCCGCGACCCCGGTCGACCATCCCTTGGCCATGGGCGCGGTCGGCGTCACCGGGACCGACGCGGCCAACACGCTCGCTGCGCAAGCGGACCTGATCGTCGGCGTCGGCACGCGATTTGCCGACTTCACCACCGGGTCCTGGGCGCTGTTCAAGAATCCCGACCGGCGGTTCATCGGCCTCAACGTACAGCCGTTCGATGCGGTCAAGCATCGCGCGCTGCCTGTCGTCGGCGACGCCCGCACAGCGCTCGCCGCGCTCGATTCTGCGCTCGGCGCCTGGAAGGCGCCGCGCTCCTGGAGCGACGCCGCCGTCAAGGCGAAGGCCGAATGGGAGGCGACGGCCGCCAAGTATACCGCGCCGACCAACGCGCCGGCGCCGACCGACGCCGAGGTGCTCGGCGCCCTCATGCGCGTGGGCGAGACGAGCGACGTCGTCGTCTGCGCGGCTGGCGGTCTGCCGGGCGAATTGCACAAGCTGTGGCGGCCCGGGGCGGCGCTCGGATACCATGTCGAGTACGGCTATTCCACCATGGGCTACGAGATCGCCGGCGGGATCGGCGTCAAAATGGCGCTGCCCGAGCGCGAGGTCGTCGTGACGGTCGGCGACGGCTCTTACCTCATGATGAACTCGGAGATCGCGACCTCGGTCATGCTGGGCCTGAAGCTCATCATTGTCGTCCTCGACAATCGCGGCTTTGGCTGCATCACCAGGCT
>Ga0116217_10006678_pt1 | contig 9961 bp, 10 predicted proteins | sample Sb_taG_6_FD_89697 | JGI IMG/M metagenome (GOLD analysis project Ga0116217, IMG submission 89697) | Peat soil microbial communities from Weissenstadt, Germany - Sb_50d_4_PS metaG | ecosystem: Environmental > Terrestrial > Soil > Wetlands > Peat | place: Germany: Weissenstadt | collected 2010-09-21 | reverse complement strand
TCGCCATCGGCCACCCCGTCGGCGCGACCGGCAGCAGGCTGATCACGACGATCCTGCACGAGCTCGAGCGGCGCGACGCCACCTACGGGCTGGTGTCGATGTGCTGCGGCGGCGCGCTGGCAACGGGCACCATCATCGAGCGCCTGTAGGGATCTCCCGACCAACCTTTCCGTTTCCGGCGCCTACCTCTGGAGGGGACCGTGGAATCCATCTCGACTGAGCACCTGACGTTCGAGCGCGACGGCGCGACGGCGATCGTCACGATGAACCGTCCCGAGGCGAAGAACGCGCTGAGCCTTCCCATGCTGGTCGGCATGAAGGATGCGTGGTTGGAGATCGACGCCAATGACGACATCCGCTGCGCCATCCTCACCGGTGCGGGCGGGACGTTCTGCGCCGGCATGGACCTCAAGGCCATGGGCAACGCCGATGCCGAGAAGTACCGGCCACGGATGGCGGAGGACCCTGACCTGCACTGGAAGGCGCTGCTGCGCCACTACGACCTGCGCAAGCCCCTGATCGCCGCCGTCGAGGGGTGGGCCGTCGCCGGGGGGACCGAGATCCTGCAGGCCACCGACATCAGGGTGGCGGGGGAGAGCGCCGTCTTCGGGGTGTTCGAGGCCAGGCGCGGGCTGTTCCCCCTCGGAGGCTCGACGGTCCGGTTGCGACGCCAGATCCCCTACACGCTCGCCATGGAGCTCCTCTTGACGGCGCGCGACGTGCCGGCCGCAGAGGCGCTGCGCATCGGGCTCATCGGCCACGTCGTGCCGGACGGCACGGCGTTGGAGAAGGCACTCGAGATCGCCTCGGTGATCGGGGCGAACGGCCCGCTGGCGGTGGAGGCGATCAAGCGGAGCGTGCGCGAGACCGAGGGCATGTCCGAGGTCGACGGTCTCGCCCGTGAGCTCGAGATCGGCTGGCCCATCTTCTCCACCAACGACGCCACCGAGGGCCAGAAGGCGTTCGCGGAGAAGCGTCCGCCCAACTACACCCGCACGTGAGCGGGCGTGCCTTGGAGTCGGACGGGGTCGAGGACGCGGTCGCACCGGGACAAGGCTTCCCCGGCATTGACGGCGCGCCGACGTCGACCGGCGACGAGCCGCGCAACCGGCTGGCCGCTGCCATGCGGCGCATCAGCGCAGTTGCCGTCGGGCAGCCGATGGAGGACGAGGAGATCACGCACGCGGCGGCGGAGCTCGCCGTGCTCGCCGACCGGCTCGAGTCGGCTGCGCCGCCGGCCAAGCGACGCCGTCAGGAGCCCGGGCCGGGCGGGATCCCCGGCGCGCACCCCCAGGACTACTTCCCGACGAGCCCGATGGTCGGGTTCGCCAACCCCGTCGCCCCACCGATCGACGTGTGGGCCGTGGAAGGCGCGGACGGCCGGCGCGAGCTCCGCGGCCGCGCCACGTTCGGCTACCCGTACGAGGGTCCGCCGACGTGTGTCCACGGTGGCGTGATCGCCGAGGTCTTCGACGAGATGCTGGGGATCTCCAACCTGCTGATCGGCCAGGGCGCGATGACGGGGACGTTGACGATCCGGTACCGGCGCCCGACGCCCCTCCTGGCGCCGCTCGAATTGGCCGCCCGCAACACCGGGAAGGAGGGCCGCAAGATCTTCGCCTGGGGCGGCATCTACTACCGAGGTGAGCTGACCGCGGAGGCGGAGGGCATCTTCATCGAGGTTCCGCCGAATCGCATGCTCGACATCGTGAGCGGCAACGCAAAGGGGTCCGAGGCTCCGTTGGTCGACCCCCGCTGGCAGCGCATGATGGCCAAACGGGCCGGGTCGCCGGACGATACGCGTCCGGGAAGCGCCTAGCCGCGGTTCGGTTCACGGGCCACGAAACAGCCGGTGTCCGTGCTGATGGGCAGCACGCCGCCGTTCTCGCGAAACCGGGCCGCGACCGCGTCGTCCAGAGCATGACGCTGGTCGGTCGAAGCCTCCTGGCCGGCGGCGCCCGAGGCGATGAAGGCGACGACGTCGCCGGGGTCCGTGCAGACCATGGTGCTCGGGTGCTGGTACCAGCGGACAGAGTCGAACCGACAGGCGAGGATTTCCGCGCCGGTCGATTTTCCGAAGCGACGGTCCGAGAAGTCGAGCGGCGACCAGCCGAGGGCCTGGCGGGACAGGTCGGCGATGACCCCCAGGTGCCCGGGTCCGTTGGTCGCCGCCAGGAGCACACCGCCGGGACGCAGCACCCGGGCCAGCTCGGCGGCCGCGAGGAGCGGATCGGGGACGTGGTACAGCATGTGGTTCGCCACGGCGACGTCGAACGCACCGTCGGGGAACGGCAGCTCCTGGACGTCGCACGATCGCGCCTCGGTGAGCTCGATGTTGGTCAGCGGGGACACGGCCGATTCGGCCGCGGCGAGCATGCCGTCGGAGAGATCCGTCAGGGTGAGCCGCAGGTCGGGCAGGAATGGCGCGACATTGGCCCACAGTGCCCCGGTGCCACAGCCGACCTCGAGCACCTCGGCGCCTGCAGGCCAGTCGATCCGGCCCACCAACCACGGGTACCACGGTTCGTCGGCCTGGGTGTACTTGGCGTGGAGCGCGATGCGCGCGTTGAGGTTGGTGGGGTCCTTGTACTGGGACTCCCGGAGGTACTCCCGGTCGATGCTCAGGTTCTCAAGGGGCTGCATGTGACCAACTCCCGCCGGACCGGCTACGAGGCCCAGGAAGCGCGATGGCAGCGGAGATGCTCCGCGCCGGCCGTCGAGACCGACACCAGCTCGCCCTGCCCCGGCCGATGGTGACGGGCAATGAAGCCACGGTCGTTGGCGTCCTCCCACACGGGCAAGCGCGGGCAGGATGTCCGCCAGGCATCGAGCACCTCGGCGCAGGGCCGAGGGTTGGGCCCGACCCACTCGAGGAGGTCGAGGATCAGAGACTCCACGGGTTCGGAGGTCGTTTCCATGTGCGGCGTTGTCGATGGCAAATGCGTTCGTCTTTCGCTACCCGGGCGCCCAATGATAGAGGTCCGTGAGCGCACCCGGGCCGTGGCCTCAGAGCGCCCGCTGGACGCCTTCCCAGTACGGGTCGCGCAGCTTGCGCTTGTAGAGCTTGCCGTTGGGGTCGCGGGGCATCTCGTTCGTGAAGTCGATCGTCTTCGGGGTCTTGAACTTGGCCAGCCTGTCGGCGCAGTGGGCCAAGATCTCGGCGGCCAGCTCGTCACCGGGCTCGATCCCCTCGGCCGGCTCGATGACCGCCTTGACCTCTTCGCCCCAGTCCTCGTTGGGTATCCCGAAGACGGCGGCGTCCCCCACCTTGGGGTGGGAGAGGAGAACGCTTTCGATCTCGGCCGGGTAGATGTTCGCCCCGCCCGAGATGATCATGTCGATCTTGCGGTCCCGCAGGAACAGGAAACCGTCCTCGTCGATCAGACCCACGTCTCCGACGGTGAAGAAGGCACCGATGCGATTCTTCCGTGTCTTCTCCTTGTCGCCGTGGTACTCGAAGTCTGCCGATTGCATGGCCATGTACACGGTGCCGATGACGTTCGGCTCGGTGATGCGGTTGCCCTCGTCGTCGAAGATGGCGATCTCCGAGATCGGCCACGGCTTGCCCACCGTGCCGGGCTTCTGCAGCCATTCCTCGGCGGTGACGAGCGTGCCGCCGCCTTCGCTCGCGGCGTAGTACTCGTCGACGGCGTTCCCCCACCAGGTGATCATCTTGTGCTTCACGTCGACGGGGCAGGGGGCGGCGGCGTGGATCATGTGACGCAGCGACGACATGTCGTACTTCTCGCGCACGTCCTCGGGCAGGGCGAGCAGGCGGTGGAATTGCGTGGGCACCATGTGCGAGGTGGTCACTCGCCGCTCCTCGATGAGTTGCAGCATCTCCTCGGGGTGCCACTTGTCCATGAGCACGATCGTGTGTCCGAGGTGCAGCGAGGCGCTCCCGAAACGCAGCACCGCCGTGTGGTAGAGCGGCGAGCCGATGATGTGGACGTTGTCGTCCTTGGGCTGGACCCCGAAGAGGAACAGCAGGCCCGAGAGCCCCAGGGCCGCCTGTTCCGGGGTGATGCCCGACAGCTTGCGGTAGATCCCCTTGGGGTTCCCGGTGGTGCCGGACGTGTAGTTCATCACGTCGCCGATGGTGCGGTCCTCGGGGAGCGTGGTCGGCTGGGCGTCGCGGATGGCGGCGTAGGACGTGAAGCCAGGAATGTCGCCGATGCCGAGGCGGCCGGCAGGATCGAGACCGACCTCATCCGCCGCGGCGGCGGCCGCGTTCGCGAAGCGCTCGTGGGCCACGAATGCCTTGGCGCCGGAGTCCTTCAGGATGTAGGCCACCTCGGGCGCCACCAGGTGGTGGTTGATCGGTACCAGGTACCACCCCGCCTGGAGGACGGCCAGGTAGATCTCGATCATCTCGGCGCAGTTGGGCAGGAGGGTGGCGACGACATCGCCCGCTGCGAAGCCTTGCGCCCGCAGGGCGTGCACGAGCTGGTTGGCATGGCCCAGCAGTTCCTCGGCCTTCACCTCGTCGCCCTCGGGCGTGACGAGGGCGAGGTAATCGGGGTCTTCCTGGGCCAGGGCCCAGAAGCCGAGGTCACCCATCAGCATCTCCTTGCCGGTCGCGATGCGGGTGCACATGGCAGCCCCCGCCACCCGCAGGCTAGAACGTGTTCTAACTTAGGGCAATTGGCGAGCCCGGTCGCGGGCCCGAGAGATCAGGAGAGTCGTCAATGGCAGCGTTCCTCGCAGGCAAGGTCGTCGCGGTCACCGGTGGGGGCGGCGGCATCGGGCGGGCCGTTGCGCTTGCCGCGGCGGACGAGGGGGCCAAGGTCCTCGTGGCCGACTACGGGGTGGGCATGGCGGGCGAGGACCCGACGAGCGAGGTCGCCCAAGCCGTCGCCGCGGAGATCACCGACAACGGCGGCGAGGCGGTCGCAGTGGCGGACGACATCTCGAAGATGGCCTCCGGTGAGCGGTTGGTCAACACCGCGGTCGAAACGTGGGGTCGCATCGACGGCGTCGTCGCGGTGGCAGGGATTCTGCGCGAGCGCATGCTCTTCAACATGTCCGAGGACGAGTGGGATGCCGTGATCGCCACGCATCTGAAGGGTCACTTCACGGTCTTCCGAGCCGCGGCGGCCGTCATGCGCAAGCAAGAGGGCGGTGGCGCACTCGTCGGGTTCACGTCGGGCGCGTTCGCGGGGAGCGTGGCGCAGGCCAACTACGCCGCCGCCAAGGGTGGCATCGTGTCGTTCGTACGGTCAGCCGCCGCCGGTCTGTATCGCTACGGCGTCACGGCCAACGCGATTGCGCCGGTCGCGCGGACACGCATGTCGGCCAACGTGCCGTCGGAGCTGTCCGAGATGGGTGATCCCGAAGACGTGGCGCCCATGGTCGTGTTCCTGCTGAGCGATCAAGCCAAGCACGTGACCGGCCAGGTCTACACCGTGGTCGGCTCGAAGATCGCCGTGTGGAACCAGCCGGCCGAGGTCCGGGCGATGTGGGCCGACGGTCGCTGGACACCCGGGCAGATTGCGGCGCGCCTCGACGGCACGGTCGGGCAGGAGCGGATGGGCTTGATCGACCGCCTCGAACAGATGCGCCAGGCGGCGGCGTCCGGCCAGATGCCCAACGCCTAGCGCCCGCGTTCAGACGAGGCGGTGCAGGCGGGGTCGGGGCTTCACCGTCGTGTTGACCTCGAGCGAATTGCCCTCGTGGTGAGCGGCGACGACGGTGGCCCCACCGAGATGCTCTTCGTCGAAGGCGCGTGCCATGCTCCTGCCCCACGCGACCGCCGAGCGGGCGATTTGGCGCTCCGGGTGCTCCCACGGCGGGATGCAGACCTCAATCTGGTACATCGGCTCGAAGGTGACCACATGGGTCGGTTCGGCGGCGTGTGCGGCGAACCACTCCTCCTTCTCCTCCTCGGTCCAGGTCTTCTCGTTCATGATCGGTGTCCATGGCTGGACGGTGGCCATTGCTCACTCACCTCCTTCCACCCCGCGGTATCGGCAACCCGAGAAGATGCCTTGAGAGCCCGGGTTCGCACGTGCATCCACCACCACGACGGCGCCGCTTCCTAGCCTGAGCAGCGCGCCGGGTGCAGGCAGGGGGCGCACCCCCCTAGACGAGAGGCGGGTCGGGACGTGGAGCACGAGGGGAACGACAGGAGAGCTCGGCTCGACCAATCCGAGGCTCGCCGCGCGGATCACGGTGTTGCCCTTCCCGAGATCCGGCCCGGACGCGAGGTTGGTTGGATCTTCATGGATGGCGACGCGCTCGCCATCGAGCGCCAGGGCGATCACACGTGCGAGCGAGCGGCGCGGATTCTCCACCGGCACGAGGACTAGCCCGCGCCGGTCGCGTGCCGCGCTCAAGCCGGTTGGTCCGCGTCCTCCATCGGCGCGACGGTGCCCGGCGCATGGTGCGTGCCCAGCCATTTCTTCCAGCGCGTCCTCGTGCGCACGAGGACGACGGCGCCCCCGACGACGAGGAGGATGCCCGCAAGCTGGACGAGGTCTGAGCCGAGGCGGCCGTCCTCGCCGAGCCACAGATGCTCGTCGAGGGAGCGTTCCACCCCCCACAGCACCATGCCGGTTCCGAGGACGATCCCCGGGGGGTACCCGGCCCGACGGGTTCCGTCGGGCCAGCGGTCGAGCCGCCGCTCGATGGCGATGAGGACGAGGTACACGGCGAAGTCCTCGAGGGCCTGGAAGATGGGCACGGGCAGCCTGCGCCCCACCTGTCCCGCGTAGTACATCCCGAACCACTGGTGCGTCGGGTGTCCCCCCCCGGCCACCATCAGCTGGGGCCCGAGCAGCCGGCCCATGGCCCAGCAGGCCAACAGGACCGGGACCACCAGGTCGAGAGCCCGGCCGAGCGGGAGTTCGGGGCAGCGGCGACGGGTGAGGAAGATGCCGGTCGGCACCGCCGCCAGCAGGCCGCCGAAGGACGAGAGACCGCCGTGCCAAATGGCGGGGACGTCGCCCGGATTGTCGGTGTAGTAGCTCAGGTTCGAGAGCACGTGCATGGCCCGGGCGCCGACGACCGCGGCGAGGATGATCCAGAGGAACACGGGCACGAACCAGTCGGTGCGGTAGCCGTTGTGCCGCAACCGCCGTTCGAAGTAGGCGAACCCGAACCAGAACGTGAGCGCGAGCCCGATCCCGTAGGTGTGGACCTCGAGCGGCCCGATGTGGAATTGGACGGGGATCGGTTTCATGGCACGACTGGCGCCAGGTTACGACCGGCGGGCAGACGGAGGGGATCCGGGGCCTGGGTGCGGTGCCGAGAGGGTGGAGCCCGCCGCTAGGGCCGGCCGGCGCCCACGAAGCCGCCGCCCAGGCGGAGGGAGGTGATCCAGACCGATGCCCCGGTGTAGGGCGCCTCGATCATCTGGCCGGGGCCGACGTACATGGCAACGTGCTGTGAGCCCCCGGCACCGTAGAAGAGGAGATCGCCCGGCTGCAGGTCGTTGACCGGGACGGGCGCCGAGTCGGCCATCTGGGCACCCGAATAGTGGGGCAGCCCGACCCCGACCTGGCCCCACGACCAGGCCGTCAGCCCGGAACAGTCGAACCCGGGGCTCGCTGATCCCTTGGGGGACTCGCCGCCCCAGACGTAGGGGACGCCGATCTGGCTCTCGGCCGCCTGCACGGCACCGGCGCCGCCGGCCGCCGACGGCGGCGGGGCGGCTTGCTGGAGGCCGGCCAGGCTGGCGGAACTGGCGGAACTGGCGGAGTTCCCGCCCCCGCCACCCGAGGTGGTCGGGACGGCCGCAGCGGCCGCGGCTGCGGCGGCTGCGGCGGCCTGGCGTTGCGCGGCGGCCCGGGCGGCGGCGGCGGCTTCTGCTTGCTGCTGCTGCTGCACCAGCTGCGCGATCTGGCCCTGCTCCTGGGCTAGGGCGCCCTTCTGCTGCTGGATGGCTTGCGCGTTCTGCGCGACGGCGTTCTGTTCGGCCGTGACTTGCGCCTGCGCCTGCGACTGTTCGCCCTGGAGCTGGCCGACCTGAGCGTTCAGCGAATTCTCGGCCGTGTGCAAGTTGTCGACAGCGAGGGAAATGTCACCCTCGGCGACCTTGTTGTAGGTCGTGGTCGCGCCGACGGTCTGCTCGTTACCGCTGAAGATCGGGTTTTGCGCGGCCGCGGTTCCATCGGAGATGTAGTTGGCCACGGCCGCCCTGGAGAGCGTGGCCTTGTCCTGCGTCACCTGCGTCTCGTCGGCCGAGATATTCGCCTTGGTCGTCGCAATGTTCGAGTTGATCTGCGTGAGGTGATATTGGGCCGCGTCGTACTGCTGGCTCAATGCAGACATCTCGTTCTGTGCCTGGCTCAGTTGCGCCTCGATGGCGGCCGCCTTGGCCTTGGCGTCGGAGATGGCGTCGCCGGCCGCCGGGCGCGCCAAACCAAGCACAGTGCTCGCCAACACTGTGACAACGGTCAACGCGGGAATGCCGACCCGCTGGAGCACCTGTGCGCTCCTTGGAGACCGCGGCGTGGAGTGGTTGAAAAGCCGCTCTACGTCAGTCACGATCAGGCCATTCTTATAGCAAGCACCCGCACGGTTCAAACACCTTGGGTGCTAAACGCCTATGTGTGGTCGTACTGCTGGTATGAAAGCGCAGGTGGTTCCGCATAGGAAAGAATTCGAGACTTTTCGCGGGCCGATCGTGAGAACGAAACGGGATGTTTGGAACTACGGTCCGTACACATGGGTGAAATGATCGAATTCGCGAGCAACGGGTCGGCGGCCGGCGGCTACCTGGCGGAGCCCGGGAGCGGCACGGGTCCCGGAGTCATCGTGATCCAGGAGTGGTGGGGCCTCGTCGATCACATCGAGGACGTGTGCGACCGCTTCGCGGCTGAGGGCTTCTGGGCGCTCGCCCCCGACCTCTACCACGGGCAGAAGGTGCAGCCCGGCGAGCCCGACGAGGCGGGCAAGGCGATGATGGCCATGCGGATGGACCGGGCAGCTCGCGACATGAGCGGGGCGGTCGACGAGCTGCTGCGGCGGAGCTCGAGCGATCACGTCGGGGTCATCGGCTTCTGCATGGGCGGCGGGCTCGCGCTCGTGTTGGCGACGCAGCGCCCCGACGCGGTGGCCGCCGTCGTGCCGTGCTACGGGATCATCCCGTGGGCCGACGCGCAGCCGGACTACTCGGCGATGTCCGCCGCGGTGCTCGGCCATTACGCCGAGAACGACAGCTTCTTCACACCGGAGGCCGCCAACGCGTTGGCCGAGCAGTTGCGGGGCATGGGCAAGTCGGTCGAGATCGTCGTCTACCCGAACACTGACCACGCGTTCTTCAACGACACGCGACCGGAGGTGTACAACGAAGAGGCCGCACGCGCGCTGTGGGAGCACACCGTGGACTTCTTCCGTTCCCATGTGAGCTGAGCGGCGCTGCATCTGAGCGGGGCGGGGCTGAGCGGGGCGGGGCTGAGGTCCCGCCGGCCCCTTTTGTTACCATCGGGTCATGTCTGCACGTTCACGCGACCTCCCGCGCCGCTCCTGCCTTTCCACCCCTGGTTCGAACGAGAAGTTCCTGGCCAAAGCCCCGACCGTCCCCGCGGACATGACCTTCCTCGATCTCGAAGACGCCGTGGCGCCGCTCGAGAAGGAGAGTGCCCGGCCCAAGGTGGTCGACGCCATCAAGAACCTCGCCTGGGACGACCGGGTTCTGTGCGTACGCGTGAACGCCTGGGATACCGAGTGGACCTACGGCGACGTGATCGAGGTGGTCGGCAACGCCGGCGAACGCCTCGACGAGATCATGCTGCCCAAGGTGCAGTCCGCGGCTGAGGTCGTCGCGCTCGATCTGTTGCTCACCCAGGTTGAGAAGACGTCCGGGCTGCCGATCGGGCATGTCGGGATTGAGGCGCAAATCGAGACAGCCCGCGGGCTGATCAATGTCGACGAGATCTGCGCCGCCTCTCCACGACTCGAGACGATCATCTTCGGGCCGGCGGACTTCGCCGCCAGTATCGAGATGCCTGTGCTCACC
>Ga0116217_10006674_pt1 | contig 9965 bp, 11 predicted proteins | sample Sb_taG_6_FD_89697 | JGI IMG/M metagenome (GOLD analysis project Ga0116217, IMG submission 89697) | Peat soil microbial communities from Weissenstadt, Germany - Sb_50d_4_PS metaG | ecosystem: Environmental > Terrestrial > Soil > Wetlands > Peat | place: Germany: Weissenstadt | collected 2010-09-21 | reverse complement strand
GTCGATGCGCCAGCCACGGATATAACCGGCGCCGCCCGCAGGGTTCCCTATGATCTTGGCGCGTACAAATATGGGGATACGTCCGGCTGGCCAATAATCGGCGCTGCGCGAACGGCCCCCTAGGATATTGGCGCGTGCAAGTATGGGATGCGGGTGGATCGCAAGTCCCAGCCGCGGGTGAGACTGCGGCTGCCTTGAGGCTTGCTGGAGCTGGCTTCGCGCGGCGTTCCTGGCCTGTCCGTGGCGCTTTGGCCTCGCTCGCGAACACATTTGACCTGCGGCCCGCCAGCCTGGAGCAAGCTCGGTTCGACATCGTTCGACATCATCGTTTGACACGGCGACTGTTGTGAAACGCGAATGAGACGACCCAGCTTCATCTCCGCTTCCGGTCGAATAGCGTCAATTCTGCAGCGCGCGACGTGGCCATCGTCGCGCTCGACGCTGGATATCGATCGGCCTGAACATTCGGCATGACGGTTGCAAGGTGGCTTTTTTGCGCTTCAAGCAAACAATCGGGTCGCTTCTGAAGGCGCGGTCCTTCGGCCGGCCAAGGGCGGGCGCGACGACCATTGACGTCCGCGAATGGGCGATCCGCTTCCTCGAGCATATGGTCGTGGCGATGTTCGTTCTCGATCGCGAGGGACGCGTCGTCGTCTGGAACGAAGCGTGCGAGCGCTTGACGGGGCTTAAGGCCGCGAAGGTCATCGGCGCCAAGGATCATTGGAAGGGGTTCTACACCGCCGCGCGTCCATGCCTGGCCGATCTTGCGCTCGAGGGCGGCCAAGCGAAAATCTCCTCGCTTTATGCCGCGCAAGGTCAAGGGTCCGGCGGCGGCGGACGCCTGCGGGCCGAGAACTGGTGCGATCTGCCGAGGGGCGCCCGCGTCTATCTGGCGATCGACGCCGGCCCTATTCGCGACGACGACGGCGCCGTGGTCGGCGTGGTCGAGACCCTTCAGGACATGACTGCGCAGAAATTGGCGGAAGCGGCGATCGCGGCCGAGCGCACGGAACAGGCCGCCCGTCTCGAAACCATCCGCACCGCGCTCGGCGCCGGCCTCGACCAGTTGGCCCACGGCAATCTCGTCTCCCGCGTTGAAACCCGCCTGCACGACGGCGCCGACCAGTTGCGGCTGGACTTCAACCAGGCCGTACAGGCGTTGCAGAGCACGCTGACGGCCATCGTCGCGGCGGTGGGTAACATTCGATCGGAAACCGAAGACATCTCGACGGCGACGTCCGATCTTTCCAAGCGAACGCAACAGCAAGCCGCCAACCTGGAGAGAACGACCAAGGCGGTCGGGAAAATCGCCGGAACGGTCGAGGAGACCGCCAAGGTCGTCAAACACGCGCGCGATGTGGTCTCGGCGGCCAAGGTCGACGCCGAACGCAGCGGCCAAGTCGTGCGCCAGGCCAGGGAGGCGATGGGCGGCATCGAAGACTCGTCCAAGCACATCGGCCAGATCATCGGCGTCATCGACGAGATCGCCTTCCAGACCAATCTATTCGCGTTGAACGCCGGGGTCGAGGCGGCGCGCGCCGGCGACGCCGGCCGCGGCTTTGCGGTGGTGGCGTCGGAGGTGCGTGCGCTCGCCCAGCGTTCGGCCCGAGCGGCCAAGGAGATCAAGGGTCTGATTTCGACTTCGACGGCGCAAGTCGACCTCGGCGTGGGCCTGGTGGCGGAGACCGGCCAGGCTTTGGAGGGGATCGTTGCGAAGGTCGTCGAGATCGACAGCGTCGTGTCCAATATCGCCGCCAGCGCGCACGAGCAGGCAAAGGACCTGAGGCAGGTTGACGGCGAGGTCAACCAGGTGGACCGGGCGACCCAACAGAACGCCGCAATGGCCGAGGAGACGACGGCGGCCGCGCGCTCCCTGGTCGAGCAGACGGAGGATTTGAGCCGCCTGATCGGACGTTTCGAGATCACCCGAGCCACGCAATCCGTCCTGCGCCAGGCGCCGCGCGCACCGCCGCCGCCCGCGATCCGAGCCAAGGCGGCGGGCTGAACGTCTGGGCAGCTTGTCCCGCGGCCGCGCGGCGCGATTGCGGGAAAATGCTTCGCGCTTCCAGTATCGATCCCTCCGCCGGGCGTGCGGCTTGCGCCCGCCTGCCTGGCCGGACCTTCCGGCCGCGCTTCATCTCGACCGTCGCGATGCGTGCGCGGCGCCGAGCGCGCGTGCGTTCGGGCTCAGGGTCTCGGACCCGGCGATTGCCCCGCTCACGTCATGTGGTGGGGCAAGCCGAGAACGGCGATGGAGAGACGCGCCGTAGGGCCGGCGCGAAGGGACTGCGATAGGCCGCGATGCGCGTCATATCCCCGTTATGATGTCCCCGTTATGAACACGCAGGACGCGGTCAGCGACCGCGTCACGAAGCCCGCCCGGATTTTTGAGCCTAATGAGGCGGCATGTGCGTTTGTCTGCGGCAAGCTTTACGGCGCGCGCTTTCGGCGCCAACTTCACCCACATGGATCTTTCCGCCTTTCGCGCCTCGCTCGGCCTTACTTCGCCTTCGCCGGATTTGAGCCCGGCTCTGCGCGCGTTGTGGCTTGACGCGCGCGGCGATTGGGACGGCGCGCACGAAGCCGCACAGGCTGACGAGGGCGGGGATGGCGATTGGGTCCACGCCTATCTGCATCGCAAGGAAGGCGACGCCGGCAACGCCGCCTATTGGTACCGTCGCGCCGGCAAGCCGGTCTGCCGAACGTCGCTCGACGAGGAATGGGAGGCGATCGCCAGCGCGCTGCTCAGGGGTCACGGCGGGAGGGCGGCCTAGGCCCTGTTGGCAAAAGTTGCATGGCGCAGGCGCCTCACGGATGGCAGCAATATGAAGCGCGCCGCCGCGTCGCCGCTGACCGTGTATGACCGATAGCGATGATGCAGGATGCATAGCCGGCGGGGTATGGCAAATTCAGGGATGCCCGTTCAGGAGCGGCGCCGCTCACGCAGCGGCGAGCCGGCCAGCGGCGCCTGTGACGAGGATCATTATGCCGCTCCACGTTCCCGCTTGACGCACACATTTCTCAGTGGTTATACGTCAATCAATAGCCATCAGATTATCGATCACGAATGCCGAACGCTCACGATGTGCTCTTCAGAACGCTCGCCGACCCGACTCGGCGGGCTCTCTTCGAACGTTTATGTCGCGAAGGAGAGAAGACGGTCGGGGCTCTGACGGCTCGGGCCGGGGTCTCGCAACCGGCCGTCTCAAAGCATCTTGGGGTCCTGAATCAGGCCGGGTTGGTGCGCGACCGCCACGAAGGTCGCCAGACCCATTATAGCGCGCAGCTCGGCGCGCTCGCCCCCCTGATCGGCTGGACAAGCCAGATGGCCGGGTTCTGGCGGAGCCGATTCGACGACCTCGAAGACTTGCTCAAAAGGATGGACCAATGACCAATACTGCGACCGAAACGCTCTCCCTCGCCCCCAAAAGGACGTCCAAGGAGTCGGCGAAGGAAGGTAGAGGAGACTCTCCCTCTCAGCTGATCGATGCGAGAATCAGGGAGCTGAGGGATTGGCGGGGCGAGACGCTCGCCTCCGTTCGAAGGCTAATCAAGCAGGCCGACCCCGAAGTGGTCGAGGAGTGGAAGTGGAGAGGGGTTCCGGTGTGGTCGCATGCCGGAATCCTTTGCACCGGCGAGACCTACAAGACTGTCGTGAAGGTGACCTTCGCCAAGGGCGCCGCGCTCGCTGACCCTTCTGGCCTCTTCAACTCCAGCCTCGATGGCAATACCAGGCGCGCGATCGATTTCCATGAGGGCGACAAGATCGATGAAAACGCGTTGGCGGCGCTCATTCGCGCCGCCGTGGCGCTGAACACGTCGGCGCGAGCCGCTGTTCGCCCCGTCCGCTCTCAGAAGAGACCAGGGATGGACCAATGACCAATGCTGCGACCGAAACGCTCTCCGTCGTCGTCGAACGTGAGATGCCCCATCCGCCGGAAAAGATCTGGCGCGCGCTCACGCAACCGCACCTGATCGAGGAGTGGCTCATGAAGAACGACTTCAAGCCTGTCGTGGACCACCGTTTCAATCTTCGCGCAGACTGGGGCGCTGTCGACTGTCAGGTCATGGCGGTCGAGCCGAACAAAACGCTGTCCTACACCTGGGCGGCTTATGGCCTCGAGAGTGTCGTCACTTGGACTCTCACCCCGACGAGCTCGGGCACCCGCCTGCGCATGGAGCAGTCGGGCTTCCGGCCGGATCAGCAGCAGGCCTACCAGGGCGCCAAGGGCGGGTGGCAGCGGTTCTTTGCGTCCCTGGAGCAGGTCTTGGCGCGGACAGATTGAAGTCTGCCGGCGCAATTCAAAGCTGGCGCAAACGCCAGAACGCCCCTGAAATCCATTTCATCCAAGGACGTCCGCCGGAGGCCGGTGCTGAACTCGCAATGACCGCGACGATCCAACTTTGTCGCGAGCGGGGACGGTGGTCGGCCCTGCGGGACTGGCGCTCTTGCGCCCGCGTCCGGATTCGCAATGGAGAGCCTCATGAAGACGATCATCGAACCGTTCCGCATCAAATCCGTCGAGCCCATCCGCATGACGAGCCGCGACGAGCGCCGCGCCTTGCTCGCCGCCGCGCATTACAATCTGTTCGCGCTCAATTCCGACGACGTGCTGATCGATCTCCTGACCGACTCGGGCACTTCCGCGATGAGCGCGCGCCAATGGGCCGCAATTCAGCTGGGCGACGAGAGCTACGCCGGCTCGCCGTCGTTTCAGCGCTTCGAGGCGGCGGTGCGCGAGCTCATGCCGTTCCACCACATCATCCCGACCCACCAGGGCCGCGCGGCCGAGGCGATTCTGTTCCACCTGCTCGGCGGCGCTGGGCGCAAGGTTCCCTCGAACACCCATTTCGACACGACGCGCGGCAACATCGAGGCGACAGGCGCCGAGGCACACGACCTAGTGATCCCCGAGGGGCGGAGTCCCGAGGCCCTGCATCCGTTCAAGGGCAATATGGACGTCGAACGCCTCGCCGGGTTTCTGGCGGCGAATGAGGCCAGCGTGCCTTGCGTGATGCTGACGGTGACCAACAATGCCGGCGGCGGTCAGCCGGTCAGCCTCGCCAACATCCGGGCCGTCGCCGCGCTCGCGCGCCGGCACGCCAAGCCCTTCATCATCGACGGATGCCGCTTCGCCGAGAACGCGTGGTTCATCAAGATGCGCGAGCCCGGGCAGGCGAGTCGCCGGGTCGTGGACATCGTGCGCGACATGTTCGCGGAGGCCGACGGCATGACGATGAGCGCGAAGAAAGACGCCTTCGCCAACATCGGCGGCTGGCTCGCGCTCAACGACGATGAACTCGCCGAGCGGGCGCGCGCGCGCCTCATCCAAACCGAGGGCTTTCCGACCTACGGCGGACTCGCGGGGCGCGATCTCGAGGCGATCGCACAGGGACTGGCCGAGATCGTCGACGAGGACTACTTGGCTTATCGCGTGCGCACGAGCGAATATATCGGGGAGCGTCTCGTTGCGCTCGGCGCGCCAATCGTGCGGCCGACCGGCGGTCACGCGGTGTTCGTTGACGCGCGCGCCTGGCTTGCGCACATTCCTCCGCTTGCCTATCCCGGCCAGGCGCTCGCCTGCGCGCTCTATGAGCATGGCGGAGTGCGCTCTTGCGAAATCGGCACCGTGATGTTCGGTCGAGCGCCGGACGGCTCCGAGAGCCCCGCGCCGATGGATTTGGTGCGCCTGGCCATGCCGCGCCGGGTGTACACTCAATCGCACGCCGATTACGTCGTCGAGACTTTCGCGGAGGTCTCTGCGGACAAGGATAGACTCAAGGGCTTGCGAATCGTCAAGGAACCGAAAGCGCTGCGCCATTTTACCGCACACTTCGCGCCGCTCGAGGCGGCCTGAAGGAGCTGTCGAGGTTTTCGCTGGAAGACCGTGGGCGTCGTTGACGAGGCTCCAGGCGCGCCGTTCAACTTTCAGGGGCGTGACCGCAGCGCCCGAAAGCGGGCATTGACTACGTTGCTCTACCTTCATTTTGGAGGGGTTTTCGGGGCTCATTGGAGGGGTTTTCGGGGCTCAGGTCATCGGAATTCCCTCAAACCCCCGAGCATCATGCGCCGGCGCTATGGCGATCTCTGGGAATCGCTGTTCAATCGCCGCCATACGCAGCAAGCTATCTCGGACCTGCCCGCGGTCCCAGTCGCCCAGCATCCTTTGTAGCCACGGACGCTCCGCGCGATTGCTGATCCCTTCCCGCTGCCACGCAAGATCGCCGATCATCGCGTAGCGCTTCCCATTCCGCAGCGTGAGAAATACAACCACCGAGCCTGGCGTGTGGCCGGGCGCTGGCACGATAACGATCGCGCCGTCGCCAATAGACATCGTGGCTCCTGGGAAAGCCGAGGTAAGCGGCCCCTTCGAATTCGTATTCCACATATCGGACGTTGGGGAAGCTTCGGATCAGGGAAGTGAGCCAGCCTCCATCCTCGATAAAACTCCGTTCTTCCTTCGTCACCCAAACGGGCGTATCGGTAAAGTCGGGGAGACCGCTGGCGTGATCCCAATGAGCGTGCGTGAGGATGATTGCTCGCAAAGCTTTGCGATCATAGCCCGCCGCATCGAGCTGCTCGGCCGCTGAACGAGCCCGCTGGTAACTGGTCACAGCGCGGAAGAAGAGCGGCATCGCTCGGATTTGCGCTTCGATGTTCCGACCGAATCCGGTGTCGATGAGAAGATCGCCTTGCGGGTGCTTCACCAGCAGCGCCGTCATCGAGAAGTCGCGCTTGTCGCAAAACGAGCCGCCACGATAGGCAAAGGCGGCGTTCCGATGCGTGACCCCTGTCGGGAGCTGAACCAGCGACATCTCCGCAGGCGGAGATGCGGCCGGCAGCTCCCCGATGAGACGTGCTGGCATCGGAAGCGGTGAGGCAAACATTTGGCGCAACCCTACAACTCCGAGATGGGTCACAATCTGCCGAATCACTCGCCTGCCGGCAATGTCGGCATTGCCCGTTCTGTTCCCGAAAGCAGACGGACAGCCTTCGGCCCAAGGCCGAAACTGACGCAGTACCGGAGGGCGGCCGGCCGAAGGCGCCCGTCGCCGACGCTACGCCATTTTACCGCACACTTCGCGCCGCTCCATGCGGCCTGAAAGAGCTGTCGAGGTTTTCGCAGGAACTGGCGTTGTTCACCAGGATGTTGGGCCTACCCAGCGTCTCCGTGGATACCGGGAGCTTCTCGAAAGCCGGCCGCCTGGCTGTGAGCTAATCGTCTGTTCCAGGCGCGCCCTTCAACCTTCCGTGAGGATCGAGCCTGCCCCCTCCGCCGGTCGTTCTATCCGGTGAACGCGCAAGCGCAAATCTTGAGACCAACCGAAGGGTGAAACGATGCCCGCCACGCTTTCTGCCGGCGCAGAGGTCCTCGAACGCATGGATCAATCGAAACTCAGCGGGCTGCATTGGAAGATCATGTTCATTTCCGGCATGGGCTTCCTCACCGACGCCTACGATCTGTTCATCATCGGCGTGGTGATGGCGCTTCTGCACGGACAAGAGCATCTTGAGCCACACCCTCATGCAGCTTGCGGTCTTCGCCGTCGCCGCCGCCCCCGGATATCTGGTCGCCGCGGCGATGATCGACCGGATCGGGCGCAAATCGATCCAGATGATCGGCTTCGTCTTGATGGCGGCGACCTTCGCCGCAATCGCCTTGATCCCCGACGTCGAAAAGCTGGTCCTGCCCTTCCTCATCGTCTACGGAATAAGCTACTTCTTCACCGAATTCGGTCCCAATTCCACGACCTTCGTCTATCCCGCCGAGATCTTCCCGGTGAGAGCGCGCACCACCGGTCACCGGATCGCCGCCGCGACTGGAAAGCTCGGAGGCTTTCTCGGGGTCCTTGTGTTCCCAATCCTGATGGCGTGGAACGGGCTCCTCGCCGCGGAAGCGGCTGCGGCGATCGTCAGCGTGCTCGGCGCGATCGTCACCTTGACCATGCTGCCGGAAACCAAGGGAAAGAGCCTCGAAGAACTCAATCCGGAGGCGTTAGAGGGCGGTTTGCAAGCGGCGTAGAGGCGGCCGTCGGCGAGCGCTCTTCGAGCGCTCTCGGGCCCGATTTCGGCCTCACCGAAAGCCGTTTCATACCCGCCGATCCCGAAACTGCGTTCGGTCCCTATCATCTTGTGCTCGTCGCCGCGCGCTCCTTTCCGCCGCCAAAACCCGATCGAGCGCTTGCGCCGGGCGGTTCGGGCGGGTATCCAGGCTCTGACCGGGGACTTGCAATCGGGGTCGTGCGTGGGGGCGAAGCAGGCAACGGTCGTTCTCTCCGGTCTGCTGTGGGCTGCGCTCTTGGCTTATCCAGCTTCGGCGGACGACCTCTCCAGCCTTGGCATTGAAACCGCGATGCGCGCGCTTGCGCCTGTCGTGGTCCCGGGCCCGGGCACGTACATCAACTTCCTCGATGAGGCGCGCGTCGGCGTCTACGCCCACAACTGGATCCATGACGAGAATTCGCCGGTCGACGTGTCGGCCGAGCTCCTTTCCTCCCCGATCGGCTACTCCAACAACATCGGCGGGCAGTGGTTTTCCTGGTTCTTCAATCCGCGCATCAACATCGGCGCGATGATCAACACCGGCGGCAAGACGAGCTACGGCTTCATCGGCCTCACCTGGCGCATTCCGATCTACAAGGGGTTCTTCTTCGAGGGCGAGTTCGGCGGCGCGGTCAACACCTCGCCGTTGCGGGACGAGCCGGGCCGCGTCAACACTGGCTGCCGCTTCGACTTCCGGGAATCGGGAGGCTTCGGCTACCAGTTCAACGAGCATTGGGATCTCATTGCCAACATCGAGCACATCTCGCACGCGAGCTTCTGCACCCACATCAACCCCGGCCTAACGCAGGTCGGCGCGCGGGTGGGGTATAAGTTCTGATGGGCGGACGCCCGCGGAGCGGTCAGTGCGGGAACCCTGGCGACTTGACCCCGCCGAGCCCTTAGGACGCCGCCTTCTCCAGAACCTGGGCCATGCGCTTTCGCCAGTCAGCGCCCTGAGCGCGGAAATGCTCTACGACCGTAGGGTCGAGGCGCAGCGTTACAGCCTCGAGCGTCCTCTCAAGCTTCGGGCGGCCAGGGCCCCGTTTGATGCTCTCCGCCAGAGCCGGAAGCACTTCCGCAAACGGCCGCAGCCCAGCGATCTGCTCGTCGTTCAGTTCCGGATTGTCCGGATCACTGGCGATCATTCGCTGGATTTCCGCTTCCTCGTCATCCGTCAGGGGTCGCCTTGACGAAAACTTCTTTGACCTCATCTCCTCCGCTCCTTTCGGCTCGCAGGTCGCATGGAAATCACCGAGACCGCCTCCGCGCCCAAGGGCTTGAACACGACCGTGATGATAATTCCGGCTTGATATTCGCCAACGGCGACGAAACGATCCCTTTCCGCTGGGGTCACCTGGGCTGCGGCGAAGAAATCGGGATCGAGATCGGCGAAGTCGAGACCGTGCTTGGCAAGGTTCGTCAAACGCTTCGGCTCGTCCCATACGACCTTCATGAAATTATCGTACACGGAAATCGCGCAGGCGTCAAGAATTCCCAATGTACGGAAATCGACGTTTGACTAACGCGGTACGACCCGTGGACCTCGACCTTGCGCGTTCGCTCCCGAGCGGTAGTTGTTACCCTCCGCTTCTCTCCACGGTTCGCAGCATGAGTGATCAATTCGATTTCTATCGACGAGTTAACCAGGCAGCGCGCGAGTTGAGCCACAGGCATGGCCGCGGCGCGCATCAATATGCTGCAAGACTTGCCGAGCAGACCAAATCCGAAAATGGCGAGGATTACCAGTTCTGGGTTGCCGTCGCGGCCGCGCTGGCGCCTCGAACGATTTCAAATCGAGACAGCGCCCCCTGAAGCGCGGCCCTTTAGCCATGCCACGAATCTCTGCCATGAAAATAGCCTCTCAGGCACTGGCGTCACGCGGTGTGAGCCGTGGGTTGGAGGGTGACGTGATAGCCGAGGC
>Ga0116217_10006672_pt1 | contig 9966 bp, 12 predicted proteins | sample Sb_taG_6_FD_89697 | JGI IMG/M metagenome (GOLD analysis project Ga0116217, IMG submission 89697) | Peat soil microbial communities from Weissenstadt, Germany - Sb_50d_4_PS metaG | ecosystem: Environmental > Terrestrial > Soil > Wetlands > Peat | place: Germany: Weissenstadt | collected 2010-09-21 | reverse complement strand
TAACGCACCGCTTTGATGACCCTGGATGCCCGCTTTCGCGGGCATGACGACAACAAAAACGATCAATGCGCTTCCCAGCGATCCCTAAGCCACCAGCTCGATCGCATAGTTCTCGATCACGGGGTTGGCGAGGAGCTTCTTGCACATGGCGTCGACCGCGGCCTTGGCCTTGTCGCGGTCGCCCTCGGCGAGCTCGATCTCGATGTACTTGCCCTGGCGCACGTCGCCGATACCGGCAAAGCCGAGGGAGGCAAGCGCGTGCGCGATCGCCTTTCCTTGCGGATCGAGGACGCCGCTCTTGAGGGTGATATGGACCTTTGCCTTCACCTTAGTGCCGACTCTCGAACTATCGAGCGTCACCCCCACCCCATCGGCCGCTCCTCAACGGGCGGCCGATCCCCCTTCAAGAGGGAGGGGGTGCGCTCACTGCATGACGGCCGGGCCCTTGAGATCGGCGGGGCCTGCCTCGGGCATGATGCCGAGGCGCCGCGCCACCTCCTGGTAGGCCTCGGCGACCTGGCCGAGATCGCGCCGGAAGCGGTCCTTGTCGAGCTTCTCGTTCGTTTTGATGTCCCAGAGGCGGCAGCTGTCGGGCGTGATCTCGTCGGCCAGCACGATGCGCATGTCGTCGCCGTTCCACAGCCGGCCGAACTCGACCTTGAGGTCGACGAGGCGGATGCCGACGCCGAGAAAGAGACCGGAGAGAAAGTCGTTGATCCGCAAGACGAGCGACATGATCTCGTCGAGATCCTGCGGCGTCGCCCAGGCGAACGCGGTGATGTGCTCCTCGCTCACCATGGGATTGGCGAGCTCGCCGTTCTTGTAATAATACTCGACGATCGAGCGCGGCAGCGCCGTGCCCTCGGCGATGCCGAAGCGCTCGGAGAACGAGCCGGCGGCCACGTTGCGCACCATCACCTCGAGGGGGATGATCTCGACCTCGCGCACGAGCTGCTCGCGCATGTTGAGCCGGCGCAGGAAGTGGGTCGGCACGCCGATCTCGCCGAGCCGCGTCATGAGATACTCGGAAATGCGGTTGTTGAGGACGCCCTTGCCGGTGATCACGCCGCGCTTGCGCGCGTTGAATGCACTCGCGTCGTCCTTGAAATATTGCACGATGGTGCCCGGCTCGGGGCCCTCGTACAGCACCTTCGCCTCGCCTTCGTAAATGCGCTTGCGTCTGGACATGAATGAACTCGCTCTCGAGCGCCGGCGTGGCGCGGGCGACGCCCGGGATCGCCCGACCCGGCCGTGGGCGGGAATCCGCCATTCCTGACGCACGGCGCCCCTGGCACGGCCTCATATAGCAACAAGGCCCGCGCAACACAATGACAAGCGCTTTCTGAACCTATCACGAACGTTCAAAGAACAATCGGCAAAAAGGGCGCCTCGCCCGGACGGCCCTTGGCAAAGAGCCAACGCGGCCGAACCCCTGGCCGGTCACGGGAGGGGAGGGCTATGAGCGAACTCGAGGAGGTGCCGAAGCCGCGCTCGGTCACCACGCACATGGCGTGCTCGTCGGCGTTCTCGCGGCTGTTCTCCTCGGCGTCTTGCCCCCGGCTCGCGAGGATCGCCTGCCAGGCCGTCCACTCGCCACGCTCGGGGTCGGGGACGGCTGCGCGCTCGAAGCGCGGCAGGTTCGCGCGGATGCGAGCGCTCTCGCGGTCGTTGCGGTCATGCGCGGTGATCATGGAATAGCCGGGGTCGAGGGGGAAGAGCTCGATTCGCCCGGGCCCTTCCTCGCCGAGGTTGCGCAGCCAAAAGGCCCGGCTATTGTCGAGCACCACAATGTTGAAGGTGCGGTAGGCGCGCGTGTCGAGCTCGGTCAAGGCTTCTGCTGCGCGGTCTGCATCCGCATGGTCGAGGGCCTCGAGCACGAGCTCGCCGCGGCTGCGCCGTCCCTCGGCAGGCCCGAGCGAGCCGCGCCGGTTGAGGATGCCGGCCAAGACGCCCTCGCGGTTGATGCCGAGCCAGCTGCCGCCGGCCAGCTCGTCCAGTCCGGCCACGACCCCGGGCCGGTCCGGCCAGTGCGCGGCCGGCGGCTGCCACGGCCGCGACAGCATCTCGTCCCGATTGGCGGCGATCAGCACCGGCCAGGCATGGCCGGGGCGCAGCAGGACCACGACTGTGCACATGAGGATTTCGATACCACTCGCCAAAGCCCCCCGCTATAAGAGACTAATCCCGCTCGCGCTTGGCCGGGAGCGGCGGCAGAGGAGCCAAAGCGTCGATGAGCCATATTTTCGATGACCGCGAGAAGCAGTTCGAGGCGAAGTACAAGCACGACGAGGAATTGCGCTTCAAGGTGATGGTGCGGCGGGACAAGCTGGTGGGCCTGTGGGCCGCAAGCCAGATGGGCCTCAAGGGTGCCGACGCCGATGCCTACGCCAAGTCGGTCATCGAGAAGAACCTCATGAAGCACGTGGAGGAGCATCTCGTCGAGATGCTCCGCGCGGACTTCAAGGAGCGCGGCCTCGATGTCTCGCCCCATCGCATCCGGCGGCAGATCGAGGAGTGCCTCGAGGAGGCGCGCAAGCAGGTGATGAAGGAGACCAAATAGCCCGCGGCGCGCCGGCTCAGCCCCGTCCGAAGGCGCGGCGGAAGATCCTGTCGACGTTCTTGGTATGATAGCGGAGGTCGAAGAGCCTGGCGAGCTGCCGGGCGGGCAGATACTTGCCGACCTCGGCATCCGACTCGAGGCGCGCGAGGAAGTCGCCATCCTCTCGAAACACCTTCATGGCGTGGCGCTGGACGAGGCGGTAGGCGTCCTCGCGGCTCATCCCGGCCTGGGTCAAGGCGAGCAGCACGCGTTGGGAATGCACGAGGCCGCCGTAGCGCTCGAGGTTGGCCCTCATGTTCTCGGGGTAGACGACGAGGCGCTCGATCAAATCCGCCAAGCGGACCAGCGCGAAGTCGAGCGCGATCGTCGCATCGGGTGCGATCACGCGCTCGACCGCCGAGTGGGAGATGTCGCGCTCGTGCCAGAGGGCCACGTTCTCGAGCGCGGGCACCACGTAGGCGCGCACCAGGCGCGCGAGCCCGGTGAGGTTCTCGGAGAGCACGGGGTTGCGCTTGTGGGGCATGGCGGAGCTGCCCTTCTGCTGCGGCGCGAAATACTCCTCCACCTCGCGCACCTCGCTTCTCTGGAGATGGCGAACCTCGACGGCGAGCCGCTCTATGCCGCTAGCTGCAAGTGCCAAGGCCGAGAAGAAGGCCGCGTGACGGTCGCGCGGAATCACCTGGGTCGAGACCGGCTCGACCTCGAGGCCAAGCTTCTTGGCGACATAGCGCTCGACGAAGGGATCGATGTTGGCGAAGGTGCCGACCGCACCCGAGATGGCGCAGGTCGCGATCTCGCGCCGGGCGACCTTGAGCCGCTCGCGGTTGCGCGCGAACTCGGCGTAGTGCCCGGCGAGCTTGAGCCCGAAGGTGGTGGGCTCGGCGTGGATGCCGTGGCTGCGGCCGACGCAGAGCGTGAGCTTGTGCTCGAAGGCGCGCTTCTTGAGGGCGGCGAGCACGCGCTCGAGGTCGGCGAGGAGAATGTCGGCGGCTTCCTTGAGCTGCACGGCTAGGCAGGTGTCGAGCACGTCGGAGGAGGTCATGCCCTGGTGGACGAAGCGCGCCTCGGGGCCGACGTGCTCGGCGAGCGCGGTCAGGAAGGCGATCACGTCGTGGCGCACATGGCGCTCGATCGCCTCGACCCGCTCCGGCCTCACCTTGCCGCGCCCGCGCCGCCAGATGGCGGCGGCGGCCTTCTTCGGGATGACGCCGAGCTCGGCCTGCGCTTGGGCCGCATGGGCCTCGATCTCGAACCAGATGCGGAGGCGGTTCTCGGGCGACCAGATCGCCGCCATCTCGGGTCGGCTGTAGCGCGGAATCATGCGGGCCTCTTGGGGCCTCTTATTGCAGATCGGCACGGCGATGGGAAGGGCGAGGGTGCTACAGCAGCCCCATGGCCTTGAAGCTGTTGTGGCCGCTCTTGGAGATGATGACGTGATCGTGCAGCGTGATGCCGAGCTTCTCGGCGGCCTCGCGCACCTCGCGCGTCATCTCGATGTCGGCGCGCGAGGGCGTGGGGTCGCCCGAGGGGTGGTTGTGCACCATGAGGATGGAGGAGGCGCTGAGCTCGAGCGCGCGCTTCACCACCTCGCGCGGATAAACCGGCGTGTGATCGACGGTCCCCTTCTGCTGCACCTCGTCCGCGATCACGCCGTTCTTGCGGTCGAGGAAGAGAATGCGGAACTGCTCGACCTTGTGGTGGGCCATGGCGGCGCGGCAATAGGCGAGGAGCTGGCGCCAGTTGCCGATCACCGGCCGCGCCATGACTTCCTCACGCCCGAGCCTGATGCCCGCCGCCTGCACCAGCTTGAGCATGTGGATGGTGGCCTCGCCCACCCCCTTGAGCTCGGCGAGCTCCTTGGCCTCGGCACCCAGCACGCCCGAAAGGCCGCCGAAGCGATCGAGGAGCTTCTTGGCCAAGGGCTTCACGTCGCCGCGCGGAATCGCGAGATAGAGCAGGAGCTCGAGCAGCTCGTAGTCCGGCAGCGCATCGGCGCCCGCGAGCTCGAAGCGCTCCCTCAACCTCTGGCGGTGGCCGAGGTAGTGGGGGGTCTCGGGCTTGCTGGGCGTCTCCTTCATGGCGGGACCGCGCAGCTCTTGGGGATGGCTCAGAGGTAAGGCGGCTTGTGCCAGCCCTTGGGCGAAAGCGTGAAAATCTCGCAGCCATCGGGGGTGACGCCCACCGAGTGCTCGAACTGCGCCGAGAGCGAGCGGTCCTTGGTCACAGCGGTCCAGCCGTCGCCCAGGATCTTCACCGCGAACTTGCCTGCATTGATCATGGGCTCGACGGTGAAGAACATGCCCTCGCGCAGCGGCACGCCCTCGCCCGGCTCGCCGAAATGGAGGATGCTCGGCGAATCATGAAACACGCGACCCAGTCCGTGGCCGCAGAAGTCGCGCACGACCGAGTAGCGGTGCGCCTCGGCGAAGCTCTGGATGGCAAAGCCGATGTCGCCCGTCGTCCCCCCCGGCCGGACGGCCGCGATCCCGCGCATCATCGCCTCGTAGGTCACCTCGATGAGCCGGTGCGCCTTGAGCCTGACCTCGCCCACCTCGAACATCCGGCTGGTGTCGCCGTGCCAGCCGTCGAGAATGGTGGTCACGTCGATGTTGATGATGTCGCCGTCGGCCAGGACCTTGTCCTCGGAGGGAATGCCGTGACAGACGACGTGGTTGACCGAGGTGCAGATCGAGCGCGGGAAGCCGCGGTAGTTGAGCGGGGCGGGGACGGCGCCGTGGCTCATGATGAAATCATGGCAGAGCCGATCGAGCTCGCCCGTCGAAACCCCCGGCTTGATCGCGGGCACGATGAAATCGAGGGTCTCGGCCGCGAGCCGGCCGGCCCGCCGCATGCCCTCGAAATGGTCGGGTCCGTGAATCTTGATCCGGGTTTCCTCCGGGAGGACCCGGGCGCTGCGCTCCATCTGGCTCATCGTCTCAAGCTGCCTGTCTTCCGTGCCTCTCCTCGGCCGAGCTCGAGCGGGAGCGGCCGCGTCAATTCAATGGCTTCGCGGGTCACTTTGCAAGCATAACACAGAGCCTCGACGCCGCGCCCCACCGCTTCGTGAAACGCCCGCGCGAAGCCCGGATCAATGTCGCCGGCGATACGTAAGCTCGCGCAATCCTGCCGCTGCACGACAAAAAGCACGACCGCCCGCGCCCCGCGCTCAGCCGCGGCGGCAAGCTCCCTCAAGTGCTTGGCCCCTCTCTCCGTGACCGCATCGGGAAACTCGGCCGGCCCGCCCGACGCGCGAGGGTCGCGCTTCAGATGGACGTTCTTGACCTCGACGTAGCAAATAGGTCGTCCCGGGCCCTCGAGCAACAGGTCGATGCGCGAGCTTTCGCCGTAGCGCACCTCGCGCCGGATGGAGGCATAGCCGGCAAGCTCGGGGAGCCGCTTGGCCAGGAGCGCCTCCTCGACGAGACGGTTGGGATGGGTCGTGTTGACACCGACGAGTCCGCCCGCGGTGAGGATCAGCTCGAGGGTCAAGGGCAGCTTGCGGCCCGGGTTCTTCGAGCGCGACAGCCAGACCTTCGAGCCCGGCCTATCGAGGCCGATCATGCCTCCGGGATTCGGGCAATGCACCGTGGCGACGGTGCCGTCCGCGAGCTCGACGTCGGCCAGGAAGCGCTTGTAGCGCCTGACCAGCCGGCCGGGCAAAAGGGGCTCGGCAAAATTCATGCCCGACCTTAGCCGCGCGCGTCGGGCGCTTCAACGTTCCCCGCGCGCACCCGCACAGCCGCTGCGCTCCCGCCCGCGGTAAATCCGCGGGCCGTGGCTCCGGCAAACCAGGCGCGCATTTTATGCTTGTAACGCACTATAATAATGGACCGACGCGGCACGGCGCAGTGTCGACGCGAGGCTGCGCACCATGGCGGGGGCGGCGCCGAGGCGACGCTTTTTCCGTTGCGAGCCCCGCCATATAGAGGTCACATGAGAAAGGCCCCCAGCGAAGCGCCCAAGCGTGTCACGGCGGCAGTTCTCGTCATCGGCAACGAGATCCTCTCGGGCCGCACCAAGGACGCGAACCTTGCCTATCTCGCGATCGAGCTCAACAAGCTCGGCGTGCGTCTCCTCGAAGCGCGCGTGATTGCCGACGTGGAGGAGCGCATCATTGCCGCCCTCAACGCGCTCCGCGCCGAGTACGACTACGTCTTCACCACCGGCGGCATCGGCCCGACCCACGACGACATCACGGCCGAATGCGTCGCCAAGGCCTTCGGCGTGCCGCTGCGGCGCCATCCGGAGGCGGTCAAGATGCTGGCGCGCCGATTCGCGAATCCGGCCGATTTGAACGAGGCGCGCCTCAGGATGGCGAATGTCCCCGAAGGGGGCGTGCTGATCGACAACCCGGTGAGCGGCGCCCCCGGCTTCCAGATCGGCAATGTCTTCGTCATGGCCGGGGTGCCCGCCATCATGCAGGCCATGTTCCACGGCCTGCGTCACCGCATCGTCGGCGGCGAGCCGCTCTGCGCGCGCACGCTCGCGACCAACCTCCCGGAAGGCAAGATCGCCCAAGGGCTGGGCGCCTTGCAGGCGCGTCACCCCGAGGTCGAGATCGGCAGCTATCCCTTCTATAGCCGGGGCCGCTTCGGCGTCAGCCTAGTCATCCGCGCGACCGATGAGCGCGCGATCGAGCGCACGGCGAATGAGCTCAAGCAGATGCTCGTGGCACTTGGCGGCGAAATCCTCGACGACGCAAGCGGCTGAGCCGCCTCGGAGCCGATGGGCGCGCTCAAGGCCGACTTCGGCGCTCGGCCTCGGGAGGCGGCTCTCTCGGCCACAGGCGGCCGATGAGCCTCGCCGCCGCAATGCCGAGAAACCAGCCGGCAAGCGGCACGGTGAAGATCAGCTTGAAGAGCGGATGATTGGAGTCCTCATGCGAGATCGCGAGGATCGCCCCCATCCAGAGTGCGGTCGCCGCATACCCGATGGGGTGCCACAGCCTGCGGCTGCGCCACGAAATCCCCTGCGGCAGGAGGCTGGGCATGGCTCAACTTATGACAGAGGAGGGGCACGCGGAACAGCCGCTTCCTTGAGGGCCTTGGCTTGCCGGCGCCATGCCGGTATAGAGGGAACCGTCAAGCGGGCGTGGCGGAATCGGTAGACGCAACGGACTTAATCCGGCTTGAGTGCTCGCGCGGGAAACCGCGGATGCAGAACCGCTCAAATTCGGGGGAACCTGCGAGATGGCAATCCCGAGCCAAGCCCGGCAACGGGAAGGTGTAGAGACTAGACGGGCGGCACCTAAAGCGGCGACGCCAGGGTGAAGGGATAGTCCAGACCACAAACCCGCTCTTGCGCCCAACTGCGCAACAGCGTCGGCGGCGAAAGCCGTAGTTGGTATGAAAATCCGTTGGGCATTACTTGCCCGTGGGGGTTCAAGTCCCCCCGCCCGCACCATTGACGATGCGTCTCCAGCATTCGCTCGACGGCCGACACGTAAACCAGATGAGATGATGACGTGAGCTCGGGGATGTCGTGGCCAAGGGCCACCGCGTCGAGTGCGGCACCCCGAGCACACACCCTGCGAGCGGACGAAGCACCCGCTCTATTAGGCGGCGAAGCTCGCTTGACGGTACGCCGCAGCGCTACGCGGCACCTGCGGTGCGGTTTGCGGCGCGCTCCTGCTCGCGGCTCAGGATCTTTTGGAAATACCAGGCATTGGGGCAAAAGGCGGGGGCTGCCTTGCCTCCCTTCTCGCTGTCGAGCCAATGGCGGCAACGCTTCTGCTCGTTGCACAGCGTGCAGTTGCTGTAGAGATTGCGGCTCAGCAGCCGATCGAACTTGGCGCTCGCACCCTCGAGGCCGAGATGCGCCAGCATTTTCGCAAGCAGCTCGTCCGCACCGGCATAACCCTTGACGAAGGACGGTATTTGGCTGCGTCCGATGCCGAGATCGGCGAGTGCCGAGTCGTCGAGCGACTCGAGCTCGTAGGCCAGCTGGCGGCGCTCGCCCCAGGTCGCCACGCCGCGCCCGAACCGGCGCGCGAATTCCGTGGCCCAGCTGCCCACGGCGTGCACATGACTGCCGAAACCGCTCCGACCGGCTTGCGTTTCCGAGCGCGTAGCCATGGCTTCCCTCCTCCTTCAAGTAGGGCAACTCTAAGGCGAGGCCGCCTTGCCGCATTGATCCAAGTCAAGGGCATCTTCGCTCGAAGCCGCCGCGCCGACCGGCGCGCGTGCCCCCGGCGACCGCCGCGGCCGCCTTGTGCGCAAGGCGCCCGGTCAAGTGCAGGAGGGTTCGCCCCTGGCCGCAAAAGTGAGGCATAATGGAATGGCGCAGATTTTTCCGAGCGGCGAGAGCGGATAAAAGGCTTCAGCCTGTTTTTTTTGATAAAAATCAAGAAAGTGAATGGGTGCGCAAGATTGATGAACGGTCTGCCGCGGCAAGCGGAGCGATGAGCGCTTCCGCACCCGGATCTCGCGAGCGCGCGAGCAGCGGAGCCTGGCCCCTCGACCGGCTGCTTCTCACCGTTCTCTGCTTCATCCTCGCCGCTGCCGCCGGCTTCCACGGAAGGAATGCCTTCTTGATGTTGCGGGACATCGAGTTGGATGAGCCCGAGCCCATGCTGCTCGAGGGAGCGCTCACCTCGGTAACCGCCTGCGTCTATATCCTGCTCATGGCGTGCCTCTTCGTGGTCCGCCTGCCGCTCGTGGCAAAATACGCCGAGCTCTGGCCGCGCATTGTCGCACTCCTCGGGAGCTTCCTGCCGTTCACGGTCACGTTCTTCCCGCCTGCGGACGAGCTCTCGCTCACCGCGCATATCGCGGCGAGCGCGGTGAGCTTGGCCGGCATGGCGCTTGCCGTTTACATTCTCTACGGGCTCGGGCGCTCCTTCAGCATCACGCCTCAGGCACGCGGGCTGGTGACGACGGGCCCCTATCGTTTCGTCCGTCATCCCCTCTATGTGGCCGAATACATCGCGAGCGTGGGGGTTCTCATCCACTTTCTTTCCCCCTGGACCGTCTTGATCACGCTCTGCCAGGGATACCTGCAAATTCGCCGGATGGACTACGAGGAGCGCCTTCTCGCGCGCGTCTTTCCCGAGTACGCCGCCTATGCCGAGAGGACGGCGCGCATCCTGCCCGGCCTCTATTAGCCGGCCTCGATCAGGTGGAATCCAGACGCCCTTCGGGAATCCGCACGGCACGGTCTTCGGCGCGGCTTCCGGCGGCGCGGGTCGCGATGAAGGAAGACGGATCTCCGCTCGGGCGCGCCGCCGCAGAGCCGCGGCAGCGCGCCGTCACGCCTTACTTCTTCTTATTGATCGGCTCGGCGCTGCTCACCATCCGGTCGAAAACCACGGTGAACTCCGCGGGCTTTCCTTGCGCGTCGGTCGCCGTGCCCTGGCAAGTCATCTTCTTGCTATCGGGCGAAAGCGAGCAGGTCGAGCTCCCGGTGGC
>Ga0116217_10006671_pt1 | contig 9966 bp, 10 predicted proteins | sample Sb_taG_6_FD_89697 | JGI IMG/M metagenome (GOLD analysis project Ga0116217, IMG submission 89697) | Peat soil microbial communities from Weissenstadt, Germany - Sb_50d_4_PS metaG | ecosystem: Environmental > Terrestrial > Soil > Wetlands > Peat | place: Germany: Weissenstadt | collected 2010-09-21 | reverse complement strand
TGGAGGACCAAGCCGAGCTGGTACCTGGTCACTACCGAGGACAAGATGATTCCACCTGACGCCCAGCGTGCTATGTCCAAGCGCGCGGGTGCTACGGTCGTTGAGGTAAAGGGAAGCCACGCCGTCTACGTATCGCAGCCAAAAGCGGTCGCAGATCTTATTGAACAGGCTGCGACGAAAGCGAAGGGCGCTACCGCTTAGGAAGTGCGCTTCGCACGCGCCGAGTCTACGCAAGCAGCATGAGTATGCGGGTCAGAGCCCGACAGTGATCAGTCGTCCCATTCTGGAGACTAGTGGTGCGTACTGGTGTGCCAGTGTGACAATAAATCTCTCGCACTAAGGGGTTCACCCCCGGGCTTCGCAAAGCGCGCGCGTCCCCTGTGCCAAAACTGTGCCAGAATCCGAAGTCTTCATGCCATTGGGGTTAGCTTTGAGCGAAAAGCAGATTCCCCAAATTACTGAAAACACTGAGAAGCCAAAATAGGGAATGGAGCTGTTGGAGTCGGTCGGTCCGCGCCCAAGGCAGGCGCCATATCTCTCGGAAGTCCTTCCTCATCAATCCTTCTTTTGAGAACAAAACGGTTAACCAAATTCTTAATTGTGGCTCGATGTATGACAACGTGGCTCCGCATGCATGGAGTCCCCCGACTTTTCCCCATATCGAAACGCAGGCCAAAGCACGCCTGCTGAATGATTCGGTTTGGAGCCTTGCGCCTATAACCACAAAGAGTCAGCCATTTGCGGCTCCGCCTGAGACGCGGCTAGGTTTTCCCAAGTAGCGAGAAGGAAGATCTTCCCGCTAGCCGGCGACACGTGGAAGTAGTAAACGGTTGAGCCGTCTTCGATCTCATAGAAACCTTTGCGCTTCGGGTCGGGCGTGACATTCACGGTGCCGGCCAGCAGAATCCCCAGCTCGATCACCGTTGCCACAGAGTGGTTTCCCAAGTCCTCGATCTTGAGCACTTCACCGAAGTTCATTCGCATGGACTCTAGGCCTTCGGCTCCGCGGTTCGCGATCCAAACACTCCGCAGCGGCCCTTCATGCCTTCCCGGAACTTTTCTCGCTCCTCAGGGGTCATCTTTTCCCAGCGTTCCATCATGCGTCCTCTCCAGTGCATGTGCGCGCCGCGCGGTCCGCGGAATCCGCCGAACAGGATTTTCCCCAAAAGCAAGAGACCGAACGCCTGCCAGAAACTGATCCGGTGCAACGCAAACAGTCCCGGCATCAGCCAGTTCCACAGGCCCATGACCACAAAACTCATCACGGCCGCAGCGAGCAGCACGAGCAATACGATTTTCACTCCCCTCAATACCCATCTTCCTCTCATGTTTTCCTCACGTTCTTAGAAATTCTTCGTAAATCGCTTCCAGACGTTCGCGCAGTTGAACCACCGCATAATGCTTCCGCAAAACCAGCGTGTTCACATTCAAGCCGGTTGTTTGAGCAAGCTCTTTGAAGCTCCGGCCCTCCATCTCGTGCGCGACGAATACCTGGCGCTGCTCTTCGGGCAGCTCATCGAGAGCGGCATCGAGTTCGTCGAGCAATACACTCCGGGCATAAGCCGCCTCTGGCCCCGCATCGGGAGACGGGAGCAGATCTTCAAGCAGGATCGACTCCCCATCCGCAGTGATCGCCACCGAATCACCGGCGAGTGCCTCGGGCCTTTTCTTGCGAAAGAGATCGGTGATCCGGTTCCGCGCCACGCGGTAGAGCCACGCACTCACCCGCTCGATCGGCTTCATCATCCGGTAGGCTTCGACGAGTTCGTAGAAGACATCTTGGAGGATGTCCTCGGCGTCCCGCTCATCGGGCACACGCCTGCGGATGAAATTCTTGAGTCTCGCTCGTTCGAGCTTGACCACCTCCGAGATCCGTTGGTCTTGCTCGGGAGCCATTCCCTCTACGCTCAGCGCCTCATTCATCCACTCTTGTAGACGGATGAACGGCCCGGATATTTCAAGAAGAATGGAAAATATCTCTCTTCAGAAAGACCCGGAAGATCTGCGGCGTACGTAGTCGGCGGGGGTGTTCCGAAGAGCTGGGAGCAACTGAGAACAGACGTTGACGAACGCGGTCACTCAAAAGAGCCACTTTTATAAGGGAATTCGGTGGACGTGGCCGGGATGGAACCGGTGCCCCCCTGCTTGCAAAGCGCGAGAGTCGTTTCCAACAATCGCGCTGGTAATTCTTAAGTCCCAGCGTTTCCAATAAATCGGGGAATCTGCTTTCGCTCAAAAGCTAACCCCAACAGGCTCAAAACAAGCCGTTCGTGCACAGTTCGTGCACAGTCCGGGCTACGAGGCCACCTACAGCTGAGCGGCAAGCCGTTCCGGGTCTTCAAAGAAACGCGCAGTTAGTGCCCCAAACACGGCACCGGTAACATGAGCGGCATAAGCCACTCCCCTCCGTGCCAACATCTCTGAGACACCAGTAGTACTCTTAATTAATGAGCAGGGCGAGAAGGAAAAAGGAAGAGATGAGCGGGAATTCTCTTGGTGTTCTTTCCCCTGGAGCTTTGGCTGGCGCGGAACGTAGCGAGCCGCAGCACAGTGGAGCGCCAGCCAAAGCGGGCGCCGATTCGCTGCGGGCCTCGCGGCCGGATCCTGAAGTGGTCGCTAAACCGAAGCGGCGCACCTACACCGCCGAGTACAAACAGCGCATCCTGGCCGAGGCCGAGGCGGCTGCCGCCATACCCGGAGGCGTCGGCGCGCTTCTCCGTCGCGAAGGTCTGTACTCATCCCTGCTGGCCTATTGGCGGCGCGAACGGGCCGATGGAATCCGCGAAGCGCTGACCCCGCGGAAACGCGGGCCGAAGTCCAAGCGCAACCCGCTGGAAGAAGAAAATCAGAGGTTGCAACGTCAGAATGCGCGCCTGACAGAAGATCTGCGTAAGGCACACATCATCATCGACGTCCAAAAAAAAGTGGCTGCGCTGTTGGGCCGTCCGATTCCGGAACAGGACCCGGAGGAGAACTCCTGATGGCCGCCGTCACCGAACTCGCCAGCGACGTCGGCACCAGCGCTGCTTGCCAGGCTCTGCACATCCCTCGAGCTTCTTATTATCGGGATCGCTGTAAGACCCTTTTCCCTGCAGAGACCGCGCCACGGCCTTCGCCGGCACGCTCACTTGGTCCGGCGGAACAGGAAACAGTCTTGGCCCGCCTGCACGAAGAACGCTTCCAAGATCGCTCGCCAGCCGCTGTGTATGCGACGTTGCTTGATGAAGGGCAATATCTCTGCTCTATCCGGAGCATGTATCGTCTGCTCGGCCGGAACGGGGAGTCCCGCGAACGTCGCGATCAGTTAACCCATCCGCCCTACAAGAAACCAGAACTGCTGGCTACGGCTTCCAACCAACTCTGGAGCTGGGACATTACCAAGCTGCTCGGACCCGCGAAATGGACCTACTTCTACCTCTACGTGATCCTGGATGTTTTCAGCCGCTACGTCACCGGCTGGATGGTAGCGATGCGCGAAAGCGCCGAGCTGGCCAAACGGCTCATCGAGGAGAGTTGCGTGAAACAAAACATCCAGCCCGGGCAACTTACGCTGCATGCCGATCGCGGCACCTCCATGAGTTCCAAGCCTGTGGCTTTTTTACTGGCGGACTTGGGTGTCACGAAAACCCACAGCCGTCCGCACGTCTCGAATGACAATCCGTATTCGGAAAGTCAGTTCCGCACCCTGAAATATCGGCCGGGGTTCCCAGACCGCTTCGGGCGCATTCAAGACAGCCGTGCATTCTGTCAGAGATTCTTTCGCTGGTACAACGAGGAACATCGCCACTCGGGCTTGGCGTTGCTCACGCCGGCCATGGTTCACTACGGGCAGACCGCACGCATCCTCGAACAGCGTCAGACGGTTCTCGATGTGGCGTATCAAGCGCACCCGGAACGTTTCGTGCGGCAGGCGCCGAAACATCTCTCGATTCCAACGGAGGTCTGGATCAACAAACCGCCCAACATAGAAAATAAAACTCAATAAACTCCCGACACATGTGTCTCAAAGTCGTTGACACGCGCCGCCCACCTCGACTCCAACGAATACATTCCTTACTTCTAACTTCTAACGTTTCCAACAAATCGGGGAATCTACCTTTTGCTCAAAGCTAACCCCAACGGCCGAAACATGGAGGATTCTGACACTGCCCAGAGCGTCCTCTCTGAGCACCGGCTCAGACATTCCTTAAGGGGATTACCCTCGCCCAGGAGATGCCGCAGGCTTCATTTTGTCGGCGAATCTGGTTAGAGACGGACGGCTCCCAACGAGACTTATTAGTTCTGCGGTTCTTCCGAGATGGTCCGTAAGAATTGGTTGATGGCGGAAAGAGTAGCTTCGCACTGGTCCCAATGTGGCGCGTGCTTACAGTTCTCAAGCATGATGACTGACGCCGAAGGGATTCTAGCCCGAATAGCCTCGATCTGCCTGGCCGTGCCGTATTCGTCCTGAGATCCTTGCAGCACGAGTACAGGGCAACGGATGAGATCCAAAAACGATTCGATGTTCCAAGTCCGGAACCTCGGATCGAGCCAAATATTGTTCCAGCCCCAGAACGTCGAATCAACATTCGCGTGATACCGTCCGAGCCGTTGGGGCAAGTCCGTTTCGTTGTAAAGCGCCCGAGCTTGCGCGATGCTAAGTACGGCTACGTCTTCGACGAAGACATGCGGCGCTTCCAAGACAACTCCGGCGGGAGAATCGGGAAACATGCCAGCATAAAGAATCGCTATTGATGCTCCGTCGCTGTGGCCCAGAAGGACGGGTCGTTCGATGTGCGCCTTGTCGAGAATTTCCGGCAGTACGATTTGGGCCTCGCGGTGCATGTAGGAAGGCGACCGTGGTTCTCCCAGGGGATCTGAGTTGCCATGTCCATATCGCGAGTAGACAAAGACGCCGAGACCCGTCTCTTCGGCCAATTGAGAAGGGAAATCCTGCCAGTGCGCGACCGACCCTAATCCTTCGTGAAGCATTACAATCGTTGGTAGGTGTGAGTGGCGGGCTTCAATTCGGACAGCTTCGAGCCACTTGCCGTCTACAAAATAGTTCTCCGCACTCGTTGGGGCGATGCTCATGGGACCGATCGCCAGTTCAACGGGAAACGGCCGTCGGAGTCAATGATTCCCGGACCGGCGTGTCCCTCAGAGCCCCGATTAGGATCTCCAGGCTTTCTTCGATAGTGCGTCCCGCAGTGTTGACCTGAATGTCAGCCTTAGCGTACAACGCGTCACGCTCGGATAGGATTCGTTTGAGATCGGACATCGCGTCACTATGATCGGAGATAGGACGCATGTCCCCCTGTGCGATTACGCGTTCCATGTGTTCTTCCGGAGAGGTTTTGAGCCAAACTGTAAAGCAACTGGATAGCAATCGTTCGAACGTGCCCGCCTCAGATGCGAGACTCCCTCCCGTCGCCATCACAAAGCAGGGGTGGCGCTGGATCGCGTCTTCCAAACACTTCCGTTCGAGCCTGCGGAAGCCACTCTGTCCGTGAAATTCGAAGATTAGGCTCAATGTGAAGCCGCTTTCTTGTTCGATCAGGCGGTCGAGCTCTAGAAAGGGCATCTCCAAACGGTCAGCGAGCGCGGCCCCCAAAGTAGACTTACCTGCACCTCGGAGCCCTATTAGCGCTATCCGCCGATGACGAGCGGCTGGATCAAGCCCACCGAACTGTTGAAGCAACATGTGCCGGGCCAGCTTAAGATCATCCAAAGAGAGGCGCCGGAGGAACTCGACTGTATGCGTCAATTCCACTGACGGTTCAGCGCCTTCCACTAACAAAACGTCAACGGACATGCCCAGTGCTTTGGCCAGCCGCCGCAATACCAGGACTGAAATGTTTCCGTTGCCGCTTTCAATTTGCGCAAGGTAACGCTCCGAAACGCCGGAGTCGCGGGCGAGTTGCTTTCTAGTCATGCCCCTGCGGGCTCGTGCTTGCCTAACGCGATCCCCAAGCGATCTCAGGGTGGCAGGAGCAATAACTTTGGTCTGGATGCCACGCTTGCGCGTTGCATTGGATTCCCGCAGAATCGGCGGGCGGACGTTTTTCATATATTTCAACAGCATATCACAGGGTCGAGCCCAGCACTTCGGTCTTGGATGAGTCGGTTGGTGCACTAGACTTCCGGTGCTTCGGAGTCGCCTTTACTCGAGATGTACTATACTGCATGACGAGACGATATGCAATTATCGCTGCAAATAAGAGGGATAGCTACTTCCGTGAGAGGAGTGAGCAATATGATGCATGTCGCCTCCTTGACTTCAGAGGCATGGTGCATTATCTTTGCGGTGAGAGGTAAGAGCGTAATCTGGAGCAGACAAGCGTGAAAGCCGTCGTAGGCAGTCCGAATTCCGCAACTTCCGACTTGGTCGATTTCCGGACAGCGCCGGCTCGTTATCGTCATTGGAAGCTATCTATTGACGGTTGCGTGGCAATCCTTGCAATGAACGTCCAGGAGGACGCAGGCATCCGTCCAGGTTACAAGCTCAAATTGAATTCGTACGATCTCGGCGTCGACATCGAGCTGCACGATGCGCTTCAGCGAATTCGGTTTGAGCATCCTGAAATCTCAACTGTCGTTCTTACCAGCGCCAAGCCGCGGGTTTTCTGCTCTGGCGCAAACATTTACATGTTGGGGCTTTCGAGCCATGCCTGGAAGGTGAACTTCTGCAAATTCACGAATGAGACCAGAAATGGAATTGAGGACTCCAGCTCACATTCGGGGCTGAAATTTATTGCCGCATGCAATGGCTCAACCGCTGGCGGAGGTTATGAACTTGCCTTGGCGTGCGACGAGATCGTACTCGTCGACGATCGTTCGTCTTCGGTTAGTCTTCCAGAGGTTCCTCTGCTGGGCGTGCTTCCGGGCACTGGCGGTCTCACACGGCTTACAGACAAGAGGCGTGTTCGGCGGGACCTTGCGGATGTATTTTGCACCACGCCGGAGGGTGTACAGGGTCAACGGGCCAAAAATTGGGGACTCGTCGATGAAGTGGTCAAACCACAAGACTTCGACGCATACGTGAAGAGTCGCGCTCTGGCGCTTGCCGAGTCGTCCGATAGGCCTAAGGGGGCTCGCGGCATCGAGCTTCCACCAATCTCGCGAACCGTGGATGAGCACGGATACCATTACGAACATGTGGATGTAGTCCTTGACCCGCAACGCCGCACCGCAACCTTAACCGTTAAGGCGCCCAAGTCCGGAGTGGCGGCAACGGTCGAGCAGATCTTAGGTGCCGGGGCCGGATGGTGGCCTTTGCAAATGTCGCGGGAGCTCGACGATGCAATTTTGTCGTTGCGGATCAACCAGCTCGAACTCGGCCTTTGGATTTTCAGGACTGAAGGTGAGTGGAAGAATGTGCTCGATGTCGATTCTGTATTGTTTTCGAATCGCGGCAACTGGTTCGTCCGCGAAGTCATCGGGATGATGCGCCGGACCCTCGGCCGCATTGACGTTACCTCAAGATCGATCTTTGCATTGATCGAGCCTGGGTCATGTTTTGCCGGCAGTCTACTGGAGCTGGCATTGGCAGCCGACCGCGTCTACATGCTTGATGACCCCCGTTGTGCCGTCGGGCTCTCAGAGATGAATTTCGGCGGGTTGGAAGCTGTCAATGGTCTTTCGCGTTTGGAGGCGAGATTTTGTCGCGACCAATCGCGATGCTCGGAGATGCGCAAGCTAATCGGCGAATCACTCGGGCCTCGCCAGGCCGCAGAATTCGGTTTAGTGACGTTCACACCCGATGAACTGGATTGGACCGACGAAATTAGGCTTGCGATTGAAAGCCGTCTTGCTCTGTCTCCCGACGCACTGACCGGTCTGGAAGCGAATCTCCGGTTTGGAGAGCATGAAAATATGGACGCGCGCATTTTCGGACGCCTTTCGGCGTGGCAGAATTGGATCTTCATTCGTCCCAATTCGGTAGGTCCCACGGGAGCACTGAAGGTGTATGGCACGGGCAATCGGCCCAAGTTCGATTGGGAGCGGGTATAACTCACATGGCGGAACTGACTGACGTCACTCAGCAAGCGATCGATTACTCTCAGCGCATTCCTAACAACGTCGATCTCTCGAACGACCGAACCTTGCAACGGGCGCTCGAACGTTGGCAACCGGCGTTCTTGAATTGGTGGAAGGATACAGGGCCTGCCAATAGCGCCGCTTTGCAGGTCTACCTTAGAACGGCTGTTAGCGTAGACCGCGACGGTTGGGCTAACTTCGAATACGTGCGCATGCCCGAGTATCGGTGGGGCATCTTCCTAACACCGCGCGATGAGAGCCGAAAGGTCAATTTTGGAGATCACTACGGGCAGCCAGCCTGGCAGGAGGTTCCCGGAGAATATCGGTCGACGCTACGCCGAATTATCGTGACTCAAGGCGACACGGAACCGGCCTCGGTGGAACAACAGAAACTTTTGGGAGCCACCTGTCCTTCGCTTTACGATCTCCGGAATCTGTTTCAGGTCAATGTGGAGGAGGGACGGCATTTGTGGGCAATGGTGTATCTCCTTCATCGGTATTTCGGGCGTGATGGAAGGGAAGAAGCCGAAACTCTCTTGGCAAGGCGGTCGGGGGACCCGAACAACCCACGCATCCTCACAGCCTTCAACGAGAAAACCAGCAATTGGCTGGCATTTTACATGTTTACGTTTTTTACAGATCGCGACGGCAAATTCCAATTGGCGGCATTGTCCGAGTCGGGTTTTGACCCTCTGGCGCGCACGACGAAGTTCATGCTGACGGAAGAAGCGCATCATATGTTTGTCGGCGAATCGGGCGTGGCGCGCGTGCTGCAGCGCACGTGCGAGGTTATGCACGAGCGCAAGTTGACGGATCCTTCCCAGGTTCGCGCCCAAGGGGTAATCGATTTAGAAACCTTGCAAAGATTCGTGAATTTTCACTACAGCGTCACGTTGGACTTGTTCGGGTCAGACATCTCCTCCAACGGGGCGAGCTACTACACGGGAGGGTTGAAGGGTCGCTACGAAGAGACAAAGATCGGCGACGACCACTTACTAGTCGGCGACTACTACACGGTCCAGGAAATAGCAGATGGAGAGATCGTGAGTCGACAAGAGTCGGCCCTCACAGCTCTCAATGCGCGCTTGCGCGACGACTACACGTGCGAGGTTCAGGCTGGGCTCGATCGATGGAACCGGATTCCGGAAAAATTCGGAATCCCGTTTAGCTTGACATTGCCGCACGTGGGATTTCACCGCAAAATCGGTAGTTTTGCCAATCACTTCGTCAGTCCTGACGGGCGGCTTCTGTCCAAAGAAGAGTGGGAACGTCAGTCGGCGTGTTGGCTTCCGTCGGAGGATGACCACGTGTTCATAGGCTCGCTGATGGGCCGGGTGATCGAACCGGGAAAGTTTGCAAACTGGATCGCTCCGCCGGCAAGAGGCGTCAACAATTTGCCGATAGAATTCGAATACGTCCGGTTTGACTAAGGTTGGTCCATTGCCTGCCTCGGACAATTCTGCATCGTTCGTTCGTGATCGGTTGCAAACCGTGTCCGTTCCCGCCCGGAAGCTGTTCGCCGTGATTGTGCGTGAAGCATACCATGGACCCATCCACCCAAAACCCAAGGGGACCGCGAGTCCACCAGAGATCCTCGAAGCGTGTGGTCTCGATGTGGGGGAATTCTATGTCTTGCTAAAGGTGTTGAGGGCAGCGGGTCTAATCCGAGTTTCTAAAGCTTATCCATTTGAAGAAATCCAACTATCTCCCGAGGCGGCTGAGGCAGAGTCGTTGGCAGAGCGATGCACACGCGAGAACATCCCATTCGAAGATGCTTTTGTAAAACTCGTTTTCCCGCCCAGCAAGCGGGGCTAGACTGCTTCTTCAGTCCGAGACTGATCATTCGGGCGAAGCGGAGGGCTTGGTGACGCTCAATGAATTTCCTGTACCAGCAAATCGACAATTCTTCGAAGACATCAAAGCTGGACAAGGGTACGAGTTCGGTAC
>Ga0116217_10006670_pt1 | contig 9966 bp, 7 predicted proteins | sample Sb_taG_6_FD_89697 | JGI IMG/M metagenome (GOLD analysis project Ga0116217, IMG submission 89697) | Peat soil microbial communities from Weissenstadt, Germany - Sb_50d_4_PS metaG | ecosystem: Environmental > Terrestrial > Soil > Wetlands > Peat | place: Germany: Weissenstadt | collected 2010-09-21 | reverse complement strand
TGTTCGCTCATGGGGCCTCGGGGGCGGGGAGCATCGTCGTCGCTTCGCCGGCCGATCATAGCAGACCGGAGGACCCGTTGCCATGAGTTGCTTGCGGCGCCGGCCTCACGGCGGTGAGCCGGACCGCCGGGCGACGCGCGCCAGCGCCGCCTTCGCCTCCCGGGTCAGCCACGCCCCCGGCGCCCCCTCGGCGAGCCTTTGCAGCGCCTGCCGCGCTTCCGGGGTGGCGGCGTGCTCCAGCACCAGCAGCGCCCGCGACGGCAGGGCGCGCCGCCCCGGTGCCGCCACGCTCCTGTCCACCTCCTCCAGCACCTGCCCCAGCCGCTGCCGTACCTCCTCGGACCCGGTGCGCGCCCGCTCCTTGCGCACGGCCTCCTCCACCGATTCGGCGGCCCGCTTCAACTCGGCCGTCGCCTTCTCGCGCACCTCGAAGGAGTCGTCGTCGAGGTCGGCGAAGAGCCGCGCCAGCCGCTTCGCGTCGATTGCGGGGACAGGGTGGACGTACTTGACGACGAGCGGCACCGCTTGTTTCGGCACCGCGGCCAGCGCCCACAGGGCCGCGTAAGCCTTGCCGGCCTCGTCGCCGCCGAGGTCGGCCCAGCGCGATTGCAGTTCCCTGGCGCTCAGCTCAGCGGCGAGCGCCGGTCGGGGTCGGGTCGTGTCCCACACCAGGGCGGTGCCGTCCTCGCTCGCCGACGCCAGCCGCTTGCCGTCCGGGGCGAAACTGAGTGCGGTGATCGCTCCCTGATGTCCGGTGAAGCGACGCTCTTCCACGGCGCCGGCCAGGTCGTGCAGTCGGACCGTGCGATCGGGGCTGCCGCTGGCGACCGTCCGTCCGTCGGGGGCAAAGGCGACGGCGCTGACGCCTTCCTCGTATCCTCCCATCAGCGCGACGACTTCCCCCGTCAGCATCTCCCACAGTCGGAGGGCGCTCCCCTTGCCGCCGCCCGCCAGAAATCGGCCGTCGGGCGAGAAGGCCAGGCAGCTGAGACCTTCCTTCCCCCCGTCCAGGTGGTGCAGCATCTGTCCCGTGCCAACGTCCCACAGGCGGACGTTCCGTTCCGCGTAGGCCACGGCCACAATGCGGCCGTCGGGCGCCAGGGCGAAGCAGCGCGGCGGCTGTCCCTCGTCCTCGATGGGGAGTGTGTGCAGTTCCTTCTCCGTCGCCGGGTCCCAGACGCGCAGCTTCTGGCGGTTTGCCGGCCCGAGCACGATTTTACCGTCGGCGGAGAAGGCGCCCGCGGCGCGCAGCCAATCGTCGGTGAGCGGCCTTTCCTCCACCGGCAGGTCGCGCAGCAGCTTACCCCCTGCCGTGTCCCATAACGACAGGCCACGCTGAGTGTCGTCACGAGTCCCACTCACGGCCAGGAGGGTGCCGTCAGGGGAAAAGGTCAACCCCGTCGCGTACCCCGCCTTGATTCGCCGCAGTTCCTTCGCATTCGCCGGGTCGAGGAACAGGACCGATCCCGCACTGTCCGGCACGGCCAGCGCCTTGCCGTCGGGGGTATACGCCACGGCCCTCACGGGACCGCCCGGCCGCTGGAACGGCACCAGCGCCTTGCCCGTCAGCGCGTCCCAGAGGCCAATGAGGCCGCCCTCGTTGCCGGCCGCCGCCCGCGTTCCGTCCGGCGACAGGGTCACGGCAGTCAAGGCCGCATGATGACTGTCGAAACGTCCCAGCGCCTTGCCGGTGTTCATGTCCCAGCGCGCGACCTTGCCGTCCTTGCCCGCCGTCGTCAGCGTCTTGCCGTCGGCCGCGAACGCCACGGCGAGCACCCCGTCGTCGTGGACCTTGACCTTGCGCAGCTCGGTGCCCGTGGACACGTGCCACAGGCGCAGCGTCTCATCCTTGCTGCCCGACGCGACGACCTTGCCGTCCGGCGAGAAGGCCACCGCCAGCACCAAATCGTCGTGGCCGCTCAGTTTGCGCTGGAACTTGCCGCCGGCCACGTCCCAGAGACGGACCGTGTCGTCGTCGCCGCCCGAGGCCAACGTCTTGCCGTCCGCGGAGAAGGCGAGTGCGTTGATGCCGCTGTCGTGCCCCTGGAGCTTGTGACGCATCTTGCCAATTTCCAGGTCCCAGATGCGCACAGAGTAATCGCTGCCGGCCGAGGCCAGGGACTTGCCGTCCGGCGCGAAGGCGACCGCAAGGACGCTGAGCGTGTGTCCTTCGAGGCGGCGCAGCTCTTTGCCGCTCTCCCCGTCCCAGAGGCGCACCGTGCGGTCGTCACTCCCGGAAGCAAGTTGCTTGCCGTCCGAGGAGAAGGCGAGCGCGCGGACCGGTCCGGCGTGTCCGGCGAGGCGGCGGCGCTCGCGGCCGCTGTCGGTGTGCCAGAGGTAGACGTCGTTGTCGTAGGCGCCGGAAGCGAGCGTCTTGCCGTCGGGGGCGAAGGCCACGGCGCCGATGGCGTGACCCTGGCGCAGACGGATAGTGCCCCAGCGGGCGACGGCGCCGGCCGGCAGCGGGTCGCCGAGGAGGTCCGTGGCCGGCTGCTCGGCACCGGCGACCACGGGGAACAGCAGCAGGAGCAAGGTCAGCTCCGGGCGTCGGTGTGAGAAAGGCATGGGAGAATCTCCTCGACGTCGCCAATCATCGAGCGGCCGTGGTGCTCTTCCCCTTGCGGCGCTCGACGGCAGCGAGGGCCTCGGCGCTCAGCTTGCTCCCGCCCTCCTTGGCGACTTCCTCCAGCACCTTCTGTGCCTCCGGCGTGCCGATCCGCTCCAGCACTTCGACCACACGCACCCTGCGTACCTCCTCCAGATCCGGCCCGACCTTGTCGGCGAGTTTAGTCAGGATGAGTTCGAGGCGCTCTTTCGCCTCAGCCGACGGCTTGTTGTCCAGCGACTTCTGGACCGCCTCCTCGACGGCCTTGCCGGCGCGGATCAATTCCGCGGTCGCCTTCTCGCGCTCCTCGATTTGATCGGCGTCGAGCTGGGCGATGAGTCGGGTGATCGCCTTGCCGCTGAGCGTCGTCGCCCTCAGTTCCTTCTGAAGAAAGGGCACCGCCTCCTTCGGCGCCGATTCCAGGCGCAGAATCGCCTGCCAGGCGCGGGCCGCGTCCTCAGCAGACAGGTCTTTCCACAACTCGCCCAGGTCGGCCGCCGTCACCGGCTTGACCACCAGTCGTCCGCGGGCAGTCGGGCCGGGGACGTCCCACAGGATCACTCCGTCGTCGGCGTTGGGCGCGGCCAGGGTCTTGCCGTCCGGTGCGAACGCCAGGAAGTGCGCCCAGCGGACGCCCAGTTTCCGCGCCGCGAGTTCCTGGCCCGAGCCGGTGTCCCAGAAGTGCAGCGTACCGTCGGTCAAGCCGACGGCCAGCGTGCGGCCGTCCGGCGAGAGGGCCGCGAGGGTCTCCCCTTTTTGGATGGGCGGGGGGCCCGGGACCGGCGGCGGGAGCGCCGGGAGCTTGCACGCCTGCCGGACGCGCCCGCTGGCCAACTCCACCAGCGTCGCCTCTGGGCCCGTGACCACCGGACAGCACTTGCCGTCCGCCGACATGTAATAACACTGGGCGTTAAGGAAGAATGTCAGTCCTTTGATCTCGCCGGCCTCCTTGCCCGTGATCGTGTCCCAGCGGCGGACGAGCCCTTCATTCGAGAGACTCCCCAGCAGTGTCCGGTCGTCCCCGGCGAAGGCGAGGCCCGGTGGGCCGAAGCGCTTCGGCTGAGCTTGGGGCGCCCGCACGTCGATTGTCCGCAGTTCTCTCCCCTCGCCCACGTCCCAGACGCGCACCTTACGGTCGTGGCCGGCCACCGCCGCGCGCTTGGCGTCGCGGGAGAGGGTAAACCAGAACGTCTGCTGAGGCGAGCACAGGAGCGAGTCCAGTTCCTTGCCCTCCGCCACGTCCCAGCTACGCAGCCGGGAATCGCTGCCGAATGAGAACAGCGTCTTGCCGTCGGGGGCGAACTGCAAGTGGAAGGTTAAGAATAAAAAGTATTGTTCATATCGCTCAAATACGGGAAGTTCGCGAAGGACCTTGCCGGTGGCGGTGTCCCAGAGGATGATCGAGCCGCTCTGGACGCTGGCCGTTGCCATGACTCGGCCGTCGGGCGACCAGGCCATCGCGTATACAGGGGTTGACTGCCCTGTGACGGGGACCAGCTCCTTCCCTCCTTCCCAGTACTGACGTCGTAGGTGCGGAGGCATCGTTCTCCGGAGGGACATAGGTAGAGCGTTTTCCCATCGTTTGACAGAGTGAATCCATTGGCCGCGACCCCACCGTGTTCGATCTTCCCGACCTGCCTGGCAGACGCCGCGTCGAAGACGCGGATGGTTCGGTCAGCGGCACCAACCGCGACGATCTTGCCGTCGCCGCCGAACGCCAGGCCGTGGTTAGCACCCAGGGGGAGGGGCAGGGTCGCAATAGCCTTGCCCGTCCGCCAGTTCCACAGGGGTGCTTGCCGGCCGTAGCCAACTGTGGCAAGGAGCTTGCCGTCCGGCGAGAAGAGGATGTCTCTGATTGTAACCCCGTGGCCGAACCAGCGCAATTCCTTGCCGTCCTCCGGGTCGATGACCCGGACGGCCCACCCCTCGACGATTGCCAGCGACTTACTATCCGGCATGAAGCGGACGAGCAGCCCCGCCGTCTTGTCATCGGAGGCGTCGGGGTCGGTGGTCCGGGCCAGGGGAAGTTGCCGCAACTTCTTCCCGCTGACAGCGTCCCAGATGCGAAGGATGCGGTCGTGATGGTAGCTGACGAGCGACTTGCCGTCGGGTGACCAGTCGAGGTCGTAGAAGCCCTGCTCGGCAGGAAGTGCGGGAAACTGCCGCAGCTCCTTGCCATTGGCCAGGTCCCAGGTGCGGATCACACGGTCGGCGGAGGCTGCCGTCACCAGCGACTTGCGGTCCGGGGACAGGACGAACACAAACGTTCCGGACTGGGCCGTAGGGACGATCTCGAACTCCTGCTTGTCGCCGGCGATGTCCCAGACGTGTAGTCGCTGGTCGTTGGTCATCGTCAGCAGGCGCTTGCCGTCGGGGAGCGGCGCGACCCAGGTGACCCATGCCTTGTGCCGGAAGCGGCCCTCGCCGACGAGGCAGGCGCGAGCGCCCTCCGGCAGCGGGTCGGCCGCGAAGGCGGAGGAGAGAGTCGGGCTTCCGAGCAGGGCGGCGAAAAAGACGATCGCGAGGAGGGGTTGTTGGGGCCGCTTCATGCGACACCTCCGGAAGGAGAGAATGGGTTGATCCACAGCCGACATGATAGCCGCCCGGCCCCGCCGCCGCCAGCAACGGCCAGCCGAAAAGCCCGCTCAACGGCCTCCGATGAACGGGCCGGAAAACCCCCTTTCTTCACTCCTTTGCGGGCGTCGATTCATAACTTCCCTGTTTAGCGGCGGCTCGCAGAGCCGCGCGGCTCTGCGAGCCGCCGCTAAACGGAAGGAATTCTTCGATGCCCCTCATCGCTCCGCTTGCAGGTGCGCCTCGACGAACCACAGCCACTTGTCGATGCCGCGCGACACCTCCGTGAACAGGTCAGCCGTGTCGAGGTCGCCCAATTCGTTGGCCTGGTCGATGGCTGTGCGCGCCGCCTTGCCGAACGCCGCCAGGGCCGTTGACAGCGCTTCGACGTGGCTGCGCCCGTCCACCGCGCTCGCCGGGTATTCGGACAACGAGGTTCGCTTGGCCACCATCCGGGCCGTCCCCTCGGCCACGCCGCCGAGCTGCACCGCCCGTTCGGCGATGTCGTCCACGTAGTCCTCGACGGCCTCGTTGATCTGGTCGAACAGCTCGTGCAGGGCGATGAAGTTCGGTCCCTTGACGTTCCAGTGGGCGTGCTTGGTTTGCGTCTGCAGGTCGATGCAGTCGGCCAGCCGCGCGTTGAGCAGCTCGACCGCCTTGGCGCGGGTCGCCTCCGGTAGGTCATGCTTCGTCTTGAACATGGCAAGGCTCCTTTCTCGTGACGGGTCGATCGGGCTGACGGAACGAAACGGTCCAGGCCTTCAGTAAGGCCACCGGTCTCGGCTTCCAGGGTTCGTCACCGCCACCCTATGGGGAGGTGGCTGTACGGGTCAGGTCGGCCAGGGCTGCGCCCAGGGCTTTGACTGCCTCGTCGCGGTCACGGACGTGGTGGCGCTGCGCCAGAAACTCAGGCCGATGATAAGTCAGCCAGACCTTGCCCGCCTCGTCCTCCCAGACCAGGATCCGCAACGGCAGGTCGAGGCCGATGGTCTGCTGGCCCTGCATCAGCGGCGTACCAGCCTGGGGGTTGCCGAAAATCAACACGCGTGTCGGCCTCAGGGATAGCCCCACCTTCTGCGCGCCAGCGGCGTGATCGATATCGGCGAACAGATGGATCCTTTTCTGACTCAGCGACGATTTCAGGCGCTCGACCGTCTCAGTTGCGCCGTGCGCGCTGGGCAATGTCACCAGGTCGGCGTCAGCGAGGTCACTCGGATTCATCGTCTGCTCCTTTCCACCCTTGAAAGACGTGATGAGGGCGACACAGCCGAGCGTCGCTGCGATGGCCATGCCCGCGGCCCCTCCCCCCACCAGGAAGTCTCTGCGTGTCGGCATGGCGGCACCCTCCAGCGGTGTTCCCCGTTTGGGGGAAAACGGGTTCAGGCAACGTCGAGGCCGGTTCAGCGGAGGCCGCCGGAGAGGTACATTGTCTCTCCGGTGATCCAGCCGGAGTCCGAGGACGCCAGGAAGACCGCGGCCGGAGCGATGTCCTGCGGCTGCCCGATGCGGCCGAGCGGCGTTTGCGCCTCGGTCTGCTTGCGGAAGTCACTCTCGGCAATCCCGGCCGCATGGACGCCTTCGGTTTCGACCATGCCGGGGTTGATGGAGTTGACGCGGATCTTGCGCGGGGCCAGTTCCTTGGACAGTGACCTCGTCACGGCGTCCACGGCCGCCTTGGTGGCGCTGTAGACCGAGGTGGTCGGCGGCGCGAGCGTGCTGGCTACCGAGCTGATGTTGACGACGCTGCCTCCCTCCGGGCCGAAATGCCGGGCCGCCTCCTGGGTGGTGAGGAGCAGGCCCAGCACGTTCAGGTCGAACAGCTTGTGGAAGTGCTCCGCGGTGATCGACTCCAGCGGGGCGAACTCGTAGATGCCGGCGTTGTTGACGAGCACGTCCAGCCGGCCGAACGCCTTCTTCGCCTCGTCGAACAGCCGCCGGATGTCGGCCGGCTTCGCGACGTTCGCCTGGACGGCGACGGCCTTCCCGCCCTTCTTGGCGATGTCGGCAACGACGCGCTCGGCGCCCTCCTTGCTCGAGGCGTAGTTGACGACGACGGACGCCCCCTCGTCGGCCAACTGCCTGGCGATTTCGGCCCCGATCCCCTTCGACGCGCCGGTGACGACGGCGACCTTACCCGCGAGCTTCTTTGGCATGATTTCGCTCCTTTGCAGGCGATTGTTGATGACGAACAGTCCTCGACCGGGCCGGACATGGGACGCTCCCATTCGTCGCCCAACGAGATGTACCGGCACGCCCCCCTGGGTCTTACAGACGACCCGACGTGAACGGGTCCAAGGATGTCATTTCGCCGCGGCAGCCCGTCGTCGCCGGCCGCTCAGCAGATACATCTCCGACCGCACCGCGGTCAGCGGGTCGCCCGCCGAGTCGATCCCGTCCACCCGAGGGACCGGGTCGAAGATGATCTTCCGCCGCTCCGGGGCCAATTCGTCCACGCGCTCCGTGATGGCGAGGGTTCCGAACTCCACCTGCGGCCGGGTCTCCGGCCAGATGGCGGTGGAGTCGGTGACGTCATCCCCCGCCTCGGCCAATTGCACCAGCAGGCGGAACCCCACCGGCCCCTTGGCCAGCCGCTCCGACAGTTCCGCGGCGAGGAAGTCGGCCGTCTTGCTCGCCGCCTGCTCGGCAGTCAGGAACTCGGTCCCGGCTTCGGGGGGGAGGCGAAAGCGGCCGAACCGGCTCTGGCCGGCCGCGTTCGTGAACTTGAACGCGGTGACGGCAAAGTACGCCTGCCGGGCGTAGCTCGTCGGGATCGGCTTCGGGGCCTCGACGAAGGCCCTCGCCGCCGGGTGGGTGGCCAGGAACGCCACGATGGGCGGCGGGATGGGGGCGCCCGGCCCGCTCGCGGCCGCCGCCCGGAGGAACTCCAGGAACTCCTCCCCGGTGCGGGCCGGGAACCCGTTGTGCGAATGCGCGATGATGTCCGTGTGGACGTGGTCGGCCAGGTGGAATCGGACGGCCATCGCCTGCGGGCTGGCTCCCTGCGGGTCGTTGTCGGCGACGCTCGGGAGCCCCGCCGACACCGAGAAGCGCACGGTGACCGAGGTGGACGGCCTGGCTGCGTGCGGCGCCCGGGTCAGGTTCGCCGCCCCGGGTGAGGGGGCAAACGTGCCGGAATACATCAGGCCCTTGGCGTGAACCGGCCGGAAGCCGAGGTGGACTCCGCCGGACAGTTTATCGAGGGCATCGAGCAGGTCGGTGACAAGTGCCGACGACATGACGTGAGTCTCCGAGCAGGGCTTGAGTTAGGTCGAAAAAGGATCGACAAGAAAGAGTCATCCTGCTGCGATCACCTGCAACACCACCTTCCCTTGGGCCGGTGATCGACTCTTTGTCTGATATCCGTTGGCGCATCCATCGTGTGGTCTCCCGCCGCGAGCCTGTCCGTCGTGACGAGCAGCCTTGTTCCGCTTGGCGAGTCATGACTCCGCCGCAGCAATCCGCCCGAGTCCGGCGCCCGTGCCCAGCGCACCAATGTCCACTCCGCGAATCGTCGCCTTCGTTGTCGGAATGACCGTTGGCGCCACACTCAGCGTGCGAAAACCCATTTGCAACAGACGCGGCACCCAGGATTCACGGCCAGCCAACTCTCCACAGAGCGTCACAGGTCGTCGGTCCGCGTCAGCCAAAATAATACTCAATAGCCGCAGGATCGACTCGTGACTATCCAGGTAGTAATCGTTAACCGCGGCGTCATCGCGCGCTGCGGCCAGCGTGTACTGCGTGAGGTCATTCGTGCCTACGCACAGAAAATCGACGTGCCTCAAGAGCGCGGGGATCGCGAGCGCCGCCGCCGGTGTTTCGACCATGGCGCCGAGCTCGGGAGGACGTACGATCTTTCTCTCGACGCTCAGGGCGTCGAATGCCTCACGCATTTTCTGAACTTCCTCTTCGAGGGTAACCATCGGAATCAGCGCTCGGACGGGGTGCTCCTGAGAAAGACGCAGGATTGCTCCCATTTGAGTGCGGACAAGTTGTGAGTGCTCCAGCAGTACGCGCACGCCCCGGCGTCCCAAAACCGGATTGGACGCGGCGGGCAGGCGCAAATAGGGCAGCGGTTTATCACCGCCGATGTCCAGAAGGCGAATGGTTACCGGCCTATCGCCCAATGGCGCAACCAGCTGCTTTAATTCCGTGAACAACTCGGCTTCGCTCGGTGGGGCGTTCCGGGCAAAATACAGTTGCTCAATCCGCAATAGTCCGACACCGTCGGCGCCATTGTCGAGGGCGAGCTCGACATCATCCTGGATACCGATATTTGCTTCGACTCGAATCAAATGGCCATCGAGCGAGCGCGCGGGCTCTCGGCAGGCGCCCTTGCAACGCACGAGCGTGGCCCGCCACTTTTCCAGCCGCTCCTGGAATTCCGCGCGGGTCGCGGACTCTGGCGCGATGATGAGCCTGCCACGATAGCCATCGACCAGGAGTTCCGTCCCGTTGGGAACGCGCGCTAGAATTCCTGGGATTTCCGTGATCGTGGGAATGCCCCTCTCACGTGCCAGCAGTGCCGCGTGCGATCCTTGCCCCAAGGATTCGACGACGACGGCAGTCACATTGGCCCTCGGCAGCCGCACGACGTCCGACGGCAATAGCCGCTCGACGACCAAAACACTGTGCTCCGGAATCGATTGCAGGCCTGAATCTTCGGGGCGTAACCGGTCGCCCGCTCTGACGTAATCAGTTCTCGGCAGCGGAGTTGCGGCCGCCCGGCGGGTAGTCAAATGGGCCTCCGCGGGATAGGGTGGTTTTGCAGCTGACACCTTATCCCT
>Ga0116217_10006668_pt1 | contig 9967 bp, 11 predicted proteins | sample Sb_taG_6_FD_89697 | JGI IMG/M metagenome (GOLD analysis project Ga0116217, IMG submission 89697) | Peat soil microbial communities from Weissenstadt, Germany - Sb_50d_4_PS metaG | ecosystem: Environmental > Terrestrial > Soil > Wetlands > Peat | place: Germany: Weissenstadt | collected 2010-09-21 | reverse complement strand
GATTCCGTTCTCGACGCGTTTGAGGCGTTTGATCCTGAATTTGTCGGTGAAGATGACCTCGTCGCCGGCCGCGAGGCCGTAGGGCTTGCCGGGCAGCTCGACGCGCTCTGATCCAAGCTCGCCGGCCTGCGCTCGACGGTCCTGGGCGAGGGCGTTGATCTCGTCGCGCTCTTCGTTTGAGGAGTCGGTGATCATCACGGTCTGATCCGGTGGCAGGCCCTGGCGGTTCTGATCCCAGTTCTCGACCATTGCCTGGGTCGCCTCGGCGCGGGTGTCGTAGACGTGGAGGCGATCGTGAGCGCGGTAGCGCGCGAGTGCCAGTCCGGGTTCGCCTTCTCTGACCTCGGACCACGCTTCACGCTCCCACTGGTGGTGTGCACGGTGTACCTCGGTGAGTTCCGCGGTGGGGACCTTGCCCTCCAGCTCCTTGAACAGGCCGCCCGCTCCGAGCGAGTACAGCTGCGCGGCGTCACCGGTGAGGACGAGCTTGACGCCCGCAACGTCTGCGAGCCTGACGAGCTTGGATAGTCGCTCGCTGTCGAGCATGCCTGCCTCGTCCAGCACGATCACCGTGTTGGGATCCAGCTTCAGGTGCCCGTGCTCGAAGCTCGTGATCAGGGAGTCCGCGGTGACTCCCTGGTCGGCCTTGGTGTCGGCCTGCAGACGCATTGCGGTCGCGCCCGGCACAGCGGTGCCGATCACCTCATAGCCTTCTTTCTGCCAAGCGTCCGTGGCGGCTGAGAGCACGACTCCCTTCCCCGTCCCGGCCTGGCCCACGAGGATGATGACGCCACCGGGCCCGGTGATCGTCTCAAGCGCTTCGCGCTGCTCCTCACTGAGGCAGCCCTTGAGCTCACGGTCCTTGTGCAGGCGTGCTTCTTCTAGGACTCGATCGGTGACGGGGGCGACCGTCGCGCCGGCGCGCCGCTGAGCAGCCGCGATCGTCTCCCGCTCGAGTTCGCGCAGACGCCTGGTCGTGTAGGTGCCGTCGTCCAAGCGCAGTAGCTCACCGGAGCGCTCCAACTCGACGATCAGCTGGTCGGCCTCTGCGGGTCGGCAAACCCCGGCGGAGAGCTCGTACGCCTTGGCGTGGAGTTCGTGCTTGGTGATCATCGACGATTCCTTGGTCACGTTCGCCAGCAGCTCGTCTGCGAGGTCGACGTTCGGTTCGTTGCGGTGAGCCCAATGGTGGAAGGCTTCCTCGGAGCGCTGAGCGGTTTGGTTGTGCTCCTCCCCGAGCGCACGCCACGCGGCATTGACCTCCTCCGGAGACGCCGAGGTCTTCGATCCCCTAGTGGAGAGGCTGAAGGAATCGAGCTCGTGGGGCCCGGGCTCGCGGCCATAGCGTTGACGGAAGAGGTTCGCGGCACGGTGGACTTCCTGGGTGCGGGTCGACCAGCGCTCGGATAGGTCCTTGGAGACGCCCGTCACGCCGAAGTAGCGCTCGCCGTTGCCCTGGCGTCGTTCGATCCCGACACCAAGCTCCTGGAGGTTGGCGGCGAGTTGGCTGCGGTACCAGGCGCCGTTCTCGCGGGCGGCTCGCATCACCTGCTTGGATTCGATCGCGGCGAGCACGCCGTCTTTGCGTTCGGCGGCGAGGAGGACGATGTGGGAGTGCAGTTGCGGGTCGGGGATGCCGTGCTCGTCTTGGTCCTTGCCCAAGCGGCTGGTCGTGTGCACGACCTCCGTGGCGAGGAGGGCTTTGGCCTTCTCGAAGCTCTGGACTTTGTTGGTCTTGCGGCGCACCAGGGCGACCTCGCGCTCGATCCGCTTCAGCGTGCTGGCGACGGCCTTGCGGTGGGCGACCTCGATCTGGGCGCGGCGGTAGGGGTCGGTGGTAGCCCATAGCGCTGAGACTTCCTTCGGGGGCGCGTAGCTCAGGTCGATCCCGGCGACCCTGGTGCCGTTGGATCCAGCTGGCCGGATCGGCTTCTCGGTGACGGGATCGAAGCCTTGCATCAGGGGTCCCAAGTGCTTCATTTCGACCGCCTTCTCCGGGTCGATCCCGAAGCGGCGCAGCAGCTCCTGGGGACCGTGCCACTGCGTCGGCGCCGACTTGCCACCCTGGCCGTCGTGGGTGTAGTAGTCACCCCGCGACGCTTCCGCCAGGAGGTACCTGGCGAACCTCACAGCGGAGCTCCCCTCGATCTTGTGAGTCGTCTGCATTCACCGAACGTAGCTCTCACCAAAATGCACGTCAAGGGGGGTGAAAACTGTGAAACAGTCACAGATAAAGGTAATAACTCAGAGTAAGAAAGTTAAAGATTTAGCTCCTTCGGTGCGTAGAGTCTGCGCCTTTGAGGAGGTGACTGCGCCAGCAGGCACCGGTCAGGCCCGAAGGGCCCTAACTTGCTTTTTCAGGGTCTGCCCGAAGGGCCGTAACGTTGCTGTTCAGCACCGAAGGTGCGTCATCGACCAGGCCTTCAGGCCGTGGTTTTGGAGCGTTAGCGGTGTAGAGACGGATGTGTGGTGACGTGTCTTTCAGCGCCGAAGGCGCGTGAGACTGACTGGGCTCTGTGGAGCCGTATCGATGGCGGCAAGCGAGGCGAGCGCCAGCGACGCGCTCGCAAGCTCCCGCTCAGCCATCTCGAGGTTCGGGAGCAAGATGCCGTGGGTGTTGGGGGAGCGTGCAAGCGCGTTCGGCTTGCTCAATGATCGCCTTGACGTAGGCGAAGACATCGTGAAAGTCTCCGCGTCGTCGATTGGGGTCGTGATCGCCGAAGGCGACCGTGAGTGAGATCGGGTTCTTGACCGCGATCTTTGGAGCGGGGCAGTCGGGGCCGAAGCGGAGGGTGGCTATCCGTGTGTCGTTGCGTAGAAGCTGTCCTGGCTTCCAGAACGAGATGCACTCGATCGGTACTGCATCTTCGGGTTGCCATTGGAGGAGATCCATGGCGCCGCTCGCCTCTGGATAGGCCATGGCGGCATGGAGCTGTCGGTGCTTGTCGATGTTGACCATCTCGTTGAGCACCGCCAGAGGGTGCTCGCGACCGGCATCCTCGCGATGGTACGGCTGGGATTTCTCGATGAGCGTCCATTGAGGACTTGCCTGCGGAATGCAGGCGAGCGGGCCTCCTTTGGGATGTTCTTGAACCCGTGCGCGAAATCTCTTAGCGTCGTCGAAGATTGGGAATGTGTGATGGCGGCCGATTTCGCCTCCGTGCTGCTCTACGAAGCACCCGACAAGATGATCCAGGCAGGAGCGGAGGTTGTGGAGAACGTCGCCCATGATTACGCTCAGAGCAAGGGGTATAGGACGCTCGATCACGAATCGTGATGTCCACCGGCCGTTGGGTGGTTCGGGCTTGAATTCGTGGCTGACGGCATATGGCTGTGTCTCGACGAAGTCACGCCATTCATCATCGAGCGACTGGAGATGTGTCTCTGCTCGCTGGAGCTTTGCTCGGGGGCCGGCAAGTGGAGAGTCGCTCACAGACCCCTCATTCGCTGGGGCTGTGCTCGTCAGGCTCTGGAAATTGATCCTGCGGGAGATCGAACACGACCTCCCGGTGGACTGATGCAGAGGCATCCACAGAGCGTGGTTGGCTCATCCGGATCCTGGGTACCTTGCCGCCTGGTGCCACGCCAACAGGGATGATTGTCGTCTTCGACTCGAGTGTGATGGTGGTGCCCTCTGGCGAGTTGCCAGTCACCTGGTCCTCTTGAACTCTGAGGCTACCGTCGGGCGTGAGCTCGCTGGCTCTCAGCGAGATCAGCCAATCGCGCATCGTGATCGGGTCGGTGCCCGGGGTCAGCATGTGCTCGTCGTCGACGTTGAGTTTTCCGCGCCAGAAATGTTGTGCGGGTGTGAGGCGGAGCGGGACTCGGTAACGGTCAGCGGCGAGCCTTGCGAAGTTATCACCGCGAACGCCGGCCTCTCGCAGTAGCGCCGTGCGTATGAGGTGGGCTGCCTGGTCACGAACGCGTTCAGCAGTATGTTTGGCTTCGGCGAAGGTCTCGAGGCCGTGCTCGTAACCGTTGCTGGCCCGCTCAACGTCACGCCGCAGATCATTGTCTCCACCATAGATCTCTTGGAGCCGGACGCGGCTGGCGATGAATCGATCGCGAGTGCCCTTCGGCGGGTTATATCCAAGCTCTGCAGCGAGTTGATCGCGTGTATGACCGCTCTCATTGAGCAAGCGACTGACGGCGACTGGGGTTATCGTCTCTGCGGCTATCTGAAGCTGTACTACAGCCAATAGCTCGCTGCCCGGCTTCCAGTGGCGGATTGCCTCTCGGTAGTAGGCGATTGCCAGGCCGACTCGGTCACGTTCCGGGTGCGGGTTGAGTGATGCAACCAAGGCTCCGAAATCGTCACGAGGGACCTCTCGAGAGTTTGGCGGGACAGCGGGCTCAGGGTCTGGATAGCGCTGAAGCCAGTCCCTACTGGCGACTCGCGTAGAAACGTCGTAAGCGGCAACGAGTCGCACCTCGTCGACGAAGGCATTGGCAGTCAGGCAGAGGGCCGGTAGAAACTCCCCACCGAGTCCAAGTAGCCCATCGGTCGTGCTCTCGAGTGAGCTGCCATGACCACGAGCCTCGACGAGCAAACCGCGGGCCAGCACCTCATGAGGTGGGTCAAGAAAGGAAGTCCGAAGCCCGATCGACTGAGAGGAATGTGCCTCAGGGGGTCCTTCAATCCTGACTTCGACGCCACGCGGAAAGCGAGCGGCGGAGGGGGCGAACATGTAGGCGACGTAGTCAGGCATCAGATAGGCAGTGCTGTATGCATCATGCTTCTACAGATGGATGCGGACAGCAGGAACATCCACACCTTCACGGACATGTTCGAGGGGTTCGCGCACGCCGCCCAGCGGTTTGAGGCTGCGATCAAGGATCGAGACTCAGCACAAGTCTTTGCCGGCGCGTTCGAGGTGCTGAACTGGTCCGTGGCGCTAGACGACCGCGTTCGCAAGCATTGGTGCCCCGAAGGGAAACCTCTCGACTGGGCGTGGCGAGAGCGGGTACACGGCGCCGAGATCATGCGCGGCGTTCAGTACGTCCGCAACAGCGTCCACCACCAATGGTCCGATGCCCTCGAACGGGACGACAGTGGCCGACGCTATCCAAAGACCTACCCGGTCGTCTACTTCGAGTGGCTCTGGCGTCGGGCAAACGAGTTGCCGCTGCCTGCAGATCGTAGAGAGGACACTGAGGGTCGCGCAGTCTACGAAAAGCATCTCGAGGGCGAGATGGCGCGCGAGACGATCGGCGAGCTTGCCAATGTCTTCAACCATCTCCGCAAGCTCATGGAGTCAGCCAGCTCGAGGAAACCGGCTCCTAGGTTGTGAGCAACGTCGGCGCTCACGGATGTTCGCCGAGCAGCGACTTCTCATTCATATGACCCTGCATCGTGACACGCCAGTTCCCGGGTCGGTACTCCTCCACGAGGGCACGTTTAGCGAGCTCCTCGAGCGTGTCTTCAACGTGCTCGGTTGAAGCGGGCTGGCCTTGTGTGAGCTGCACGCGGATGGCCGCAATAGTGTCGCGATCGTACTCGCGGGCGAGCGAGCGGAACACCCGGAACTCCAATCCTGTGAGCGGCTCGATCATGAACTTGGAGGATACGGAGCGCGTGAGCGTCATCGCACGCGCGCGGCTGTCTTGACGTGTGCGATGGCCGTGGGCTCTTGCTTGAGTTCGACGAGTGCCTCGGCAAGATCGGCGGTGAGCTGGCGTGTCTCGGTGAGCCACCCGGCGAGCCATTTACAGGCCCAGCGGTCGTAGTCCTCGGTTTGCTGGGTGAGCACCACCGGAAGGTAGAGGAGCGCGACGGCGATGGGGATCGGCCTACCGCGCTCGTGGCGGAAGTCCTTGGCGATCGCGATCGCGTGCTGCAGCTCGCCGCGCTTGAGGTGGTGTTCGACTTCGTCGGTGGGTCGATGCGGTTCAATGCCCATTACGAACATACGTTCTCATAGGCTGCGGATCGATGCAAGCGCGTAGGCACCGGCGCGCGTTCAAGCGAGCGAGCCATCGGGCCGATTAAACGTGGATGGAACGCGCGAGTCGCCAGGAGCTGGCTGCTGCGCACAACGTTTAGTCTTTCGGCGTGCACCGAGCCTCCAGCCGAAGCATTTCGGTCGAGGATCCGAGAGCGATCGACGTCCGCGAGCTGTTGGTGGCGCATCTGGCGTTCACCGCGTTTCACAGTCCGCCTGAAGACATGCACGCGCTTGACTTGGACGGACTCCTCGACCGATCGGTCACGTTCTTCAGCTACCGGGCGGATGGCGAACTGGTGGCGGTCGGAGCTCTCAAGCGGCTCGACTCCAGCCACGCCGAGCTGAAGTCGATGCACGTGGCGGAAGCAGCTCGCAGGCACGGGATTGGCCGGGAGATGCTGGGTCATCTGCTTCGAATCGCCCGCGAGCGCGGCTTCGACCGAGTGAGCATCGAGACGGGCGCCCAGCCGGCATTCGCCGCGGCGCGAGCTCTGTATGCAAGGGCCGGGTTCACGCGCTGTGGCCCATTTGGACAGTACGCTCCGAGCCCGCACAGCAGGTTCATGACACTGGAGCTAGCGCCGGTCGAGGATGATCAGCCAGCGAGCTGAAGTTGCTTGCGGTAGGTCCAGTGTGCCGGGCACTGCTGACCGTCCCAGCGCAGCGCCATCTGTAGCGGGTCGTTGTGGGGGCGCTTGTGGTTGCGGGCGACGTCGGTGCTGTCAGCCGAGGCGAATGGGTACTCGCTGCCTGACATCGACATGCCGCGCAGCAGGTGCAGCCAGACGGGCACCGGCCCGGTGCCGCACAGCGCGTTCATCGCTGCGTCCATGCGGTAGTGCCAGCGGTAGTCACCGACGGTGCTGTAGGCGCCGGAGCTGCCGATGCACACCCGAGGCCAGGAGTCGGCCAAGGCAAGGAGGCGGTCGATCGGCTCGTGCATGTGCCAGACCGGGGCGCCGCGATCGCCGTGCGGCCATTGGCGGATCAGCGCATCGTTCTGCTCGGCGGTGCCGTCGATGACGTCCGGGATCACGGCCCAGGTGGACGGGTACTGCAGCCAGCGTTCGCTCCAGGCGTAGTAGCCGGGCCAGTCCGTTGGCTTTCGCTGTGTCCAGGAGGTGTAGGCGCCGTTGTCGAGCAGGATCGATTGCCCAAGCTGGTGGCAAGTGGTGACTTGCTCGGGTCTTGCGTATGACACGCAGAAGCATCTTCCGGGGAGCTGGCCGAGGGCTCCGCGAGGTGTGATCGGGGTTCCGTGGTAGTGGATCACTACTCCACCTCCACCGGCAGCACGGCGTCGAGGACGCTGCCCAGTGCCTGGGTGTCTTCGAGTAGGTGCTCGTATGCGCGCTGCACGGCGACCGGGTCGATTTCCTCTGCGAGGTAGAGCTCGTCGAGGAGATCGCGTATTCGCTCGATCGAGGCCTGCAGCCGTTGTACCTCGGCCGGCGGCTCCTGTTCCGGCTCTTCGTCTTCGTCTTCGTGTGGAGGGATCTGAGGCGGAGCGGTGGCTGGTGGCGGGGGGAGCAGGGCGCCGGCGGCGGCGCGCACCGTTTTGGCGACTACGTGGCCCGGTGGACAGTGGTCGAAGACCTCCAGCATCGTCTGGTCGTCGTGGTTTGCGGCGACGGACGCGAGCGCGCGGGCTCCGGTGCTGCCGGGGAAGGTGCGGGGATCCTCCAGGTCGACGCGTTCGTTGCGGTGGAGGGCGAGGATCACTCGTCCTTCCTGGCTGAACTTGTCGGCTTGGCCAGCGGTCAGCCCGAAATCGACGAACTCGATTTCCGCCCATTCGCCGAAGGACTTGCGCCCGTAAGTCAGATGCACTTGGGCCTCCTGCAGCAGCCGCAGCTCAATGGCCCACAGTCCCGCGTGTCGCTTGACGGCGCGGGCGTGTCTGCGGGCTCTGTTGATCATTGGCCGCAGTTCCTGCTTGGAGAGTGGGTGGGGCAGCGCCTCCGTGGCCGAGGCCTTCGCAGGCGTCGGGGGCTTGCGCTTCGCGGGGCGAGCTTCAGTGGACACATGTCCACTGGGTGCCTGCTTGCTGGGGGGCGCTGTTGCCGGGTTGGTGGCTGGAGTAGCGCGCCGGCGGGGCTTGGGGGTACAGTGTTTCTCAGACACGGGAGAAGTACCTTTCTCTTGTGTTTAGGCCCCCGCCCCGGGTGACAGCCCGGCGTGCGGGGGTCGCTAGCTTTTAGGTAAAGCAAACGATTACTTGACCCACGAATTTTACCTGCTTCCCCGGCGAGGCACAAGGGGTTTCTGGTAATTGTCACAGTATCGGCACACTCTATTTAGGTTCAGGCGGTGCGGAGCGCCGCGGGTAGTGGCGGAAGCGATAAAGGTGAAGTGCTCCCGAGTCAACGATTAGTGGGGTCAAGTGACCCTCCCGGGCGTTCGGAGCGGAGCAGAGGACTTGACGCCGCGGCGCCGATCCCTTCACCCAGCCCATAATGCTCGTCGTTGGCAGGTCCCACCTGCCAACACCAGTGCGATCCTTTTGCGCTCGCGCCCCCAGATCGGATCTTCCTCGCCGCTACAGCCGGAGCGCCTCGCAGCACGCGGCGGCGTGGCTGACGAACACGAACTCATCGAGGCGATGGATGAGTCCTTGGCCGTGTAGGCGGTGGATCGCATCCTCTACGTCTATGGGCTTGCCGATTTCTCGGGCGAGCTCATTGACTGACCACAACCCAGGAAATTGAGAACTCGACAGCAGGCTGAGGATAAGTCTGTCGGTCTGCTCCTCCACTTCGGCCACGGTGGCCGTCTGCACGCCCTCTCGGGGCGCGCCGGTACGCTGCTCATGCATGGAAGGTCACTCCTTCTGTGCCAGGCCCCCGACTGTTCCACCAGTGCGGGGGCCGCTTTGTATAGATCCTTCAAAGCTACGGAGCCAGCGAGAAGAATCAAGACCCTCCACAGAGCTGGCACAGAGTCGGCACAGTTCGATCAGAGACACGAGACGGTCTTTCACCCTCCCTTCGCCGTTCTCCCTCACCGGAAGTCGTAGCGATCTAGCGCGGGCCGGCTGGCCGGCTACCCTGGGGCGAAGGGTTCCTCGTCTTCGTCGCCCTCGTAGTCGCGCCACCATCCGCGCACGAACTGGGGTGGGAAGGGGTAGTGCTTGCAGTAGTCGGGCCAGTGGTAGGCGTAGCGCTGGCCGCAGTAGACGAATCCGAGTTCGGCTCCTACGTGGGTCCATGCGCCTGCCAGGCACGAGAACGCGAGCTCCGTGTCGTGCCAGCGAACAGCGTCGGGGAGCGGGGTCGCGGCGTGGGGGTCGACCTCGTCGGGCTCCATTCGCTCGTTGAAGAGATACGCCAACCACAGGGTGACTACGAAATGTCCATTGGGGTACTCGTGGAGCTCGCCGCCGCGAAGCTTGCGCGCTATCGAGCGGTTGAGCGTCTGCACGATGTCCATCCCGAAGCAGAAGTCGCTCCGGATCAGCGTCCGCATGAGTTCGTCGGGTCTCGTGATCGCCGTCGGGGGAAGTTCCCGGCAGGGCTCACCCGTCCATGGCGGGAGATCGATTGCAGGTGAAACGGGATCGGCTTGCATAGCTCAGACCAAGCTCCAGTAGGTACTTCATCTCTTATCGGCAGGAGTCGCTTGTTGTTTTAGGCGGCCCGCAGGGCCGCCCCAGTAGTTGTGGTGGTGGCCGCCTCTCACTCCACCTCCCTTGGCGAAGGAGTGAACTCATCGATCCTGTGCTGGCGAACCCAGCGACCGAGGTCAATCGGATCGAAGCGGATCTGACCAGCGATCCTGTAGTAGGGAATCATCTGGTGTTCTGCGGCGGCTTCGAGGATTACAGGCTCGATCCTCAGCTTCTGAGATGCCGAGATGGCGTCGATGAGAACAACGAGTGTGTTGCTGCCGTGTCCTCCCCTGACCCGAGACCCATGGTAGATCCTCCCGAGCTGTGAGCGTCCTGGCCTGGTCCTGCCTGTGCAGTGGTGTGAATGCATCGTACGACCCCCTTGTTGTTAGCTGTTTGCCTTGTGTCGTTCAGG
>Ga0116217_10006663_pt1 | contig 9970 bp, 6 predicted proteins | sample Sb_taG_6_FD_89697 | JGI IMG/M metagenome (GOLD analysis project Ga0116217, IMG submission 89697) | Peat soil microbial communities from Weissenstadt, Germany - Sb_50d_4_PS metaG | ecosystem: Environmental > Terrestrial > Soil > Wetlands > Peat | place: Germany: Weissenstadt | collected 2010-09-21 | reverse complement strand
GAGGTTGCGGAGACCAAAGTGACGCAGGTCATGGACTTTGCCCGCAAACATCAGCATCCTTTGCAGTGCATCATGGAGAAGAAGTGATTCCGGGGGACGCCAACAGATGAAGAGAAATTGAAATGCCCACCTTTTCACGCAGCCTTGAACAGTCGCTCCACCGGGCTCTGGCACTCGCCAACGAGCGCCACCACGAATACGCCACGCTCGAGCACCTGCTGCTCGCACTGATCGAAGATCAGGACGCGGCAGCCGTTATGCGGGCGTGCAATGTCGACTTGGACAAGCTGCGCCGCAGTCTCGTCGCTTACCTGGAATCGGAGCTCGACAATCTGGTCACCGACGGGGCGGAGGATTCCAAGCCCACCGCTGGTTTTCAGCGCGTCATCCAGCGCGCGGTGATCCACGTGCAGTCGTCTGGCCGCGAGGAGGTGACCGGCGCCAACGTTCTGGTCGCCATTTTCGCCGAACGCGAGAGCCACGCCGCGTATTTCCTGCAGGAGCAGGACATGACGCGCTACGATGCGGTCAACTATATCAGCCATGGCATCGCCAAGCGTCCGGGCATGTCGGAGGCGCGTCCGGTGCGCGGCGCCGACGAAGAGGGCGATGCCAAGAACGGCGATGAGCCGAAGAAAAAGGGCGATGCGCTCGACGCCTACTGCGTCAATCTCAACAAGAAGGCACGCGAGGGCAAAATCGATCCGCTGATTGGTCGCGATTCCGAGATCAGCCGTACGATTCAGGTCCTTTGCCGGCGGCAGAAGAATAATCCGCTGTTCGTCGGCGAGGCCGGCGTCGGCAAGACCGCCATCGCCGAAGGACTGGCGCGCCGCATCGTCCACGGGGAAGTCCCGGACGTGTTGCGCAACGCGACCGTGTTCGCGCTCGACATGGGCACGCTGCTTGCCGGCACGCGCTACCGCGGCGATTTCGAGGAGCGGCTCAAGCAGGTCATCAAGGAGCTTGAGGCCTATCCGGGCGCGATCCTGTTTATCGACGAGATTCACACCGTGATCGGCGCCGGCGCCACGTCCGGCGGCGCGATGGATGCGTCGAACTTGCTGAAGCCCGCTTTGGCCTCGGGAAGCGTGCGCTGCATCGGCTCCACGACCTACAAGGAATACCGGCAATATTTCGAGAAGGATCGGGCGCTGGTCCGCCGTTTCCAGAAGATCGACGTCAACGAGCCGTCGGTGCCCGACGCCATCGAAATCCTCAAAGGGCTGAAGCCGTATTTCGAGGATTATCACAAGCTCCGTTATACCAACGAGGCCATCAAGGCGGCGGTCGAGCTGTCGTCGCGCTACATCCATGATCGCAAGTTGCCCGACAAGGCCATCGATGTGATCGACGAGTCGGGTGCGGCGCAGATGTTGTTGCCGGAGGGCCGGCGTAAGCGTACCATCGGCATCAAGGAGATCGAGACCACGATCGCGACGATGGCGCGGATTCCGCCGAAGGCGGTGTCCAAGGACGACGCCGAGGTGCTTCAGCACCTCCAAGATACGCTCAAGCGCGTCGTCTACGGTCAGGACAAGGCGATCGAGGCTCTGTCGGCGTCGATCAAGCTTGCCCGCGCGGGCTTGCGCGAGCCGGAAAAGCCGATCGGCTGTTACCTGTTCTCCGGCCCGACCGGTGTCGGCAAGACCGAGGTGGCGCGACAGCTTGCGGCCACGCTCGGGGTTGAGATCATCCGCTTCGACATGTCGGAGTACATGGAGCGGCATACCGTTTCCCGGCTGATCGGCGCGCCTCCCGGCTATGTGGGTTTCGACCAGGGCGGATTGCTGACCGACGGTGTCGACCAGCATCCGCATTGCGTGCTGCTGCTCGACGAAATCGAGAAGGCGCATCCGGACCTGTTCAACGTGCTCCTGCAAATCATGGATCACGGCAAGCTCACCGACCATAACGGCAAACAGGTCGATTTCCGCAACGTGATCCTGATCATGACCACGAATGCGGGCGCCGCCGACATGGCTAAGGCTGCCTTCGGCTTCACGCGCACCAAGCGCGAGGGTGACGACATGGAGGCGATCAACCGACTGTTCGCGCCAGAGTTCCGCAACCGGCTCGACTCGATCATCACCTTCGCGCACCTGTCGCAGGACGTGATCGCGATGGTGGTCGAGAAATTCGTCCTCCAGCTCGAAGCGCAGCTCGCCGATCGCGACGTGACGATCGAGCTGACCGACGAGTCCTCGCAATGGCTGATTGCAAACGGCTATGACGAGCTCATGGGCGCCCGGCCTATGGCACGGGTCATACAGGAGTACATCAAGAAGCCGCTCGCCGACGAGGTCTTGTTCGGGCGCTTGAAGTCGGGCGGCCACGTGCGTGTCGTCGTGCTCACGGACGAAACCGGCAAGAGCAAGCTTGCATTCGAATACCCGGATGGTCCGATAACGCCGCGGCCGGAAAAGCTGCCCGAACCGCGTCGCGCCAAGAAGCGCCGCTCGTCGCCGCGGCGCAAGCCGCCGGGGGGCAACGGGCCAGGCGGCGGCTCTCCGCCGCGCCGGGGTTCCGTCCCGAAGGTGCCGCTGGTCAAGGTGTGACGGATTAAGTTGCCGGGGCCAGCCTCAGATTAGAGGCTGGCGCCGCCGCAATTCGTGCGCGAACCGGAGCGCCAGCGCCGGAAACCCAACCGCCGTTCCGAGAAAGAGCGGCGTGGCGCCGAGCCGATCGATCACGACTGCGCCTACGGCGACGCCCGCCGTTTGCCCGAAATAGAGCGCTGAGGAGAAGATCGCGACAGCGGTGCCGCGCGCCTCCGGTGTCATCTGCGTGGCCTTGGTTTGCAGCGTATTGGAACATGTAGAAGCCGAGCCCGATCGCCGTCACGGCGATCGGCGCCAGCCACCACTCTGGCTGGAACGTCAGCACGACATAGGCGGCGGTGATCACGAAGCCGCCAATGACGGTGAGGCCGGCCTGTCCGAACCGGTAGACGAGAAGACGGACCAGCCCAGCATAGATCAGTCCGCCGACGCCGAAACACGCTACGGTCAGCCCGACGAGCGTGAAGCTCAAACCGAAGCGCAGATGCAAATTTGCGCCGATATACGCAAACGCTCCCCAGGCCAGCGCTGCTTCGATGAAGGCCATGATGAGGATGATGCGCGCGAAGGGATTGGAAACGACGGCGGCGTAATCGGCAACGAAGCCGCGGCGGTCGGCGGCATGCCGGCCGCGTTCCCGGGTCTTCGGATTGCCGATCAGCTCAAAGATGAGACCGGCCGCCGCCAGCGCGAACATGCCGCCGAGCGTGAAAAACACATTGCGCCAGCCGAACAGATCGCCAAGCACGCCGCCCATGGCTTGGCCGAAAAGCTGCCCGAGAATGTAGCCCGATGCATAGCGCGCCAAGATCGGTTGTAGGCGGTCGGCCGGCGTCACATCGCCGAGATACGCCATCGAGACCGGGATCACCCAGCCGGCGACGGCGCCGGTGGCGAGCCGCGCGAGCGCCAGTTGCGGCAGCGACGATGCCGTTCCGCAGAGCGTCACCAAGAAAGCGGCGAGGACGCTCGCGATCGCGACGGTGCGGTATTTCCCGAAGCGGTCGGCGATCGGGCCGACGACGAACTGAATCGAGCCATGCGTGACCGCATAGGTGGTGAGCACAATGGCGGCCACGCCCACTGTCGTGCGGAAGTCGCTTGCAATCTGCGGCAATAGCGAATCGGTCACCCGCACCTGCGCCTGGCTGGCAAAGCCGGCCGCCGCGAGCAGCATGATGGAACGAATCGGCGTTTGGCGTGGCGAGGCCGGGGACGCTGGGGGTGCCGATGACACGTCTCAATTTGCTCGGAAAGGAAGCCTTGGAAGGGGGCGCCAGCGTTGACACTGTGCGCGACGCGGGCTTTCTAGCGCGCGAAACGGCGGAAGCGATATAGCGATGATCGACAACAGGTATGTTCCCAGCGCGGTCGAAGGCCGCATTTATGCAGCCTGGGAAGCGGCGGGCGCTTTTCGCGCCGGCCGGCCCGAGCGCGCCAAGGCCGAGCCCTATTGCATCGTCATCCCGCCGCCGAACGTGACCGGCTCGCTGCACATGGGCCACGCGCTCAACAACACATTGCAGGACATCCTCTGCCGTTTCGAGCGCATGCGCGGCAAGGACGTGTTGTGGCAGCCGGGCACCGATCATGCCGGCATTGCCACGCAAGCCGTGGTCGAGCGGCAATTGATGGAGCGCCAGCAGCCGGGCAGCCGGGCAATGGGCCGCGAGGCGTTCATCAAGCGCGTCTGGGAATGGAAGGCGGAATCCGGCGGCGCCATCATCGGCCAGCTCAAGCGGCTCGGCGCGTCCTGTGACTGGTCGCGCGAGCGCTTCACCATGGACGAAGGGCTCTCGCGTGCCGTGGCGAAAGTTTTCGTCGAACTTTATCGCTCAGGCCTCATCTACAAGGACAAGCGCCTCGTCAATTGGGATCCCAAGCTCAAGACCGCGATCTCTGACCTGGAAGTGCAGCAGGTCGAGGTCAAAGGCCATCTCTGGCACATCAAATATCGGATCGAAGGCAGCGATGAGTTCATCGTCGTCGCCACGACCCGGCCGGAGACGATGCTCGGCGACGTCGCAGTGGCCGTGCATCCGCAGAATGAGCGGCTCAAGCATCTGATCGGCAGGATGGTGGTGCTGCCGCTGGTCGGCCGCCGCATTCCGATCGTCGGCGACGACTACGCCGATCCGGAGAAGGGTACCGGCGCGGTCAAGATCACCCCGGCGCACGACTTCAACGACTTCGAAGTCGGCCGGCGGCACAACCTGCCGCTGGTCAACGTTCTTGACGCCGAGGCAAGGCTCGATTTGCGGGACAATGCAGCCTTCTTGCACGGCGTGCCGCCATCGCCGGAACTCGATGAGACGTTGTCGCTGCACGGGCTTGATCGCTTCGCGGCGCGCAAGCGTATCGTCGAACACTTGGAGGCGCGCGGACTGCTCGAGCAGATCGAGCCGACCACGCACACCGTTCCGCACGGTGACCGCTCAGGTGCAGTCGTCGAACCCTTCCTCACCGACCAATGGTATGTGGACGCCAAGACGCTTGCGGCGCCAGCGATTGACGCGGTGCGCGAGCGCAACACGGTGTTCGTGCCGGCGCAATGGGAGGCGACCTTCTTCAATTGGATGGAGAATATCCAGCCGTGGTGCATCTCCCGCCAGATCTGGTGGGGACATCAAATTCCGGCGTGGTATGGCCCGGACGGAAAAATCTTTGTCGCCGAGAACGAGGACGATGCCGTCGCCGACGCGCTCGCGCACTATACCGATATCGAAGAGATCACCGTGGAGGAGGGACACGACATCGCCGCCGACCCGGAGCGGCGCTCGCGCTTTGCCAATGAATATCTGCACCGCGACGAGGACGTGCTCGACACTTGGTTCTCCTCGGCGCTGTGGCCGTTTTCGACTCTCGGATGGCCCGACCGGACGCCGGAGTTGAAGCGTTATTACCCAACCAGCGTGCTGGTCACCGGCTTCGACATCATCTTCTTCTGGGTCGCGCGGATGATGATGATGGGGCTGCATTTCATGCGCGAGGTGCCATTCCCCACCGTCTACATCCACGCGCTGGTCCGCGACGCCAGCGGCGCCAAGATGTCGAAGTCAAAGGGCAACGTTATCGATCCTCTGGAATTGATCGACGAATATGGCGCCGACGCGCTGCGCTTCACGCTCGCCGCCATGGCGGCGCAGGGACGCGATATCAAGCTGTCGGCTCAGCGCGTGGAGGGCTATCGCAATTTCGCGACCAAGCTCTGGAACGCAGCGCGTTTCGCGGAAATCAACGGCTGCGCCCGCGATCCGGATTTTACTCCGCGCGATGCCAAGGAGACGCTCAACCGCTGGATCGCGCATGAGACCGCGAAGACAGCCAGGGACGTCACTGCGGCGATTGAGGCTTACAAGTTCAACGAGGCGGCGGCGGCGATCTATCGCTTCGTCTGGAATATCTTCTGCGACTGGTATTTGGAGTTGGCGAAGCCCGTTCTCGCCGGTGTGGACAGTGCAGCAAAGGACGAAACGCGCGTCGCGACCGCGTGGGTGCTCGATGAAATCGTCAAGCTGCTCCACCCGTTCATGCCATTTATCACCGAAGAGCTGTGGGGCGTTACGGCGGAGCACGGCGCAAAACGTGACCATATGCTCGCGCTTGCCGCTTGGCCGCAACACGACGGACTTGATGACGATGCGGCAGAAGCGGAAATTGGCTGGGTGATCGATCTTGTAACGTCGATCCGGTCGGTGCGTTCCGAGATGAGCATTCCACCGGCGACGCAATTGCCGCTGGTCCTGGCGGGTGCTTCAGGTGAAACGCGCGTGCGGGCAGGGCGCTGGTCGGAATTTGTCCGTCGCCTCGCGCGGGTCTCCGATATCTCGTTCGCCGAAACGACACCGCAAGGGGCCGTGCAGCTTGTCGTGCGCGGCGAGGTCGCGGCGCTGCCGCTCCAAGGCGTTATCGATCTTGCCGCCGAACGAACGCGCCTCACGAAGGAAATGGCGAAGTGCGACGCCGACATCGCGCGCGTCGATGCGAAACTCGGCAATGCCGATTTTCTCAAGCGCGCGCCCGAGGAGGTCGTGGAGGGCGAGCGCGAGAAGCGTGAGGAGGCGCAGGCGCGCAGGGCTAAGCTCGCCGAGGCACTCCAGCGCCTGCAAGGCGCGGCCTGACACGTGTGATCATGCTTCTTCCGGGAAAATCCAGTGACCTCATCTCGATCGTGGCCGGTCTCTCTGGCCCTGCTTTGGCTGATCGGCATTGCGCTCCGCCTGGCGATCCTGGCGGTGCCGCCGGCGATCCCGGCGCTGCGCAGTGAATTCAATCTGACGGGCACGGAAATCGGCGCTCTCAGCGGAGCACCCATTGTCATATTCGCGGCAGCCTCATTGGCTGGATCGCGCCTGGTCGCGCGAATTGGGGTGGTTGCGGCCGTGATCGCCGGTCTTCTGCTGACGGCACTTGGCTCCGCAGCCCGTGGCGTCGCCCTTGGCACGTTCAGCCTCTTCGCAGCAACCGTCGTGATGGGGATGGGAGTGGCCGTGGCTCAGCCTGCCATGCCGGCGCTGGTCGGGCGTTGGCTGCCGAAGCGGCTTGTGCTCGGCACCGGTGTCTACACCAACGGGTTATTGGTCGGCGAAATTCTTCCGGTCGCGCTTCCGTTGCTGCTTCCCGCTTTCGCCGGAAACTGGCGCGTCACATTCATCCTGTGGGCGGTGCCGATCGTCGCCATCGCGTGCCTGCTATTTGTCACGGCGCCGCGCGAAGAGGCCGCGACCTCGGCCGACGCTTCAGGACGATGGTGGCCCGATTGGCCTGCCTGGCACATCTGGCGGCTCGGGTTGATCTTCGGCGGCGTCGGTCCGCTCTATTTCGGCACCAATGCATTCTTGCCTGGATACCTGACCGAAGCGGGCAGGGCCGATCTCATCAGCCCGGTTTTGACGGCGCTCAATCTCGGCCAATTGCCCGCGTCGCTTCTGCTCATTGCCTTCGCGCGCCATGTCGAGAGCCGGGCCTGGCCCTTTATCCTCTCAAGCCTGGTCGGGCTCGCAGGCGTTGCCGGGATCGTTGTTACCGCGAGCGCCATGACCGTAGTGAGCGCGGCCGTGGTTGGTTTTGCCGCCGGTGCCGCCTTTGCGCTTGGCCTCGCTCTGCCGCCGCTTTTGAGTAAGCCGCAAGAAGTTGCGCGTGTGGCGGCGGCCATGTTCACCATCAGTTACGCCATCACCGTTGTTGTTGCGCTGATGTGTGGCGCGCTGTGGGATTTCACCGCGACCGCACGGTCGGCATTCCTGCCGATCGTGATTTCCACCATGGTGCCAATCGTGCTGGTCCCGACCATCAGGTTCGAGCGCAGCTCGCGGGTTGGCGCGACTAAAGCGCAATCGTCAGATTGAATCGATTGTCGCTCTAAGTTTTTGTTGGAGCATGATCTTTCCGGAAAAACCGATTCCGCTTTTCCGCCTCATGCTTTAACAGTTTTGGCGACGCGCCGGAGGTCGAACAATCATGCGCATTTTTCTAGCCGGAGCGAGTGGAGCGATCGGACGGCGGCTCGTGCCGCTTCTCATCGCGGCCGGGCACGAGGTGACTGGAACGACGCGCTCAGCCGAAGCGGCGCGCAAACTGGAAACCAGGGGCGTTCATGCAGCAATTGTCGATGTGTATGATGCGGCTGCCCTGGAGCGTGCCGCAATCGACGCGCAGCCCGAGGTGGTGGTGCACCAACTGACCGACTTGCCCCAAACCTTCGATGAAAAGAAGGTGGCCGCGTCATATGCCCGCAATGCGCGCATTCGCGTCGAAGGCACGCGCAATTTGATCGCGGCGGCGCAGGCAGCACGGGCCCGACGCTTCATCGTGCAAAGCATTGCATTTGCCTACGCGCCTGGTCGCGAGCCACACATGGAGGACGATCCGCTCAATCTGGCCGATGGGCCACGTGTGGAGACGGTGCGGGGCGCTGCCGACATGGAAGGACAAGTCCTCGCATCGGGTATGGAGGCTATCGTGCTCCGCTATGGGCTGTTCTACGGCCCCGGCACTTGGAACGATGGCCCAAGCCGCAAGCCGGCGGTTCACATTGACGCCGCCGCCCAGGCGGCCGTACTGGCGCTGACGCGTGGTGCGCCCGGCATCTACAACATCGCCGACGACGACGGGGCGGTATCGATCGACAAGGCCCGGCGCGAGCTCGGTTTCGACCTGGCCTTCAGGTCGCCCTTTTAGGGGCAGTCTTTTTGACGGCGGTCTTTTTGCCGGTTGTCTTTTTGCCAGAAATCTTTCCGTTAGAAGTCTTGGTGGCAATGGCTGGGAACGGCTTGCTGAGAAAGCGGAACCCTTTAAGTCCGTAGCGCCAAGGCTTGTCGGCAGCCTTGGTGATGCCGATGCGTACGCCAGCCACGACCTCGACCGGGCTGGCGTGCGCCAATAGCTCAAATGGCGGCGCATCGAGCGCCATTCCGTTCTGCGCAGCGGTAATGCCGAGCGCCTCACAGACCCGGCCCGGACCCGAACAGAGAAGCCGCTCGTCGGCCAACCCACGCCGGCGGCGCATGGCAGCAAGCCCAACGGATGGTTCGATCGCCCGGATCAAGACGGCGCTGGCGGAGCCCTCCGGTTCGCATACGAAATTCAGGCACCAGTGAATGCCGTAGGACCGATAGACATAGGCGTAACCCGCAGGACCAAACATGACCGCGTTGCGCGGAGTGGGGCCGCGGAAACTGTGCGCTGCGGGATCCGTGTGATGGTAGGCCTCGACTTCGACGATCGGGCCGCCCGCCCCAGCAAACAGCAAAGTCACCCCGATCAGATCGGGCGCCACCTCGTGCACGCTTCGGCTGAAAAAAGCCCGCGTCAGGCGCTTGGGCATGGGGCGAATGGTCAATGGTTGCAGACAGGTCACAGATTTGGTGAATCGAGAGTTAGCCCCAAGCCATAGACGATTGCGAATCTGTGTCTATCCGGCAACAGCACGGGAACATTTGATTATCTCGCACTGCAGCGTCGTCCAGCGCCGCTTTTTGGCCATAGGATTTTTTGACACGGAGAGCGGTAGGCCGCGGTCAATCAAAAATTGCTTTCGGCTGTGTTCCGGTTCCGGCGAGGCTTGGATCGGATGAATGGGCGAGGGGGCTGTTTGTAAGCCCGGACGAGTGAGATGGACGCGAAGACCAATCTGAAATCGAGGTTGCCGAGCCGCCACGCCACCGAGGGGCCGGAGCGGGCGCCGCACCGCGCCTTTTACTATGCCATGGGTCTGACCCCGGAACAGATCCACCAGCCTTTCGTTGGTGTCGCTACCTGCTGGAATGAGGCTGCTCCCTGCAATATCGCGCTGATGCGCCAGGCCCAGGCGGTTAAGCGGGGCGTTGCCACAGTCGGGGCGACGCCGCGCGAATTCTGCACCATCACCGTGACCGACGGCATCGCCATGGGCCATGCCGGCATGAAGG
>Ga0116217_10006658_pt1 | contig 9978 bp, 8 predicted proteins | sample Sb_taG_6_FD_89697 | JGI IMG/M metagenome (GOLD analysis project Ga0116217, IMG submission 89697) | Peat soil microbial communities from Weissenstadt, Germany - Sb_50d_4_PS metaG | ecosystem: Environmental > Terrestrial > Soil > Wetlands > Peat | place: Germany: Weissenstadt | collected 2010-09-21 | reverse complement strand
GCGGCGTTCTGCTTGACGGAGCCCGAGGTGGGCTCCGAGGCCTCGGCGATCCGCACGCGCGCGCAGAAGCGCGGCAACCGCCACGTGCTGAACGGCACCAAGCAGTTCATCACCTCGGGCGCGCACGCCGATCTCGCAATCGTCTTCGCGGTTACCGATCCCGCCGCGGGAAAGAAGGGCATCAGCGCCTTCATCGTGCCGACGGATACGGCGGGCTACAAGGTGGCGAAGCTCGAGAAGAAGCTCGGGCAGCGCTCTTCCGATACCGCCCAGATCGTGTTCGAGGAGATGGAGCTAACGCCCGACCTGATGCTGGGCGAGGAGGGCGCCGGCTACCGCATCGCCCTTGCCAATCTCGAGGGCGGCCGCATCGGCATCGCTGCGCAGTCCGTGGGAATGGCGCGCGCGGCCTACGAGGCGGCGCTCGCCTATGCCAAGGAACGCACGGCCTTCGGCACTACGATCATCAACCATCAGGCGGTGGCGTTCCGGCTCGCGGACATGGCGACGGAAATCGAGGTGGCGCGGCAGATGATGCTGCACGCGGCCGCTCTGCGGGACGCGGGCGCGCCCTGTATCAAGGAGGCTTCGATGGCGAAGCTCTTCGCCTCGGAGATGGCGGAGCGCGTCTGTTCCGGCGCGATCCAGACCCTCGGCGGCTACGGCTACCTCGCGGATTTCCCGGTCGAGCGGATTTATCGCGATGTGCGCGTCACCCAGATCTACGAAGGCACCAGCGACATCCAGCGCCTGGTGATCGCCCGGGAGATCGCGAAGGAATGAACCGCGCCATCGATCATCTCGTGCTGGCGGTGAGCGACCTCGAGGCCGCGCGCGAGGCTTATCGCCGGATGGGCTTCACCCTGACGCCGCCGGCGCAGCATCCCTGGGGCACCGCCAACAGCCTGGTGCAGCTGCAGGGCAATTTCCTGGAGCTGCTGGCGGTCGCCGAGCCCGACAAGATCCCGCCGGCGGAACCGACGCGGTTCAGCTTCGGCGCCTTCAACCAGACATTCCTCAAGCGACGCCAGGGTCTCTCGATGCTGGTGTTCCAGAGCAACGACGCGCGGCGCGACCAGGCGGAGTTCAGGGCGCGCGGCCTCGAGACTTACGAGCCCTTCGATTTTTCGCGCCAGGCGAAGCTGCCCGACGGCAGCCTCAAGACGGTGGCGTTCTCGCTGGCCTTCGTCACGGAGCCGCGGATGCCCGATGCAGCGTTCTTCACCTGCCAGCAGCACGCGCCCGAGTATTTCTGGAAACCCGACTACCAGCGCCACGCCAATGGCGCGCGGTCGGTCGTCGAGGTCGTGATGCTCGCCAACGATCCCGGCGGCCTCGCCGATTTCTTCGGGAAACTGGTCGCGCCCGATGCGGTGAGCCGCGCCGAGGGCGCGCTCCGGGTCAAGCTCGGGGACGGCGCGCTCAGCCTGCTCGATGCCACGCGTCTCGGCCAGCGTTCCCCGGGCATCCGGCTTCGCGACGTCCTCCGCAAGCCGCACTTCGCGGGCTATTCGATCGCCGTCGGTGACCTCGACGTCGCCGAGGACGTGCTGGAGCGCAACGGCATCCCCGCCACCCGATCCGGCGACCGCCTCCAGATCGCCGCCGAGCACGGCTTCGGCACGGTGATCGAGTTCAGGGCGCATCGGCCCTAGCGCATTCGAGCGCCGCATGCGCCTTGTCGCGTGGAATTGCAACATGGCGCTGCACCGCAAGCTCGACGCCTTGCGTCGGCTGGCGCCCGATATCGCGGTCATCTCGGAATGCGCCTCTCCGGAGCGCTTGCGGGCGCTGGGCGCGCTCGATGACATCAGCGGCGATCCCATCTGGATCGGCGACAAACCGACCAAGGGGCTGGCGGTCCTCGCCTTCAATGGTTATCGGCTGAGCCTCGCGCGCGAGTTCCATCCGACGCTGCGCCACCTCGCGCCGGTGCATGTCGCCGGACCGGCCCGGTGCAATCTGCTGGCGGTCTGGGCGCAGAATCTCAGCGGCGGCAATGTGCGCAAGCGCCAGGCGGGGCCATTGCGGCGCGGGCTCACGAAGTACAAGAGCTTTCTCTCGGAACTTCCCGCGATCGTCGCCGGCGATCTCAACAACAACGTGATCTGGCACAAAACGGGTTACCGGATCAACCACGGAATCTCCGTGGCGATCCTGGAGAGCTACGGCCTCGTCAGCGCCTATCACGCCCGCACGGGCGAGGAGCAGGGCGAGGAGTCGATACCGACGCTCTATTGGCGCGACCGCAAGAAAGACGGCCCGACCTATCACATCGACTACGTGTTCCTGCCGCGGCCGTGGCTCGACCGCATCCGCGACTTCAGCGTGGGCAGCTTCGAGGAGTGGTGCTGTGCGGGCCTCAGCGATCACGTGCCGGTCGTGGTGGATGTGGCGCTCGAGGCGAGCCCTTCTGAACGCATTCCGTTGCCAACGCAGACGGAAGCATCCCCCTCACCCAGCTTCGGCTAAGCTCGCTCTCGCTCGCTAAGCCTCCGCAACCCTCTCCCCGCTGGGGAGAGGGGAGGGTGAGGGGGCGCTTCTCTAGCCCGCAATCGTCAGCGCGTGCGGCCCTACTGCTTGTTGTTGAGGACCTTCCAGGGGTCTTTGACCATGGGGATGGTCTCGAGCTCGACATTGGCGAGGTGGCCGTTCACCCGCTCGACGCGGCGCACGTATTCGTTCTGGACGATGTCGCGAGTGTCCGGATCGATCATGATGGGGCCGCGGGCGCTGTCGTACTTCCAGCCCTTGAGCAGCGCCATGGTCTTGTCGGGATCGATCTTGCCGTTCTGGGCGATCACCGCGCTGAAGATCGCGGCCATCCCGTCATAACCGCCGACCACCTCGAAGGCGGGCACCTGGTCTTTGCCGAACTCCGCTTGATAGGCCTGCACGAAGGCGGCGTTGGCCGGCGCTTTTCCGACCGCCGAATAGTGCCCCATGGTGATGACGTCGAGGGCGGCGTCTCCCATGGCGTCGAGGCCTTCGTCGGTGGTGATGTCGCCGGGCCCGATCAGTTTGATCCCCGCTTGCTTCAAGCCGACATCGCCGAAGGCCTTCATCACGGCGATCGCCTGCGTGCCGGCGGGCACGAAGACGAATAGTGCCGACGGCTTCGCGTCCTTCGCTTTCTGCAAATAAGGCGCGAAGTCCGGGTTCTGCAGCGGGATGCGCACGGAACCCACGATCTGGCCACCGGCCTCGGTGAAGCCCTTGATGAAGGCCTCCTCGGCATCGGCACCGGGGGCGTAATCCGACACCGCCGTGTAGGCCGTCTTGATGTCGTGCTTGGCCGCCCATTGGCCCAGGGGATAGGACGAATGCCAGAGCGTGAAGGAGACGCGTGCGATGTACGGCGATTTCATCGTGATCACGGGTGTCGAGGCGTTCATCACGATCAGGGGGACCTTGGCCTCTGTGACCAGCGGGGCGATCGCCATCGCATTCGGCGTATAGACGATGCCGGCCAGCAGCTGTACCTGGTCGCGGGTGATCAGCTCCTGCGCCAGCCGCTTTGCGACATCCGGTTGCGGACCGGTGTCGTCGCGTTTGATCAGCTCGATCTTGACCCCGGGCGGCAGATCTTTCTCGTGCTGCTTCATATAGAGCATGATGCCGCGGTCGATGAGCTCGCCGGGCTCGGCGAACGGCCCGGAATAGGTGTTGATGATCCCGACCTTCACCGTCTGGGCCATCGCGCCCGATGCGGTGAAGGCCGCGATGGCAAGGGCCGCCGCGATGAGTGTCCGCGTGTTCATGCTTGTCCTCCCGTGTTCTCGAGCAACGGCATTGCCCGTCGCGTTGCCTGGATTATGCCGCGAACTCGCGGCTACTCAAGGGCGCATCGATTGGGTCGACGGGCATCCGCAAGCGGGATCAACCCAGAGCCTTCCACAGCAGCCCCTCGAGCAGGTCCGTGACGCCGTCGCCGCGCAAGCCTGGCCGGCGATAGAGACCGAGCTCGATGAGCGGTGCGGCGGGAAGGTTGTGCTCGCGAGGCTCCAACACCGCCATTCCCGTGCCCACGTTCCCCGGCAGCAAGGTGGCTGCGCCCACGCCCGCTCGAACGGCCGCCTGGATTGCCGTCAAGCTTCCGCTCTCGAATGCGGCGCGCCAACGGCGCCCCGATTGGTCGAGCGCGTTGACCGTGCGCACGCGCCATTCGCAGGCATGGCGAAACAGCACCAACGGCAGCGGATCGCGCTTGGGATCGAAGGATGGCGCGGCGACCCACACCAGGGTAAAGACGCGCCGCTTCCGTGGGGTGTTGCCGATCACCGCGGGCTCACCGACCGCGAGGTCGAGCTGTCCGGCGGCGAAGGTGTCGCGCATGGCCTCGCCCTCCGCCACGAGAACGTCGAGCTCGAGCTCGGGATGAACATGGGCAAAATCGGCCAGCGCCATTTGCAAGCCGCTCGCCGCGACGTCCTCGATCATGCCGATGCGGCGGCGCGCGGCGGATGCGCGACCGCGGACGTGGCGCTGGGCCTCGTCGTTCAAGGCAAGAATCCGCTCCGCCAGTGGTAGCAGGGACTCTCCCTCCCGCGTCAGTTCCACTCCGGTCGCGATGCGGCGGACCACGCGGCGGCCGAGAACATCCTCCAGCCGGCGAATTTGCTGACTGACGGCAGGCTGCGTTCGGCCGAGAGCCGCGGCGGCCCGACTCATGCTTCCGGTTCGCGCCGCCGCCGCAAAACATCTCAGGGCGGAGACATCCAGGTCCATAAGCAAAGCTTATATAGGCCCAGTTGAGATAGGAAGTTCTTTTAGGGTGTCCGCCGCGCCTACTGTGCAGGCATGGCTCGCAGCTACGCCGCCCTCGCCCTTGCGTGCTGTTGGATCGCCGCGGCGCCGATCCTCATTCGCGTGAGCGAGGTCGATCCGGCGACCAGCCTGTGGCTTCGGATGCTCATCGCGGTGGCCGTGCTGGCCTCCGTGCGCGGTCCGCAGCTGCCGAACTTTTCGAGCGAGCGCGTCCTGCTGCTGGCGGCAAGCGTCGCGTTCGCGATCGACATTCTCGCCTATCATCTGGCGGCGGTGCGGACGAGCGTCGCGAATACCGCGCTGCTGGGCCAGATTTCGCCGCTGGTCGTCGCGCCAGTAAGCTACTTGGTGTTTGGTGAGCGGCAGTCGTTTGGCAGTGTTGTCGGGTTATTAGGGGCATTCGCGGGTGCCGTGTTATTGGCTGGAACGGGCGAGAGCGGCAGCTATGTCGGGAACGGGCTTGCCGCTCTTTCCGGGGCGTCTTATGCCGTCTACCTCCTGATCGCGAAGAGCTTGGCCGCGCGCATCGCGCTACGACGCATGATCCTTTGGAATTGCGTCGTCACCGTGCTGCTGGTAACGCCCTTGGTGCTCCAGCAGGGCGCGCCGATCCTGCCGCACACCGCGCAAGGCTGGCTCGTCATCCTCGCGATGGCGCTCGGTTGTCAGATGCTCGGGCACGGTTTGGTTGTGTACGCCATCGAGAGGTTACCCGCATCTTTCGCGGCGCAAGCGTTACTCACGCCGCCGGTCTTGTCGGCCGGAGCAGCCTTGCTGCTGTTCGACGAGCGGCCGAGCCTGTCCCAGCTGTCCGGCGCAGCGCTTGTGCTTGCGGGATTGTTCCTTGCGGCGCGACACGAGGCGCGCCGGACGACGGCACTCTATCCCGCGAGCACGCTCGCATAGAGCTCGCGGTCGATGTTGCCGCCGGACTGGATGACCGCGACCTTGCGGCCGGCCATGCGGTCTTTTTCCTGGAGCAGCGCCGCGAGCGCCGCAGCGCCCGCGCCCTCCGCGAGGTTGTGCGTGTCCGTGAAGAGGTGGCGGATGGCGGCGCGGATCTCTGCCTCGCTCACGCTGACGATGCGGTCGGCACCCTTCAGGATCAGGGCGAGAGCGTCGGGATCCGGGACACGGCAGGCGACGCCATCGGCCATGGTGTCGGCGGAGTTGGTGGAGACCGGCTTTCCCGCCGCGAAAGAGAGCGCGTAAGCGGGCGCATTCGCGGCGACCACGCCCACCACCTTGGTCTTGAGCCCCAGCGCGTCGCGCGCCGCCATGGTGCCGCAGATGCCGGAGCCGAGGCCGATCGGCACATAGACGGTGTCGATGTCGGGCACCGCGCGAAAGAGCTCGAGCCCGTAGCTCGCCACACCCGCGACGAGCCGGCGGTCGAAGGATGGCATCGCATGGAGCCCACGCCGGCGCGCCAAGTCGCGGGCGTACTCATAAGCTGCCTGGAAATCGTGGCCGTGCTCGATGAGCTCGGCGCGCTGCGCCCGCATGGCCGCGTTCTTCTCGCGGCTGTTGCCCGTGGGCACCACGATGACGGCGGGGAAGCCGACGCGTCGGCAGGCGAAAGCGACGCTCTGGCCGTGGTTGCCGCGGGTCGCCGCGATCACGCCAGCGAGCTTGGGCTCGCGCCGCTTGAGGTCGGTCATATAGACGATGCCACCCCGGATCTTGAAGGCGCCGAGCGGCGTGTTGTTCTCGTGCTTGACCCAGACCTCGGCGCCGGCGCGCTCCGAGAGCAAGGGCCAGCAGTGCGCGGGCGTGGGGATCATGACCTCGTGGACGAGGTCGGCGGCGGCCTCGATCTCGCCAAGCGACAGCATCGGGAAACTCCCTCGGTACGGGGGCGATACCGGCATTTCCCGGTTTTTCCCTTGCGGGGTCAAGGGCTCTTGAGCAAGGTGACGCCGAGATGAGCGTCCTCAAGACAACCGTCGATTCGCGCTCCGACGCCTTCCGCGCCAACCGCGAGGCCATGCAGGCGCAGGTCGACGATCTCGCGCGCGTGGTGGCGGAGATCCGCGCGGGCGGCGGCGAGGCCGCGCGCGAGCGCCATCTGCGGCGCGGCAAGCTCTTGCCGCGCGACCGCGTGCGCACCCTCATCGATCCCGGTGCGCCCTTCCTCGAGTTCTCGCAGCTCGCGGGCTACAAGATGTATCCGGAGGAGGTGCCGGCGGGCGGTATCATCACCGGCATCGGCTCGGTAATGTCGCGCGAGTGCGTGGTGATCGCCAACGATGCCACCGTCAAGGGCGGAACCTATTTCCCGATCACCGTGAAGAAGCATCTGCGCGCGCAAGAGATCGCGCGGCAGAACAATCTGCCCTGTATCTACCTCGTCGACAGCGGCGGCGCCAACCTGCCGAACCAGGACGACGTGTTTCCCGGCCGCGAGCACTTCGGCCGCATCTTCTACAACCAGGCCACCATGTCGGCGGCGGGCATCCCGCAGATCGCCGTCGTGATGGGCTCCTGCACGGCGGGCGGCGCTTATGTGCCGGCGATGTCCGACGAGAGCATCATCGTCAAGAACCAGGGCACGATCTTCCTGGGCGGTCCGCCGCTGGTGAAAGCCGCGATCGGCGAGGTCGTCACCGCCGAGGAGCTCGGCGGCGCCGACGTGCACAGCCGCGTCTCCGGCGTCACCGATCATCTGGCGCTCGACGACGCCCATGCCCTCGGGATTGCGCGCGGCATCGTCGGCCACCTCAACCGCGTGAAGAGTGTCGGGCTCGAGCTGAGGCCGCCGGCGGAGCCGCTCTACGATCCCGCGGAGATCTACGGCATCGTTCCGACGGACGTGCGGAAGCCCTACGATGCTCGCGACGTGATCGCGCGTATCGTCGATGGCAGCGAGCTCGACGAGTTCAAGCGGCTCTACGGTGAGACGGTGGTCACGGGCTTCGCGCGGATCTGGGGCTATCCCGTGGGGATCGTCGCCAACAACGGGATCCTGTTCTCCGAGAGCGCGCTCAAGGCGACGCACTTCATCGAGCTCTGTGCCCAGCGCGGCATTCCGCTGGTTTTCCTGCAGAACATCACGGGCTTCATGGTGGGCCGGAAATACGAGGCGGGCGGCATCGCCAAGGACGGAGCCAAGATGGTGACCGCGGTCGCCTGCGCGCGCGTGCCGAAATTCACGGTGATCATCGGCGGCAGCTTCGGCGCCGGCAACTACGGTATGTGCGGCCGCGCCTTCGACCCGCGCTTCGTCTTCATGTGGCCCAACGCGCGCATCTCCGTGATGGGCGGCGAGCAGGCGGCGGCCGTTCTGGCGCAAGTCCGGCGCGACAATCTGGAGGCGCAGGGCCGGACCTGGAGCGCGGAGGACGAGGCGGCCTTCAAGGCGCCGATCCGCGCGCAATACGAGGCGCAGGGCCATCCCTATTACGCGAGCGCGCGGCTCTGGGACGACGGCGTGATCGATCCCGCGGAGACGCGGCGGGTGCTGGCGCTGGCGATCTCCGCGAGCCTGAACGCGCCCATCGAGCCGACGCGGTTCGGCGTCTTCCGGATGTGAGCGCCATGACCGAGCCTACCGTCCTCGTTGCCCGAGACGCCCGCGGCGTCGCGACCGTCACGCTGAACCGCCCGGGGCTGCACAATGCCTTCGACGACGCGCTGATCCAGCGGCTCATCGAGACCTTCGAGACCGTGGGCGGCGACGCCGGGTGCCGCGCCGTGGTGCTCGCGGGCGCGGGCAAGAGCTTTTCGGCGGGCGGCGATCTCAACTGGATGCGCCGCATGGCGGGATACAGCCATGCCGAGAACGTCGCCGACGCCGCCGAGCTCGGGCGGCTCATGAGCACGCTCAACCGGCTGCCCAAGCCCACGCTCGCGCGGGTCCACGGCTCGGTCTTCGCCGGCGGCCTCGGCCTCGTTGCCTGCTGCGATATCGCGGTCGCCGAGCAGGAGACGATCTTCTGCGTCTCCGAGGCGCGGCTCGGCCTGGTGCCGGCAGTAATCAGCCCCTACCTCGTCCAGGCCATGGGTGCACGGACGGCGCGGCGGTATTTCCTGACCGCCGAGCGCTTCTCGGCGGCGGAAGCGCTCCGGATCGGCCTCGTCCACGAGATCGCGCCCACGGCTCAGCTCGATGCCAAGGTGGATGCGATCGTGGCGGCGCTCCTGGAGGGTGGCCCGCACTCGCAAGCGCGCTCCAAGCGGTTGATATCGGAGGTGGCGGAGCGCCCGATCGAGCAGCCCGTGATCGACCTCACCGTCCGCACCATCGCCGAGGCCCGCGCCTCCGACGAAGCCCGCGAGGGCCTCTCGGCTTTCTTCGAGAAGCGCAAGCCGAAGTGGCGGAGCTAACGCCCTAGGCGACGGGCTGCGCCAATGCCAAGCGTCGGCTCAACCAAACAGCAAGGTTGCCTGTTGCGACCAGTAGAGCGTCACGCGTTCCCCCACGGTCGCGCGATGTCCAGCGTCGCTCCTGGGCGCGCGCACCGTGAGCGTGACGTCCGCGCTTCGGGCGAAGTATCGGATCGACTGGCCCAGGTACTCGCAGACCTCGATCTCGGCCGGCAGCGCATTCATGGCCTGACCCGACGGCGACGGCGCGAGCGCGATCGATTCCGGTCTCACCATCGCCCGGACTTTGGCTCCGATCGGCAACGCCGTCGCCTGCGCGCCGATCTTCTCGCCCGAAGGAAGGCGCACCCAGCTCGTGGAGTCGGTCTTGTCCTCGAGGATGCCGTCGAGGAAATTCGATTCGCCGAGGAAGCTTGCGACGTAGGGCGTCAGCGGCCGCTCGTAGACGGCGTCGGGCGTGCCGATCTGATGCACCTCGCCCTCGTGCATGATGGCGATGCGGTCGGAGAGGATCAGCGCCTCCTCCTGATCGTGCGTCACGTAGATCACGGTGATGCCGAGGCTGCGCTGGATCCGCTTGATCTCGAGCTGCATCTGCTCGCGGAGTTTCCGGTCGAGCGCGCCGAGCGGCTCGTCCATCAGCAGCACGGGCGGCCGGAACACGAGCGCGCGGGCGAGCGCCACACGTTGCTGCTGACCGCCGCTGAGCTCGGTCACGCGCCGATCGGCATAGCCGGAGAGCTGCACCATCGCGAGCGCCGCCTCGGTGCGCTCTCGCGTCTCCGCGAGGCCGTGCCGGCGCATGCGCAGGGGAAACGCGATGTTCTCGGCGACGGTCATGTGCGGGAACAGCGCATAGCTCTGAAAGACCACGCCGAGATTGCG
>Ga0116217_10006656_pt1 | contig 9983 bp, 8 predicted proteins | sample Sb_taG_6_FD_89697 | JGI IMG/M metagenome (GOLD analysis project Ga0116217, IMG submission 89697) | Peat soil microbial communities from Weissenstadt, Germany - Sb_50d_4_PS metaG | ecosystem: Environmental > Terrestrial > Soil > Wetlands > Peat | place: Germany: Weissenstadt | collected 2010-09-21 | reverse complement strand
CAGCACATTCCGTTCGATCTTGCGGATGTGAACCTCGACTACCAGATTCTTTCCGACGACGCGACCAGCCCGCAGATGGATGTGCTGCTGGTGGCTGTCAAGAAAGACAAGATTCTGAACTACACCAACGTACTCTCGATGGCGGGCAGGACTCCGGCTATTGTGGATATCGATGCGCTCGCTCTGCAGAATTGCTACGAGTACAACTATGAGCCGGCGCCGACGCAGGTGGTGGCATTGCTCAACCTGGGCGCGAGCGTGATGAACATCAACATCGTGAAGGGCACGACCCCGCTGTTCCCGCGCGACGTTTCCGTGGGCGGCCATCAGTACACCGATTCGCTGCAGAAGGAACTGGATCTCAGTTTCGATGACGCCGAATCGCTCAAGCTGGGGCACAAGGTGGGCACCGTGCAGGACGACGCCAAGACGCCCATCCTGCAGCAGGTCACCGAAATCATCGTGCTGGAAATTCAGAAGACATTCGACTTCTTCCGCGCCAGCGCCGCGGGCGAGCACATCGAGAAGATTTATCTGGCCGGCGGTTCGGCCAAGGTTCCCGGCTTGGTGGAAGCACTGCGCCAGGAGTTCTCGATGCCGGTCGAGTTGTTCAACCCGTTTCAAAGAGTGCTGGCTCCGGCGGAAGGCGCCGGGGCGGAGCTGGTCGAACAGAACGCCGGCCAGTTGGCAGTGGCCGTGGGTTTGGCCCTGAGGAGCTTTGAAAAGCTATGATCCGAATCAATCTGCTGGGTTCTCCGAAACCGAAAGGCAAGAAAGGCCCCGCCATCAGCATGCCAAGCTTCGAGTTTGGCAACCTGGGTGGGCCCATTGTCCAAGTGACAGCCGTGCTGCTGATTGCGGGCGCGATCAACGGCGGGTACTGGTACCAGCTCGATCGGGAAAAGAAATCGATCGAGGTGCAAGCCCGGCTGGCGGAACAGAAAAATCGCGAACTCGCCGACATCAAGGTTAAGTACCTGGCGCGGCAGAAGCAAGCCGAGGCTTACAAACGCCGGGTAGATGTCATTGACCAGCTGCGCGCCAACCAAACCGGCCCGGTCAGCCTGCTGTCCATGATCGCCGATACCGTGAACGGCACCGAAGCCGTCTGGTTGAACAGCATGCAGGACCTGGGTCCGAACGTGGCCATTGACGGCACGGCGCTGTCGAGCGATGCCGTGGCCAACCTGATTTCCAATCTGCAGAAAACGGGATTTTTCAAGAACATCGAGATCAAGGAAAGTTTTCAGGACGACAGTGTAAAGGACATGCAGGCGTTTCAGTTCACGCTGACCTGCGAAAAGGCGACCGAAAAGGCGACTGAAAAGGCGAAGTCGTAAAGGCGGAACCGACTATGAATCTTGGCGAATTAACAGGGGTGAAGTTGTTGGGAGTCCTGCTGCTGGCGGCGGTGGTGGGCACGGGTGCCCTCTACTACACGATCTTCAAGTCGCAGCGCGATCAAAACGCGGCGGCCCAGGTCAAGCTGCAGGCCAAACTGCGCGAGAACGCTGAACTCCAAGCCTATCGGCCAAAGCTGGCTGACATCGAGCGCCAACTGGCCAGCTTGAAGCAGCAGCTCGAAATCGAGCGGCGCATCGTGCCCGATGAGAAAGAAATTGACAATTTCATGCGCATGGTGAGCGGAGAAGCACGCAAGGCGGGTGTGGAAATCCGCCGCTATACGGCCAAGCCATACGCCAACAAAGAGTTCTACACTGAGGTCCCGTTCGAAGTGGAGTTTGACGGCCCGTACTACTCGATGCTCGGGTTCTTCGACCGGCTGGGAAAAGTGGAGCGCATCGTGAACGTTTCGAACCTGCTGGTCGCGTCGACCCGCAAGCCGAACGACGCGCACACGAAGCATACCTATCAGTATGCGCCCAGTGAGAGTGTTGTGGCCACGTGCCTGACCACGACGTATTTCAGTCATGACCTGGATCCGGCGGTGGTGCCGGCCAGCAAGCCCGGACCGCCGGTGAAGAAGTAGGAGGACATGAAGATGAAGCCAGCAATCACGATTACGACGACCATTCTGGTTTCTGTGCTGGCCGCGGGCTTGGCCTCGGCCCAGAGTCCGAGAATTATCCAGAACACGCGCGACACCATGAACGCGGTGAGCAACAATGCCACGGCCGCGTCCAATGCAGCTCTGCGCCAGGCAGCGCCCGTGGCATCGAGCGCTGCGCATGTTTCGGCCAAGTCGAGTGGACCGGGTGCGGCTACTCCATCTTCTTCGTTGCAGGCGGGTACGAAAAGAAGGCGCGGCCCGAAACGGGCTGGTGCCGTCCTGGTCAGCGTGCCGGCGCCAACCGCGGTAGCTCCCCAGGCTAGTGGGCCAGCGGCCGCGGCCGTAGCCGGTAATAGCGCTTCGGGAAGCCCGGAAAGCGAGAGCGAGGCGAGCGAGCAGCAGGTTGTCCCCGACACTAAGTACAACGCCAACGGGAGACGGGATCCTTTTATCAGTCCGGTGGTCAGCCACACCGGCGGTTCCGGTTGCAGCACCGGCAAGAAGTGTCTGGAAATTGGCGCCATCAACTTGCGGGGTGTGGTGCATGCGGAAAGCGGCTTCATCGCCGTGGTCAGTAACAGTATGAACAAGGCTTATTTTCTGCGGGAAAACGATCCGGTATTCAACGGTTACGTGGTGAAAATCACGGGCGACTCCATCGTTTTCCAGGAAACTTTGCAAGACCGGTTGGGTAAGACGTTTACGCGGGAAGTAGTGAAGAAGATTACGACTCCGGCAGTTTAGGCCTGAGACGAAAAAGACTCTGAAGAAACACATGGAGGCGAAACGGCCTCGCATGGGGGGATAGGGAAATGCGAAAGCAACTGCTGGGCATCTTGGTTCCGCTGCTGGCGTTCGTTGTGACGACGTTCGCCGCCGCGGCTGACACGACGGGCACGGGGGTGACCGCGAGCGCTGCATTGCAGAGGCTCGAGGTCGCGCACAGCCAGGACGGATTGCGGGTCGAGTTCAAAGCTAAGGGAGCCCTGGCGCCCAAGGTGACGACGCTCAATTCTCCGGCGCGCATCGTCGTCGACTTTCCCAACACCGTGATGGCCACGGCACAGAGCCGCATCAGCGTTGGCAGCGATGGCGTGAAAGACGTCCGCATCGGGATGGACGGGCAAACTCCGGCCACCACGCGCGTGGTCGTCGATCTGGCCGGGAACGATCTCGCCAGCAGCCGCCAGCATGAGTTAGTGGCGGGCTCGGACGGCAGCTTCGTTCTCAAGATTCACGACGCCGTGCTGGCCCATCGCCAAACCGCGCCCGCCGTGAAATCGGTGGCCGCGAGCGCCGCGCCGCAACTGGTGCTGGCTTCGGCTCCCGTGGCGGCAGTTCCCGCGGCGGCCGTGGCGCAAGCTTCGGCCCCGGCCGAGACCCCCCAGACGCCGGTGGACTTTGCTCTCGTCGAGCCCAAGTACACGGTGCATCCCGCCCTGAAGGCTCAGGAAGCGGCCGGTCGATTTGCCGATAAGACGGCGTCGGAACTGGTTGCCACCAACACCAATGCCGCCCTCGCGCAAGCTGGCGCCGCGGCTCCCGCTGCCGCTAACGCTCCGGCCATCCAGCCGGCCGTCAATCTGGCCGCCGAGCAGAAGGTCCAGTTGGAGCAGAAGCCGGCTGACAAGGGCGCCAAGTACACTGGCGAGCCCATCTCGGTCAATCTCAAGGATGTGGATCTGAAGGATTTCTTCCGTCTGATTCACGAGATCAGCGGTCTGAACGTCGTGCTCGATCCGCTGGTCCACGGCAATCTGACCATCGTGCTCGATGACGTGCCGTGGGATCAGGCGCTGGACATCGTACTCAAGAACAACGATCTGTCCCGTCAACTGGACGGCAATGTACTGCGCATCGCCACCGTGGAAACGTTGAAGAAGGAAGCCGAGAACCGGCGCGCCCAGATCGATGCCGAGGCGCTCGCGGTCGAGAAAGTCAGCATCACCCGCTTCCTCAGCTACGCGCACGCCAGGGACCTGTTGCTACCAGTAAAGAAATTCCTCAGTCAGCGGGGCGACATTGTTGCCGATGAACGCACCAACTCGATCATCGTCAACGACATTCCATCGGTTCTGCCGCAAATTGACCGCATCATCCAACAGATGGACCGCAAGACGCAGGAAGTTGAAATTGAAGCTCGCGTCGTGGCGGCCACCCGCAGCTTCGCTCGCGACATCGGTGTGCAGCTGGGCATGGGTTGGGGCAACGGTACCAGCGCGGTTGGCGGCGCGCCCGGCGCTTCAGGCACGGGGGCTTCGCCGATCGTCGTCGGTCCATACGTAAACAATCCGTTGTACATCGTCAACGGCAACCCCACCAGCGGAACTACGATTCCGTTGTTTTCAAACCTGGGCGTAGTCGGACCGACCAGCGGTCTGTCCTTCATCAACGCCACCAACAACATGCGTGTCGACATGATTCTCACCATGGCCGAGTCGCGCGGGTTGCTGAAAGTTCTCTCCCGTCCGCGGATCGTCACCCAGAACAACATTCAGGCGATCGTGAAACAGGGCGTGAAAATACCGATCATGACCGCAGCCTCGTTAGGCGCTCCTCCGACCACGACCTATGTGGACGCTTACCTGCGACTGACGGTGACTCCGCAGATTACGTCGGAAGGAACCATCTTCCTCAACGTGGATGTGGAAAACACCTTGCCTGACTACAGCCACGAAGACAGCAACGGCAACCCGTCCCTGATCACCCAGCAGGCCACCACGCAAGTGCTGGTGACGGACGGTGGCACGGTGGTGATTGGCGGCGTGATCCAGACCCAGAACTCGCTGTCCATATCGCAGGTGCCTTTGCTCGGGGATATCCCGTACCTTGGCAACCTGTTCAAGCATCGCACGGTGAGCACTACCAGCCAGGAACTGATTTTCTTCATTACTCCGCGCATCATTCAAACGTAAGCGCGAAGTTAAGAATAGCGAAAGCCGCCGGCTTTCTCGGAGAACCTGCCGAGAGTCCGGCGGTTTCGCTTTTGCGGCGAGCTACGAGCTACGGGCTTCGAGCTTGAGGCCATGAACTCGTAGCTCGCGGCTCGGAGCTCGCAGCCGCTTCTTGCTACACTCCTCCCATGGATCACGCTGGCCGCCAGAGTCGTCTTCGATCTGCCCTCGAAGAGAACCATCTGGATTCGCTGTTGGTGACGCATCTTCCGAATATCCGCTATCTGTGCGGCTTTACTGGCAGCGCCGGGGTCTTGCTGGTCGCGGACCGCGGTTGCATCCTGTTTACGGATGGCCGTTACCGCACCCAGGCAAAAGAAGAGGTCGACGGCGCGAACGTCGATAAGGTGAGCATCGTCATTGCGCGCAAGTCCCCACTGCTGGCGGCTGCGGACTGGCTGATCGCTCACAAACGGAGTTCGACGCCTGCGTCTTTGGCGCGAGTATCGGTAGGCATCGAACCGGAATCGATTACCGCCGGCATGCGCGACCGGTTAGCGTCCATGCTGAAAGGGAGGATAAAAGTGCGCCTCCTTTCCGCGCCGCCGCTAATCGAGCGCGCTCGCATGGTGAAGGATGCTGCCGAGATCCTGCTGATCCGGCAGGCGGTTGAACTCGGCGCCAGTCTCTTCCTCATAGCGCGAAAGAAGATCGGGCCAGGTGTGAGCGAGGCCGAAGTCGCCGCCGCCATGGAATACCAGGCTCGTCGCGCCGGAGCCGAAGCAATGTCATTCCCGACCATCCTTGCTTCCGGAACTCGCTCGGCAATTGTGCATGGCCGGGCCTCCAACGCCCGCATTCCCCGGCGCGGGTTCGTGGTCTGTGATTTTGGTGTTATACTCGCCGGTTATTGTTCGGATCGCACGCGAACCGTGCACGTCGGTCGGCCGTCGACAGAAGCTCGACAGCTGTACGATGCGGTTCTGGAAGCGCAGCAGGCCGCCATCGCGGCGGTTCGCCCGGGAGTGACCGCCGCCGACGTCGATGGCGCGGCGCGCAGTGTGCTTCGCAAGCGGAAACTGGCCCGGTATTTCACCCATTCGACCGGGCATGGTTTAGGATTAGAGATACACGAGGCACCCCGGCTGGCGGAAGGACAAGCCCAGCAACTGGAACCGGGAATGGTGGTTACGATTGAGCCGGGCGCGTATATTCCCGGGGAATGCGGTGTGCGGATCGAAGACGTGGTGGTGGTGACCCCTTCGGGCTGCGAAGTGCTAACGCCGACAGACAAAGAACTGATTGTTATTTAGCAGCGTGTGATTTAGCACAAGGAACACGGAACCCGCCCTTATCCATGAATCAAAAAGAGCTGAAAGAACTCATCGAGTTCTTAATCGAGAAGGACATCGCCGAATTTGAATTGGAGCGCGGCGATGTCAAGGTGAAGATCAAACGCGCCGCCGAACCGTTGCCGGCAGCGTTGCCCGACTCCCCTTATATCGCGGTTCACCACGCGCCCGCCCCGGTTCCGGCGACCGCACCCGTGTCCGGCCGGATTGATCTGGCAGCTAACGCCGGTGCCCCTCAACCCGAGGAAGGCTTGCACATTGTTCGGTCGCCGATCGTGGGCACCTTTTACGAGTCGCCCTCGCCCGGGTCTCCGCCCTTTGTCAAAGTCGGCGATGCGTTGGAAGTGGGCCAGGTTTTGTGCATTGTTGAAGCGATGAAGCTGATGAACGAAATCGAATGCGACGTGGCCGGAGAGTTGGTCAAGAAGCTCATCGCCAACGGCCAGCCCATCGAGTACGGCCAGGAACTGTTCGCCGTCCGGCCCAAGAAATAAGCTCTCAGTTCTCAGCTCGCAGCTCTCAGGGAAAATCCAGTGCTGTGCAGTCAGGTGATTTTCCTGAGAGCTGAGAGCTGACAGCGAGAGCTTTCACATCATGTTCAAGAAAATTCTGGTAGCGAATCGGGGCGAGATTGCGTTGCGCGTCATTTGCGCATGCAAGGAACTCGGCATCCGCTCGGTGGCCATCTACAGCGAGGCGGACCGGAATTCGCTCCACGTGCGCTTTGCCGATGAAGCGATTTGCATTGGCCCGCCGCAGCTGGCGCAAAGCTATCTCAACATTCCCGCCGTGATCAGCGCGGCCGAGATCGCCAACGTCGACGCCATCCATCCCGGCTACGGCCTGCTTTCGGAAAACGCCAACTTCGCGGAAGTCTGCGAAGCCTGTCACATCAAGTTCATCGGGCCGACCCCCGATGTCATCCGCCTCATGGGTGAAAAGGAAAAAGCTCGCGCCGCCATGAAACAACACGGCGTGCAGATCGTTCCCGGCTCGGACGGGGTGGTCGCTTCCGCCGAAGAAGCGCAGGAATGGGCACGGCAAATCGGTTTTCCTATCATCGTAAAGGCGACGGCCGGCGGCGGCGGGCGCGGCATGCGTATTGTGCGCAACCAGGATGAATTGCCCGCGCTCTACCGTCAGGCGCAGTCGGAGGCCGCGGGCGCCTTCGGCAACGGCGACCTTTACCTGGAACGCTATGTCGAGAATCCGCGCCACATCGAATTCCAGGTGCTGGGCGACGAGCACGGCAACGTCGTCAGTCTGGGAGAACGCGAGTGCTCGATTCAGCGCCGCCATCAGAAATTGCTGGAAGAGTCGCCCTCGGTGCGGATGACGCCCGAACTGCGCAAGGAAATCGGAGACGTCATCAGCAAAACCCTCAGCCAGGTCGGCTATCACAATGCCGGCACCATCGAATTCCTCATGGACCAGGAACGGCGGCTCTACTTCATCGAGATGAATACGCGCATCCAGGTGGAGCATCCGGTCACCGAAATGGTCACCGACGTGGACCTGGTCAAGAGTCAGATCATGATCGCGGCAGGCGAAAAGCTGGCCGATGTGTTGCACGGCCCCATCGTGCATCGCGGACACGCCATCGAGTGCCGCATCAATGCCGAGCATCCGGAAAAGTTCACGCCCTCGGCGGGCAAGATCACCACCTTCAACCCGCCGGGAGGGACGGGAGTGCGCATCGACACCGCGGCTTATGCCGAAGGCACGATTCCTCCTTATTATGACTCGCTGATCGCGAAGCTGGTCGTGCGTGGAAAGGACCGCAGCGAAGCCATCTCGCGCATGAGCCGTGCCCTCGAAATGTTTATCGTGGAAGGAATCTACACCACGATTCCGCTGCACCGGAGAATTCTGGCCGACCCGGATTTTCGCGCAGGCAATTTTGATACGGGGTTCATCGAGAGATTCTTGGCGAAGAAAGCTGCGGGCTGACGACATATTGGTAGAGACGCGGCTTGCCGCGTCTCTGCCGCTGCGATCTGAGACGAGGCAAGCGTGGTATCAACCGTTGAAACCATGTTGCAACTACCGCGACTCTACCCGATTCTCGACGCTGCATGTTTCCCCGATGCCACCGCAATGTTTTTCGCTGCGGAGGAACTCGCGGCCGCTGGCTGCACGTTGATGCAGTACCGTAACAAATCTGGCAACGCCCGGCGAATGCTAGATGAGGCGCGTGAACTCAGGGCGCGCCTCGGAGCAAGCGTGAAGCTCATCATGAACGACCGCGCCGATCTCTGTCTGGCCGCCGGTTTCGACGGCCTGCATGTCGGGCAGGATGATCTGTCTCCCGAGGCCGCGCGTATGATCATTGGCCCCGCTCGCTGGCTCGGCGTATCGACGCACAATGCCGAGCAGCTTGCGGAAGCCGATAAAACCTCCGCCGAATATCTTGCCATCGGCCCCGTCTTTGCAACCAGCAGCAAAGCCAATCCCGATCCTGTCGTCGGCCTCGCAGGCGTTCGCCGGGCAAGGGAACTGACGCGCAAGCCTCTGGTAGCGATCGGCGGCATTACCCGCGCCAACGCTCGTTCCGTCATCGAGGCCGGAGCCGACTCCGTGGCGGTGATATCCGACTTGTTACGGGATCCCCGCAAATCAGCAGAAGAATTTTTCCGAATATTAAGGTAAAGTTTTGATTCTTGTAGCGCCGCCGTCTCGGCGGCTGCCGTGGGGGCGTCTTAGCCCCGCAGCGATGAGACGCTGTTTCGACAGCCGGCAAAGATGCAGGCGCTACCCAGGAGATTCGTGAGCACTGACGTTCAACGTCCCACACCCCCACCGATTCCCAGCGATTGGGAGCGCCACACCCATCAGGATCATGAGCTAGTCAAAGGTCTCGGCCTGACCAGCGCCACCATGCTAGTCATGGGCTCGATGATCGGCTCGGGCATCTTCATAGTCTCCGCCGAAATTTCTCGCGAGGTTACTTCACCGGCGCTGCTTATTGGCGCCTGGCTCGTTACCGGCTTTCTCACCATTGTCGGCGCACTCACCTACGGAGAACTCGCGGCCATGATGCCGCGGGCCGGCGGGCAGTACGTCTATCTGCGCGAGTCGCTCGGCCCACTCTGGGGCTTTCTCTATGGTTGGACTCTGTTTCTCGTGATTCAGACGGGCACCATCGCCGCCGTGGGCGTTGCCTTCGGCAAATTCCTCGGAATCTTCTGGCCGGCAGTCTCCTCCACTCATTGGATCGTCCACCTGTGGAAAGTGCCGAAGTTTGCGATCGGCCCCATGATGCTCGGTGGCATGGATGTCGGACTGAACACACAGAACTTCGTCGCCATCCTGGTCGTGGTCGCGCTCTCGATCATCAATATTTTCGGCGTGAAGACGGGCGCTTTCATCCAGAACATTTTCACCACGGCAAAAGTCTCGGCACTGCTCGGCTTGGTCATCTTCGGAATCTTTCTAGGCCGGAACGCGCAAGCGGTTACGGCGAATTTCAGCGCCAACTTCTGGCGCAACTCGGGCCTTGGCACGTTGCATGACGTCGGCGGAGGCATGGGAGCGAGCGTGATGGTCTCGACGCTTACGGTGCTGGCGATTGCGCAGGTCGGTTCGCTGTTTTCCGCCGATGCCTGGAACAACGTTACTTTCACCGCCGGAGAGGTGAAAAATCCCAGCCGGAATCTCCCGTTGTCGCTGGCGGTCGGCACCGGCGTAGTGATCGCGCTCTACATCGCGTGCAACTTTATTTATCTG
>Ga0116217_10006649_pt1 | contig 9997 bp, 7 predicted proteins | sample Sb_taG_6_FD_89697 | JGI IMG/M metagenome (GOLD analysis project Ga0116217, IMG submission 89697) | Peat soil microbial communities from Weissenstadt, Germany - Sb_50d_4_PS metaG | ecosystem: Environmental > Terrestrial > Soil > Wetlands > Peat | place: Germany: Weissenstadt | collected 2010-09-21 | reverse complement strand
GATCCGCATAGGTCCAGTCTCCGTTGTCCGCCTGGGCGGGACTCGCGGCAAGCGTTACACCGCTAAAACCACCAATGGTTCCGAACGAGATCGCCAGCGCCGCGATAGAGAAAGAAAACCGTATTATCCATTGGACGGCTGCTACTCGATATGGAAGGGATTTCGCTGTCATGAAAGGTTTCCTTTGCCGGAGTCTGGAAGTCCGGCTCGATCTGCACCGGCAACATTCTTCCGACTGGGGGCAATTTGTCAAGGGATGTTGTGGCCTGGCCGGATTCTAATTTGTTTGGGAATGCATGATCTTGCGTCTCAGCCAATGAATAGAGGTTCGAGCGTGGCATTGGGACGAAAAATATGTTGCGTGCAAAAAGCGTTGTGGATTCGAACCGCTTCACGTGCAGCTGCTTTTTCTGTGAACGAGGTGACCTGATATCGGACTGCAATGGAAGGAATAGTGGGGCGTTGCTGAACAAGCAATCGTTCAGGGGACGCATTCGCCTGGAGATCATGATCCTCCCCGCCCGGCGCTGCGATTCATTCAAGGCTTGAATTCCCAATACGATTGCCGGTTGAGCTGGATCGAGTGAATGCCGAATCGGCTTCCCGGCGGGGAATCAGCGTGTATCAGGTTGAAAATGTCCGTGAGAATCGAGCGATTATCCGCGTAGTACGAGTGCCCGATGAATCCGGTATCCACAGCCGACGCGTCAATTGTGTCCACATGCGACACCACGGTGACAATACTTCCAGCCTCGCCAGCTCGCGGAAATTTGTGAAAACCTTGCGAGACGATTAGTGCTTTGTCTTTTGAGGAGGCGTAGAGCGTCACTCGATTCGCTGCTTGCGGAAATACCAGCGCGAGTTGCTTAAATACCCCGGCATCCACGTCAGGAGCCGCCAGAAAAACCTGCTTGAACATGGGAAGAATTGCGGCGTCCTCCGTCGCAATAGAGTTCAAAGCCCTGACAAGAGCCCGATTCCCCATGCTGTGAGCGATGAGATGAACGGACGTGGCGTGCGATTCCTTTGCAATTTTTTCCAGAAACTGTTTTAGGTGCGGCACTGTCCATTCGATCGTAGCTTCATCAGCGAGGTAATCCCCAACGTCTATTTTCCCTTTCGACGGCCAGCTATAAAGAATCGGCGCCCCGTCGAAATCAAGGTCGTAGGCGATTTGAGCGGTCTGGCGAGCGGCCGCCGCAAACGAAACGCCGAACCCATGTATAAACACAAGAGCCTGCTTGCTGTTTGAGCTTGCCACCTTCGACGAAATTTCACTCAGCATACCGTCCGCGGGCTCCGGCGAAATGCCCAGAAGAACGACGTGCTTATTGGGATCCTCGCGAAATTCCAGCCGCCAAATCGAGGGCCTTTCGACTTCACCAGTACGATGTGTTTCATACGGAATGCTTACATCGACCGCTCCAAACGAGGCGTCGTCGCCGCCGGATCGTTCGCCATTGAAATAAGCGTTCGGCTGTGCATCTCCGGTGCGCGCGCGATCGGTCGCGTAAAATACTCGAACGACAGCGTACTTGTTATCCTGGATGTTGGGTTTTACTGATTGCACTGGGTACACTTTGTCATGAAGAACGATATTCGGCGGCGACGGAGCACTGGCGCGTAGCGGAGGGGCCGCGCGTAGCGGAGGGGCCGCCGGTGGCGGAGGGGCCGGTGGTGGCTGTGCAGGCGCGGTGCTTGCCGAGGATTGGGAGCCTCTGGGTTGGTTGGGCGTTCCCGCTGAACATGCGCAAAGGCCGAGCATTACCGCGAGTGCCACCAACAATATTGCCGACCTCCAGGAAAGTAGCGGGCTTCCTTGTTGGAGCAGGGCAGGGTTTGGCGATGGCACTTGGTCACCCCGTGTAAGCAGACTGGCATACTTCCGGCTGTCGAACTTTCAATCCCTTAGTTACCCGTTTATAATTTATCCTTTTAAGGATATTCATATACCTCACTCGCGCCAGATGTCAAGCGCGTATGGCAAACTCGACGCCAACCGGGAAACTTTGGGAATCGGTTGATCCTCAACGACTGATTACTGGAGGGGCGTGACACGCGCGGGCCGGCCGGGCCGAGCGAAAGGATCTCAACTCAAATTTGATATTTGAAGGCCGGCGCATATAATGCCTCAGGACTTCTGGAAACAATCACGCACTTGCCCCGAACATGCGGAGGAAGAAAGGGTGAACTCCATGGATGAACCAAACGAACCGAAAACGTCCGACCCGAAAGCGCTCGTGGACCGGCGCGATTTCCTGGGCGGCGCGACCGTGCTGGCGGGCACGTCGCTGCTCGGCCTAGCTTCCGCGGCGCGCGTCGAAGCAGCCGAAGGCATGGCCGTGGCGGACCGTATGCCTCCGATCCCAGCGGAGAAATGGACCGATGCGCAAAAGAAAGCGGCCGAGGAAATAACGTCGGGGCCGCGCAAGGAGCTGGTCGGGCCGTTCATTCCGTTGCTCCGAAGTCCGGAGTATATGAGCCGACTGCAAAAAGTAGGCGAGTATCTTCGCTATAAGACCAACCTCGGATCGAATATCAGCGAGTTCATTATCCTGCTGATCGGGCGGCACTGGACGCAGCAATTTGAATGGTACTCGCACGAATCACTGGCCCTCAAGGCGGGGATCAAAGCGGAGACGATCAAGGCCATTGCCGAGGGCCAGCGCCCGGCTGCCATGACGGCGGATGAAGAGACGATCTTTGAATATGTCACCGAACTTCTATTGCACCAGAGCGTGAGCGATCACTCTTATGGCCGAGTGGTGAATCGGTTTGGCGAACAAGGCGTCATCGACATAACCGGATTGTGCGGCTACTACACACTGTTGGGCATGCTCATGAACGTGACGAGGACGCCTTTGCCTCCGGGGATTGCGCCGCCCTTGGCCACTTTTCCGCACTAATGTAGGACGGGCTTCAGCCCGTCGGGTTTGAATTCAAGCCGGCGCACGAACCCGCAATCAAACGAACGGCCACAGGCTGAAGCCTGTGCTACACAAGCGACGCGGTCAAACTCATGCGGCTGGTGACGTTCCAACATCAGGGTCGGCAGGAAATTGGCGCCCTGATGGATGCAGACTCGAAAATCATCCGGTTGCAGGCCGCCGAACAGCTCCGCAACGGCGAAGAAAATCCTCATTTCCAATCGATGCTCGCATTCCTGCAGGGCGCAAGCGCGTCTCGAGACGCGGCGCAGCGAACCATCGAGTTCGCCTCGTCGCAGCGTCCTGAAGGCGTCGCGATCGAACGCGCGAGCGTTGAGCTTCTCTCCCCAGTTCCCCGCCCGGAATCGATCCGCGAATTCATGGTGTTTGAGCAGCACGTGATCAACTGCACGCGCCGCTTCGGGATGCCTCGCTGGGTCGCTTCACTCGATCGAATGGTGGACAAGACGCTCGGCCGCAAGGCCACGCTGGCTTACCGGATGGCCCGGCCATGGTACGAGCGGCCGCTCTATTACAAGGGCAACCGCATGAATGTGATCGGCGACGGCGCGCGCGTGACGATCCCGCGCTACACCAAAGCGTTCGACTGGGAACTCGAATTCGGCATTTTCTTGTGCAAGCAAGGCCGCGACATTCCCGAACAAATTGCCCGCGATTTTATCGGCGGCTACACGATCTTCAACGATTTTTCCGCGCGCGACATTCAAAAAAGGGAAATGGGCGGGCGGCTCGGCCCCGCGAAAGGAAAAGATTTTGACGGGGGCAACGCGATCGGCCCCGTACTCGTCACGCCCGATGAAATCCCTGATCCGTACAATCTGGCGATGAGAGCGCGCATCAATGGAGAAGAAGTTTCCTACGGGCACACCAAAGGCATGCGCTGGACGTTCGAGGAATTGATCGCCTACGTTTCCCAGAGCGAGACACTATACCCGGGAGAATTTTTCGGCTCCGGTACTGGAACGGTCCCCGAATCCGGCGCAAACCGCTGCTGCTGCGGCCTCGAAATGGGACGCTTCCTGAAAGCAGGCGACACGGTCGAACTCGAGGTAGAGCGGATCGGCAAATTGACCAATCACGTTGTGGGGCAATCCTAGCGTTGTGGCGCCGGCGTCCCGCCGGCGCCACGAAACACTTGCGTTCTTTGCTCGCAAAAAATATTGAGGACGGATGGAAGACCACGAATCCCGAGGGCTCATTCGCGCGATGGGGCGCTGGACTCTTACGGCGCTGGTCATCAATTCCATCATCGGGAGCGGCATTTTTGGCTTGCCGTCGGTGGTGGCCGGCTATTTGGGCAGGCAAAGCCCTCTGGCCTATCTCGTCGCCGCCGCCGGAATCGGAGTGGTCATCGCGTGCTTCGCCGAAGTGGCTTCGCAATTCGGAACGGCAGGCGGGCCGTATCTCTATGCGCGGGAAGCCTTCGGCCGATTCATAGGGCTGGAAACCGGATGGTTGCTGTTGCTGGTGCGGCTGACCGCCGCGGCCGCTGCGGCAAACCTCTTCACAAATTACCTCGCCGAATTCTGGCCTGCCGTGCAACAGCCACTCACCCGACTCTCCGTCCTGGCGGCGCTGATCGGGTTTCTCGCCGCGGTAAATGTTCGCGGCATCAAGTCCGGTGCGGCGGCGAGCAACGTATTCACCGTGGCAAAACTCGTGCCGCTGATCTTGTTTGCAATCGCAGGGGGCGTTTTCCTCCTGCACACCCATCCGGCAATTCCGGGCGAGCTGCAGGGCAGCACATCCGTCCCCGTTCGGAATTGGTTTGAGGCCGTGCTCGTTTTAATGTTCGCCTACGGCGGCTTCGAAGGCGCGGTGATCCCGATGGCGGAAGCAAAAAATCCGCGGCGCGACGCTCCGTTCGCTCTCCTCGTGGCGCTTGTAACGGTGACGCTCCTGTTTTGCGCGATTCAGTACGTCGTCGTCGCCGTGCTCCCCCGCGCAGCCATGACGGATCGACCGCTGGCGGATGCCGCGCGGCAGTTTGGAGGAACAGCCGGCGCAGCACTGATTTCCGCCGGGGCGCTAATTTCCGTCTACGGATATTTGACCGCACAGCTGCTGCATACGCCGCGCCTTACCTTTGCGCTGGGAGAGAATGGCGACTTCCCCAAATTCTTCGCGCGAATTCATTCAAGGTATCAGACCCCGCACAGTTCCATACTCGTCTTTGCGGCGATCATCTGGTGCCTGGCCGCCGCCGGTAGTTTCACGTGGAATGTATTTCTCTCCTCGGTAGGAAGATTGTTTATTTATGGGTTCACGTGTGCAGCTCTTCCCGTACTGAGACGCAAGTATCCAGGCGCGCGCGGCTATCGCCTCCCGGCGGGAAGTCTATTTGCCGTGCTCGGAGTTTTTTTCATGGCCTTGCTGGCGTCCCGCATGAGTCGGGGCGAGGGAATCGTTCTCCTGATCACAACGGCCATCGCCATGGCAAATTGGCTATGGGCGCGGAATCGGCGACAAAATGGAATGATCCGCTGAGAAATAGTATCTTGTAGTCTTCCGGCACCGCGACATTCTTGATCGGGCAGGAAAGCGTCCGGCAGTAGAAAGGCTCTCCATGCATCTCAAGCCCAAGTCTCTCGTATTTATCCTGATCGTCCTCGCCTCTTCCGCGCGGGCGCAAGCTCCAGCCAAACACGCGATGACGTTCGATGACCTGATGGCCATGCAGCGCGTCGGCGAACCGCAGATTTCGCCTGATGGCCGTTCCGTTGTTTACACCGTTGGCGCGACCGACATGGAAACCAACCGCATTGCGCACAACATCTGGACCGTCTCGACCGCGCCGGGAAGCCAGCCGCGCCAGTTGACGCAGAGCGGGCACGACACCAGGCCGCAGTGGTCGCCCGATGGAAAGTCCATCGCGTTTCTATCCAACCGTGATGGGGCGACTCAGGTCTACGTGATGCCCGCGCAAGGAGGGAACGCGAAGAAAATCACTTCGCTTTCGACGGGCGCGGACAACGAAAAATGGTCCCCGGACGGACGATGGGTCGCCTTCACTTCCAGCGTGTTTCCGGATTGTGGGGATGACGCCTGCAACCGCGCTCGCGACGACGCGGCGGAAAAAAGCAAAGTGAAAGCCCGCGCTTACGATCATTTGCTGTATCGCCACTGGGTGCATTGGAGCGACGGCAAGCGCAGCCATCTATTCCTGGTCGCGGCAAATGGCGGCGCCCCGCGTGACCTGACCGTGCATGCCGACTACGATGTCCCTCCCGATGAGCGCGGCGATGCGAATGATTTTGCGTTTTCGCCTGACAGCAAGGAACTCTGCTTTACCGCGGTGACTGATCGTCCCGAAGCCATCAGCACGAACGGCGACCTTTTTCTGGTTTCCACGAGTGGCGGCGATGCGAAGCGCATCACGACCAATCCCGGCTTCGACGGCCATCCGGCGTATTCGCCGGATGGTCGTTTCATCGCCTATCGCTCCCAGAAGACTCCCGAGTACGAAAGCGACCGCTGGCGCCTGATGCTCTATGACCGCGCCGCCGGAACGCACACCGAGGTTGCCGAATCCTTCGATCGCAGCGTGGAAGAAATTGTTTGGTCGCCGGACAGCAAGGAAATTTTCTTTACGGCGGTCAACGAAGCGGAACAACCGGTCTACGAAATCGCGGCAGCGCCCGGAAGCACGCCGCGGGAAATCGTGAAAGATTCGTTCAACGAAAGCGTTTCGGTTTCCGCGGATGGAGGCACGCTCGCGTTCCTGCGTTCCAGCCTCGTCGCGCCCGCCGAAGTCTTCACCTCACGCGGCGATGGAAGCGCCGCCCGGCGACTCTCCGAGCACAACGCCGCGCGCGTCGCGTCCATCGACATGAATCCGCCTGAATCGTTCTGGTACGAAGGCGCGGGGGGCGCGCGAGTTCAAGGGATGCTGATTCGCCCGCCGCATTTCGACGCCTCGAAAAAATATCCCCTGCTCCTCCTCATTCATGGCGGGCCGCAAAGCCTGTGGGCCGATTCGTGGGGCTACCGGTGGAATGAAGAGTTGTTTGCCGCGCCGGGATACGTCGCCGTCATGATTAACCCGCGCGGCTCGACGGGCTACGGACAGAAATTCACGGACGAGATCACCGACGATTGGGGCGGGCGCGCCTACGAAGACCTGATGAAAGGCGTCGACTACGTCATCGGAAATTATTCCTACGTCGACGCAAACCGCGTGGCCGCGGCCGGGGGCTCGTATGGCGGCTACATGATTGATTGGATCGCAACGCACACAGGGCGTTTCAAGGTCCTCATCAGCCACGCGGGCGTCTACGACAAGACACCCATGTACGGCGCCACCGAGGAACTCTGGTTCGAGGAACACGACATGGCAGGAACTCCCTGGACGCATCCGGAGAGTTATCAAAAATGGTCGCCGAGCACGTATGCCGGAGATCTCGGTAAGTACAAAACTCCGACGCTTGTAATTTGCGGAGAACTCGATTACCGCGTGCCCTACACGCAAAGCCTCGAATTTTTCACCGCAATGCAGCGGCAAAATGTCCCGTCGAAATTGGTTGTGTACCCCGATGAGGGACACTGGATCCTGAAACCGCAAAATAGCCAGCTGTGGTACAAAACATTTTTCGATTGGCTCGCGGCGTATCTGGAGTAATTCGAGGCAGACAAAATGAAATTTACATTGGGGATCGCAATTTTTCTGGCAACCGCCGTCTTTGCGCGGGCGCAGGCGCCCGATCCGGCGCTCATGTCGGAGATCCGCAAGATTCGCGCCATCGATAACCATTCGCATCCGCCGCGCGTCGTGGCCGAGGGCGAGCGCGACGACGAATTCGACGCTCTGCCCTGCGATCCGCTGGAACCCACCGCGCCGAACACGATGACGCGCTCGGAAAATCCCCAGTATCTCGCCGCCTGGAAAGCGTTGTGGGGATATGAATACAGCGACCGCGGCGACGCGCACGTGAAGGAACTCCTCGCAACCAAAAATAAAATTCGCCGGGAGCAGGGCGACAATTATCCCGCTTGGGTGCTCGACCGGCTGGGCATCGATGTGGAATTCGCAAACCGCGTGGCCATGGGGCGAGGGCTCGATGCGGCTCATTACCGCTGGGTCCCGTTCGACGATGCTCTCCTCTTTCCGCTCAAAAACGATGGGCTGGCCGCGGAAACGCCGGACAGAAAATTTTTCTTCGGCCGCGAAAACATGCTGCTCGCGCGCTACCGCCGCGAACTCGGCGTCGCGGCCATGCCGGCGACGCTTGCCGAATACGCGTCCCAAGTGGTGACGCCGGAACTCGAGCGGCAAAAAAAAGATGGCGCGGTGGCCATCAAATTCGAGGCGGCGTATTTGCGATCCCTCGATTTCGAGCCCGCATCGGAACAGGATGCCGCCGCCATCTACGCGAAATACGCGCATGGCGGTTCGCCCGCAAAAGAAAATTACACGCGCTTGCAGGATTATTTGTTCCGATATGTTGCGGCGGAGGCGGGCCGCCTCGGCCTGCCGGTGCACATTCACACGGGCGCGGGATGCGGCGGTTATTTTTACTTGCAGGGATCGAACCCGTTGCTGCTCGAGTCCGTCCTGAACGACGCGCGTCTTCGGAAGACTACCTTCGTATTGCTGCACGGCGGCGCGGGGCCTTACACGCGTGAAATTTCTTTTCTGCTGATGAAGCCGAACGTGTACACCGATCTATCCGAGCAGACCTGGCTCGAATCGCCTCACCGCCTCGCGGAAGTCCTCCGAGACTGGATCGAGTGGTATCCCGAGAAAGTATTGTTTGGAACGGATCTATATCCCGGAAGCGGGGCGTACGATTGGGAAGAGATCGGCTGGCAGACTTCGCAAACCGCGCGGCAGGCGCTGGGAATTGCGCTGACCGGCATGCTCCAGGACGGAGAGATCACCGTCCTCCGAGCAAATGAAATAGCGCGCATGGTCCTGCGCGAAAATGCGCTGAAGCTGTATCACTTGACGGAGCATCCGTAGCAGGAAATGCGTCTATACAGGCTACGGAAAAAGTGATTTATTTTGTCATTCCGAGCGAAGCGAGGAACCTCTCTTGGATTGAAACCCAGGAAAAGAGAGATTCCTCGGCGCGCAGCGCGCCTCGGAATGACAAAAATTGAGTACTTCCGCAGCGCCTGTAGCCGGGTAGCGCGAGCAGGTGGAGGAGTAAAAAGATTAAGGGTCGTCCTGCCCTGAATCCTCCATACTCTTCAGGGCAGGACAGCCCATCTGATGCGGGGAATCCCGCGCCATTCCGAGCAACCTAGCTGAAATACAGCATTGATCGCACCCGCAAATGCCACGTCTGAATTATTTCTACTTCAAGCTTCGAGCACCCTTTACATTCCGGAAGAAAATTCGATGGCCTTGGTCTTCCCGGAAACCTGAATTTCGGTCAGTTTGTTGTTATCGATGACAAAGGTAGTTTCATTGATCTTGCCGTTAAAATCTTTGAGGGTGCAAGGAATCTCAGCGACAACCTTGTTGCCTTGCTGAAATTTTGCTTTGCTTCCGTCCGCGATAACTTTGTATTCGCCGGGAGCGAGCTGAGTCGTGCCGACCGTCGTGGTTGCCGTCAGCTTTACGTTTGTCGTAATCGTGTCGCCTGAATCGTTCTTGGCCCAGACCGAAACACTCATTGCGGTAAGCGCCATGATCGCAAGAAAAAGTGGTAGCGAACGTCGAGACATAATGAAATGTTCTCCCTTTTGGTTTTGGAATCGGGCCGCTGAGGTGTAACGATCGAAACCTGAAGAACTATGAAGAACAACAGGTACCCGGGCCGCACAAACCCTCAGCGTGTTCCCTGCTGAATTGGATGCGAGCCGATGAAGAGCGGTTACAGTGGTTATCGAGGATTATGAAGTTTTATTCAACAGCAAATCAAGGCCTTAAACACCGTGCACGGCCCTATTCTACTTCCAATCGCCCAGGAATCGTCGAACCGTGAGTACCTGCCCAAGATGATACGCGTTGTGGTCCGCGACAAGCAGGGCTTCGCGCAGAATCGTCTGTCCCGTGCCATGGGGAATTTGCGCGAAGAGATCTGTTTTGGGACTGGCGACCAACT
>Ga0116217_10006647_pt1 | contig 9999 bp, 14 predicted proteins | sample Sb_taG_6_FD_89697 | JGI IMG/M metagenome (GOLD analysis project Ga0116217, IMG submission 89697) | Peat soil microbial communities from Weissenstadt, Germany - Sb_50d_4_PS metaG | ecosystem: Environmental > Terrestrial > Soil > Wetlands > Peat | place: Germany: Weissenstadt | collected 2010-09-21 | reverse complement strand
TGCGACAGCCTCATAGCGCCGTTTTCCTGGCACTCGAGTCGAGCGTGTCGTCGAGTGTGCAGTTATCCGGGCGTCTGACGCGTGCCGGACGGAAAGAAATCTCCTAACTAGGGTTGATTTGAGCGCCCGTCCGGTCGATCATCGACTAGGAGATGCCTTTGCCGCCCTCAGTTGCGTGGAAGCTGTTGCTGGCGCTCGTACTGGTGGGAGCGATTCTGCTTAGCGCGTGCGCGAAGGCTCCGTCCCGGCCGCTGCCACGCAGCGACCTGCGCCGGCTCGTGCTCGCGGCGCTGACGCTCTACGCGGTCGGCGTGTTCGCCTCGATGACGCACCACGCGCTGCTCGCGGGCGTCGTCTACGTGGCCGGAATCGCCGCGTGCGCGCTCGCGGCGTGGCTGTCGCGCGGCAGCAATCCCGACGATCCGCCCCGGGGCGGCGACGAGCCGATCGACGAGCAGCCGCCGCCTGAGCCGGACGGCGTCCCCCAGTTTGACTGGCGCGCGTTCGAACGCGACTTCCGCGACTACTCGGAGCGCGCGCGCCACCCCGCCGGCGCTCGCTAGGCCGCCTCAGGTCGCTCCGTTCATCGCCAGCAGCATCTCGTGCAGCCGGCCGTCTCCGGCGAGCTCGGGGTGGAACGAGACCGCGAGCATGTTGCCCTGCCGGATCGCCACCGGGTGGTCTTCGACGCTGCCAAGGACCTCCACCGAGGGACCGTAGTCCGCGACCCACGGGGCGCGGATGAACACGGCGTGCATCGGCCCGCCCCCGACCCCGGAGAGGTCGATGTCGGCCTCGAACGAGCGGACCTGACGCCCGAACGCGTTCCGGCGGGTCGTGACGTCGAGCAGGCCGAGATGGTCGCGGTCGAGCATGATCATGCCGGCGCAGGTTCCAAGCACCGGCGTTCCGGCGCGAACCAGTGCTCGGAGCGGTTCCGCCAGCCCCTCGCGCTCGATCCCCAACGTCATCACCGTGGACTCGCCGCCGGGGATTATCAGCGCGTCCAGGCCTTCGAGGTCTGCCGGCACGCGAACCTCGCGCGCCTCCGCGCCCAGCGCCGCCACGATCTTGGCGTGGGCCTCGAAGTCGCCCTGCAGCGCCAGGATGCCGACCACTTTCATTGCGAGCACGCCCCGAGGTGTGGACCCAACGCGCTACCAGCCGCGGGGGGCGAGCAGCTGCTCGGCCTCGAGCTTTGACGACTCGAGGCTCACCATCGGCCGACCCAGCCCGTTCGAGGCTGCGGCGATGCGGGCGGGATCTTGGTAATGCGTTGTCGCCTCGACGATCGCGCGCGCCCGGCGCTCGGGGTCCTCGGACTTGAAGATCCCCGAGCCGACGAACACGCCTTCGGCGCCGAGTTGCATCACCAAGGCCGCGTCGGCCGGCGTCGCGATCCCGCCGGCGCAGAACAGCACCACGGGCAGACGCCCATCGGCCGCGATCTGGCGCACCAGGTGAAGCGGGGATTGGAGCTCCTTGGCCGCCGTCGCGAGCTCGGCGTCGTCGAGCGTCGCGAGGCGCCGGATCTCGCCGCGGATCATCCGCAGGTGGCGGACGGCCTCGACGATGTCGCCGGTGCCGGCCTCGCCCTTGGAGCGGATCATCGCCGCTCCCTCGCCGATCCGCCGCAGCGCCTCGCCCAGGTTGGTGGCGCCGCACACGAACGGGACGGTGAAGGCCCACTTGTCGATGTGGTTGGCCTCGTCGGCGGGGGTCAACACCTCGGACTCGTCGATGTAGTCGACCTCGAGCGCCTCCAGCACCTGGGCCTCGACGAAATGCCCGATCCGGGCCTTGGCCATCACCGGGATCGTGACCGTCTCCTGGATCCCCTGGATCATTGACGGGTCCGACATGCGCGCCACGCCGCCGTCCCGGCGGATGTCGGCGGGAACCCGCTCGAGCGCCATCACCGCGGCCGCGCCGGCGTCCTCGGCGATCTTGGCCTGGTCAGGCGTGACCACATCCATGATCACCCCGCCTTTGAGCATCTCGGCCAGGCCGGCCTTGACCGTGAACGTCGCCTCGTCCCGCGGAGTCTGGGAGTTCTCGTCCATCGGTGCCTGAGTTTAGCCGGGCGCTAGCGTTCCCCGCGATGTCCACAGCGCCAGTGTTCGAAGGCTCGGATGGCCGTTTTGTCTCTACGCAGCTCGCCAGTGGGCCGTGGGACCCGAACGCGCTCCACGGCGGCGCGCCGGCGGCCTTGCTCGTCCGCGCCTTCGAGCAGCTACCCGCCGCGGAGGGTCTCGGCCTTGCTCGCGTGACGTACGAGTTCATGCGGCCGATACCCGTCGGGCCGCTCGAGATACACGCCGAAGTCGCCCGTCCCGGCCGCCGTGTCCAGCTGCTGGAGGCCTCGATCGCCGTGGACGGCGTCGAGGTTGTGCGTGCTCGAGCCCTGCAGGTCCAGGCCGCCGACGCCAGCGCCGGCGACGGCAACGGCGACGGCGAAAGCACCCCGCCGCCCCCGGGGCCCGAACACGGACGACCGCCCGAGCTGCGCGTGCCACACCAGCCGATGTTCGCGTTCGACGCGATCGAGATCGTGTTCGTGGTCGGCGGCTGGGGAGCCGGCCCATGTACGGCGTGGTTCCGGCTTCGAAGCCCGATCGTGGCCGGCGAGACCCCGTCGCCGCTCCAGCGACTCGCCGCGGCCGGCGATTTCGGCAACGGCATCAGCGCGACGCTGTCGTGGGACGACTACCTGTACATCAACCCCGATCTGACCCTGTACATCGAGCGCGAGCCGACCGGCGAGTGGATCTGCCTGGAGTCGCAGACCCGGATCGCGCGCGACGGGATAGGGGTGGCGGAGAGCATCCTCTACGACGAGCGCGGCCGGGTCGGGCGCGCCACGCAGGCCCTCCTGGTCGCTCCGCGCTGACCGCGGTGTCCGTCCAACCTGTATTCGAGGTCCTCGACGGAGGATTCGTAGCGACAGAGCTGGCCAGCGGCCCGTGGGATCCGAGCGCCCAGATCGGGGGCGCGCCGGCGGCCCTGATCATGCGGGCGTTCGAGCGGCTGCCGGCATCGCAGGGTCTGTGCCTCGCACGGGTGACCTACGAGTTCATGCGGCCGGCGCCGGTCGGGCCACTCAACGTGCACGCCGAGGTCACCCGTCCGGGCCGCCGCGTGCAGCTGCTAGACGGATCGATGCTCGCCGGCGGCATCGAGGTCGTTCGCGCTCGGGCACTGAGGGTCGGGGCCGCTGACTCCGGCGGCGATCACTCCGGCGAGACGTCGCCCCCGCCCGGCCCCGATCAGGGGCGCGCCGGGGAGCTTCCGGGGCTGCACCGTCCGCGGTTCGCCACGGACGCGGTCGAGATCCGGTTCGTCGCCGGCGGCTTCGGGGGCGGCCCCGCCACGGCCTGGTTTCGCCTCACGCGTCCGCTGGTGGCCGATGAGGAGCCGACCCCGCTTCAACGTCTCGTCGCCGCCAGCGACTTCGGCGCCGGCCTCAGCGCGACCCTCCCACGCGAGGAGTTCCTGTTCATCAACGCCGACCTCACCGTGTACGTCGAGCGCGAACCGGTCGGGGAGTGGATCTGCCTTGAGTCGCAGACCCGGATCGCCGCTGGCGGGACCGGGGTCACCGAGAGCGTGCTGTACGACGAGCGCGGTCGGGTCGGCCGGGCCACCCAGGCCCTATTCGTCGCGCCCCGCCACTAATGCGACTGAGAAAACCGCTCTATATGACCGGTTTTCTCAGTCGCGTCCGTTCGAGGCCGACGTGCCGTCGCGGAGATACGACAACAACCCGCCGGCGAGCAGGATCTCGCGCTCGTGGGCTGAGAAATCGTTGGCCAGCGTGAGCTCCTCCCCGGAGTCCTCGATCCGAGCCGTGATCGACTCTGATCCGGATTCCAATTCTTCCCGCAGCGACGGCAGGCACCACCGCTGCTCCACCTCGGCCTTGTCGTAGTCGGACCCGTCGGAGAACGTCAACGCCACGATCCCCTGCGCGATCAGGTTGCGGCGGTGGATGCGCGCGAGCGACTTGGCGATCACCGCCTTGACGCCGAGGTGCAGGGGTGCGAGCGCCGCGTGCTCTCGCGAGGAGCCCTGACCGTAGTTGTCGCCGGCGAGATGAACCCGCTCCCCCACTTCTTCAGCCGCTTGCGAAACTCGGGATCCCGGTGGCGCAGAGTGAACTCCGCGATCGCGGGGACGTTCGACCGGTAGGCCATCACCTCGACGCCGTCCGGGGCGAGGTCGCCAGTCGAGATGTCGTCGGGCTGCGCGGTCGCCACGCACGCCTCGAGCGAGTCGCCGAACGGCGTGTGCTCGGGCGGGCGCTTGATGTTCGGACCGCGCGGGCTCTCGATTCGCTCCGCCTCGTCGACCCCCGCCGGCGCGAAGATGTGGACGTCCTCGACGTAGGGGCGCAGCTCGGGCATCGGCAACAGCTCGGGCGGTTCCCCATACGAGCGCGGATCCTCGATCTTGCCGCTCAGCAGCGAGACCGCCGCCACAGCGGGCGAGCACAGAAACACCGAGTCCTCCAGCGTGCCCGACCGGCCCGGGAAATTCCGGTTGAACGTCCGCAGCGAGTTCGACTCCGACGGAGGCGCCTGGCCCATGTCCACGCACGGGCCCTAATGGTCCTGCTTGATGAAGCAGCGGCCGGCGACCGCGCCCGGAGCGACTTCCTCGACCTCCAGCAGCAGTCCGAAACGATTGGTAGGACCGCACCCGAAGCACAGTTCGTGGCGCAGCAGCGGCATGCCCTGCCCCGAGGGCTACTTCAGCCGGAACGCCTTGATGCGCACGTCGTACTGCTGGGCGTCCCGCGAGTACACGCCGTACGCGAGCGCCTGGATCAGCGACAGGAGCGCCGTGTGCGATCGGACGAACGCCGGCGTGTTCGACGAGTAATAGAGGCGGATACGGGCCAGGCGCGCCACCTCGGACAGCGTCGCGTCGGTGATCGCGAGCGTCGGCGCCTTTCGGTGCCGAGCCAGCTTCATCGTTCGCGTGATCAGCGGATGGGGCCGCCCCGCAGACAGCCCGATCACCAGCGTCTGATCGTCGATCCGGCTGAGCCGCCCGAGCGCCTCCTGCGACGGGCTGGCCACGATCTCCGCGCGAAGGTCCAGCAGCATCAGCAGGTGGCGGAGATAGCTGGCGAAGAACGCCATCTGGTCGGTGCCCGCGATCAGCACCTTGCCAGCGGAGACGATCGCGTCGATCGCGGCCTCGACATCGCCGCGGGAGAGCTTGTGGGCGGTGTCCTCGACGTTCACGTGGTCGGCGGCCAGCGCGGCCTCGAACTCGGTGTGGTCGAGCGAGAATAGGGGTGCGGTCGCAGCCGGCGATTCGCCCGGCATGCCCGGCGGCCGGCGGCGGTACTCGTCCCGGGCCGCCTGCTGAAGCTCGGGGAAGCCCTCGAAGCCGAGCGCCTGGGAGAACCGCACGACGGTGCTCGAGGAGGTGCTGGCGCGGCGCGCGAGCTCCTCAGCGGTCTGGAAGGCGGCTTCGTCGAGGTGGTCGACGATGTACTGGGCCACGTCCTTCTGCGAGCGAGAGAACTCGTCGAAGCGGGCGCGGATGTACGCCGACAGGGCCTGATGGCCGTTTGGCGATGGGGTCGCGGTGGGAGCGGCTGACTGCTTCATCGGCAGCCGTCTGATTCGACGCCTCCGCCCCGCGTCCTTCACGCTCTTGACTGCGGCCCGGTACAGAGACCCGAGCCTGACCTCGTCGAACCGCCGCGGGCGCCCCGCCGGGCGCGCCCGCTATCCGCCGCGTTCGGCGCGCTCCTCGTTCTCCTTGCGCTCGGCCATGACCTGAGCGACTACGTAGATGATCACCACGTTGACGATCACGCCGATCCCGAGGAACGTCAGCAGCAGCGCGATCGTCTGTCCGAGCGAGCTCGGGGTCTGGCCGAGGAAGCTGGCGATCGTCAGCATCGCCCCTGGAGCCTACCTCACGGCCTCCGGGGAAAGGGCCTTGAGACACTTGGCAGGATCGCGGCCCTGTAGCTCAGTCGGTAGAGCAGCGGACTCATAATCCGTCGCGCCCAGGTTCGAGTCCTGGCAGGGCCATCGGGAGAGAGTGTCAGGAATCGAACCTTCCGCATCGGCTCAGGCGCAAAACCTGTCCAAAGCGCTAAAGCTCTCCGGCCGATTGTTCGATACAGGCCGGGATTGAGTTGTGAAAAGGCAAACCCGTCGCGAGGCGGGGACGCAAAGCCAGAGGTCTCCATAGGAGAGATAGCTCGGCCGCCTGCTCAGCGTGTTCGACTCCAAATCGGTAGTTCGCAAGGAGGACAAGGATGTCCCGGTTCAAGTTCCGTCACGCTCAGCTGTTGCTGTCGATCATGGCCCTGGTCGCGCTCGTCGTGGTCTCAGGCGCCAGCTGGAAGTTCTAATTCAGAAAGGCCGGGCGCTCCGGTCCGCACCCGGGCGCCCGGACCGAGCTGATGAAACCCCGTGCCCTCGAGCCTGTCCGCCTCTACTGCATAGCCGTCACGCTCGTGGGCGTGGCGCTGTTGGCGGGCATCGTCGCCGCCACGTCGATCGATTTCGACGGCCAGACCCGGACCATCGAGTTCCTCGCGCTCGCCGGGAGCGTGATGATCGGCGAGCTCTTCCCGATCGAGGCGCCGCGCCGTTCCGGGGACGGCGAGATCACCGTCTCGGTGATGTTCTCTTTTGCACTCCTCCTCGGAGTGGGTCTGGTCCCGGCCCTCATCGCACAGCTTGCCGCCTCGATCGTGCAGGACGCGATCGCCCGCAAGCCGTGGTGGCAGATGGGCTTCAACATCGGCCAGTACACGCTGTCGCTGTCCGCCGCCGCGCTCGTGCTCAAGCTTCTTGGCGGGTACGCCGGGATTCGGATCGGCGGCTTCCACGCGTTCGATCTGCTGGTCGTGGTCGGCGGCGCGGTCGGCTATTTCATCGTGAACCTGCTGCTGGTCACGCGCGCCACCACGTTGTACATGGGGACGCCGTTCTCGCACGCGCTTCGCAGCGATCTGATGTTCGGCCTGTCGGTGAGCGCGGTGCTGCTGTGCCTCGCCCCGGTGGTCGTCACCGTGCTCGAGTTCAGCCCGATCCTCTACCCCCTGCTCCTCGTCCCGCTGGTCGGCGTCTACGTCAGCGGCCGACAGACGGTCCGCACGGTCACCGCCGAGCACCTCGCTCGCCATGACAGCCTCACCGAACTGCCCAACCGGCGATGGTTCCTCGAGGCAGTCGGCCAGGCGCTGAAGAACCAATCGCTGAGTGCCGGCGGGCTCCTGCTGGTCGACCTCAACGGCTTCAAGGAGGTCAACGACACGCTCGGCCACCACCACGGTGACCTCGTGCTCCAGGAAGTGGGCCCCAGACTGAGGGCGGCATTCCGAAGCGAGGATCTCGTCGCGCGCCTCGGCGGCGACGAGTTTGCCGTTTTCATGCCCCGCGCCGACGGCGACGCCGCCCAGACCGCCGTGCAGCGACTCCAGGACGCCCTGCACACGCCGATCGAGGTCGACGGGATCAGCCTGGAGCTCGACGCGAGCATTGGGCTGGCCTGGTATCCCGACCACGGCAACGACGTCGACACCCTGCTCCAGCGCGCCGATGTCGCGATGTACCGCGCCAAGGCGGGCCACCAACCGCTCGTGACCTACCAGTCCGAGGACGACTTCCACAGCCCCGAACGGCTGGTGCTCGCCACCGATCTGCGACGCGCGCTCGGCGAGGACCAGCTCGTCCTCCACTACCAGCCGCAGGTCGAGCTCGGCCTCGGCCGCCCGGTCGCCGCCGAGGGCCTCGTGCGTTGGCAGCACCCGCAGCGCGGCCTGCTGTCGCCATTCGAGTTCATCGACGTCGCCGAGCGCACCGGCCTGATCAAGGATCTCACCTACCGGGTGCTCGACCTCGGGCTGCGTGACCTGCGCGCCTGGAGCGAGGACGGGCGCCAGCTCTCGCTCTCGCTGAACGTCTCGGTGCGAAGCCTGCTCGACCGCCGGTTCCCCGAGGAGGTCGAGAAGCTGCTCGCACTCCACGGGATCGACGGCAAGGCGCTCACGCTCGAGCTGACCGAGAGCTCGCTGATGGTCGACCCCGAGGTCGCGAAGAAGACCATGCGCCACCTCTCCGAGCTCGGGGTGTCGGTCGCGATCGACGACTTCGGCACCGGCTATTCCTCGCTGGCGTACCTGACCGACCTGCCGATCGGCGAGCTCAAGATCGACAAGTCGTTCGTCCGTGCGATGGGCTCCGACGCCCGCAACGCGATCGTGGTCCGGTCGACGATCGAGCTCGCCCACAACCTCGGCCTGCGCACGGTCGCCGAAGGCATCGAGGACGCGTTCACGTTCGAGCGCCTGCGCGCGCTCGGATGCGAGCTCGCCCAGGGCTTCCACATGAGCAAGCCGCTGCCCGCCACGAGTCTCGTGAGCTGGTGGGACCTGCACACCGCGCGCACAACCGAGCCTTCTCCCGGAGACGTCGTGCTCCCGCATCCCCTGTCCGAGCTGAGCGTGGCCTGATGCTGCTCGTCGTCACCGCGATCGCGCTGCTGATCACCGTCCCGCTCGCGGGCGGCCACCTCACCCGCCTGGCGGACATCCGCGTGCGGGCGGTCTGGGCGGTGCTGCTGGCCGCGGCGATCCAGGTCGGCATCTCGGACGTGGCGCCGGGAGGCAGCCATTGGGTGCATGTCGCGCTCAACATCGCCTCCTACATGCTCGACGCCTACTTCCTGTTCGCAAACCGCCGGCTCACGGGCGTCCCGATCGTCGCGCTCGGCGCCGCGCTCAACGTGCTGGCGATCACCGCGAACGGCGGCGTGATGCCGGCGAGCGCATCCGCGCTGCGGATCGCCGGAATCGACCCCCGCGCCGGGTTCGACAACTCCGCGCATCTGGTGCACACGCACCTGGCGTTCCTCGGCGACGTGATCCCGGTGCCCGGGCCGTGGCCGATCGGCAACGTGCTGAGCGTCGGCGACCTCACGATCTTCATCGGCGCGCTGATCGTGCTGCACCACGCCTGCGGGTCACGGCTGTTCCCGCGCGGTCGCGGGCGCGCAAGAATCTCGACTGATGCGCGAGGTTCGACCGCCGCAATCTGAGCTGCCGCTCGAGACTGCCTCGTTCCTCGCATGCCTGGCGACGATCCTGGAGCTCCGGTTCGCCGACCTGCCGCAGCCGCCCGCCGGCGAGAGCCTGGCGACCGGATGGACGGTCTCGCGCTGGCTCGGCGGGCTCGGACTCGGGCTCGCGCGGGTCGCCGACCCGGGGTCGTTCACGTGGGCGGGACCGTGGATCGGGCGGGCCGGCGATCGGTTCGTCGTGATGTACGGCGTGCCGTCAGGGGTCGTCTGGGACCCGGGCGGCGGACCCGAGATCGAGCGCGACTCGATCGAGGACGGGTTCGTCATCGCGGCCGCGGACATCGCCCTGGCCATGCCGCCACGGCCCGCGGCGCCGCCGGCCGTGGGCACGGTCGAGGCGATCGCGGTCGCCGGCGCGGCCGCCGAGCCGGCGCGCATGTTGCAGAGCGTCCGCGCGCTCGCCGGGCAGGGACTCGAGGGCGATCGCCATGTCGCCGGCACCGGCACCTTTCCCTCGGGTCTGCCGGGCAGCGCGCTGACGATGATCGAGGCCGAGGTGTGCGAGTCGTTCGACCCGCCGCTCGCGCCCGGAGAGCATCGCCGGAACGTGATCACGCGCGGCATCGACCTGAACGCGCTCGTCGGCCACGAGTTCCTGATCGGGGACGTCCCGTGCCGCGGCATGAGGCTGTGCGAGCCATGCACGGTCGTGCAGCGCTATGCCGGACGGCCCGTGCTGCGGCCGCTCGTCCACCGCGGGGGCCTGCGCGCGGACATCCTCGGCGACGGCGAGATCAAGGTCGGGGATCCGGTCCAGGCGGCTGGTTAGGCGGAAGTTTTTGTGGTTGCGGCGCTGAATCGCGTTGATCGGTGGGGGTTTCGGCGCGGCGAGGCTGGCTGGTTCTGTCTACGTGTTGAGCTTTGTGCCGAGCAGCTGGAGGGCGG
>Ga0116217_10006643_pt1 | contig 10001 bp, 8 predicted proteins | sample Sb_taG_6_FD_89697 | JGI IMG/M metagenome (GOLD analysis project Ga0116217, IMG submission 89697) | Peat soil microbial communities from Weissenstadt, Germany - Sb_50d_4_PS metaG | ecosystem: Environmental > Terrestrial > Soil > Wetlands > Peat | place: Germany: Weissenstadt | collected 2010-09-21 | reverse complement strand
TACTATCTCAATGCCAAAAGCAGTCAGACCGGCATTCCCGATCAAGATCCCAACTTTCCGGGCAGTTATTACGTCAACGCGGGCGCTCCCGCCTGGTGGAGTGTGATTAAAAGCATGACTAAAGCCAGCAGCGGCCAGGCGGGATTAGATGAAATCCTGACGACCAACGTCGGAAATGGGTTCAATTGTGACGGCGTGTTTCTGGATACCGTTGACACTGCGGCGCCGGACGGGTGGGGCACAGAATACGAATGGACATCGCCCGGGATGCAGGCGCTGGTCGCCCGCATTCGGACCAATTATCCGGGGAAACTCATTATGGTCAATCGCGGCCTGTTCTACTATGACCCGAACCTGAAAATGTACCCCTATACCCTGCGGCCGTACATTGATCTGCTCATGTGGGAAAGCTATTTCAGCGACTCATCGACTAATGAAATCTCACCCTCCTTTCTGGATAACAAATACGAATATGCTCCGAAGGTAAACGCCGAGGCCGGGCGTCCGGATGGCTTTACGGTCGTCGCCCTGGACTATGACCATACTCCACCGCCACCGCAGACCATTATTAATGAAGACTATACCGAGTGCATGAACACGCAAGGCTGGCTATTGTACCGCACCAATCCCAGCCTCGATGCGCCGTTTAACACGAACGCCGCGGCTTGGATCGCAACCAACGCGGACACGCAGCCGCCGGTTTGGGACAGCACTGCCGCGCAAAGCAGCACTCCGCCCCCGCCGCGCATCGGCATACAGGAAGTCACCGTCGGCAGCAACAGCGCGACCGTTTTCTGGGACGTAGCGCGTGACCAAACCCGGCCGGTGCATTACAACGTTTATTGTTTTGGCGGGCTAGCGATGAATTTTGCGGCGGCAACCCGGCTGGCTCACGTGAGCCCATTCATTCCGTCCAATTACACCAGCGGAACCGGCCCCGGCAGCTATCCCTACGCGTTTACGGTTACCGGTTTGTCGAATGGAATCACCTACTGCTTTTCGGTACGCGCGGAAGACAGCGCAACCTCGCCCCACGAAGATACTAACACGGTGTCCATTGCTGCGACGCCGGGAACTGCCGGAGCGACGGGAACGTACAAGAACATCACCATCGATGGGAGCTTCTCCGATTGGGCGGACGTGCCGGTCGCGTATCAAGGCGCGGCGGATGGCAATCCGGTCAATTTCTCCCAGGTGCAGTTCGCCAATGACACCAATTATCTCTACGGACACTTCAAGTTGTTTTCGCCCTACGCGCCCTTTTCGGATTATTACACTCACCTCTTCGTGGATACCGATGACAACAGTCAAACAGGTTACCGGGTTGCGGGAGCGCTGTTTGGGTCCGAGTTTATGATCGAAAGCGGCTTCGGCTATGATGAACGAAATGGGAATTTCAATGCTGGGAACGCTTCCGGACTTAACTGGTCCATCGCGCCTGCGACCTCCGGAACCGAGTTCGAGTTCCGAATCTCGCTGGGGGCCCTTTATGCCGATTCGACCAAGGTCTTCAGCGCCAAGTCCTTCCGGCTGCTTTTGCAGGACAATCGTGGGCCCGAAGCGGCCATAGAAACAGGCATCGCTTATACCCTCGCGTCGCCGCAGCCCGGCAGTCTCTTCATTTCAAATTCCAACAACTTGGTGGCCATTTCGTGGACGGGCTCGGGCACCCTGCAATTCTCAGGCTCCGCGATCGGCGCGTGGACGAACTTGCCGGCGGCAACCAACCCTTACGTTTTCCAGGCCACCGGGGCCCAGCAGTTCTTCCGCCTGGCAAAGTGACGCATGAGGATTGGATTTTTTTTACCCCTATTCGGAATTGCCCTCGCTTGCGCTGGCGCAACCAAGGGAATTTTGGAAAACAAGGCCATCGCTTGGCGGTGGCAGGTCGCGGATGGAGCCCTGCACCCGGTCCAACTGGAGGATAAGCTCAAAGGAACCAAGCTCGCGCTGGCGGGAGAGTGTTTCGAGCTGGTATTGGGGGACGGCGCCTCGGTACGAGCCTCTGACTTCAAGCTTGAAGGGCCGCCTCAGGAGGAGCCGCTGGCGCCCGATCGAGGCTCGCCCGTGCTGGCGGCCCAGGAACCAGGCCGGCAGCTCGTGGCACGGCTATCGGACGCGGAGCGGGGTCTGTCCGCCGAGTGGCGCGTCCTGTTGCGGGATCGCTCGACCTATATTCGCCAGGAGTTGAGCCTTCGCGCCGTCAGCAAGGACGTGTTAGTGAGGGAGATTGTTTTGTTGGACGAAGTAATTCTCGGGGTCAAAACCATCGGCTTGGTGGATGGCTCCCCTGCGACCGCGGGCGATTTCTTCTTCGGCTACGAACATCCGATGGCGCAGAACCTGGCCGACGACAACGACGCTTTGCGGTGCAGATTTGTCCGCAACGCGCTTTTAAAAGCGGGCGAAACGCTGACGCAGAGTTGCGTGCTGGGAGTGGCACCCTCCGGACAACTGCGGCGGGGTTTTCTCGCCTACGTCCGACGCGAACGGGCGCACCCGTACCGGCCGTTCCTGCATTATAATTCGTGGTTTGACATTGCGTGGGACAACCGGAAATACGACCAGGGCGAATGCCTGGAGGCCGTTCGGTCTGTGGGGCAGGAGTTGGTGATCAAGCGTGGGGTGAAGCTGAACTCCTTTCTATTCGACGACGGCTGGGACGATAACCGGACGCTTTGGAACTTCCATCGTGGCTTTCCCGACGGCTTCACGCCGATCAGAAAGGCCGCCGCCGAATATGGCGCCGGTATCGGCGTATGGCTATCGCCTTTTGGCGGTTACGACCATGCCAGGGAACAGCGGCTCAGTTTCGGGTGCAAACAAGGCTTTGAGACCAATGCCAATGGCTTCTCCCTGGCCGGCCCGAGATACTACCAACGGTTCCACGACATCTGCCTGGAAATGGTCCGCCAATACGGCGTCAACCAGTTCAAGTTCGACGGCCTGGCGGCGGGCGCCAAGGCGAGCCAGACGGGGCTGACTCGCGATGGAGACGGCATGATGCGGCTCATCGCCGATCTACGCGCTGCCAGGCCGGATCTTTACATCAACCAGACGACCGGCACCTGGCCTTCGCCTTTCTGGCTGCTCTACGTGGATTCGACCTGGCGTGGCGGCGCGGATCACGACTTCCGAGGTCAGGGCTCTCCGCGCCAGCAATGGCTCACGTACCGCGATTGGCAGACGTATGAGAATGTGGTGCAGCGTGGCCCGCTTTATCCGCTGAACTCCTTGATGCTTCACGGCATCATTTTTGCCACCAATGCGCTTAAACTGCAAAGCACGGCCGACCAGGATTTTAGCGACGAGGTGCATAGCTTCTTTGGTTCCGGCACCCAATTGCAGGAGCTCTACCTTACTCCCAAGTTGCTCAACCAGCAGAACTGGGATGATCTTGCCGAGGCGGCAAATTGGTCGCGCGCCAACGCCGAGGTGTTGGTAGATACTCATTGGGTGGGGGGCGACCCCGGCGAAGGCGAGGTGTATGGCTGGGCCTCCTGGTCACCCCGGAAGGGAATTCTGGTGTTGCGCAATCCCTCTGACAAGCCCATGAACTTTACGACGGACCTAAAGGCGCTGTTTGAACTTCCGCAGGGTGAGGTCAACTCGTTCACCGCCTCAAGCCCCTGGAAAAAAGATCACGGCCAGGCGCCCATCGAACTGCACGGGGGCGAAGCACATACGTTTCCCCTGGAACCGTTCGAGGTCCTGGTGTTGGAAACCCGACCCGGCTCCGAGTTGTCCGACGCCGGCAATCAGAAAAAGTAACCATTCAGGTAGCGCCGGCCGGACCCGAAGACTTCGGGGCGACCGCCGATGTGAGTCGCGCGAACTTCTCCGCGATTCCCTATCGCCTAAGCGCAGCACTGGTTCAGCGCCGACTCCCTGTCGGCGGCTACCTGTTTTTGACTGTTGCCTCGACCGTCGCCTCGCCGGCCTGGCGCGAAAGCGGGGACTCGTCTATACGCGCTACGCGGACGATCTTTCCTTTTCGGGAGAGATGGACCGGAACGCGGCGCTGAAGCTGCGTTCGCTTGCAGGTCGCATCGTGTTCGAGGAGGGCTTCACCATCAACGCAGACAAGACGCGCCTGATGGGTCAGGGCAATCGTCAAATCGTGACGGGCGTGGTCGTCAACCAGACCCTCGGCCTGTCTCGCCAGGAGCGCCGCCGTTTGCGCGCCATGGCCCATCGCCTGAGCCACCAGCCCCAAGGACAACGCGCCTCCGCCCTCCGCCCGAAACTTGAGGGCAAGGTCGCGTACCTGTCGATGCTCAATGCCCAGCAGGCGGCCCGGCTTAAGCTGCCTGCCGCCTGAGAAACACTCGAATATCTTAGGGCATAAATTTTCCGCGCAACCTTTCGCCTTGGTTTCGTAAGTAAACAGGTAGAAGGTTCTCGATGCTGTGAGACGGCCGCGTAACAACGAAGTTTGGGCCAGCCCCAAGCCACTCATTAGGCTAACGTCCCAAAAATACCCATGAACACACACCACGAACCATTGGCCCGCCGTGCGTTCCTACAAATGGCCGCCCAGGCGACCGCCACCTTGGCGGTCTCTTCAGGCTTGCCAGCCACAACCGCGCCGGAGGGGAACCGCGGCGCAGAGCGTATTCCCAGCCGCGCGCTCGGCAAGACCGGATTGAAGTTGCCAATCCTTGGCTATGGTGGCGCCGCCCTGCCCAAGGCCTGGCTCAATCCACTCTCGTACGAAAAGCGCATCCAATTGGTCCGCTACGCCTACGACCGAGGACTGCGCTACTTCGATACCAGCTTCGGCTACATGGAGAGCCAAGCGATCCTTGGCGAGGCCCTCAAAGACCGGCGCGCCGACGTTTGCCTCGTGACCAAAGTGGACACCACCGTGCCACACGAGGTGCGCCCGTCGGTGGAAAAGTGTCTCAAGGAACTCCAAACTGACCATCTCGACCTCCTCTTGATCCACGGCACCCCGGGACTCGAAGAAATGACGGTCGCTCAGGCGATGAAGATTCACGCCGAGTTAGCCAAGTTGCGCGACGAACGGATCACGCGCTTCATCGGGTTCTCCGCGCATGGTTATTTCGACAAGGCCTTGGCTCTGATCTCATCCGGCGCATTCGACCAGTGCATGTTGTCCTACGGCTATCTCCCCCGAGGTTACGACCAGGTTTATTCCGCCAGGATGATCGAATTGCGCAATGCCTGCGTCGCCAAGGCTTACGAACGGGGCATGGGAATCGTCGCCATGAAGGTGATGGGCGCAGGCATGCTCGCCGCCTGGTCAGGCTACATTGTGCCAGGATTCGACACCCAACGGCTCGCACGGCTGCCGGGCGCAGCCATCCGCCATGTGCTCCAGGACAAGCGCATTGATCTCCTGAACATCGGGATGCGCCTGAAGGAGGAAATTGACTCCAACCTCAAAATCCTCTCCGGGGATGTCACCTACACGCTGGAGGATCGCGCGCTATTGGCCGAGTTCTCAGCCAAAGCGCTCGAGAGTGACGAAATCAAGAAGCTCAAGGTTGAGTGATCACCCTCCGGCCTGTGAGTTCGTGTCACACAAAATACCTGCGTGTCGGCTCCTGCGGGCGGCCTGCCGCGCACGGACCCTTGGTACTGGGAATCGTAGATCCGTGACCGGATCTACGGTGGTCAGTACTTAGCGCCCTTCTGTCATGGTACTGGGCAGCCCGTTCTCCCAGCCCTTGGGCGAGTTCCACGGTCGCTCGGAAAGGTTGTCGGGCTCGGTGCTGGCGCACCCGCTCATAACCATAGCGCCCAATGCCAAAAGCAGCAGGAAGAGAGAGCGCGAATGTCCAGGCAGCGTTTTCATGAAGCGGGGTAGGCTGGGATGACTTGGTCGCCTTCCAATACTTGTCCCAATTCCCAGCCGGGCATCACGTTAGCAACACAACGATCCTTTTGGACGCTGCTGACCTTAACCTTCGCTACCAGTCGCCCATCGCGGTTGACGAGCAACTCACCATGATCGAGCACCCCCTGGTCCGCCCCCACGTTGAGCACGACAAAGTTCCACTTCGGATCCGTCACCAACACCTTGCCTTTGAGGCTGGAGGGCAAAGGCACCACATAGTTGGCTATCGTGTAAATCGCCAACTGGTTGGTAAGCGAGGCGATTCTCTGAGCCTGCGCCTTGTTCACCAGCTTGGCCTCATCGTAAGTAATCTGGAGATCGTGATAAGCCTTTCCCATCCTCACGATCTCCTCCGACTTATAGCCGGTGGCCACGTAAGCAGCCAGGTTGGCTTGGGCATCATTCCGCTCGTCGGTGGTTTTCTTCAGATCCTCGGTCAGCTTGTCCGCGCGCTTGGTCTGGGCGGCCAAATCGGACTCCGCTTTGGCTTCCTTCTCGTTCGCGTCGGCCAAATCTTGCTTGGTCTTTTTCAGGTCGGCCGTCGTCTGGTTCAACTCCTTGCGCGTGCTCGCCAGCTCCCCTTCGGCCTTTAACCGCCCCTTGTTCTCATTATTACGCTCCTCAGTCAGCGCGTTGATCTTATCCTTCACCACGGCGACATTGACGCCACAGACCGCCAAACCCGCCAAGATGACCGCAATTAAACAAATTCGAAGCAACATAAAGTCAACTTTCAAACTCAGGATAGCCATCCCTCGTAATCTTGTCAATGCCCCTCTAGCCCATTTTGTCATGGCTTAGCCGGGCTCGCGGCAACCACTCCTCTGGACTTGGGTCACTATTGACATACCTAGCCACGCTAGGTATATTGGAACCGAAATCGACCGGCAGAAAACGCCCGACCAGCGCCTTGGCCAAAGCTCCTGGCCGCGATCCTCGCCGGTCCTCGAAAGGCACAACATGTTTGACTTGAACCAAGCAATCACGGAGTGGCGCCGCCAGTTGCGCGTCGCCGGACTCAACCATCCCGAGATACTGGATGAACTCGAGAACCATCTGCGCGAGGAAATCCAGCGCCAGGTGGATTCAGGTTCGAACGAGGAGCAGGCCTTCCAGGCGGCGGTCCAGCGCCTGGGAACCGCTGCCGCCCTAAAGGAAGAATTTGCCAAGGCCACCCGGCCAACCCGGCGTCACCGCCAGGCCCTCAAATCTTTGTTCCTGTTCTGTGCGCTCGGATTCCTCCTGTTCCTCGTCGTCCTTCCGCTCCCCTCCGACCTGCGGCTGCCCGTGGCCTCTGCCGTGCTCTCGGTTGTCGGACTCGTTTGGCTGGTGGTGGTCTGCTGGCGGCGTGCCCTCCGCTGGCGGGATCCCAGCCTGACCGCGGACGCATTCGACAATTGTTCCCCAAGCGCGGTGCAAGCCCTCGCAATCGCGAGAACCGAGGCACCGCGCTTCCATCACGATTTTGTCGGCACGGAACATGTGCTGCTCGGCGTGCTCGGGTCTGACTCCGCGGCGGTTGAGGTCTTGCGAAAGCTGGGGGTTGCGCGCGAAGTAGTCCGGGCGGAAATCGAGAAAATCGTAGGCGTTGGACCCAGCGGGCGGCCAGTTGCTCAGCCGCCTTACACGCCACGCGCCAAGCGGGCCATCCTGCTGGCCGCAACTGAGGCCAAGGCCCTGAACCATTCCAAAATCAGCGCCGAACACATCCTTCTAGGCTTGCTGCGGGAGCACAGCGGCGTGGCGGCCCTGGTGCTCAGGAACCTGAACGTCGATCTCGAAAAAGCCCGTGCCGAGGTAGCCTCGGCCTGCTCGAAAGAGAAAACCGATTAGACACCCTCGATAGCTTTCCATCTGTCGAGGCTGCCATCGACGCAGGCCCCGCGCACCCGTGCCCGCGTCCACGCTCGCGCTCCCGGGCCAGATCAGTCCGATCAGTCTGATCGGTCCGATCGGTCCGAGTCTCCATCGCCACGCCGGGGAATCCCGGTTGCCTCGTTCCCCAGGAATGCCATAATCCGACCCATGAAATACCGACGCTTTGGCCGTACCGAGCTCACGATGCCCGTCTTGTCCTGCGGCGGAATGCGCTACCAGTTCAAGTGGCAGGACGTAGAGCCCAAGGAGCTCCCTCGCGACAACCAGGCGAATGTTGAAGCCACCATCCAACGCGCCTTCGAGTTGGGCATCAACCACTTCGAAACCGCCCGCGGCTATGGCACTTCGGAAATGCAATTAGGCCACATCCTCCTCCACCTGCCTCGCGAAAAAATCCTGGTGCAAACCAAAGTCGGGCCGCGGGAAAGCGCCCGGGAATTCCTGCGCACCTTCGACACCTCGCTCAAATATTTGCGGCTCGATTACGTGGACCTGCTGGCTTTGCACGGCATCAACAACCGCGAGTTGCTGCGCCACTCGCTCAAGCCCGGCGGTTGCGTCAGCGCCGCCCGCGAACTCCAAAAACGGGGCCGCGTGCGCTTCCTGGGCTTCTCCACGCACGCCACCACTGACATTATCCTCGAGACAATTCAGAGCGGGGAATTCGATTACTTGAACCTCCACTGGTATTTCGTCAACCCCTTGAATTGGCCCGCCATCGAAGCCGCCCACGCGCGCGATATGGGCGTGTTCATCATCAGCCCCAACGACAAGGGCGGCAAGCTCTACGAAGCCCCCAAGAAACTGAGGGCTTTGTGCGCGCCCCTCACGCCGATGCAATTCAACGACCTATATTGCCTTGCTCGCCCCCAGGTCCACACGTTGAGTTGCGGCGCGGCCCGGCCCTCCGATTTTGACGAGCACGTCCAGGCCCTGGATTACTATGATCGCATCACGGAGACGATCGCGCCCATCGAAGAGCGATTGCGGGCGGAGATGAGGCTGCAGCTCGGGGCTGACTGGTGCGAGCGCTGGACCGAGGGGCTGCCGCAGTACGTCGAGGTGCCGGGGGAAATCAACCTGCTGGAGATTCTCCGCTTGTGGACCTACGCCAAAGCGCTTGATTTAGTCGGCTGGGGCAAGATGCGCTACAATCTCCTCGGCCAGGGCGATCATTGGTTTCCGGGGGAGAATGCAGGCGAACTGGAAAAGGTCACGCTCGGCAGCAGTCTAAGCCGCAGCCCATTCGCCGCGCGCATCCCGGCCATTTTAATGGAAGCCCACCAAATGCTCTTCGAGAAACCCCTCAAGCGCCTCAGCGAGGCTTGAGCCGCCAAAGAAGATTGCCTAATGTCAGTAAGTGTTAGCAACTCCAGAAAGCGCACGCCTCCACCCCTCCGCAAAGGTAGCGCAAATTTTCAGCACGCGCCAACGTCCCGACACCTCGGGACAGGCGCCCGAACCGAGGGAGAGCCGGAGCGTGGCCCGCTGCGCCGACACGCTTCTTCAATGAAAAATGAGCAATGACTCGCGCGGAGCGGTGGCTCGCCTTCCCCCCGATCATCTGCTGACTGCTGTTTCTCTTTTCGTCATTTCGGGTTTCGGATTTCTTTCGGGCTTCGTCATTCGTCATTCGTCATTTCTTCTTATCCTTTACCTCCGCAGCTTTTTCATCGGTCTTGGGAACATCGGGCGGGGCAGCGGCGTTCAGTTGTTGGAGTAGCGTGTCCGTCAGGTCATTCTCATTATTCGTATAAAGCACGAACGGCGTATCGTTCGCGGTTTGGGCCGCCGTGTCCATCACCATGCTGTAACCCCCCGACTTGGCCATAGCATTGAGCTGGTTGCGAATTTCTGCCAAAATATTATCGCGCATGCGCTTGCGCTGTTCATCGAGGGTCGTGCGGGCCTGGCGCTCATATTGTCCAATCGTGTCCTCGGTGTCCTTGATGTACTTCAATTTGTCCTCGGCGGTTTTTTTGCGCTTTTCTCGCTCCGTGTCCGAGAGCGCCTTGTTGGCCGCGTCAGTGAGGAGAACTTGGTAGTCATCCTTCGCCTTCTTCCAGTCGTCGAGCATGTTCTTGTGCTCTTTCTCCATATCGGATGCCCGGTCTTTGAGGGCGGCGTCCGCCTGCTTGGTTTTCCAATACCCATCAAAGACTTTTCGCAGATCGACCGTGGCAATACGGTTCTGCGCCCAGGCACTACTGCCGAGCAGCGAACCCAAAACCAAGGCTGGAAGAATGCGTTGCATCAATCG
>Ga0116217_10006642_pt1 | contig 10002 bp, 7 predicted proteins | sample Sb_taG_6_FD_89697 | JGI IMG/M metagenome (GOLD analysis project Ga0116217, IMG submission 89697) | Peat soil microbial communities from Weissenstadt, Germany - Sb_50d_4_PS metaG | ecosystem: Environmental > Terrestrial > Soil > Wetlands > Peat | place: Germany: Weissenstadt | collected 2010-09-21 | reverse complement strand
TCGTGGGGTCGCGTCGCCTGCTCCGGATCGAGGAGCGCAGCGAGCGCGACAACTACTACACCCTCCTCGAAAAGGCGGGGATCCCGACGCCGCACCGCATCCCGGGTCCGGAGGCGATCGATGGCCTCGCCATCGTGAAACTGCCCCACGCCACCCGCCGGCTCGAGCGCGGGTTCTTCACGGTCACGAGCCCCGCGGAGTATCGTGCCAAGGTCGAGCGCCTGGTGGCCCGGGGCACGGTCGATCCGGCCGACCTCGCTACCGCCCGGATCGAGGAGTACGTCCTCGGACCGGTGTTCAACTTCAACTTCTTCTTCTCTCCGCTCGTCTCGCGCGAGGATGGGCTCGAGCTGCTCGGCGTCGACGAGCGGCGCGAGAGCAACCTCGACGGTCTCGTCCGCCTCCCGGCCGCCCAGCAGCTCGAGCTGAGCGACTCCGACCGGATCCCGGAGTACACGGTCGTGGGGCACGGAACGCTTACGGTCCGGGAGTCGATCCTCGAAGAGGTTTTCCGCATGGGCGAGAAGTTCGTGGACGCGGCCCGCGCGCACTACCCTCCCGGGATCCTCGGACCGTTCTGCCTGCAGACCTGCATCGACCGCACGGGCCATCCCACGGTCTTCGACGTCGCGGCCCGGATCGGAGGAGGAACGAACGTCCACCTCTCGCTCGGCCATCCGTACGGGAACGCGCTCTATCGGACCCCGATGAGCAGCGGTCGTCGCGTCGCCCTCGAGATCCGGCTCGCGAGCGAACAGGGGCGCCTCGCGGAGATCGTCACATGAGCGAACCGGCCCCTCCGACCGCGGTCCCGCTCCGTCGTACCGCCCTCTATGACTTCCATCGACGGCACGGCGCCCACATGGTCCCGTTCGCGGGCTGGGAGATGCCGCTCTACTACACGAGCATCCTCGCCGAGCACCGCGCGGTCCGCGAAGGCGTCGGGCTGTTCGACGTCTCCCACATGGGCATCCTCACGGTCGAGGGCGCTCACGCCGGGGACCTCCTCGGCCGTCGGACGACCGCGAACGTTCCGGGACTCGTCCCCGAACAGGTCCGCTACACCTTCCTGCTCGAGGCGACCGGGTTCATCGTCGACGACCTCCTCATCAGCCGGGTCGACACCGGAGAGGAGCTCACCCGTTCGTTCGTGGTCGTTCCCAACGCGGGTCGCGCGGACGAGATCGAGGAGATCCTCCGCCAGCACCGCGGCCCCGACACGACGATCGGCCGGTGGAATGGTCCGGTCGCGCTGCTCGCCGTCCAGGGACCGAAGTCCCGAGCGGTCCTCGAATCGCTCTTCCCGTGGGACCTCTCCGGGCTCCCCTTCTATCATGTGCGGTTCTTCCCGAAGCAGGAGGGCGCCGGACCGCGCACCGGTCGCCTCGGGCTCCACATGCCGGAGGCCCTCGAGGAGTTCCTGATGGTGAGCCGAACCGGCTACACCGGCGAGCTCGGCTACGAGGTGTTCGTTCCCGCGAAGGAGGCCGAGGCGCTCGCCGAGCGTCTCCTCGCCGCAGGGGTAGTGCCCGTTGGCCTCGGAGCGCGCGACACCCTTCGTCTGGAGAAGGGGTACCTGCTCTCGGGCCAGGAATTCCACCGGGACCATACGCCCCTCGAAGCGGGCCAGGACCGCTTCGTGGATTTCGACCACGTGTTCGTCGGCGGGCCGGCGCTCGAGAAGGAGCGCACCGACGGACTGAAGCGCCGCCTGGTCGGAATCGAGGTCGAGGAGGTGGGAGCGATCCCGCGCCACGGCACGCCCGTCCATTCCGCCGGAAAGCCCGTGACCGAGGCGACGAGCGGGGGTCTCTCCCCTACTCTCGGAAAGGGCATCGCCCTCGCGTATCTTCCGCCCGACCTCATTGCACCGGGGACGAAGGTGACCCTGGGGATCCGGGGGCGGGAAACTCCCGGAGAGGTCGTCGCCCTTCCCTTCCTCAAATCCGCTCGAACGCGCACGTAAGTACTCGGAGCCCCCCATCACCGGGGGGACGCGACATGGCGGCGGCCGGGCCGGGTCGACCATTCGTGGGCCGGGTCGAGACGGTCATCGCCCTCCAACGTCGGTTCGATGAGGTGCGAGCGGGCGCCGGCGGCGTCACGCTCCTCGTCGGCGACACGGGGGTCGGTAAGACCGCCCTCATCGCCGAGCTCGTTCGACAGATGCGCGCCCGCGGTGCGCTCGTGCTCATCGGTCGGGCCCCGGCCCTCGATGACCCGCCGCCCTACTGGCTCGTCCGGTCCGCGATCGAGAGCGCCCACGACGACCCGGCCCTGAAGCCCGGACGGACCGCCCCGGTGGGGGGCGACGAGTTCCTGCTCGGGTTCGCCCCGGGCCTGAGCGAAGCCAGCGTTTCCGGGCCGATCGGCATCGAAGAGCGATTGCTCGAACTGCTCAGCGGGACCCACGAGCGCGGCGAAGGTTCGCAGGACCGGGTCCGCACTGCGATCGTCGAGCAGTTCCTCGTGTTCACCCGGCACGGTCCGACGGTCCTGGTCCTCGAAGACCTCCACCATGCCGACGAGTCGTCGCTCGTCGCGGTGGAGTACCTCGCGAAGCAGCTGACGAACCAGCCTCTGTGGGTCCTCGGGACCACTCGGTCGCACGCCTCGCTCTCCGGCGCGGGGCGCACACGCCTCGAAGCGTTCCAGGTCGCGACCGAGGCGCGGCCGATCGTCCTTCGTCCGATGACTTCCGGTGAGGCCGCCGAATACCTGCGCGTGAGCGACCCGACGCGGAAGTTCTCCCCCGAGGAGGTCGCGCGACGGTACTCGGAGACCGGCGGGAACCCGCTGCTCCTCCAGCAGTTCGACCGCCACTCCTCCTCGGCGGAGGAGGGCGGGGCGCCCGGGGGAGCGGGTCTTCCTCCGTTGGACCCGGAGGCCCAGCGCGCCCTCGATGTCGGTGCGGTGCTCGGCCCGGAGTTCTCCTTCGCACTCCTCCTTCGAGCGAGCGGAGAGCAGGACGAGGAACGGCTCGCCGAGACGGTCGACCGCCTGGTCGGTCACGGCATTCTGCTCGAGCGGCCGGGGGAACTGCTCGCGTTCCCGGAGGACCGGCTCCGCGAGGAAGTGTATGACCGCCTCACGGAGAGCCGTCGGAGGATCCTTCACTGGAGCGCGGGCGAGACCCTGGAGGCGATGGGGAGCGGAGGCCTCGCTACGGTCTACGCCCTCGCCCGCCACTTCTATCTCGGCCAGGTCAGCCGGAAATCGGTCCAGTACAACCGAATGGCCGCGGAGATCGCCGAGCGCGCGCTCGCCCCGGACGTCGCGCGCGAGCATCTCTCTCGGGCCCTCGAGAGCCAGCGCGGCGTACACCCCGAGAACATCGACGGGGAGGCCGAGCTGGCGCTCGAGCTCGCCCGGATCAGCGAGGAGCTGGGCCACCTGAAAGAGTCCGAGGGGATCCTGCGCCGGTTCCTCGCCCGAGCGAAGGACGACCCGCGCTTGTCTCCCAGCCGCCGGGCGACCCTCGAGATCTTCCTCGGCCGGGTCCTGACCGACCGGGGAGAGATGCCCGCCGCGGGGGAGCTCGCGAGGAAGATCCTCAGTTCCCCGGGGCTCGAGCGGCAGCTGCTCGTCCAGGTCGGTGCCCACCACCAGCTCGGCCAGGTGCTCTACTACGAGGGGCACTACGCCGAGGCCCTCGCCCAGCACACGGAGGAGATACGGCTCGCCCGGGAGCTCGGGAACCCGCAGGTCATCCTTCGCGCGCAGATCTGGCGAGTGGCCGCGCTCGCCATGATGGGCGAGATCGACCAGGCGATCGCCGAAGCGCGGGAGGTCACGGTCGCGCGGGACGGCCTCGGGTCCGTTCGCGAATCCGCGCAGGCGCACCTCTTCCTCGGGGATATGCTGGCCGACGCCCGATGCCCTCCCCCCGTCCGCGAGGAGGCGGTCGGCGAGTACGCGCAGGCGATCCGGTTCGCGGAGAAGGCCCAGGACCCTCGTCGGATCGCGTGGGCGCTCTACAAGACGTCGGAGCTCCTTCGGGAGACCGGTCGTCTCGACGAGGCGCTCGAGAAGGCCCAGGGGGCGTGCGACCTCTTCGGTCGGATCGGAGACCAGGTGGGGTTGAGCGTCTCGCTCAAGGTTCGGGGCCAGGTCGCGATCGACCAAGGCCGGTATGACGCCGCGCAAACCGACCTGCTCGAGGCGCAACGGCTGCTCCAGGGGCTGAAGCACACCCTCGAAGAGATCGACGTGGTCCTGCGGCTCGCCCAGCTTTCCCTGGTCCGCGGCGACCGTGCGACCACGTCCGGTCTCGTCGCGGAACTGGAGCGGCAAAACCTCCCGACGATACGTCCGGACCTCTCGGAGGAGTTCGCCCGCCTCAAGAGCGGCCTGGACCGCCCGCCGAAAGCCGGCCCGGAACCCTGAGCGTTCCGGGGTCGATCCGGGCGAGCCCGCGCCGAGGGTCTCCGGAGAGGTCCCGGGCTCCGCGGACCGTCCGGCGCGGTTCCCCACGCCGGCTCGGCCGCGCACGTAAATAGTCGGACCACCCCATCTACTCGAGCGGATACGATGGCGGCCGAAGCCGGGTCCGGTCGTCCGTTCGTCGGCCGGGTGGAGACGGTCGAAGCCCTTCACCGTCGGTTCGAAGACGCGCGGGCAGGTACGGGCGGGGTCACACTCCTCGTCGGAGGCACCGGGGTCGGGAAATCGGCCCTGATCGCCGAGCTCGTCCGGGACATCCGGGCGCGCGGCATCCGCGTGCTGATCGGACGCGCGCTCGCGCTCGACGATCCGCCCCCGTACTCGCTGATCCGTTCTGCCATCCAAAGCGCGAAGGACGACCCCGCGACCGCCTCCGCCGCAGCGCCGCTCCTCGGCGGCGAGCAGTTCCTGATCGGGTTCGCGCCCCGACTCGGCGATTCGAGCTTCGGCGCCCCGGTCGGCATCGAGGAGCGGCTGCTCGAGGCCCTCGGGGAGACGGACGAGCGAGGCGAGACGTCCCGGGACCGGGTATGGACGGGAATCGCTGAGCAGTTCCTCGAGTTCACCCGCCACGCCCCCACCGTCCTCATCCTCGAGGACCTGCACCGAGCGGACGAGTCGTCCCTCGGGGCGGTCGAATTCCTCGCGAACCAGCTCCAGAACCGACCGCTCTGGGTCCTCGCGACCAGCCGTCCCTACGCCTCCCTCACCGAGTCCGGACGCGCGCGGCTCGAAGGGTTCGAGACCGCGACCCACGCCCGGAGGATCGTCCTCCGTCCCATGACCTCCGGCGAGGTGGCGGATTACCTGCGGCTCAAGGACCCGACCCGGGAATTCACCCCCGAGGAGGTCGCCCGACGCTACTCCGAGACCGGCGGGAACCCGCTCCTTCTGCAACAGCTCGACCGACGGATCTCTACGGGCACCGAGGCGCGAGGCCGCCCGGGCGCGGTGCTGCCGCCGCTCGATGACGAGGCCCACCGGGCGCTGGACGTGGCTGCGGTCCTCGGGCCGGAGTTCCAGTTCGCGATCCTTCTACGAGCGAGCGGAGAGGACGAGGAACGCCTCGCCGAGGCGGTCGACCGTCTGGTCGGGCAGGGACTCCTGTTCGAGCGCCCGGGAGAGCTCCTCGCGTTCCCCGAGGACCGGCTCCGCGAGGAAGCGTACGGCCACCTCACCGAAAGTCGCCGCCGCCTGCTCCACCGTCGGGCCGGCGAGGCCCTCGAGGCGATGGGGAGCGCCGACCTCACCACGATCTACGCCCTGGCGCGGCACTTCTACCTGGGTCGGGTGGACGAAAAGTCGGTGCAGTACAACCGCATCGCTGCCGAGATCGCGGAGCGCGCGTCCGCCCCCGATGTAGCGCGCGACCACCTCTCCCGGGCGCTCGAGAGCCAGCGGGACCTGCACCCGGACGACCTCGACGGAGAATCGGAGATCGTCCTCGAGCTCTCTCGAACCACCAACGAGCTCGGCCGCCTGCAGGAGGCGGAAGCGATCCTGCGCGATTTCCTCGACCGGGGGAAGAACGACCCCCAGCTCTCTCCCCGAAGCCGGGCGACGCTCGAGATCTATCTGGCCCGGGTCCTGAGCGACCGGGGGGACTGGCGGGCGGCCGCGGAACTCGCCCAGAAGGTCCTCTCGTCCCCGGGGCTCGAGGGTCAGCTCTTGGTCCGGCTCGGGGCGCACCGCCTGCTCGGTGAGGCGCTCTTTTACGAGGCCCACTACCCCGAAGCGCTCGCCCAGCACTCGGAAGAGATCCGGCTCGCGCGGGAGGCCGGCAACGAGCGGGCGACGGCGCTCGGACAGGCGCGACGGGCGGGCGTGCTCGCCATGATGGGCCAGCCGGAGAACGCGCTCGCCGAAGCGCGCGAGGCAGCCGCCGCGCTCGAACGCGTGGGACCCGCGCGCGAGTCGGCCCAGGCCCACCTCTTCCTCGGCGTCATGATCTCCAGCAACCAGTCCGCCGGCCCCCGGCACGAGGAGGCGATCGCGGAGTTCGCGGAAGCGATCCGTCTCGCCGAGAAGGCCCAGGACCCCCGACGCGTAGGGTGGGCGCTCTTCAACACGGCCGACATCCTGCGCGAGGCGGGCCAGTTCGAGGAGGCGGTCGAGAAGGTCCAGCGGGCCCGCGAGATCCTCGAGCGCATCGGGGACCGGTTCGGGCTGATCCAATCGATGATCATCCGCGGAAAGATCGCGATCGACCGCGGGGAGTACGACATCGCGGAGGCCGACCTGCTCGAGGCGTACCGGCTCGTCCGGGAACTCAACGCCCCCGCGGACGAGGTCGACGTGGTGCTGCGGCTCGCGCAGCTCTCCTACGCGCGCGGCGACCGCGCGAGCGCCCGACGTCGGGTCGCCGAGCTCGAACGACAGAACCTCCCCGCGCTCAGGATCGACATCGCGGAGGATTTTGAGCGCCTCAAGAGCGCGCTCGCCGCCAAGGAGGCCGACGCCGACCTCCCGTGACCGCACGGCGGCCGACCTCCGTGGCCAAGTGCGGTCGGCCCTTCGGGAGGACCGTGCGGCCGACGACCGGACGACCCGCCTGCTGTTGCGCGGGCCGGTCCCGGCGGAAGCCGACGTCATCGCCCAGGCGAGCGGGGTCCTCTCGGGGATCGCGGCGGCCCGGGCGACCGCGATCGCCCAGGGCCTGCGGGTCGTCTCCGGCCGAGCGGACGGCAGCCCGGTCCGTCCGGGCACGGTGGTCCTTCGGCTCCGCGGAGATGCGCGCCGGATCCTCGCGTCGGAGCGGACCATCCTCAATTTCGTCATGCACCTGAGCGGCGTGGCGACCGCCACTCGTCGTGCCGTGGACGGGGCCCGCGGAGCGCGACGTCCGCTTGAAGTCTGGGCGACGCGCAAGACCCTGCCCGGGCTAAGGGACCTCGAGAAGGCGGCGGTCGTGCACGGGGGCGGCCGTCCGCATCGACGCGACCTCTCGGACGCCGTTCTCATCAAGAATAACCATCTCGCCCTCCTCCCCCTCGGCGCCGCGGTGGAGCGGGCCCGCGCGCACGCCCGGGCCGGCGAGCCGATCGAGGTGGAGGTCCGGACCGAAACGCAAGCCCTCGTCGCGGCGCGGTCGGGCGCCGATGCGCTCCTCCTCGACAACGTTCCTCCGCGTAGGGCCCGCGCGATCGTCCGGCGCCTCGAGCGCGCCGGGCTGCGCCACGGTCGTTGGGTCGAGCTCTCGGGAGGCATCACGCCCGAGCGGGTCGCCCGCTACCGGTCGGTGGGGGCGGACGCGGTCAGCCTCGGAGGGATCACGCATTCGGCCCCTGCGCTTCGGTTTCATCTCGTTCTGAGGCCGGCCGGCTTAAGACGGCGTGGGGCCTAGAAACCTCGAGAGTCGATGTCGTTCGCCGAGGAGATCCTCCGCCTCAAGGAGGAAAAGGACGCGGTGATCCTGGCCCACAACTACCAGCGTCCGGAGGTGCAGGACGTCGGCGACTTCGTCGGCGACTCGCTCTACCTCTCTCGAAAGGCGATGGAATCCGACCGCTCGGTCATCGTCTTCGCCGGGGTCCGCTTCATGGCCGAGACCGCGAAGATCCTCAACCCGAGCCGCACCGTCCTGCTCCCCGACCTGAAGGCCGGGTGCGGCCTCGCCGACTCGATCACCGCGGAGCAGCTGCGCGACTGGAAGGGCGCCCATCCGGGGGCCGTCGTGGTAGCTTACATCAACACGTCGGCCGACGTGAAGGCCGAGTCCGACGTCTGCTGCACGAGCTCGAACGCCGTGAAGATCGTGGAGCAGATCCCGAAGGACCGGGAAATCCTCTTCCTACCGGACATGTTCCTTGGGGATTACGTGCGTCGGCGGACCGGCCGGGCGATGCATCTGTGGGTCGGGGATTGCCCGGTGCATGCGAAGCTCCGGCCCGAGGACCTCGCACGGGCCCGGGCCGAGCATCCCGGCGCGCCGGTGATTGCCCACCCGGAGTGTGGCTGCGCCACTCAGGCGATGGGGAACGTCGACCGGATCCTCTCGACCGACGGGATGGTCCGGTTCGCCGAGGAAACCCGCGCGCCCGAGGTCCTCGTGGCGACCGAGGTGGGGATCCTGCATCGCATGTCGAAACTGAACACGACCACCAAGTTCACCCCGATCGACGGCGGCGCCATCTGCCCGTACATGAAGGAGATCTCCCTCGAGGATGTTCGAGATTCCCTCGCCCTCGACCAATACCGGATCGAGGTACCCTCCGAAACCGCCGCGAAAGCGCTGCTCGCGCTCGAGCGGATGGTCGCGGCCTAGCCGATCCTTACAGCGAAGGGAAGAGGGGCGCGAGCCCGCGGATGAACAGCTCGTAGGTCGCGTAGAGCAGTCCGAAGGCGCAGAGGAAGACCACCCCGATCGCGAGCCAGGAAGGCTTGCGGGTCAGGTAGAAGTGCGGACTGAGCGGGTTCAGCCTCGTGGAGAGGAACGAGGTGCCCGAAAGGAACAGGACGATGCCCAAGAGACCGGTCAGGAGCAGCGAGTACCGACTCAGGTACAGGCCGACCACCACGAGGACGACCGCCACCGGGATCGCGGCGTGGGAGCGCGGGCGCTCGACCTCGGCCGCCCGATTGGGCGATGGGGTGGCAGGACGGTGGTAGGTGGATCGATAGACCCGGGCGCCGGACACAGCACGGACCGGCCAGTCGGACGTAAATGAACCCCACCCTCCAACGGAAAAGCGCTTCGGCGGGACCTAACCATAAAAAGGGGGACCCCCTCGCTAGTTTCGGTGAACGACCCTCCGCAGCGGCATCCGAACCCTCTGAGCCCCCCCCGGCCGGCGACCCCGACGGGGCCGGCCACGGGCTCCCGTCGCCTACCGGAGCCGCCCGCGTTGCGGACGAATCCCCTCGCCGGAGCCCGCGCCTGCTCCAGCTGTTCCGCCCCTCTCGGGGCGAAGTCGACCCCGCCTCGCTGCTGGGGGTGCGGCCGCCCGTTGTGCACCGACTGCTACTGGCGCCACGGGCTGACCCCGACGGCGCACCGCTGTACGAGCTGCCTCATGCAGGGCGACTCTTCCCGGAACGCGATCTCGGGCGGTCATCTGACCTCCCCTTCGGCCCCGCTCGGGGGCCGGACCCCGCGACGCTGAGCGACCCGAGCGAACGCGCGTTCGCCACCGAGTTCGCGGACGCGCCCGCCCGTCGCGCAAAGCCGAGAGCGACCGGTCGAGTGGGGTCTCCGGTGGAGAGGTCGAGTCCAGTCGGTAGATGGAGCGAGATCCCCGCTTCGCAGACCTGACGGGCGGCGGTGGAGTCGAGGCGTTCCGGCCCCGGGCCGACCTCGATCGCGGCGGAACTGCGACGCGCGAGGTCGACCCAACCGGCCAGCGTCCCAGCGTCGGATGCGACCGAGGAACCCACGTGCGCGACGAGCGCGGGGGGTTGAGGACCTCCGGGGTCGCGACCCGGCGTAGGCGCCGAGACGACCGGCCTCGCGATGCCGAAATCGTGCGCTATCGCCGCGAGCTCCGGCGGGGGTCCCTCCGGCCCGATCTCCAGCGCGCGCAGGAGGCGAGGGCCGGCCGAAACGAGCTGCGCGAGACGGGA
>Ga0116217_10006640_pt1 | contig 10003 bp, 7 predicted proteins | sample Sb_taG_6_FD_89697 | JGI IMG/M metagenome (GOLD analysis project Ga0116217, IMG submission 89697) | Peat soil microbial communities from Weissenstadt, Germany - Sb_50d_4_PS metaG | ecosystem: Environmental > Terrestrial > Soil > Wetlands > Peat | place: Germany: Weissenstadt | collected 2010-09-21 | reverse complement strand
TCCTGATCTCAGCCGGCGAAGCTTCGGGGGAAATGTATGGGGCGGAGCTAATCCAGGCGCTGCGCAGGGCCGCCGAGCGAACGCCAGCGGAGCTGCGCTCCGCTGGACAGCCGGAGGCGGCCGTCCCCACAGAAACCTCTGGCTCCGCACAACAATCGCTCAGCTCTGCTCATGTGGGGACAGCCGCCCCCGGCTGTCCCGCCGACTCGAAGAGTCGGCTTGAATTCTTCGGCGTCGGCGGGGACCGCATGCGGGCTTCCGGGTGCGACACCGTGGTCGACGCCAGGGACCTCGCCGTGGTCGGCATCACCGAAATTCTCAGCCATCTGCCGAAGATCCTCGGACTCTACCGGAACTTGATCGCGGAAGCCGACCGGCGGAAGCCGGACCTCGCCATCGTCATCGACTCCCCGGCATTCAACTGGCGGGTGGCGCGGCAGATGAAGAGGCGAGGCATCCCGACGGTCTATTACGTCGCCCCGCAATTCTGGGCGTGGCGGCAGGGGCGGGTTCGCCTGATCCGGGATTACATCGACAAGGCGCTTGTGATCTTTCCTTTCGAGGAGCAGTTTTACCGCGAGCGCGGCGTGAACGCGACCTTCGTAGGCCATCCTCTGGCGGAGTTGCCGCACCCCACCATCGACCGTCACGACTATGCGGCGCAGTTTCATCTCGACCGCGCGAAGCCGTGGATCACCCTCATGCCCGGCAGCCGCGTGAAGGAAGTCCGCATGAACCTGCCGACGATTCTGGAGGCGGCGGCTCAGCTTGGTTCGGAGTATGAGTTTCTGCTCCCGGTCGCTCCCACGCTCGACCGCAGCTTCCTGTTAAGCCTGCTCGGACGGAGAAAGATCGCGCTCGTGCCCGATGCCCTGCCGGCACTCTGGCACTCGCGCGCCGGGATTGTGGCCAGCGGCACAGCAACGGTTGAGGCCGCGATGATGAACACACCCTTCGTAATGGTCTACCGCGTCTCGCCGCTGACTTATCTCCTGGGCAAGCCCCGCGTGAAGGTCCCAAGATTTGCCATGGTCAACCTCATTGCCGAGGAGGAAGTGGTGCCCGAACTGGTGCAACAGGATTTCACCGCCGAAAAAGTAGTCGCCCGGCTGAGGGAAATCGTGCCCGACGGACCCCCTCGCGACCGCATGCTGGAGGGTCTGGCCCGGGTGAAAGGGCGCCTGCGCGCCCCCCAGGCTGGTTCCGAGACGCCGCAGCATCCGGCAGACCGGGCGGCTGACATCATTCTGGGGCTGCTGCCAAAACGCTGAACTCACGTGGCGCAGACGAGAAGCAGGTTCCTCGTCGCTGGCGCTCCTCGGAATGACAACCCTATGGAGGGAATCAGGAACTCGGAATGACAAAATCCTGACATACGGCAGCTAAACCTTGTGCTCCCAGCATCTTTTGCGTGAGAATCTTCATCATAGGAAATGGGTTATCATTTCCTGGAGAATCTCCTGAATGTGGATTGACCCGCGGCGCGCTCTGAGCGTCCTTACGAGTTCCCTGACCTTGTGGTTGGTAGTGCTGCTCGCGACCCCGTCGTGGGCCGCGGAAAAAGCGCGCCTGCGCGTGGACGACTACCAGATCCAGGTTGAACTCGCCCCGCATCTTCACCAGATCACGTCTCGCGCCAAGGTCAAATTCACCGCGCTGCAGGATCTGAGCGTCGCGGTCTTTGAACTGCACAATGACCTGCGCGTCACCAAGGTTCTCGACGAAAAAAATCAGCCGCTGTCGGCCGAGCGGGTCACGCAGGATTCCACCGTGCGCGTCCCGCTGCCCACAGGCCTGTCCAAGGACGCCTCCACCACCCTGACCTTCGAATACGAAGGCTCGCTGGAAAGCGCCGACAACAGCCCAGTGCCCGGCCTCAAGCTGGCTTATATCGGCGACGACACCAGCTACCTGTTCTATGCCGGACGGTGGTTCCCGGTCAGCGGCTTTGGCCTGAACCGTTTCACGTCAACCATCAGCGTGACCGTGCCGGCGCACATGTTCGCGATCGGCAGCGGCCAGTCCACTGTCGTCGACACTCCAGCCTCGAAAAAACCCAACGCCAGCGTGCTGCCGACCAAGACTTTCACGTTCGTCTCGACCAGGCCGAGTTTTCCCGGCACAATCGTCGCCGGAGTTTTTCAGGAATACAAGAGCGACGAAGCCGGCATGGACCTGCACGTCTTCTTCAAGCCCACGCACCAGAGCCTGGCGGCGGCCTACACCACGACAGCGGTGCAGGAGTTCACCTACTTCATTACCCTCTACGGCCTGCCGCCCTCGCAACGGCTGAACGTGGTGGAATTGCCGGGCGACACGCTGCCCTACGCCTGGGCGCCGGAAATCGCGGGCCTGGCCGGTCCTTCCATCACCGAGAAAACGAACTACCGCCTGCTGGCCGACGCGATCGCGCATCAATGGTGGGGCGTTTCGGTGAGTCCGGAGACCAAGGACGATTGGTGGCTGAGCGACGGCTTCTCCCGATATTCAGAAGCGATGTACGTGGAGAACGCCGCCGGCGCCGCCGGCCTGGAAGAGGCTGTGAAAGATATGTCGGTGGGCGCCCTGGCCTATGACACGGTGCCGTTGTCCAGCGCCAGTAAGCTCGACATTTTTTCCACCGAATTTCAGTCGCTGGCTACCGACAAAGGCGCGATGATCCTGCACATGCTGCGCTGGGTGCTGGGCGAGGACAAGTACAACAAGACCATGCGCGAGTTTGCCGGGCAGTTCGCCGGGAAAGCGGCGAGTATGGACGACTTCAAGGCCATCGCCGAGAAAAATTACGGCGACCAGCTCACCTGGTTCTTCTCGCAATGGCTCGATTCCACCGGCGCCCCGGAATTCAAGTTGAAGTACACCACCTACCGTCTGGGTGGCGCTGCTGCCCAGCAGCCCAAGGAAGAGAAAGTTGCTGGATTCCGCGTCACCGGCGAGATCTCGCAGGATCTCGATCTGTTTCGCATGCCGGTGGACCTGCGCATCGACACCGATGGAAAGACCGAAAGCAAGCGCATTGAAGTCGTGGGCACAACTTCACCCTTTTCGATCGAGACCTTCGGCCGTCCGCGCCGCATTTCCATCGATCCCGATCACCACGTGTTGACCAATACCAGCGACATAAAGCTGCGCGCCTCCATCCTGCGGGGACAAGCGTTGCAGCAACAGGGGGATCTGACGGGCGCGCTGACTGAGTTCAACAAAGCTCTCGACCTCAACAAGAACAGTTCTCTTGCTCATTACCGCATCGCCGAGGTCTTCTTTTTTCAGCGGAATTATCAGTCCTCGGCCAACGCTTATCGGGCTTCCATTGACGGGGACGGTGAGCCGCGCTGGACCGAGGTCTGGAGCCATATCCAACTGGGAAAGATTTTCGATATCACCGGCCAGCGGGAACGTGCGGTCGGGCAATACCGCCAGGCTACCCAAACCAACGACAACACCTTTGGAGCCCTTGAGGAAGCGCGGAAATATCTGCAGAAGGCCTACGAGCGGCCGAAGGAAAAGCAATAGGGGGCTCGATCCCTGGGGACTCGATATCCGGTGTGGGACGACAGCCTTGGATTCATCGTGCCGTCGCCATGATCGCCTGGACCTAGCTCCCAATCCACCGTTCCGCCTCCTCGACAGAGTTGAAAATCTCGATGTTCCTTTGCGTCCGCAGTACCTTGTGCATGCGGGCAGCATGGTTCTGGACGGAGTTTCGCACCACAAAGGCTCGCTTGGCCTGAGGCGAAAAAGGGTCGATCTTGTCGGCCAGTTTCAGGAAGTCATCGGCTTGCAGGTCAAGTTCTTCGACTTCACTCAAGTCCACGATCTCGCAGTAATCCGGCTGGAACGACGGATTCACCCGCAGATGCCTGGAGTAGCGCTCGATATCTGCGACGGTCAGCTTCTTTCCAAACTTGACCGTGACCAGCTTCCTTCCCGGATCGACGGCAAACTGGGCAGACCTGCTCAGCGAGCGCGTTCCAAGATGGCTGTCAAATCCGCCCTCACTTTGCACATTCTCGTAATCCAACGCTGCACCTCCGCCGAATCCTGTCCGGTGATCTGTTGGAGGTATCGGCAAGTTGGCCCGAAACTTCATCCGGCACGACCCAAAGGGCGTACCCCAGATCCGCACATCCGCTAACCTTTTCCCTCTCTCCGGGGTCTAAGTCACTACATGCCAGCAGGGAACTTTAACGGACCCGGCTGCGTATATCTGATCAGATGGTTGGGCGGGATTGAGACCCCTCGCCTGAACGTTACCCGGGTGCCCCCACGCTCCTCCCCGGAGGCGTGGGGGCATGATTCTGCAACGTTTTATGCGAATGCTTCTCGACATCGTGCGGCAGTCCCTGTCGACCCTATGGGCGCACAAGCTGCGCTCGTTCCTCACCATGTTCGGAATCGCCTGGGGCGTGGGCTCGTTGCTGCTTCTGGTCGGTCTGGGAGAAGGCTTTCGCAGCGGCCAGGAAAGACAACTCGCCACCCTCGGACAGAACATTATGTTTATGTTTCCTGGACGCATTCCGGCAGTCGAGGGCAGCACTCAATCCGGTCAGCTCTACTACTTCACCTACAAAGATTATCTGGCGATCCGCAGTGAAGCCCAGTTCGTGGGGGCGCTGTCGCCGGTGCTGAATCGCGAGGATATCCGCGCGGTCAGCGACTACGGCTCGACGAACGGCCAGGTATTCGGCGTAGCCTCCGACTACAACCAGATTCGCAACGTCCCTGTGGAACCGGGCCGGTGGTTCAATAACCAGGACAATACCGAGCGCCGCCGCGTGGCTGTGGTGGGCTGGGAACTGCTCAAGAACATGTTTCCGGGACGTCCGGCCGTCGGGTCGACGATCCTGCTCAACGGGATCAGTTTCGACGTGGTGGGCGTGGTCGCGAAGGTTGGACGCGACGGCAATAACGGGACAAACTCGCGCATCTTCATTCCTATCGAAACCATGCGCGACCTTTTCCCGCTGACCAAGGCCAACTCCGAGAACGCGATCTCGTTCCTCAACTACCAGCCCATTCGCAAGGAACTGCACGCTGAGGCCAAGGACGAAATTCATCGCATCCTGGCGCGCCGCCACGGTTTTGATCCCAAGTTGCAAGACGCCTTTGAAGACTGGGACACAATTGAAAACATGAAGCGCGTGGGGAGGATTTTCGATGCCATGGACTGGTTCCTGGGCGTGGTGGGCGTTGTCACGCTGGGCCTGGGGGCGATCGGCATCATCAACATCATGCTGGTCTCCGTGACGGAGCGGACCAAGGAGATCGGGCTACGCAAAGCGCTGGGCGCAACCTATCGCGCCATCCTGACGCAATTCTTCATCGAAGGAGCATTTCTGACTGCGTTCAGCGGAGGCATCGGACTAGCCATCGCCACCGGATTCGTCACGCTGCTCGCAATGTTGCCGTCGCCCGAGGGCTTCGACACGCCCCGCATCATCCCGGCGTCCGCTTTCGCGGCGATTGGCTCGCTGGCCATCGCAGGGATAGCAGCGGGTTTGTATCCCGCGCGAAAAGCAGCGCTGCTGCCGCCGGTGGAAGCGTTACGGCAGGAGTGAAAAACAGCTTCTAGCTTCTAGCTCCTAGCCAAACCAGGCAGGAGTTGAGCTAGCAGCTAGTAGCAAATAGCTAGAGGCTGACTTTATGATTCTCGATCTCGCAACCCAGGCCTACAATGCGCTGCGCCATAACCGGCGCCGCAGCGTGCTCACCATGCTCGGCATGGCTTGGGGCATTGCGACCGTTGTGCTTCTGCTGGCCTACGGCACCGGCTTCGAGCGAGGATTGTGGTCCGCCTTTCGCTCCTTTGGCACCAACCTAGTGTTCATTTTTCCCGGCCGCACGGAGCTGCAGGCTGGAGGCACGAAGGCTGGCACGCAGGTTCGCCTCACCATCAACGATCTCGATTCCATTCGCGCAGAAGTCCCGCTGTTGAAGCGCGTTTCGCCGGAGGCCTTCAAGAATTGTGCGGTAGCCTATGGCACGCGCAGCGCGAACTACGGCGTCAGCGGCGTCTATGCCTCGTACGGCCGAATGCGCAAGATGGATGTCGCGGAAGGCACGTTCTTCAGCGAGGCCGACGACTTCACGCACACCCGCGTCGCCGTGATTGGCTCCGACGCGAAGAAGAAGCTATTTTCCGGCCAGAACGCGCTCGGGGAGAACGTCCGCCTCGACGGCATTTCCTATCAGATCGTCGGCATTCTCAAACATCAGGTGCAAAACGGGGACGACAACATCAACGAGCACGTCTACGTTCCCTACAGCGCCATGAGCGACCTCACCAACACCTACTATTTGACCGCAGTGGTCATGGAATACGAGGGCGATCACGCCAAGGTGGTGCAGGCGGTGCGCGAGTCGATGGCCTTTCATCACAGCTTCGATCCCAAGGATCACCGCGCCATTTTCGTTTTCGACGTCTTCGCCGATCTCATGGATCTGCAGGTAATTTCCACCGGGATCAAGATTCTGCTCGGATTCATCGGGCTGCTTACGCTGGGGATCGGCGGCGTCGGCCTGATGAACATCATGCTGGTATCGGTCACGCAGCGCACGCGGGAAATCGGAGTGGAAAAAGCTCTGGGCGCACACCGCTGGCACATTCTGTTCCAGTTCCTGGCGGAAGCTCTCGTGATCACTGCTCTAGGGGGCCTGTTGGGCGTGGTCCTCGCCTATCTAGTCTCGTGGTCCGTGGGCTCGCTCACGCTGTGGAGTGCGTTTGAAGAAAACGCCAGCGAAGGCGACATCCACCTCTACATCGACTCCGCCACGCTGATCTGGTCGACGCTGATTCTGAGCTTCGTCGGCATCATCAGCGGCATGCTGCCTGCGATCAAGGCCGCGAGGCTGAATCCGATCGAAGCCCTGCGCTACGAATAGGTCATTCCTGGAAGATCAGTCCAAGTAGATCAGTCCGAGTAGATCAGTCGGCGGCGACTGCCTTGGGAACTGGCTGCGCCGCGATGGCTCGCCAATCCAGGACAACATTCGGCAGGATGGCGGCCAGGGCGATCACGGTCCAGACGACGGTTTCAACGCCGGCCACGCCGAGCCGCGAAACGGGCGGAAGAGGAATGATCATCCGCGTCACGGTAAAGACCATGGCAAACGGATAGCTGCGAATCATCCAGCGACGATGCTGCGTGACGTTTCCGTGGCGCACGCAATAGAGCGCGATCGCCGTGGTCAACATCCATCCGAAAGATTGCACACTCGACGCCGCTACCAGAGACGGACCGAACCTCACCGTCATCGGAACGGCAAGAGGCGCCGCAACGAAAACGCTAACCACATACAGGTAGCCCAAAGTCCGGTGAGTGCTCAGATAGCGCGCCCGCAGGCGATTGGAAAATTGGAACACCCCCAACAGCATGGCGAGGGCGCCGAAAAAGGCGTGCGGCACCAGGTACCACCTCACCGGCGCGAAGTGCTGCGCTATCTCCGACGTAGGATCGAAGACGCGGGCATTCTTCATGTAGGCGACGAACGCGGTCAGCAAACCGAATATCACGAAAAATACAAGCTTGGACTGAGAACCCGACCGCCTAACGGGCGCGACGACAGTGGCCATTAATTTTTTCCCCAAGTTTGAGGAGATTCCCGCTCCTCTCCGGAAAGCCCCCTGGACAACGCACGCAATTCAGAGGGTCAGAGTGGCGCAATTGTAGTCTGCTTTACATTCTTTTCCAACGCCCAATCCTGGGAGGCGCAGGGCCGGTACTCGCGACTTGACATGTTTTACAATCCTTCGATGTCCGATGCACAGAGCCGCCTCGACCGCGTACTGGCCCAACTTCGTCTGTACGAACATCCGCTGCTGACCTTTTCCGCGCGAGCCAAGGGCGAGGGCGTCGAGATCATCATTAAGTTCAAAGATGAAGCCCTCCCCGTGCACACCTACTATTTCGACTTGCACCCGCGCGACCTCGATGACCCGCAGTTCGAATGGAGCTTTCAGCGCCAGCTTTTCGACGCGCTTCACGACTACTTCGTCGAGATGTTCATCCGCACCCCGCAAGACCGCGCTGAGCGGCACCGGAAGGGGCTGTGAGCGCTCTCCGACAGAAGATCGAACAGGAGATCCGGGAACGCGGGCCTATTCCCTTCTCCCGCTACATGGAGATGTGTCTTTACGATCCTGAATTCGGCTACTACTCGCGTAACGCCGCGCAGTTCGGGAAAGCGGGAGACTTCTACACGTCGAGCGACGTGCATGCGGTCTTTGGGCGCCTTCTGGCGCGCCAGTTCGACGAGATGTGGCGCGCTTTGGGATCGCCCATAAAGATCACGCTGAAGGAACTTGGTCCCGGCCGCGGTCTTTTCGCGCAGGACGTGCTGGATTGGTCGGAAAAGAAGTTCCCAGACTTCTTTCAGGCGCTGCGCTATGTTCTCGACGAACGCTCGCCTGCGTTGCGCCAGCGAATCGAGGTCACGCTGAGTCGTCATCTCGCATCGGGCAAGGCGCTGCTGTCCAGCGAAGACGCCAGCGGGCCGGCCATCGTTTTCGGCAACGAATTCTTCGACGCTCTGCCGGTCGAAATTCTCTGCGCGAACGGCGCGCTTCGGATCGACATGCGTGACGGCCATTTTGTGGAGGCCTGGGCGCAGCCTTCGCCGGAAGAACTCGAATTTCTCGACCGTTATTCAATCCATCCTGAGCTCGGGCAGCGGGTCGAGGTCCCGCTTCAATCGCAGATTCACATCAGCGCTGCCGCCCGCTTGGAACTCGGATTCGTGCTGGTGATCGACTATGGCTACACCCGCGAGGAACAACTAGCCGGGCGCCATCGCGGAACGCTCAAAGCCATTCGCCAGCATTCGGTAAGCGCCAACGCTTATGAAGCGCCGGGCGAGCAGGACATCACCGCGGATGTAAATTTCACCGCCCTTGCGGCTATCGCGGAGAAACGGGGCATGCAGGCGCAAAGGCTCGTCACTCAGTCGCAGTTTTTGCTAGGCATTGGCGAAGCAAACGAATTCGCGGACGCTTTTGAAGAATGCCGCCTGCCGCAGGAGCGCGCGAAGGTAGCCTTGCAGCTCAAACACCTGGTTACTCCCGCAGGCATGGGCGAGAGCTTTCACGTACTAGTCGCAAGTAAAGGAGTCGAAGAAAAGAACGTCGCGGCCCTGGCCGGCCTGAGTTTCGGCCGCAAGTAACGACTTCACCCGAATCGGGTCGTGAATTGACTCAATGGCTTGGTGGCAACTGGAACTCAACCACGGTCTGCGTCTCAATTTTTGCGGGTTGTCCGTTAAGCGCGTAGGGCTTGTATTTCCAGTGCTTGACCGCATCCACCGCGGCCGGGGCAAGCAAGGGAGGGCCCGAGATCACCGTCGCGTCTTCTACGTCACCGTTCGCGTCGACCTTTGTGTCCAACACGACCGTGCCTTCAACACGGGCTTGCCGCGCAGCTTCAGGATATTCCGGTTGCACGCTCTTCAATAGCAGACCCTGCGAAACCATTCGCGACACGCGCACGCGCGTCCCAGCCCCCGAACCGGCGGAACTCGAAAGAACTGTCCCAATCACGCCCCCGAGCGGTCCGTCGTTGGGGCCAATCACACAATCAGGGTTCGGCCGATCTTTCTGGAACGACACTTGTCGTAGCGAATCGGCCGCCTCATTCAAAGCTTCAGGCGACACCGCCGACAGAATCCCCCCGATGAAGTACCCGCCGAGCTTTGTATAGACATAGGCTGTGTACAGCGTGGAGCCATTAGAAAAGGATTGTTTATAGTCTGCCCGATAGAACTGTTTTCCTCCGTACTCCACTGCAAATGCGTCGCGAATTACTTCTCGTCTTTGCGGGTCGGTGCTCACCGCACTGTGCGCTGAGCCGCTGACGAAGCTCTGAACGGTCCAAGTGGGATATTTGCTCGCGTCATTCGCGTTCAGCATGATCTGGTCGCCGAAGGCCTTTTCCCTGTGCCGGCCAATCATCAGCAACCCAAGCCCTCCACCTGACATGTGCAAGGCCTTTCCGCTCGCAAGGCCCGGCAT
>Ga0116217_10006639_pt1 | contig 10004 bp, 10 predicted proteins | sample Sb_taG_6_FD_89697 | JGI IMG/M metagenome (GOLD analysis project Ga0116217, IMG submission 89697) | Peat soil microbial communities from Weissenstadt, Germany - Sb_50d_4_PS metaG | ecosystem: Environmental > Terrestrial > Soil > Wetlands > Peat | place: Germany: Weissenstadt | collected 2010-09-21 | reverse complement strand
TTAAAAAATAAAATATAAAATAAAATAATTTAGAAAAAAAGAACAATCAAAATATAAAATAAAGTATAATCTAAACATAAAAAATAATCCAGTTTACCAAATCCGAACAAAATACCATGCTTAAGCTCGATTGGGAGCCTTATCGCCAATGGCTCCCTTCTTTTTTTTACAAGGAGATAGACCAGAGCTAGTCCCTACAGTTCTATCTTTGTCGAACCAAGAATCGAAGCCTAATCATGACGTCACAAAGAACTTTTGATCTAGGTCGATTATCCAATGAAACTGGTAGTGGTGCTATTACTAGTACGTTAAGATCAAGTAACGTTAAATTAACGGTTTATCAAGACTGATCGTACTTCGTTTCTTCGAGCGATTTTTCCTTCTCTTCAACTTGATTCGAAGGTGGCGGCATTGAGGGTTTTCCAGAAGAAAAGTCTCCCGACGAGGGAGGAGCGTCCTTCTCTTTTTTGAAGACACCCCAACCCGCCTTGTATCCACACGAGGGACACTTTATTGCACCCATCGGACCAATCGAAAAGCCTACTCCAAACCTTCTCTCCGTGAAAAAGGGTCTCGGAAAATGATTCCCGCAGTTTGGGCATACTACTATTGTGGCCACGGTTCGCGCCTGAATCTTAGGTGGAATAAAAGACCGTATTTACATCTTCATGCCCCTCAGACGAAATTTCCTGAATGGAAAATTGAAACTGATCGGAAATTCGTTGTTACTTCTTGGAGACTAGCTACTACTGCTAGGAATTCAATAGCTGATCCTTGATCTCGGGCAGCGACTTGCCGTATTCAGTGTATAGTCGGAATACGTAATCCTCCGGAGTGTCAGTGCAAAATATCGGGATCCCCTTTGCGATTGCGAACCCGATTTCCATCGAAGTACTGGAGCCAATGTAACCATTCGTATTTACAACAAGAACGAACGTACTTCTTGCAATCGCGTCAAAGTTCTTCTCCTGGAGTTGCTTCGGGGTACCCGCCTCTCCTTTCAGATAGACAAATCCGTTTGTCGAAGATTTCTTTACTGCGTATTTTGGAATCAAAACTTCGATCCCGAGCTTCCTGCACTCCTTGATCAACTTGTGCATCTTCTTCAGATGCCGGTGGTAGCTGCCGCAGATGGAGACGGTTATCGGATCCTGATTACGAATTCTGTCCGCCGTCAGGGCGTCTCTCATCAAGCCGGGAACCTGCTGAGTCTTTGCAATTGCCTTCATTAGATCGTTCTTTGGCCTCTCTATGCAAAAGGGAAATATCTCTTTGCCGGTTCGCTGGATACATTTCCAACCCGACAAAAATAATACGTGAGACAAGACATCGCAGATTCAGATCGCCAAGTTGAAAACTTCAAGCACAAACATCACCTTCAAGTGCTCCGACGGTACGGAAATGCTCGCGTGCCTTTCCGCTCCATCAGATATGAGCAGTATGCGGCCTGGAATCATCGTGATACACGAAGCCTACGGTTTGAATCAGCAGATCAGGGGCGTCGCGAGGAGGTACGCCGAGCAGGGATTTGTTGCACTCGCTCCGCACCTGTTTGCAAGAAACTCCGATCTCATGAACGAGAAGAATATCGAAAGCGCGATGAAACACCTCTGGGGACTTTCACCGGAGAAAAGAAGAGATCCCAACGCGATGCTGGAATTAATGAAGACAATGCCAGAGACCGACAGAAAGGTATTCGAGATTTTCTTTGCCGGGCGGGAAGCGATGGAAAAACAGATGGTCAGTGACCTCATGAATTGCAAGGATTATCTCCGGGGTCTGAACTCGGTGGATGGGGAAAAACTGGGCCTCACCGGTTTCTGTCTCGGGGGTGGGCTCACCTACCAGCTCTCGACGATTTATCCGTTCGCCTGCTCTGTTCCGTTTTACGGGGCAAACCCAAAACCCATCGAATCTGTCTCCAAAATAGAGGGGCCTGTTCTCGCGTTTTACGCGGGTGAGGACGAGCGGGTAAACGCAGGAATTCCAGAAATTGTTGAAGCTATGGTGAAGTACAAGAAGGACTTCCAAATGAAGATATACAAGGGAGCGCAACATTCTTTCTTCAACGAAACGAGACCCGTCTATAACAAAGCCGTTGCCGATGATGCCTGGGAGACCACAGTTGCATTTTTCAACAAGCACTTGAGAAAGTAAAGTGCTTCCTAACGGATTCGATCTTCGATGCCTGAAGAATCTGCGAAACCAAAGAAGGACGAAAGGTTCCTACTGTGGGACTGCTTCGTTAACTGGTCGATTACTCTAGAAAAAATTGAAAAAACAAAAATTTCGAAATAATTTTTTTCGCATTTATCAAACTTTAGCGCTTTGCGATCGGACAGACGACCTCAACCCGATCTCCCCTGATTCCGTAGAACTTTTTGTACAGGTTCAAAGTCGTGTCGCAATGGCTCGGGATGAATCTCAGTCGATCGCCTAACTTCGGCCTCTTCGCACCCTCCTCAAACTTCAAGACACCGTGCTCGTCTCCGCCGGGAAAATATTTTGCACTAATTCCGATGGGATGCGCCATCCCGTCCCAACCAAAAATCTGGTACTCGACAGAGGCTGACTTCCACCCCATATCTACGATAACACGATCATCCGGAGTGCTCACAACCGTGGATAGGATGCTGAGAGAATTCTTGAAATCAGTTCCGCACGTCTCCATCATGTTGTATCTGTGGTCCATCATCACATACGAGCCAGGCTGGATTTCCGTTACTCCTTCAAACTCAGCTGCGATGTTATACGTTCCAGTTCCGCCCGACGTTACTATCTCCGGTTCGAAGCCATCCTTCTTGACCGCATCGATACTCCGGGAGATTCCCGCTAGCGCTTTGTGATCTTCGATCTTCCTTTTCTCAATCTCCGGGATAGTGAGCTGAAGAAAGCCCTCGTACCCCATCAGTCCCTTGAAGTTGAGACCCTTAGTTCTGGAGACCGCAGTTGCAAGTTTGGCGGCTGGTTCACCCGGTTCGACACCGGTTCTGTTTTGGCCGACGTTTATCTCGACGAGGACGTCAACCATAACGCCTTTGCGAACTGCCGCCCTTGCCAGAAGCTCCATCCCTTCAAGACTGTCAACTGTAGTGATAATGTCTCCATTTCTTCTGAGGCTCGCGAATCGATCTAGTGAGTTTTGAGAAATAATCATGTTCGTGAGGATGACGTGGTCGATTCCACCAAGAATCATCGCCTCCGCTTCCTCCAGAGTCTGCGCACAAACTCCCAGAGCACCCGCGTCCACCTGTTTCTTTGCGATGAACGGACTCTTGTGAGCCTTGACGTGAGGTCTCAAGCCGCACTTTACAGAGCGGCAGTACCTCGCCATATTGGAAATATTTTCTTCTAAGAGATCGAGGTCGACAACAAGGCAGGGTGTGGGGAGCTCTTCGATGTTCAAGCTTAGACCGAATTATTCGAAGAAAAAATTCATTTTAATCTTTGGTGAAGCTCTGGTGAAATCACGTTTGAAATCAGAGCCGCAATGTTTCGATCTTCAGTCGGAAACCTCAGCCTCATGGGCCGAGATTCGTCGTTTCCTAGTAGTAATATGTGATTGTCAAATTCGTGGTTGATCCGGGATGATCTCCGTAGTAGACGTAGATTTGTCCAGGTCCAACTGGCAGGATGACCGACGTCGTGGAGTAGCTGAAAATGAATAAGGTAGTCGTGACGGAGAACTCTGTTGATGTCACCTGGTCTGCAGATTCCGCGAAGGTCGAATTCCCGGTTGAGGTGGAACTGATTAGGATGTATCCGGGGTAACTTGCAGTAAAGTTCAGAACCGAAAGAAAGCCGTTCTGGGGAATCGAAACCTGTTTGCTGGTCAATTCAAAGGTCTTCTCCGACATTGACGTGATCCCGTTAAGCGAAGTGACCTGGCCCTGCAGAGTGTTCAGGTTAGTTTTGTCGGTGTTAACCTGTCCTTGAAGCTGGCTAATTTGCTGAATGTCCGATGTCTCGTTAGACTGGAGCTGTGAAATCTGAGTGTTCAAATTGGAAACTTGAGACTTTTCAGCATCAAGGTTTCCCTTGAGTTCCGAGATATTTTCATTGAGTGCCAAGACCTTTGTGTTCAACGATCCGATCGAGGTGTTGTCAGATTGAACGGAAGCTCGGAGGGAGGCGATATTCTGGTTGTTAACCGAGATCGTCGATTGGAGCGAAGAAATATTCCCGTTGAGAAGTGAAATCTGGTTTTGATCCGCAGCCAAATTGCTGTTCGCGGTTGAAAGTTTGCCGGTCAGAATTGAGTTCTGGCTATTCAAATTGGAGATCTGGGTGGACGCTTGGAGATAATAATATCCAAACCCTGCAGAAAGAATTATGACAACAACTACTAGAGCGACAAGTGGAAGCTTGCCACCTTTCTTTTCATTTACCGGCGAATTCGCGACTTGCATGGCAAAACGCATTTAGAGCATTGAGAGTCAGTACTATTAACGGTTGGCAGCGTTTTCGCTTTCTATATCTCGGTATTCGAGATATTCTTTTGGGATCTTCACACGATACACCTCAAGATTACGCTAATACGTTCCAGGCCAAGGCGGAATATACTGCCTGACCCGTTTTTCTTAGTTCTAAGGAACCTGTTCCAAACGGTTCATCGACTGACCTCATTAAAAAGCAAGAATAAATTGTCGGTGAGTTCATGAAAATCGAGGAATTTACACGTGAAGATCGGTTCGATAGTTATCGATTGCACTGAATTCAACAGGATGATGACGTTCTGGCAAGAAGCACTCTATTATGTCCCCCGAGAATCTGCGGATGATGGTTGGGTTGTCCTAAGAGATCCTAAGGGAAAGAGCCCTAACATCTCCTTGAACCGGGTTTCGGAAAAAACTTCGAGCAGGAACAGTCTGCATCTAGACCTCTACACGAATGACAGAGAAGGTGAAGTGGAGCGCTTGCTGAAGATCGGGGCGACCGTCCATCCCCAGACCTATGAGCTGGATGAGGACTTTAGGGTGTTAGAAGACCCGGAGGGCAATCTCTTCTGCATAGTCCAAAAAACATGATCTAATCTTCGAATTTCTGCGCAACCTTCTGGGCGGCTAAAGTTGCAGCCTCGACCGCGTTCATTATACTCGTCCTGAACGAGCCCTTCTCAAGTTCGTAAAGCCCAGCTATTGTCGTCCCGGCGGGCGTTGTGACCGAATCGCGCAACTCCGCAGGGTGCATCTTTTTCTGGCTCAACAGATTTGCAGTGCCAGTTAGCGTTTTCGTCGCGAGCTTGAATGCTATATCTCGCGGCATCCCCACCTTCAACCCGGCGCTGACCATCGATTCGATCATGACAGCGATGTATGCCGGCCCGCTGCCGCTGAGAGCGGTAACTGCGTCCATCAAAGACTCGGGTACCGGTATGCTGTCCCCGAAAGTGCCGAAGACAAACTCGACCTTTGCCAGATCCTCCTTGGTCAATTTTTGTTCGGTCGAATAGGCTGTGATCGCCTCGCCGATCGTCGCCGCGATGTTGGGCATTGCTCTAACAATCGTCGATTTAGGTAGCGTTTTCTGAATCGTCTTAATCGAAATCGCAGCCATTAGCGAAATAACAATCTTGCCTACCGCGAATTCTGCGATCTCCTGGAGAACGTGTTTTGCGTCTCCTGCTTTTACTGCGATGACGATGATGTCAGCCTTCTGCGAAGCCTTTTTGTTGTCGGATGTAATCTCGAATTTCTTTGATTTCTGAAGAGATTCCAGAGTTGATAGATTGCGCTTCGTAATTATGACTCTGGAGACCTTGTCCGACTCAGATAAGCCTCTAGCGACCGCCTCCCCAATTTTTCCAGCCCCAAGAACTGCGATGATCAAACTGATTCACTACAACCATTGAGTCTGCTTAAAATGTAATTTGAGAACTCGTCAAAGTCGATTTATCTTGGGAAACCGAAGCCTTCCTACGTGGAGCAAAATCCATGAGACCAGTTCGTCGTAAACTTTCAATCCCTCTTCGGTTAATGACACCGTCCCGTCCTCGCTTATTCGCATGAATCCCTTCGTCGTCATCCACTGGAGGTACTTGTTCATCCTGTCGTAGGCGATTCCGCTGCTCGTGGCGAGAGCAGTCCTGTTCATTGGACCGCGTTCCTTCAGAGTCTCAATCATCCTCGCAAGCACGTACAGGTCAGGCCTTGAAGTTGGACTCTTCTCTCCTGAACTCACTGTCAAACCACCGCAGCTCCCAAAGGAGCGAGTCAAGCAACCATGACTGCACGTATCGAAACTTTAGATCGCCCCAACTTCCGGCTAGGACCACGACGAGTGCAATTACTCCCAGATATATCGCTCCTATCATAGTATGAATTAGCCCAGAAACGAACAAGACATTGAGAATTTCCAGCAAGAAGAAGGTAAACAGCCAGTAACCGACTATCTTGAGCACTCCATAGACGACAAACCCAATCTTCGAGACCTGAATATCCTTGAAGGTCAAATCCCAATCAATCTTCGAAAGAAGCGCGATAGTTCCCGAAACTTCCTGATTTTCTGGGATAGCACTTTTCCATTCGCCGATTTTCACCCTGTTCACCCGTCTGTCTATCAACAATGTTGAGCCAATTATCCCTGCCAAGACGATTACTCCAGAAATGAAAATCGTCGGTACTAAGAGATTGAAGGAGGATCCAGGATTTCCGAAAAACAAAAGGTACAAGTTTCCCGAAACCAAGACAAAAAGTGCGCCCACAAAAGAGAGTCCAACAATTAGGACGAGGTCTATTACCGAGCGAGAGAGTTCCCTGTATTTTTTCACCTGATCAAGGGCGGCCATTAGCTCTCCAATCTTCGTCTTCAATACAGTTTGATCGGAAGCATTCTCAGTTATCATATTGCAATCGCGTACCCCTGAATGTTTACGTCGGCATAGCCATTTATGATCAACAGATACACATCGAAGTTGGGAATGTTGGTAAGTGGTGTTACATCGACGTTTGCTGACGAAGAGGTGTAGTTTGACATCACGTCGGCGGCGAGCGGTTGTGATTCGGACACGCTCAGACCATTGACGGCGGCTCCGTCGTTCCCGAAAATGTCACCCGTCCTTGGCATCACGATCGTGAACGATTCTGTTTGAAACGGAGACACAGTAGCTTGAGTCCCGTTGGGGAAGGTAACTATTGTTATGTTTGCTGAAGGAGTGACGGATACAATCAACCTTGCGTAAACGTAATTCTGCTTTGTTATGTCTACAACGGACACGTTTGTTGCATAGCCTTCCACAGATATAGAGCGAAATTCCGAGAGCACGGTTACCTGAACGACAATTACAAGCGTTATCGCCACAAGTAACCAGATTTTCTTGTTTCCGGTTCTTGTCATGTTTTAATCACAAGTACTCGGAGAGTTATAAGACGGACTCACCCGGGGTGAATAATTTCTTTCTATGGATGTAGCACCGGAGACGCGAATGGACTGGGCCTGGAAAGCGGGACATATAGAATACTCTTGCAGTCGAAGAGTAAACCGTCCGAGTTTACTCCAACACAGACGGCATTCCTATACGTTGCAGTGATGCACGAACTTGCCGTTCGTGTATGGATACTCGTAGGGAATGATCATCATCAATTCAGAGATATTGAACAGGCTGCGTTCTCTCTTGATCGAGGAAGAGGATTCATCCGAAGAGAAGACATCCCACCTCATCTTCCAGACAGTGCACCTGCTCTGATTCCAAGACGGTTTTGGTCGGTTGCGATCAAGGCATAACTTCCACCCCTGCTTTGAATGGAAGCAGTTGCACTCCTTACAGAAGCTCAGGTCGAACTTTTGATTTTTAGAGCATTCGTCATCGAGGAACCCGTGTATGGGGTCGATCGATGGATCTGGGCATTTATCTCCCAGCCCCGCTCTGCATGCTCGTGAATGATGAGTGGTGTAGCAGAAGGCGCAGAATTTTGTACCGGATTCGAGCGAAAGCTTCTGGTGCCAGACGCGGCAGTGCTTGCAATATTTCACGCTCTCAAGCTTCGGGTTCTCAACGTACGAGGACTTTCCATCGTCTCGAAATACCAGTGTGTCTATTGCCAATTTATTTCACAACAATTTCTAAAGATTCCGTGAGTTCACGTCTGCACTGCGAGAGATGATCATAGGCCCGCAGGGAGCTACGCGTGTTCTCGTGTACTGATTAGCCGTTCTTGAATATAGGTTTCAAAGCCTCTTTGCACATCTGGAGTTTTTAGGTGTTATTGAAATTGGCAAGGGCAAATCGAGGGTTCGTTTCACGGTATATCCATCCTGAAACACCTCAACCGGCTAAGCGTCTAGATTGATTCACCTCTGATTGATTTCCATTTGAAGAGTCCATCGTAGATCAGAAACTTCCCAATCCAGAAAGATCTGAGCACCGCAAGAAATTGTATTGGCGAAGTCCAGACCGAACCGAACTGATTTGGTGTGGGTATGTTGATACCCAGGAATGCGAGTGGAGCGGAGAAGCCCCAGACTATCACCAGTGAATTCACGATCTCGAACGCAAGAAACTCGGGATAGTTCCTGGTCATCAGCGGAATCAAAACAAAGAACGGAAGCAGAATCAAATTCATCTGAGGAGTGCAAACATAGGAGGAGAAGAGGAATGCAAATGTGAAAAGGGAGCTTGTCATTACGACGAGGTTTGCGCGATCAGGTTGAATCAATACTTGATTTTTTCGCAGTTTCAGTCCCTTTAGTACAATAGCTACAGAAAGCCCGATGAAAAGACCCGCGAAGATGTAGTTACGAATGGGGTTCGTACTGGAAAAGAAGACGAGCATCCATGATCCTTCCACGTACCAATTCTGTTGGTATTGAAGGAAGTCACTGATGACGTTCAGATTTGGAAACTGAAAATCGAACTGAACCACGACATGCTGGGCGTTCATATAGGAATGCGGAAACGAATTCAGTACTATTAGCGGAACGTAGATGACGAGTAAAGCTACGACGATCCCAAAAACAAACGAGGCCCTCTCCTTCCAGCTCACCGTCCCGAAGATCAGCATTCCGAGCGCGGGAACCGCGGTGATAAGATTTGAAGCGGCCGAGAGCCCCAGGAGTGCCCCACTCGAAATCCTGTTTCTTGTTCCATTTGAATCGTTCCCTTCGAGGAACTTACGGAGGCCCCACACGGCGAAGAAAATACCGATGACATACCAGTTGAGTAGAAGCATGAAGATGAAGCTGGGAGTTGCGACGAGGTAAATCAGAGAGCGCCTGTATTTCCCTCCTATTCCGATCAGTCCAATGATCTTGAGTAGATTGGAGATTAGAAGAAACGTCGGAATGAGCAAAAACAACGTGGAGTAGAAATAGTAGCTTACGATAAAGTCTCTCCCGGGGTACGGCAGGAGATGGCCGAGCATCCCCATCGCGTACATGAAAAATCCAGTGAGAGGAGGGTACTCGACAAAATTATTGATGTAGGGAAGACCGCCGATTACACAAGTGGTGGCGGAACAGAATCTGTCACGATACACCGCGACGATGTCACTGTAAATATTGCCGTTCGCATGCTCCCAAATCCCAAGTAGAAAGAAGAGAGCCGCCACAACGTAGAGCCACGACTCTCTGTCACCCTCGATGCTTCTCTCTATTGCCCTAATAGATTTTGAAAGCGTCTGAAATTTCGACCTACTTCAAAAGTAGAGTCAGAATTTTTTCAATTTTGATTTCTACTGAGGCTACCTTTAAGGTTCCAGCCTTCAGAGTTAGCTTGATCACGCGAGCAGTGTTAGTCAAAGCACCCGTTTCACTAGGTCGATGATGGAAGTTCACATTATTACTAGGATGTAAAGCCGTGCAAGACACCCCCGTAACCAGGGACTAAAGAAAAAGGAAATTTCTCGCTGTCGATCTTATCTGCGCGAGAATAACTCTACGAATTATACTCTTTTTCGAGCGCCGAAACGTACTGATCCCAGACTTTGTCGGTCGATTCGACCTGTTCTTCGATGGTTGGAATCGTCACGGTTTTCCATTTTTCTTTGAAGACCATGTTGAGCTTTGTC
>Ga0116217_10006638_pt1 | contig 10004 bp, 9 predicted proteins | sample Sb_taG_6_FD_89697 | JGI IMG/M metagenome (GOLD analysis project Ga0116217, IMG submission 89697) | Peat soil microbial communities from Weissenstadt, Germany - Sb_50d_4_PS metaG | ecosystem: Environmental > Terrestrial > Soil > Wetlands > Peat | place: Germany: Weissenstadt | collected 2010-09-21 | reverse complement strand
GCGTGCGTCGCGCTAACAGCCACAACCATACCTCCCTTTTGTCAAAAACTGCGCTCTGTTCGAACCTAATTGCATTGACTTTAATCAATTCCCCTCGCGGTATTTTCGAAAAAGCCACCCCTGATCTCGGAAGCGGGGCTCACTGCGGCTTCGGTACCGATCAAAAGGAGATCGTGGCGATGCCTGCGCGCCTTTCCTGAAAGGGTTCTTACCTGGCAATCAAGTCGTCGTTCCGCGCAGATCCTTAACCCGCACCGCCTTGCCCTGAGAGCGCGGCACCATGCCCGACCTTTTGACGACGACAGAGCAGGTCACACCGATCATTGATTTCAGGTGCTGGCGGACCTCGTCTGCTTTTCTCGCGATGAATGGTTCATCCGATGGCGCATCGATGGCGAGTTCGACATCGACGGTCATGGCGTCGAGTGGGCCCTCGCGCGTGAGCACGATCTGATAATGCGGGGCGAGTCCGGGGAAGCTGACGAGGAACGCCTCGATCTGGGAGGGGAAGATATTGACGCCGCGAATGATGAGCATGTCGTCGTCGCGTCCTGTCACCCGCATGATGCGGGTGTGTGTCCGGCCGCAGACGCAGGGCTCGTCTGTCAGCGTCGTGATGTCACGCGTGCGGTAGCGGATCATCGGTAGCGCTTGTTTGGTCAGCGTCGTGATCACCAGCTCGCCGGGTTCCCCGATCGGGAGCCGATCGAGTGTCTTCGGATCGACGATTTCGAACAGAAAATGGTCCTCCCAGCCGTGCAAGCCATTCTGCGCTGCGCTGCACTCGCAGGCGACGCCCGGCCCGAGTATTTCCGACAATCCGTAAATATCGACGGCCGTGATGCCTAACCGCGCTTCAAGGTCACGACGCATAGTTTCACTCCACGGCTCGGCCCCGAAGACGCCGCAACGGACCGGCAACTCGCCGACATCGACGCCCATCGCCTTGGCGACCTCGGCAATGTTGAGCGCATAGGACGGCGTCGAGCAAAGAACATCGGCGCCCAAATCTTGCAGCAGCGTGACCTGACGTTCGGTACCGCCGCCCGAGACCGGCACGACGGTGCAACCGAGTCGCTCGGCGCCGTAATGCATGCCGAGCCCGCCAGTAAACAGCCCGTAGCCGTACGCGTTGTGGACGATATCACCGGGGCGGACGCCGGCGCACGCCAGCGAGCGCGCCATGAGGTCCGACCACAAATCGAGATCGCCACGCGTGTAGCCGACGACGGTCGGACTGCCAGTCGTCCCGGAGGACGCATGCAGACGCGAGACCTCTTCGCGTGGCACTGCGAACATGCCAAACGGATAGTTGTCGCGGAGGTCGGATTTCAGCGTGAAGGGAAAACGTACGAGTTCGTTGAGCGACGTCAAATCGTCCGGTGTAACGCCCGCGACATCGAACTTGTGTCGAAAGTGGGGAACCTTGGCGTAGGCGCGTGATAACGTGCTCTTGAGACGATGGAGCTGCAGCGCCGCGAGTTCGGCACGCGGCATGCATTCGATAGCGCGATCGAACATGACTGATTCGGCACAATGAACGGCCGGTTTCATGATACGGGTTTTCGGAGCTAATAAGTCATCCATCATAATTTAGTTTATTAGACCGACGCTGCAACAAATTGACCAAAGTCAAGCGGTCTGTTCGCCGCGCATTCACACGCCGAGATAAGCTTCGCGGACGCGTTTGTCGCCTTGAATATCCGCCGCGGCTCCGCTTGCGATAATCGTGCCGGTCTCGAGCACATAGCCCCGGTCAGCGATGGCTAGCGCTGCACTCGCATTCTGTTCGACCAGCAGCAAGGTCAAACCATTGCGTTTTAGGTCGAGAACGACATTGAGGATTTGATCGACCAGAATGGGAGCAAGCCCCATCGATGGCTCGTCGAGCAGAAGCAGGCGCGGTTTTGCCATTAAGGCTCGGCCGATCGCTAGTAACTGCTGCTGCCCGCCTGACAACGCACCGGCGATGGCGTGCCTCAATTCGGCAAGCATTGGGAACCGCTCGTAGACGAGTTGAATGTCGCTTCCGCAGTTATTCCTGCGCTGGGTCCATGCGCCGAGCTTCAGGTTGTCCTCGACCGAAAGCGGTGCAAACAATTGCCGGCCTTCGGGGACTTGCGCGATCCCAAGTGCGACGCGGGCGTGTGCGGACGTACCCTCAATCGAGCGGCCGTCGAAGCGGATGCGGCCCGCTGAGATTGGCTGAACGCCGGAAACGGCGCGCAAAAGCGTCGTCTTGCCGGCGCCGTTCGCACCGACCAGCGTTACGATCTCACCGGACGCAACCTCGACCGAGACGCCGTGCAGCGCCTCGATACGACCGTAGCAGCTCCTGAGATTCTCAACCGACAGCACCGGCGGCCTCGTGCGTACCATGAACGCCAAGATAGGTTTCTATCACCGCGGGATTCGTGCGTATCTCGGCGGCGGTGCCTTCAGCGAGCGTCCGGCCGTTGGCGAGGACATGAATGCGGTTGGAGACTTTCATGACCAGCCGCATATCGTGCTCGACGAGCACAACCGTGATGTCGTTCCTGACGATGCCACGGATGATATCTTCGATTTCTCCCGTCTCTACCGGGTTGCAGCCTGCCGCCGGCTCGTCGAGCAGCAACACGGTTGGCTCGCTGGCGAGAGCGCGCGCGATCTCCAGGCGCTTGAGATCGCCGTAGGCTAGGTAGCCTGCCGGCAATTCGGCCATGTCTTCGATGCCGACGCGGGCAAGCGCTTTGGTGGCCGCCTCCCGCGTGCGACGGTTCTGCCGTCCAACCGCTGGCAAATGCAGGAGATCGGCGACAATTCCGGTCGCCTCGTGGCGATGTCGGCCGACCATGACGTTCTCGATTGCGGTCAGGTGTGAGAAGATTTGCAAATTCTGGAAAGTGCGCGACAGGCCGCGGCGGGCAAGTTGCTCCGGGGGTAGGTCGGTCACATTTGTGCCGCCGAGCAGCACGCGGCCGTCGTCGGGCGGGTATAGCCCGGACATCAGGTTGAACAATGTCGTCTTCCCGGCGCCGTTCGGTCCAATGATCGCGAACACAGTGCCAGGAGCGACATCGAAGCTCACTGCGTCGACCGCGCGCACGCCGCCAAACGAGACCGACAGACGCTCGGCCGAGAGCGCGGTCATTTAGCTCTCCCGCTGAGCGCGGCCGCCAAACTCGGCACGATCCCGCGCGGCATAAAAATCATGACGCTCATCGTGATCAGTCCCAGTGCCATGTGTTCGTAGTCGTGAAAGAAGGTCAAAGCCTGCGGTAGGATCACCAGCAGCGCGGATCCGACGAGCGATCCAGTGACCGACCCCATGCCGCCGAGCACCACCATGGCGACGAGTTCAATCGAGCGCAGGAAACCGGATGCATCGGGCGTGATGTAACCATTCAGGAGCGCGAAATACGAGCCGGCGACAGAGGCGTAAACTGCCGAGACGACGAAGATCATAAGCTTCTTTTGCGCAACATCGACTCCGATCACGCGTGCGGCTATTTCACTGTCGCGGATTGCGCGCAACGCACGTCCCGTCGGGCTGTCGATCAGGTTGAGAGCGAGTGTTGCACTGACGAGAAAACTGATTGCCGAAACCCAGTACCAAGTGTCAGCGCCGCGCAGTGGCCAATTGAGCAGTGTGAGCTGCGCCACCGTCATGCCGTCCGGCCCGCCGGTCCAGTTCGCTTCATTGGCGAAGACGATGGCGAGCAACACTCCAAAGCCCAGGGTAGCGACTGCAAGATAATGTCCCTTGAGGCGCAAAATCGGCCGGCCGACGACGAACGCTACCAGCGCAGATAGCATGGCCCCGATGGCGAAAGAGAATAATGGCGGAATCCCCAGTTGGGCGGGTCCGATCGCTACCGCGTAGGCGCCGAGCCCCATGAAGCCCGCATGGCCCAGGCTGACTTGACCGGCGAAGCCCATCAGCAGGTTGAGTCCGACGCTAGCGATCGCGAAGATGAAGACGAGAGCCGCGATACGGTAGTAATAGGCGGACGGCGACAGCAGTGGCAGGAACAGTGTGATTGCTGCAAGCGGGACAAGGGAAATCAACCGGTGCCGCTGCCACAAACGAAATCGGTGAAATCGAGCGAGCATGCTTACACTCGCTCGACCGTCGCCTTGCCGAACAATCCCTGCGGCATAGCGAACAGCACGGCCAGGATGACCAGGAACGCGACGGCGTCTTTGTACTCAGCGGAGATGTAGCCGGCCGCGAATGCTTCAAACAATCCAAGCAAGACGCCCCCGACTACGGCCCCTAGAGCGCTGCCGATGCCGCCGAGCATTACGGCAGCGAAGCCCTTCAACGCCAGCAGTGTGCCGGTATTGTAGCTGGTGAGTGTAATCGGCGTGATCAGGATGCCGGCAACAGCGCCGATGGCTGCCGACAGCGCGAAACAGACGCCGACGATGACGCGGATATCGATTCCCACGAGACGCGCGGCGGTCCGATTGGCCGACGTCGCGATTACCGCCTTGCCAAAAAGCGTTCGGTCGATGAAGACCCACAGCAGCGCCACGATGACGACTGCACCAGCAAGCACGGCCAGGCTCTGAGGCAGAATGGCGGCACCGCCAAAGCGGATCGGCGCATCGCCGAAGAGAGGCGGAAGGCTGTGAAAGCGCTTGTCGAATACAATCTCTGCCGCGCCGCGTAGAAAGATTGAGGCGCCGATAGTAATGATGATGAGCGTCACCGCGTCCGCTCCGCGCGCGGTCTTGATGGCAAAATAATACAGGAAAAGGCCGACGGCGGTGGTGAAGAGGATTGCGACAAGCGCGGCGAGCGGCAGCGGCAGACCGGCGTACCCGAGGAAAACGGTTGTCATTCCCCCCAGCATGACGAACTCGCCCTGGGCGAAGTTCACCACATCGGAGGCATTATAGATCAGCGTGAAGCCGATCGCGACAAGAGCATAAATAGCGCCAACGGTGAGCCCGGAAAAGATGAATTGCAAGAACTCCGCCATTGGTGCAGGCGCCTATCGCCGGAGGTCGACCGACCAGAAGAGCGAGCCCTCCTTAGGGGCTCGCGTGCAGTTCTACGAGTTCGAATCGGGTACCAGCGTCCAATCGCCGTTCTTGATTTCGAGCATCCGGAAGGCTGAAAGGTCGAGGCCTAAATGATTGGTCGGGGACATATTGACGATGCCGCCGGTGCCGACATAGCCCTTCGTCTTCTCAATTTCGTCGCGCACCTTGGCCTTGTCGAAGCTGCCGGCGCGTTTAGTTGCTTCGATGAGAATCATCAGCCCATCGTAGGCATGGCCGCCAAATGTGGAGACCGACTGCCCGGTCTTCGCCTCGAAAGTCTTTTCATAGCTGACGACGACCGGTTTTTGCTTGTCGCTTTCCGCAAGTTTGTCGGCGACGAGCAGCGCCGCGGCCGGCAGGCGGACCCCATCTGCGGCTGGGCCCGCGAGGCTGATGTACTGCTTTGAAGCGACACCGTGGCTTTCATAGAGCGGGTATGCGATATCGAGCTGCCGGTAGTTGCGCGTTACGATGGCTGGGCCTTGGCCGAAACCTGTATTGATCACCGCCTGCACGCCGGCCAAGGACTTGATCTTGGTGAGCTGGGGCGTCACGTCGCTGTCAGCTGGGCCGTAGTTTTCCACGTCGGCGATAGAAATGCCGGCTCTCGGCGCCACGGCGATGCATTGATCGCGCATCGACTTGCCGAAGGCTTCGGTCCCGGAAATTAATGCCACCGTCGTCAAATTGCGCCGCTTGAGGTCGGCGAAAATCTTCTCGCATGCCATGGTGTCGGTATGCGGAGTCTTAAAAACCCACTTGTGAACTGGTTCAACTATCTGGATGCCGCCAGCGAGCGAGATGAACGGAATCTGGGCATCCTCGAAGACAGGCATCATTGCCAAGGTCGTGCCGGTGGTCGTGCCGCCGACCATGGCGAAGACCTTGTCTTCCTCGACCAGACGAGTGGCGAAGGTGCGCGCAGCATTGGCGTCGCCGCCGTCATCGTAGATGACAAGCTGTAGTTTCTGGCCGTTGATCCCGCCGTTAGCGTTGATATCCTGGACGTAAATGTCGAGCGTCCTCTTTTCCGGATCGCCCAGGAACGACGCCGGACCGCTGGTCGAGAGTACGGCGCCCAGCTTTACCTGAGCCGAAGCAGAACCGGCGGCAAGCGCGATGGCAAGCCCAACACCGAGTGCGGCGGCAACGCTGAGATTTTTCCTGATCATAGAAACCTCCTCCCGGTTTTGAGCCCCGGTAACGCCATTTGCTGCACGACGTTCCAGCTTCGACCCTATTAGATAAGGCGGTTTTGCCGCTGCCGCCTTGCTTTAAGTCAAGGCTGACTTGCAGCCTTGTGTTTCCTTTTTATTCGTCGCGTAGCGCTCAAAAACATCAACGCTCGCAATTCAATCCTGTGGAGCCGGCGGATCGTCATCTTCTGACCATGCGTCGGACGGCTTGGGATATTTCCGTAAGAGCCGGTATACTAGATTGACGTGCTCGGCTTCCTCTTCGACGAATTCGGCCGCCATCTTCTTGATTTTGGCGTCGTTTGCCGTATCCAGGATGGAGGTGAAAAAGGCCAGCGCCTGCTTTTCACCGGTAAGCGCAAGTTGCAGCGCATGCCATGGCGTCATCAGGTAGTGCGCAGCACCGAGATCGGCTTCCTCTGGACTGCCGCCCTTTTTCCATCGCGCCAGGCGCTCCGCATGTGCCGTCAAGTCGATGTCGCCCGCCATTTTCCGAATTTCTTCGGCATGAGCTCCTTCAGCCCGGGCAAGATCCCGGAACAATTTGACCAGGTCTTGATTGTTATGCGTTTCCATCTGCTCAGTGAGCTCGCTGTAGCGCTGCACGGCATCGGTCTCGATCTGGTAGGCGAGCGCGAGCAGATCGGCGACACTGGTAACCGGGCGTTCGGAAGGCGTCTTGCTCATAGCTCGAAATCCTTCTCTAGATCGGCAAGGTCGATGTTCTGATCTTCCGTCCGCGCCTGATACGGCCGCCGCGCGCCGCGATAGAGGATGCCGATATTGAAGCCGTCGTCGGTCATGATGCGCCGCGCCGCCTTAGCCGGTTCGCTGGTGGCGGTGACCGGCGCCGGATGAACAAGATTCTTCCATTCCCTTTCGTCAGGTCGGAAGGTGACACACGGGCTGAGAATTTCCACAAACGAGAATCCTGGATGGCGGATGGCTTCGACGATAATGCCCGCGGTTTCTTTTGGCTCGCCCGAGAAGGCGCGGGCAACGAAGTTGGCTCCCGATGCAAGCGCGATCACCAGCGGATGAAAAGGATTCAGACCAGTGCCCCCGGGGGACAGGGCGGTATCGAAGTCCGGCTCCGTGGTCGGCGAGGGCTGACCTTTGGTCATGCCATAAACGCGGTTGTCCATGACCACGTAGGTCATGTCGATGTTGCGCCGGCAGGCATGGAGGAAGTGATTGCCGCCGATCGAATAGCCATCGCCGTCTCCGCTCGCCACCACAACGGTCAGGTCAGGCCGCGTCACCTTCAGCCCGGCTGCGATCGCCAACGAACGCCCGTGCACACCGTGGAAGCCGTAGCAATTGGTGTAGGCCGGGATGCGCGATGAGCAACCGATACCGGACACGACGACGATCTTTTCAGGTGGCAGGCCTAGTTGGGCGAATGCGCGCGTGAACGACATGAGCACGTGATAATCGCCGCAGCCGGGACACCAGATTGGCTTCACGTCGGATGTGTAGTCCGCCGGCTTGGTAGCCGGGCGCGTTTCGACGCTCGACATGGTTATCTCCATTCCGTAATCGCACGATGGATTTCGCCAGCCGTGATCGGCAGTGGTCCCGGCCGGTTGAGGACACGAACCGATGCCGGCAGGTCATAGTGGGCCCGCAGATATTTGTGGAACTGGCCGCCATGGGTCTGCTCGACGACCAAGATGCGTTTGGCGCCTTCAAGTGCGGCTGCCATCTGTTGCGGTTGGGCTGGCGCTAGCAGGCGCGGCGCGACGAGGCGGGTATCGAGTCCGTCCGCGGCGGCGCGCCCGGTTGCCTCGCGCGCAGCGCCCGTGAGCGACCCCCAGGTGATGACCGCGAAATCACCGGTGCCTTCGATACTCGCCCAATGGTCGCCGAAGTTGAAGTGTTCGAGCTTGTCGCGCCGCTTGTCGAGCTGCGCCAGATGGTCCGCAGCTCCGCTGGTTGGGGTCCCGCGTTCGGAATGGGTGAGGCCCTCGGCCGTGTATTGACCGCCACGCAATCCAGGAATGGCCATCGGCGACACACCGTTACCGGCTGTGGCATAGCGCTTGTAGGCGCCGGCAATATCGGCGGCAACGGTGCGCGCGCCGATGAACGTGATGTCGGCGGGCCGTTCGATGGCGGCGCGTGATTGCCCCATGAACTGGTCCGACAGGATGATGGCTGGTGTTTGTAGCGATTCCGCGAGATACGTCGCCCATTGGGTGGTGAACATGCAATCGCCGACTGATTGCGGCGCCAACGCGAGATGCGGCGCGTCACCATGCAGGCCGTAGACGGCGATATTCAGGTCGGCCTGCTCGGATTTGGTGGGAATGCCGGTCGATGGACCGGCGCGCATCACGTCCACGACCACGATCGGGATTTCGGCGGATGTAGCGAGGCCGAGCGCTTCGATCATCAGCGAGAGTCCGGGCCCGGAGGTCGCAGTCAGGGCCGGCGTGCCGCCAAAGGATGAGCCGATGATCATGTTGATTGCGGCGAGTTCGTCTTCGGCTTGCAGCAGCGCGCCGCCAACCTTGGGAAGGTTCGGCGCGAGCCATTCGAGAATTTCTGTCGCCGGAGTGATCGGATAGGCGGCGGCGAAGCGAATACCGCCCCGGATGGCGCCAAGCGCAGTTGCCTCGTTGCCCGAGAGCAGCCAACGGCGGTTTGAATTCGCCCTGGGCGTAGCGAGCCGCTTGTCGAAGTCGATGGCCGCCGCTGCGCTAAATCCCAATTTGATACCGGTCAAGCTGGCCTCGATGGCGGCTGGTCCTTTGTCGGCGAGACGGTTCTTGACCGCGGCGAAAACTTGCTCGGTGCTGAAACCCAGGAGACGGCTCGCGATGCCGAGCGCGATCATGTTGGGCCGGCCTTCAGGGATGGTCTTGGCCAAGTCCTTCATCGGCACCTCGACGACGCGGGCGCCGGTTTCGGTGACCATCGGCGGCGGCTCGCCGCCTTGCGGGTCGCTGATCACCAGGGTCTGCGGCCCGATCTTGATTTCCGCCCCGAAACGGTGGGCGTTCAGCCAGTCGATGCCGATCAGCAGGTCGAACTGGTCAGGCAGGCATTCGACCGGATGAACGGCGAGGCGGAGCAGCCCTGCCGCTTCACCGCCGCGGATCTGCGGGCCCAAAGTGCGTGTGTATAGCCCATGCCAACCGGCAGCGCTGGCCGTTTCGAGCAGGGAATTCCCTGTAGTCAGAGCGCCGGCGCCACCGCTCCCGAGAACTGCGATCGAGATGCTCGGCGAGCCTGCCATGGTCGTCACCTCCTGATCGAGTCCGCCCGGCGGTCGCCCGACGGGCAATATCTATTTAAGTACTACAATACGTTTTTCTGGGCTGTTCCTTGACCTTGATCAAGGCGGCGCTCGGTCAATGGACCCAGAATTCAACATAAGGCCGCGTGCAAGTCCGCCGATGGGCTCGCCGAGCGAGCCGGAGGGTTGGTCCCATGAGCGCCAAGCCAGTTCGTTGGATGATGACGGGCGCGGGCAAGCCCATAGTGGCGATGGAATTCGAAATCGGCAAGCTGGGCCCCGATGAGGTTCTGGTCGAGATCGCCGGGTGCGGAGTCTGCCACACCGATTTGGGGTACTATTACGATGGTGTACGCACCAAGCATGCGCTGCCACTGACGCTCGGGCATGAGATCAGCGGCCGTGTTATCGATGCGGGTGCGGATGTGCTCTCATACATCGATCGCGCCGTGATCATTCCGGCGGTCATCCCGTGCGGCCACTGCGATGTCTGCCTGCGCGGCAAAGCGACGATCTGCCCGAACCAGAAGATG
>Ga0116217_10006634_pt1 | contig 10008 bp, 9 predicted proteins | sample Sb_taG_6_FD_89697 | JGI IMG/M metagenome (GOLD analysis project Ga0116217, IMG submission 89697) | Peat soil microbial communities from Weissenstadt, Germany - Sb_50d_4_PS metaG | ecosystem: Environmental > Terrestrial > Soil > Wetlands > Peat | place: Germany: Weissenstadt | collected 2010-09-21 | reverse complement strand
TAAATCGCAACCGCTCTAACTCCACAGGGACGAACCGAGGGGCACTGGCAAGTTCTCTGTGTGCAGGAACAACATTCCATTCGCTCGCGTCTGACATCCATCACCTCGGCCAGCAAACTCATTTTCCACAGTTTTGTTCATAACCCTGTGGAAAAGCGGCTCAATGTTACGGGAAGGTTAAGGATTGAAAGAGCCATTCCCGCTTTGCCCTGACTTGGTGCATCTCCAAACCTGCTCGGGCAAACTCCGACAATTCTCCCCTCACCTGTTAGGCAGGCAGAATCATCATGCTGTTCGCCGTTAAAATCTTTTCAAACCTTATCGGATAAGTTTAGGGTGATGCATACGGGCCAAGCTGCAATTTCCCAGAGAATGGGCGGAGCTGCAGGGAACCACTGCCAGCACCCTCTCCTCACCCTGCGTGGTTAAGCCAGTGTGATTAGTCCAAAAAGCTCCTTGACATGAGTGTTATTCAGTCTATAGTGCAGGTTAGTCCCAATCCGAAATTCATCGTCAGGAGATGGCTATGGAAAAGCTCATCGCCCGTTGGAGCTACTGGCTGGGAATCGCTTGCTTGGTCCTCGCCGTGATCTGGAAAATAGTAAACATCTTCTGGTCTTGGCATTCGTCGGCCTCCACCCCGGGATCCATCATCGGGCCTTTGACGTTTTTGCACGCAAGTATCTTGCTTCTTGTTGCGACCATTGCCACAGTGGGTTACGTTTGGCTCAATTCGCAGAAGCCTTAAATACACGACGCCGAGATACAGCTTGGATGAGCTTTATACACTTTCATGGGTTAATTTAGCTCGGGCCGCAAGTCTGTGCGTGATCACGTATGGCGTGGGCTTATTCACATAGCGCCGATGGGGTTTGCTCTGGTGGCAATGTAAATTCCCCTTGCTAGGATAGGATTCGGAAGTGCGTATGCCAGAAGAGGTAGTCGAACGTGAGAATGTCTGTGCAATTTGCTTGGAGATTCTTAGGCCGGATGATGATGTCGTTCCTTACGGCAACGGGCTTGCGCATCGGAAATGTAAGGAACAAGAGGACCGCAAATAGAAAAGTCCCGGTTCCCGCCGGGTCCGCGGCGTCGGGTTATTTGTGTCTCTTGATCCAAAATTCTGTGGAGAAATTTCAGGAGAGGTACAACGTCGTTACGAAAATCGAACCAAGTCTCTTTGCCTATTAGGATTCCACGAAAAGAGGACCCACTGAGTCTGCTGAGTAATAGGTTGGGGAAGCCTATCTCATGATCCACGACGGCAACCGAGCGGCAGCGGAGTTTCAGAAATTCATTGACCACCGAGGCGTGGTGATGAACTTTCCATGGGGCGCGCTGGCTCGGCTGGGACTGGCGCGCGCTTGCGCCATGCAGGGCGACACGGCGAAGGCCCGTGCCGCCTATCAGGATTTCCTCACGCTCTGGAAAGACGCCGACCCCGATATCCCCATCCTCAAGCAAGCGAAGGCGGAGTCCGCGAGGCTGCGGTAACTGCGCAGACAGGCCAGAGAGCTGCGGACGTCTGCTCGGCAAACAGAAGAGGTGCGCTTCCCTCTCCCCATTGCAGCTTGCCCCGTTGACCGCCCTCGGAGACTACGCTGAGTGGCTACTGGGCTGGATTTGGAATGAATAACGCCCTTCCCTGCCGGAATCCGAACAGACCCAAAATGGGCGAGCTGACGGGCGTGAGGGGTGCTGATTCCGCGCCGAATTCGCTTGGCTAAAGCTTTTCCGCGTGCCACTATGGGCGTATCTTTCGAAGGATTTTGGAGCAACCCACGAGACGCTTGGTAGAAAGGCTCTAGCGGAACTCGTGGTGTCTCAGCCTGAGAAGGGGGAATTTGTCGCCGCCTGCATTTCCGCCACGGCAGAGTGCGTTGCGCGGGCGCAGGTGAGCCGATTCTACCCGCCCGCGGGTGATGCCTTAGCGACGGCGAGAGGGCTGTTTTCAGGAGCTTCCTGCCAGAGGGAGGGTAGAGGCATGGCCGATTTCTACCAAACAGGTGTTTTGGCCACTCTGCATCGGCTGGGTGGCCGTCCTCTGGAGTCAATGGAAAAGGATCTTTGTGAATTCAAAGGTGTTCAGCCGATCGCGCTGGTTTTGCCTGCCCTCTACTCAGAATTCACAGGGTCCGGCATGCCGGGCATCCTCGAGGAGATTTCCCGTGTTCCCTATCTTAATCAGGTCGTCATCACGTTGGGGAAGGCGGAGGCGCACGAGTTTGCCGAGGCCAGACGTCGGGTGGCCGGCGTGCATCCAAATGTGCGTGTGATCTGGAACGACGGGCCGCGCATTCAGAGAATCTACCGGGACCTGGAGGCGGGTGGCCTCGCGGTGGGCACCGACGGCAAGGGGCGCTCCTGCTGGCTGGCCTATGGGTATGTGCTGGCGGGTGGCCGCTCAAAGATCATCGCCCTGCACGACTGTGACATCGTCAATTACTCGCGGGAAATGCTCGCGCGTCTCTGTTATCCCGTCGCGGACATTCGGATCGACTTCGCCTTCTCGAAGGGCTACTACGCGCGGGTGGGCGACCGGATGTATGGTCGTGCCACGCGTTTGCTGGTTACTCCGCTCGTGCGGTCGCTCGAAAGGGTGGTCGGGTTCCACCCCTTTCTGGTTTATCTGGACAGCTTCCGCTATCCCTTGGCCGGCGAGATGTGCATGTACGCCGACATGGCGCGGATCAACCGGATTCCGGGTGATTGGGGACTGGAGATCGGGGTGCTGTCCGAGGTCTATCGCAATTTCGCCCTGAAGCGCCTCTGCCAGGTGGACATTGCCGACAACTACGAGCACAAGCATCAGAGCCTCGCCGACGACCCGCAGCGGGGCCTGCTGCGCATGACCGTGGATATTACGAAGACGCTGTTTCGAACGCTGGCTGCCGAGGGGGTACTGCTTTCGGAAGGGCTTTTCCGGACGCTTCGCGCGCAGTATATCCGCACCGCAGAAGACACGATTGTGAATTACCACGCCGACGCGGTGCTCAATGGCTTGGCCTTCGACCGGCACAGTGAGGAAGAAGCCGTACATGCCTTTGCGCACGGCCTGCGCCTGGCGGCCGAGAGTTATCTGGCGGACCCGCTCGGGGCCCCGCTCATCCCGAACTGGAACCGCGTGGTGGCGGCGGTGCCGGATATCTTCGCCCGTTTGGGCGAGGCCGTGGATGCCGACAACGCCTAGGGAAGGTGCTTGTGCCGGAAGATATCCTGAGCGAGCAGTTAAAAGAACAAGTACGAGCCACGGGCTCGGTGGACATCGTCGTCGGCATCCCCAGTTACAACAACGCGCGAACCATCAGCCACGTGGTGCAGGCGGCCCATGCGGGCTTGCTGAAGTATTTCCCCGATCGCCGCACGTTGATCGTCAACTCCGACGGCGGGTCGAAGGACGGTACGCGCGAGGCGGTGCTGGGAACGACCATAAACACCCGGGCGCTGTTGCTCGTGAAGCATCCTCTCCACCCGGTGCACCGCCTGGCTACACCGTACCATGGCCTTCCCGGTAAGGGGAGCGCCTTCCGCACGATTTTCCGCGTGGTAGAGCTACTCCAGGCACGGGCCTGCGCTGTAGTTGACGCCGACCTGCGCAGCATCACTCCCGAATGGATCGATCTGCTGCTGCGCCCTGTGCTGGACCTCGAATACGACTATGTCGCCCCGTACTATAAGCGCCACAAGTACGACGGGACCATCACCAACAGTATCATCTATCCGCTCACGCGGGCCCTCTATGGCGGGCGCGTGCGGCAACCCATCGGCGGGGAATTCGGTATGTCAGGCCCCCTGGCGCGCCACTTCCTCACACGCGACGTCTGGCACACGGACGTGGCCCGCTACGGCATCGACATCTGGATGACCACCACCGCCCTGGCAGAGGACTTCAAGCTCTGCCAGTCCTACCTGGGCGCCAAGATTCATGATGCCAAGGACCCGGGTTCGGACCTGAGCGCCATGCTGGTGCAGGTGGTTGGCTCGGTTTTCAGCCTGATGGAAACCTACGCCGACGTTTGGTCGGAGCTGGACGGCTCGCGCCCCACACCCATTCTTGGGTTCCCCTTCGAGGTGGGCCTTGAACCGGTGCCCATCAACGTGGCCCGCATGGTGGGCACTTTCCGCCAGGCGCTGCGTGATCTGTTTCCGGTCTATGAGCGGGTGATGTTGCCAGCGCAGTTACACGAGTTGCAGGTGTGTGCGGCACTGCCCGATGAGCGGTTCGCGCTGGCGGACGAACTTTGGGTGACGGTCATTTACAGATTCGCGCTGGCCTATCACCGGCGCGTACTTGACCGCGAGCATCTGGTGAAATCGGTCACGCCTCTCTATCTCGGCTGGGTTGCTTCCTTTGCGCGCCAGACAGAACACGAAGACGCGCCCCAGGTGGAGGAGAGGATCGAAAGGCTCTGCCTCGTTTACGAGCATTTGAAGCCGACACTGATCAGTCAGTGGCCACTCGGGGCTACAGACAAGAGGTGAGAATCATGAAATCATTTTGGGACCAGGCGATCCTCGCGCCCTTGCGCGAATTGGGCCAGCAGGCAATGACCAGCCTCTCGCGCTTGATGGGGATGCTGGCTCTTGTCCTCCTGGGATTGCTGGTGGGTTGGCTCGCCAAGGAGGTCGTCTATCGCGTGCTGCGTATCCTCCGCTTCGACCATTTCTGTGGCCGTCTCGGCGTGGGCCAGGAGATCGAGCGCATGGGCTTCGTGCATTCCTGCTCCTACCTGGTGGGCCAGGTCGTGCAGGGAATGGTCATCCTTACGGCGCTGCTGGCGGGTCTGAACGCTCTTGGCACACCATTGACCAGGAATCTGGTGGAGCGGTTCTTCCTTTACCTCCCGCATTTCCTGGCGGCGCTTGTGATCCTGCTGGTCGGCACCCTGGTCAGTCGATTCCTGGGGCGAAGCGTCCTGATCGCCGCAGTCAACGCGGGTATGCCTGCCGCACGGCTGCTGGCCGGCTTGACACGCTTGTTCATTATGGTCCTGACGGTCGTGGCCGCTCTCGACGAGTTTGGGATAGGCCGCACCACGATTATTGTGACGTTCGCCATCCTTTTTGGGGGGATTGTGACGGCGGGCGCCATTGCCTTCGGCTTAGGCGGACGTGACCTGGCGCGCGAACTGTTGCAGTCGAAGTTCCACCCGCAGGCCAAGCCCGAGGCTGAGGACCAGATAAGCCACCTGTAGGAGGCTGCCTTGGCTTGTCGTCGGGTGCCGACGAATGAGGTGTTCTTTACTGACCTCGACGGCACGCTGCTGGACCATCGGACCTACGCCTGGACTGCTGCCCGCCCGGCACTGAGGGCGCTGGCCCAGCGGGAGCAGCCGTTGGTGATTGTCACCAGCAAGACCCGCGCTGAAGTTCTGCCTCTCCTCTGCAAGCTTGAGCGGCGCGAACCGTTCGTAGTGGAGAACGGCGGTGCTATCTACGTGCCCGTGGGGTACTTCCCTTTTCGGATTGCCGATGCTGAGCGAGCCTGTCGCGGCTGGCAGCGGGTGGCCTTGGGAACACCGTACCAAATGTTGGTTGCCGCTTTGCGCACTGCCTCCCGGCGCGCCCGGGTATCGGTGCGGGGATTTAGCCAGATGCCTGCGCGCGAGGTGGCAGAGCGGACGGGGCTGGAGTTGACCGCAGCGCGTCGCGCGCGTCGGCGCGAGTTCGATGAAGCCTTCATCATATTGGACGGCGACAGGCGCGCATGGCCTCGCCTGCGCGCCGAGATCCGTCGGCTGGGCTTACGTACTACCCGGGGCAGCCGCTTCTTTCACATCATGGGCGCCAACGACAAGGGAGTTACGGTGCGGCTATTGAGGGCGTGGTTTGAGCGCCTTTGCGGTTCGCCGGTGCGTGCAGTTGGACTAGGTGACAGCCCCAATGACATTCCCATGCTGCGTGCCGTCACCGTGCCGGTTCTTGTGGCCCGGCCCAGCGGCTGCTATGATTCGGAGACTTCAGCGGCTGTGCCTACTGCTCGGCGCGCTGGCGGCATCGGTCCGCAAGGCTGGAACCGCGCCGTGCTGTGTCTGCTGCGGGGATAAGGGCTGGCTGGGCTGAGTGTGATGCCAAGCCCGCCACGCTACGGTTGCCGAAGAAGTTTTGAAACACGGCGGTCGTCTAAAAGCAGGACGCTGGTCCGTATGATCGGAAATGCAGGTTCAAACGCTACCCGCCGGACCAAATCGAAACGATCAAGCCAAGCCGAAGCTCCAAACTCGAACCGTTCCAAAAACACTTGGTAGTGCTCCGCTTCCGTGAAGCCGACTTTTCATTCCCAATCCGTTGTGTGTGCGTCCAGCACCCATGAGTTTCGCCGCGACCTTTACGGAAGTTCTGGCCCGCAGCCGGGATTACTTCACGGTTGATCCAGCACGGAGAGGTATTGCTGCAGATAGCACTCCTGGGGGACTTTTCCGCTGTTTGAACTGTCCCGGATAGTCCTGCGTCAGACTGCGGGGTGTCTTGCCAGCCCCCATTAGCCTTCCATTGCGGGAAAATATTGATGGTGGATTAATCATTGCTTTTCTCATTATCTTTCTCATCACTTTTCCGTTGACACGTACCTTCGAGGCGAGCACCATTTGCTCATCTAGCCAAGCATTTGAGCGAGGCCAAGCGGGAGAGCGCCATGCAACAGCGCGTTCACTCCCGTCTCGCGTTGCGCACGCTCCTCAAGTTTCGAACATGTGCGGAGGGGTGGATTGCCCGCGAATGGACCTGCTGGAAGCCGCGTAGCATAACCCATGACAGAACTGCCCCAGGTAGACCTCCGAATCTACACTGCCTCGCGTGTTGGGAAAAAGAAGGAGCAGATTCATGAACCACGTTCTGAAGCTGAACCGGCCTTTGGCGGTCCTCGACCTTGAGACTACTGGAACAGCGCCAGAGACAGACCGCATCATCGAAATAGCTATCCTGCTGGTCTACCCTGATGGGAAGGAGATTGAATATTCCAGGCGAGTCAATCCGGAAATGGCTATTCCCTGTGAAGCGACCAATGTTCATGGTATCCGGGACGATGACGTTAAGGACAAGCCCCCCTTTTGGGCCATTGCTCTAGAAGTAGCGGCGGTCCTCAAAGACTGTGATGTTGCGGGATTTAACGTAGCTGCTTTCGACCTGCGACTGCTGGCGAACGAGTTCGACCGCGCTGGCGTCGAATTCTCCATTGAGGACCGGGCAATCATCGATGCTCAACGGATATTCCACGTGAAAGAGCCTCGTGACCTCCAGGCCGCCGGCCGCTTCTATCTAAATACTGGACATGAGGATGCACACTCGGCATTGGCAGATGCCTCCCTGAGCTGGCGAGTCCTCAAGGCTCAACTAGAACGATATCTCGACCTCCCCCGCAACGTCGCAGAACTCCACGATTTCTGTAATCCGACCGCCGACAGATACTTGGACTCCGGGAGGAAGTTCGAGTGGAGGCACGGCCAAGTCGCATTTGCATTTGGGAAGAACCAAGGCCGCCTTCTCGAGGAAATCGCCGAAGAGGAACGCGATTACTTGAAGTGGATGGCAAGCAGCGATTTCCCGAGCGACACAAAGAAAATAGTTGAGGATGCCCTGGATGGAAGATTCTCCGAGCCGAAAACCAAAGGGCCAGGCGATAAGAGCCGTTTCGACTACGAAAAGGCGAGGTTCAAGAAAGTGGCTGCCTAGCCTGGCGTACGTTTACTTCCTGCGGGAAACTGGGAGGGTTAATGGGTTCCTAGCCAACGTGTATTTCACGGGCGGCCCGCATTCTCCCACAACCCGACAGGATTGGGACGATGGCATCAGGGCATTGAATGACGAGGCTGGAATTGCCAGTGCGGTGCCGTATAGCGCGTCAGTGTTTCTGGAGGCCGCCTTGCTTCGCGCCTCTCGATGGGGCAGCTTCGGCCCGGGGGATTTGAAGCACGGCAGGCTGTCAGTTGAGTATTACTCGTTGGCATTCCAGGTGCCCATGCTCCACGAACGGCACGACGTCTCGAAACTATTCGTCACACATCGCCTTGAAGTTCCTTCCTGAAGAACTCTCTAGGGACCGGCAAGCCCTGGAACGATTCCAGCGCGAGGTCCGCGCCGCCTCGGCACTGAATCATCCCAATATCTGCATCATCCCTGACATTGACGAACACGAAGGCCAACCCTTTATTGCCATGGAATTCCTCGAGGGCGGCACACTGGGGGAGCGCGTTGAGCGCGGCCCGCTGCCGGTCCTCGATGCCCTGGATCTTGCCTGCCAGATGGCTGAAGCCCTAGGGCTGGATGCCGAGAGGAGAATGCTTCCGGCACCGAGCCGAGGGAGAAGTATTTCTCTTAACATCCCCCTTTATCGGAGTAGCCGACATGCGACGACTAATATGCGATTCGACCACTGAACGGCCACATTGCGAACTGTCCCGCACTTGCAGGATTCCGCAGGCCCCTTGAAGCGCGGGGGAGTGGCCGAAGAATGGTCTGACAATGACAAAGGCGAATGCCGTAAACGGTTTCCGATGGCCAAGTCAACAAGACCGGCCTCTGGCTCACTGCAACCGTAATCTTGATTGCGGTGGTACGGGTCACCTTCAGAGGCAGCCGAGGGGGGAAGAACGAGTACGTCCGACCAGCACTGCCTGGGATATCACGCTTGCCAGTGAATCGACAAAGGAGTTCTGTCGGTTGAGGGAAGGTATACTCTCCGGCTCCGCCGGGTTTTGCAGCTCATCTGCCTAATTGAGCAGTTCTGTCAGCTTCGTAACTCGTCCGTCTTACGGAGGGCGTTTCCACCGGCGCGCAACGAATGCCGTTTTCTGTTCGGCGGTTATTATTGTCCCGTAGTCAAAGCTTCGCCCGCGCAACTGGTTGAGGTCGCCGTGATATCGATTTGACTACGTCATCAAAAAGGCAAGTAGATTTCACCGCGTAGCTCACTGGCCGGAGTGCGTCCCGTGGGGGCCTCTACGCCACTCATGGTGATCGGGCTAGAGTCTCCCCTTCAGCCTGGCAGTGCTTCGCTTGTGACAAGTCAGCGCCGAGAAGTTCCGAAGCTGCTGTGCGAATCGCATAGCTGGTGTCAGCGGTGCAGCCGGGATCAACGCGATGTTCGACCGCCTCCTTCACCACGGGCACGTCCTGCGGTGTCGTCCACCAAACTGGGAAACCAAAACAGGCTCTCCAGCGGGGAAGCCCGTAAGGTAGAGCGCTTTAGTCCCGCAATATCGTCCCCACGTGAGCATCCAGCGGCGGTGCCACTCAGGCCACACACTTTACAGTGGTGCTAGAGTGTTGCCACTCTGCACTGTGCTCATACCCCTTTACTGTGTAATATACGGCTTTGTCGAAAAATCGTCCCACCAGGCGCTGCAATTCTCGGTCTCCGTGCAGCTCTACGGCTGAATCAGCCATGCCCGAAAACTGAATGTACTCGAGGAGATGGATTTTGATCAGGCCCAACGAGTAAACGATTTCGTTGAGAGGAATCCCCTCGGCAAGCCGCCTCTTCCCCAACTGAGTGTAACTGGACTCAATCGCCGACTCGGTTTCGTCGTTGAGCCATTGTCCGAGGTTGCGATAAACATCATAAATCCGCACATGCAACTCTTCACGGGTAAGGTAGTGGTAGTGTCGCGTGCGACTGTTACTCATCAGAACACCGATGAGACCACGAGTCAACTGCTCCGCATGGTCCTCAATTATACGTACCAAGCGAGCGGAGAGCATGGCACACCTCCTTGCTGCTGGCATGTCCCCATTAGTTTGGAACTCCCATCTGGGAGTTCCACCTTGCCTGAGTGTACACCTGACGGCCTTGGTTTGGATCGCTCCAAGCTGGCTATCCGAGCGCGGACGGCGCCAAGTATAATCGGCATGAGCCCTCGCTAGAGAAATCGTGCTTGCGAGCCGGAAAGGAAACCGCTGCTACCGATGTCGATGGAGGGGCTTCGATGAAGACATCGGCCTTGAATTGCGATTTGCTAGACCTGGATATATCGAAATTGATTGAACATGTCCGGAAGAATTCGGCGCGAT
>Ga0116217_10006630_pt1 | contig 10012 bp, 9 predicted proteins | sample Sb_taG_6_FD_89697 | JGI IMG/M metagenome (GOLD analysis project Ga0116217, IMG submission 89697) | Peat soil microbial communities from Weissenstadt, Germany - Sb_50d_4_PS metaG | ecosystem: Environmental > Terrestrial > Soil > Wetlands > Peat | place: Germany: Weissenstadt | collected 2010-09-21 | reverse complement strand
TGGTCGCACGTTCTGGACCTTGACGGCGTGGGAAGGCGAGTCGGCTATGAAAGGATTTCGCGGATCGGGTCCGCACGCCAGGGTTATGCCGCGTCTTGTGGAATGGTGTGACGAGGCCTCGTACGCTCATTGGATCCCAGCCGAGGGTCCTGTCCCATCCTGGCCCGAGGCATACGAACACCTCGTCAGTGACGGCCGGATGTCACGTGTGGCACATCCGTCTCCCGGTCATGAGGCCCGGCGTTTTGCGAAGCCTCGTATGAAACCCCTGATTGGGGTCGACCTGAAGCCCGCAAGCCGGTCTCGCTGAGATGGTATGTGCCAATCGCTGCTGCTGAATTCTGATGAGTGAATGCTATTCTCAACCGCCGGTCTGGATTTACAATGTAAAACGGATGGCGACCAAGACAGATCCTAAGCCGGCTGGCGTGGCCGATGAGAAAGTCAGGAGCGAAGGCGAGACCTACGAAGGTCTCTCCCGCGAGCGGCTGATTGAGGCCTACCGGATCATGTACACGTCGCGGCGTGTGGACGATCGGGAGATCCTTCTCAAGCGCCAGCAAAAAATCTTCTTCCAGATCTCGGGCGCGGGCCATGAAGCGGTTGGCACCGCAGCGGGTTTTGCCCTGAAGTCAGGCTACGACTGGTTTTATCCCTACTACCGAGATCGTGCCCTGTGCCTGGCTCTGGGCGCGACGCCTCACGAGATGCTGCTGATGGCCGTGGGTGCCGCAGCTGACCCGCAGTCCGGCGGCCGGCAAATGCCCTCGCATTGGAGCTTTCCGAAATTCAATGTGGTCACGCAGTCGTCTCCTACCGGCTCGCAGATTCTGCAGGCAGTTGGCTGCGCAGAAGGAGGCCGGTACTTTGCGAGGCATCCGCAAGCCGCGAAGAAGAGTGACGGCGACTACCGCCAGTTCAAAGACGTCAAGTTCCAGGGCGATGAAGTAACCTACGTTTCGCTCGGCGATGGCGCCACCAGCGAAGGCGAGTTCTGGGAGGCGATGAACACCGCGTCCAATCGCAAGTTGCCGGTGTTGTTCGTGGTGGAGGACAACGGATACGCCATCTCAGTTCCCGTCGAGGTTCAAACTGCAGGGGGAAACATCTCGCGGCTGGTTGCGGGATTCCCGAATTTCCATTTCGAGGAAATCGATGGTACCGATCCCGTGGCGTCTTATGCGGCATTTGCCCGCACCGTAGCCTACTGCCGGGCTGGGGAAGGGCCGGGTTTTATCCATGCTCACGTGATCCGGCCATATTCGCATTCACTCTCCGATGACGAGCGGCTTTACCGGCCTGAGGCCGAACGAAATCTTGACGCGGCTCGCGATCCCATTACGCGCATGCAGATGTTCCTGATTCGTGAGGGCATCCTCGATGAAAAGGGCATCAATAGGCTGGAGAAACAGGTAGAAGACGAACTGCAGGTTGCGGTGGATCAGGCCTTAGATGCGGCTCCGCCCACGCCCGACACCATTATGCAGTTCATCTACTCGCCCGATCTGGATCCCACTTCTTCGGCGCTGCAGACGGAACCGTTATCGGTTGCGCCGGTGGACGGCAAAAAGGTCGCTCCGAAAACCATGGCTGATCTGATCAACGCCACGCTTCGCGACGAGATGCGGCGCGATGAGCGCATCGTAATCTTCGGCGAAGACGTGGCCGATGCCAGCCGCGAGCAATATCTCGAAGAGAAGCTGATCAAGGGCAAAGGCGGCGTCTTCAAGTTGACTTACGGCTTGCAGAACGACTTCGGTTCCGACCGCGTGTTCAATTCGCCACTGGCGGAGGCTAACATCGTGGGCCGCGCCATTGGCATGGCAACGCGTGGGATGAAGCCGGTAGTCGAGATTCAGTTCTTCGACTACATCTGGCCGGCAATGATGCAACTGCGCGATGAACTGCCGCTGATCCGCTGGCGGTCCAACAACGGGTTTTCTTCCCCCTGCGTGATTCGCGTTGCGATCGGCGGATATTTGACGGGCGGAGCCATTTACCACTCGCAATGTGGCGAGAGCATTTTCACTCATACGCCGGGAATGCGGGTGGTGTTTCCGTCGAACGCACTGGATGCGGCTGGCTTATTGCGAACCGCCATTCGATGCGACGACCCAGTTTTGTTCCTCGAGCACAAGCGGCTTTATCGCGAGACTTTCGGCCGTGCGCCGTATCCGGGGCCGGATTACATGATCCCGTTCGGTAAGGCGAAGGTAGTGCAGTCCGGGACCGATTTGACTGTGATTACTTATGGAGCGGTTGTTCCACGGGCATTGCAAGCGGCCCAGAAGTTGGAACGCGAGCATGGAGTCAAGGTTGAGTTGATCGATTTGCGCTGCCTGAATCCGTTCGACTGGGAGACGATTGCCGCTTCCGTGAGCAAAACCAATCGAGCGATCGTAGCTTATGAAGATACTCTGAGCTGGGGTTACGGCGCGGAGATCGCAGCCCGCATTGCCGACCAGCTATTCGATCATCTGGATGCACCCGTGCGCCGCGTTGCCGCCAAAGATGTCTTTGTCGCCTATCAGCCGATTCTGGAAGATGCGATCCTGCCCCAGGCCGAGGACTTATTGCGCGCCATGAAAGAACTGGCGGAGTATTAGTGGTTCAACGTTCGACGGTCAAGGAGTCCGAACCGGAAGGTCGCCCGCGTTCTCAGCTGTCTGCTTGCCATCCGTCCCTGAGGGTTTAGCCAGTTCTGGACCAGACGAATACAGCGCGTCGGCCAGTTGGGCCAGAAGGAATGCTTTCAGCTGGATGTCATCGAGTTGATTGACCATGGCCGTGGTTGTTGCGGGGTCAACTCGTGCGCCAGTCTTGACCAGATCAGCCAAGGTTTCGAAGGCCTCGACTCCGTAAGTTGCCTGGCCGGGGTGCGCATCCATATCCTCTTCGAACAACTTTTGGCCTAGCGAGAATGCCTTGCTCAAAGCGTCGTGGAATCCGGCGGCATCGCCAGCGGCCCAGGAAGCTTCTGCCAATGCGCACAGAACAACGAGTCGTTCTTGCCCTTCGTGCAGGGTCGGCACGATTTTTGCGATGGCGCTCTGTATTTCTCCCGCCTGGGTCGGTTTTGACTCTGCTACGCCGGCCATTGCCGTAGAGCGCAGCGCCGGGTCAGTAATTGTTTGGCTCAACGCGAGAGCCTGTTCCGGGTGATCACTTGCAATTTCACGAACCTCTTGAGCTCGTGAACTTTGCAACGCAAGCTCCTGCTTCTCCGGTGTCGCGGAGGATCCTACGATCATTGCGCCCTCCGACGCCACAACGGTACCACCGGCCGCCCCTACCTGCTTTAGAGCTTGATTGCTCTCGAGCAGTTTGTCGGCCAGGGCGGCATCGACCTGGCGCACAAGCGGCAACAATTCAAAGAGTAGTTCGTCAGCGCGACTGTGGAAGGTAGCTGAACCCTTTTGTGTTTGGACCCCGGAAATGTACTGGTATTCGGCAGGGTCCTTCTGCAGAGTCAATCGCTCGACGGCAATCTCCACACCGCTTTTTAAGAGCGCCGGAGGAAGGAGCGTTCGAAGGGATTCCAGAAAGTCCACGAACTCCTCATCCTCGCTTCTGAATTTCGAGCCGCGCTGATACGAAGCGTAGGCGTCAAAAAGGATAGAACTCGTGCCGCCGGGAAATTCAGAGTGTGCCGCTTTCTGGTGCGAGATGATATCGGTCAGAATGGTACCGACGGCCATATAAGGATACTGCCCCGTTTGCCCCAAATAGGCCGATGTGCTGCGCACCTCGTCGAGGCCCAGTGGCTTCTTCTGAAGCCAGTAGTTCTTGAAGATGGTACGAGCGGCATCGGAGCGAAGATCTTCGGGAAACACTCCGTTGTAAAGTTCGACCGGCAAGTCCATCGACCTTAGCAAAGCCATTGCACGCTCTGGATTTGCGTATGACAAGGCAGCGAGCGCATTTTTTTGGATTGCGAGACGATTCCAGTCCGGCGGCAGCTGCGCCGCTATTCGGAGCGCCTCTTGAGCCCATTCTGTCGTGTATGAAAGGTTATGTTCAGACGCTGTCTTGCAAAGGAAGGTCAGCAGGATAGCCCGTTCCGACGGTGCGAGATCCTTGCCTGCTCGGTAGCTGTCTAATAGCAAGCTCGCCGCATCTGCCCGGTTGCTCCGGGGCGCATCGCTGGCTAGCAGTGTACCGATAATCGAGAGGCAGACTACAGAAAGCGTTAGGCCGCGCGTAGGCACCTCCCCGGCGATAAGTTTGCTCCGGAGCCCGACTGTACCAAACCGAACTAGTTTATTCCACAATTGCGTCGGAGATGGCCGAGATTCTTTCGCGCGTGTTGTTGACGCTAGGCATGGAGCTAACGGCCTCGGGACAACCGGCCCGACGGCCGCGACAACTGGGATGTCATAGAAGATAAATTTGTAAAAAGACTGTCAAAACCGCTCTGAGTGCGCGTCTTGAATGCCATTCAATGTTATAGTTGCAGCCCGCTACCGAGTCTCTGCAAGATCTGTTTTGAAATCGAACGAACATTCTGAATCGAGGGTGCGAGCATGGGGAGAAAACGGTTTTCGTATTTCCTCAGCTGGAGTTTTGCAGTCGTCGCCGTTGCCGTGATTCTCGTGAATGGTGCCTGGGCGGCGCCTACGGAAAGCGTCATCCACAGTTTTACCGGAGGCAACGACGGGATCGATCCGGCCTCGACATTGGCGCAAGATGTGGCCGGTAACTTTTACGGAACGACGGTCAGCGGTGGAACTGGCACGCAGTGCGGCACCAAAGGCTGCGGAACTGTGTTCGAGCTGTCACCACTCGCCGGGGGCAAGTGGAAGGAGACGGTGCTCTACAGTTTCACCGGTGGTAGCGATGGCAAGAATCCTTACGGTGGCGTGACCTTGGATAGCAAGGGAGATCTTTACGGCACCACGGTTTCCGGGGGATCGGGCGGGGCTTGCAGTGGAGATGGTTGCGGTGTTGTGTTCCTACTGTCGAAATCCGGCAAACGCTGGGTCGAAACTGTGATGTACAACTTTACCGGCGGCAAGGACGGCTTTGGCCCCGGAGGTACCGTGGTATTTGATAGCGCCGGCAATCTTTACGGAACCACACCCGACGGAGGCAACCTGCACAAGTGCAACGGAGGCGGCTGCGGCGTGGTCTATCAGATTTCGCCAGTCCGTGGCGGCGGATGGAAGCAGGCCGTGCTTCACACCTTCACCGGCGGCGCGGACGGCGCTGTAGGCTCGCTGGGCCCGCTGCTTGTCGACAAAGCCGGCAATGTATTCGGCGTGGCCGAGGTCGGGGGCGATCCTTCTTGTCAGTGCGGCACCGTATTCGAACTTACGTCTGTGAGCGGCAAGTGGAAATTCAAAACGCTCGACGCCTTCAAAGGGACTCCCCAGGCCGGATTCCCCTACGGCGGCTTGATTGCGGATAGCAAGGGCAATCTCTACGGCACGACTTACTACGGCGGCGCAAACGGTGCGGGTTCGGTTTTCAAGCTCACTAGATCGGCAGGCAAGTTTACCGAGAGCGTGCTGTACAGCTTCACCGGCGGGACTGACGGCAGCTGGCCAACTACGACTCTCATGTTTGACGCCAAAGGCAATCTGTACGGCACGACTTCCGCCGGTGGCGACAGCAACGGCGATGGGGTCGTATTTAAGCTCACTCCCAAATCCGGCGGAAAGTGGAGCGAAAGCACCGTGCATCGCTTCGGCAAAGGGTCCGACGGCAGGAACCCCTATTACGGACTGGTGCGCGACAAGGCCGGAGTTCTCTTCGGCACCACTGCCATTGGTGGCGGCAGTGGTCAGGGAGTCGTCTTTCAGATCACACCGTAGGGCGAGGCGTCCGTTATTTTTCAGCACGTCAAGTTAAATCCCGCGGCCCGATCGAATCGTAGAATCAGTCACCCGAACGTTAGGCCATCCGGCTCGCGCAGCAGGTGCCACGCCTCGCGGTAATAAGCGTAGGGGTCAAGGCCCGGGTGTCCCATGGGACGGAAAAACAAAGTCCGGCGTTCCAATACCTCGCGCACGGGCAGAATATACCAAGTCTCTTCCGGGATAATGTAGACCGCTACAAAATCGATCTCGGACTCGGTGTAAGCCTGCCCCACCCGCTTGGTGGTGTGGTAGATGCACAGACGGTACAATCCCCTCATCATGAACCTGCTGGTTTTGACTTGCACCCGCCAGAGGTTTTTTCCACCCTCCACGACGAAGTCGTAGCGATGCAGGTGCCCGTAAGGCAGCGCCAGAGGGAAGCCCAGGCTTGTGGCCTTGTGCATAAAAGCCGCCTCGCCCAGCTCGCCTTGAATGGAATTTGGACACCCGCGCCGCGGCCCAGCGTTTTGGACAGGGCTCTCCTCGGACGCTGGAATGCGCCCGTGTGGAGTGCCCCTGCTTCTGCTCATTATGTTGGAAAAAAGGGTAGTGGTGCAGTTTGATCGTCATTCCGAACAAGCGTTCTTTGCGCGGTGTTTTCACCGCCACCGTAGCCCCGCCACGGATTGTCATCCCGACCGGAGCTTCTCATTCCCGAAGGGGATGAGAAGTGGAGTGGAGGGACCCTGTGTTTCGTGCAGGCGACAGCAATGCTGAAAATGCTTTTGGCAAAAAGAAAAGGCGCAAGCCAGAAAGCTTGCGCCAAACTTTATCTCTACTTCTAGCCTAGCAGATTCAGAGGGGTAAACCCGCCAAGTTTTCAGATTTATTTCTTCCGCTGAATCATGGACTTGGCGAGAATTGGACGCCTCAGGGGGCTTGACAAGATTCCGGATAAAAGCTGTTTTTGCACCGTTTTAGGTGCAAACCGAACTATGGACTGACACGAGTGAAGAGCGGCCCCCCCAAAAAAATGTGTCTTCCCGAGCGGAGTATTGCGATTGGCTTTTTCAGTCGCAATGCGGAGTCGAGGGACCTGCTGTGGGCGTGGTGCCCCGGGGCCAGGGAGACGCGTGGAACGAGGGCGAAGCGTATAGCACCGAGCTGTTTTTTGGCTATCGCGACGCTCTCCGTCACCGGGGCTTTGCCGCAGCGAGTCTAGCATCAAACTTCGGAGTGCAAAACAGGGAACACTTTTTTCAGGGCACGTTCAAATTCGCATAATTCGCCCTGCCCACTATTCGCGGGAGCCGCAGGTCGATTCGTTGGCGTATTCTAATCCTTGGTGGAGTTGGAAGTGCCACATCCGTATCCCTAGGAATGTGCCATGTCCATCAACGAAAAGCAGTCCGCAGCCGAACCTATCACGTTGCATAACAATTACCAAAGGTGCTTTACTCGTAACGGAGAGCCGGTCCATACTATTGAAATCAACGGAAAGTATGCTACTCTTTCCGCGTCGCTGACGGAGGAAGACACCTTGTCCCCCAAGAACATGTATCCCTATCTAGGTCGCCAGGTTCCAGGGCAGACTGTCGAATTTGATTCGACGGCAGAACCTTGGAGCCAATACAAACTTGCTGACGGAACGGAAGTAAAAGTGAAAAGCATTCTCTTGAATGCAGCGCGGCTTGAAGAATTTAACGAACAGGGGGATCCGGTGTATCAATTTCAATTTCAACAAATGATTGGCGTCGTGGCTCCAGATGCACTGAAGCGCAAGGCTCAATGAGGATGAAGTATGTTGGTTGAGGTGGGAGTATTGTGTGTCGTCTTGTCGCGCACTCCTGAAAAGTGCGGGGCTGGCGAACGTGTCCTTTCTTTGGACTCGGGCGATACAGTGACTCTCACCGCCGTTGGCAGAGGCGAGCCCGATACACATGTTGGAATGGACCTCGAGGATGCCCTTGCACGCGACCTATCTTTTGTCGGGGAGGTGCGTCACGTCTGTATCGAGAGAGCTGACAACAATCTTCTGGTTTGGATCGCACTAGAAAACCCAATTAGCGCGGTCCGCGAACGCGTATTCCAAAAAGAGCTTGAACTGATAGAGGGCTTTCCCGAGATTGATTTTGACTTCAACGTAATTCCTGCCAAGGGTCGTGATCCTCGCCAATTTGCTTCCAGCGCGAAGATTATCTATTCGCGCGTGGGCGGCAACGATGCCAACTAGGGATGAGCATGTCGAAAAGGCAGAAGGTAATGAAAAGTTTGCCGCTACTCTCCCGTCCGATTCACAAACAGCTATTGACTGGACACTGGTTATACTTTTCTATGCTGCCGTGCATTACGTAGAAGCCTACCTCTACAAATCTTGGGGTCTGCATGTCAGAAGTCACACAACGCGGGATAAATATTTCGGCAAAGAAGCCAACCTAAAAAAGATTTTTTCGCCATATTCCCACCTGAAATATTACGGATATAACGCGAGGTATGAAGTTTCGGGATTCACTGCCAACGACATGAAAGAAGCAACAAAATACCTCGGTGAAATCAAGAAGCAACTCATTCCACTGCTATAAACCTTGGGGGCTGGCCCATGCTTTCCCGATACACAAAACGCGGGTGCCCTGTCCTTCTCGCGTTCTCTGCGAGAGGGCGGGGCTTTTAGAGGCCGTTTGTCGTGAACGGGTGTTTAGCTCGTGCCACGTTCCTTTTTCTCGGTCGCCGCACGGAGGAATATGGTCTGTCCGACCGCTAGTTGACCGATGCGAGTGACCGTGCCGTAGATTCCCGCAGTGTTCTGGTGCACACGAACCACCGCTTTCAGCACTTCTGGCGCCGGAGTCGCTGTGTCGGGATCGAGGTTCACCATCGAGCAGCGGACGTCGCGCATGGTGACGGCGATGGTGGGGGCGTCGTCGTCATCGTCATCCTTCTTGCCGAATGAGAGCACACCGCCCAACCATTCGTCCTCCTGGAAGGGAACCGATCGCAGTAAACGAACTACAACATTCGGGCGAAATCGTCGTATGTCCAGGCTCCGACCCGCGAGTCGTGCGATCTCGCGCACCGTATCGGATGCGATCACGGAGATGCTCGCGTCATCGAAGATGCCATGCTTCAACTGCATCATCTCGACGGGAGCCCCATACCGGCGTCCGACCTCCGCGGCCAAGTCCTCCCCGAAGGCGGGCATCTCTTCGCCATCTGGCGTGCGAATGTGCGTAGGAAGGTCTCCTTGATCGCCGTTTTCACGCGCATCGCCTTCACGGCGTCGCGGAGCAAACAGGACCAAGTCGGGGAGCTTGCTCGCCGTCAGCCACGGCATCCCGCTGCGGTCAGCCATCCGCCGGAATGCCAGGCGTCTGTCACCCTCGAGGCCGTGCCAGCCCAGATTGGCAACCTCCAATTGTTCGCCGCGCATGGACTTCACGGGATAGCGAAAGATCGCCTCCACCTGTCCGATTTCTGTAGGCATGCTCGATTCAAGTCCGCCTAACGTCAGCCTGTCAAGGCTCGCTGAGTTAAGCCTGCGGCACCGGGCCATTGGCGGCGGCAGTGGCCACGGAGTCGTCTTTCAGATCACGCCGTAGGTCGATTATCTGCAGAAAATATGCGCGCCATATTTATGGCAAACATGTAATAATCACTTCATGAAAGAGGATTCCGTTCGTACCACGGTTGATATTCCGCGGCCTCTTTACCGCAAGTTAAAGCAGCAAGCGGCCGCCCAAGGTTCCTCGGTCCGTGAACTCGTCCTCTCTGGGGTCAAGACCGTTCTTTTGCAGGGCCAGAGGCCACGTCCGAAGAGGATACGATTCCCGCTTATCGTCTCCGACGGCCCGAAGGTCAACGTGACCAACGAACGCATCTATGAACACCTTGAATTTCCTTGATGCCAATGTCTGGCTGGCTCTCCTGTGGAACCGGCACATGCATTCGGAACGGGCCAGATCCTGGTTCGAGCAAACCGGTGACGAACAATTCCTGTTCTGCCGCTTCACTCAAATTACCGTTTTGAGGCTTCTCACAACTGAAAAGATCATGGGAAGAGACACGCGGTCCATGCCCGAAGCTTGGAAGCTTTGGGATCGCATCTGGGCTGATGATCGCGTTTCCTTTCTTGCCGAGCCCGAAGACCTTGAGAAGGAGTTTCGCAAGCGTTCACAGTTGTCCAGTCGATCTCCCAAAGTTTGGGCCGATGCTTATAT
>Ga0116217_10006628_pt1 | contig 10014 bp, 10 predicted proteins | sample Sb_taG_6_FD_89697 | JGI IMG/M metagenome (GOLD analysis project Ga0116217, IMG submission 89697) | Peat soil microbial communities from Weissenstadt, Germany - Sb_50d_4_PS metaG | ecosystem: Environmental > Terrestrial > Soil > Wetlands > Peat | place: Germany: Weissenstadt | collected 2010-09-21 | reverse complement strand
GGAGGCGATCGCCGACGCGATCGCGAACGCGCGGTTGAACGAGGTCGACAACGCCCACTTCTTCGCCGGCGACGTCCGTCTGGCGCTCCGGGAGTTGGTCGATCGCGCCGGCCGGCCCGACGTGCTCGTCGTCGACCCGCCGCGCTCGGGGCTATCGCAGAAGGTTGTGCGCCGGGTGATCGAGGCCGGGCCGCGCCGGATCGTGTACGTGTCGTGCAATCCGACGACGCTCGCGCCGAACGCGGCCCAGCTGGTCGAGGCTGGCTACGCGCTGCGGCGGGTGCGCGCCGTCGACATGTTCCCGCAGACGCCGCACATCGAGTGTGTGGCGCTGCTGGAACGCTTGTAGTGCGCCCAGAGGGGTAGCTTCGAGACATCTGGACGGCGTTGTCGAGCTTCAGGTGCCTTTGGCGCGGGCGATGTCGGTCGCCGAGAAGTCATCGCCGTTGAACAGCAGCGGTCGGCCATGGACTCGCGCCAGCGCATACGCGAAGCAGTCGCCGAAGTTCAGTGCAGCGGGTGAGCGACCCTTGCCGTAGCGCGCGTAGGCGTCACGCGCGGCGAGTGCCTGCGTGCGGTCGACCGCAACACACCTGACCGCTGTCGCAGCAAGCAGCTGATCGAGCGCACCAACTCCGTCATCACCCGTTTTCGCCTGCATCACAACGGATGCTTCGAGCAACGTCGCGGCCGAGATGAGCGGATCCTCGGCACCAGCAAGCAGCTCTGCGAGGGCGTCGTGGCCGGGCTCGCGCAGCAGGATGGCCAGCAGCGCCGAGGTGTCGAGCACCACGACGTATCAGCCCGGGAGCCCGGTCTCGTCGTAGCCGAGAATCTCCTCGGCGCTGCGTTCGTCGAGGATGGGAAGCGCGGCAACATGCTCGGAGATCCTGCGAATCTCCTGCAACCGCTGCTCGTGCGGCACGGCTCCGCGCACGCGGTCCAGGCGCTCACGTACCGCGACCGTCACCGCAGTCGTAATGCTCTCTCCGGTTTCAGCAGCGAGCTCGCGTGCGAGGCGGTCGGCCTGCCGGTCTTTGATGTTCAAAGCCATTGATCGAGGAAGAATAGTGCCTGATTTCTTCCTTGCCGCCGCTCTGAGCCCCGGGGGCGACCAGTGGCACCCCGTCGCCGCCCGGTGCGCAAGCCGGGACGTGGGTAGGGTTCACGAACCGGCATGCGCGCGGTCACGATCAGAGACCAGAACCTGAGCGTCGAGGACCATCCCGACCCGGCTCCCGGCGCCGGCGACGTGCTCGTCCGCGTCGAGGCGGCCGGGCTGAACGGCGCCGACATGATGCAGCGGCGCGGCTTCTACCCGGCGCCACCGGGCGCGCCACAGGACATCCCGGGGTTGGAGCTCGCCGGGGAGGTCGCGGCTTGTGGCCTGGGCGCGACCCGGTTCTCTCCCGGAGACCGGGTCATGGGGATCGTGGCGGGCGGCGGCCAGGCCGAGCTGGCGGTCGTCCATGAGCGGATCCTGATGCCCGTTCCCGACAACCTCGACTGGGTGCAGGCCGGCGGCGTCCCCGAGACGTTCACGACCGCCCACGACGGCATCTTCACGCAGGCGGGGCTCAGGCCAGGCGAGCGGCTGCTCGTGCACGGCGGCGCCGGCGGCGTCTGGACCGCAGCGATCCAGATCGCGCACGCGTCCGGGGCGCGCGTCACCGCCACCGTTCGCAACCCGGATCAGCGGGCTGCGGTGGCCGCGCTCGGCGCCGAGGTGATCGCGCCCGAGGGGTTCGCCGAGCACGGTCCGTTCGACGTGATCCTCGAGCTCGTCGGCGCGCCGAACATGCCCGGCAATCTCGAGGCGCTGGCCCTGTGGGGCCGGATCATGGTGATCGGGATCAGCGCCGGCGCGAAGGCCGAGCTCAACCTGGGGCTGGCCATGCAGCGGCGCGCGCGGATCTTGGGCTCGACGCTCCGCCCGCGGCCGCTCGAGGAGAAGGCGATGACCGCGCGGGCGATGGAGCGCTCGGTGCTGCCGCTGCTGGCGTCGGGCGCCATGCGCGTCCTGGTTGCGGCGACATATCCGCTCGAGGAAGCGGTCGCCGCTTATGACCGGTTCGCGGAGGGCGGAAAGCTCGGGAAGATCGTGCTGACGATGGGCGGCTGAGCCGCCGGCCCCCCGCCTGCGGGGCTACTCCTCGTCGAACCCTTCGTCGTCCTCGCCTACGGGGACGACCTCGTCTGCGTGGACCGTGCACAGCGCCGGTCCGCCCGACTCCAGCGCGGCTTCGATCTCCGCCTGGGTGAGCTTGGCGCCACACTCCTCGCAGCGGTCGCCGATCTGGTCGAGGGACTTCTCTTCTAGGTCCATGAGGCGAGCCTAGCGCGTCCGCGGGCCGCTAGTAAGGGGGCAGGTCGGTCCACCACTGACCAACCACCCTGAACGCAGCCCAGAACTCGCGCTTGGCGCTCTCCTCATCGAGCGAATCGTCGATATTCGGCACGTACAGCGCCTCGATCGACGGCGTCAGGCGCTGGAGTCGGCCCGGGGCCGGACGGAGCTCGCCGGCGAGCGGAAGGTCGAGCTCGTTGACGACGCTCAGAGCGTCGGGGCCCATAACCACGACGAGCTTGGGCGAGACGATCTGGATCTCCTCGACGAGCCTGGCGACGCACGCCGGGTCGGCCAGCGCGGGGTCGGGCACCGGGCATTTGACGCACAGCGTCCCGTACACGGCCAGCGGGTCGATCGAGAGGCGCTTGAGCGATTTCATCAGCGCGTTGCCCGCCCGCCCGTAGAAGGCCACGCCCTCCTCGACCTCCGAGGGTCGTGGGGAGTACTTGACCAGGAAGATGTCCGCCTGCGGATGGCCCGAGCCCAGCACGGGCATCAGCGCGCCGCGAGGGCAGTGGGTGCACGACTGGACGTCTCGGGAGAAGGCGTTCAGCTCACGGATCGCGCGCTCGAGGTACTTCTCGCGAATCTCGTCGTCGGTGGCGGGCATGGCTGTCCGATTGGACGGCTCCCGGGCTTGTCCTTGCGAGTGCATCAGGAGTTGCGGCTGTCGCGGCCGTTCGACCGCCCGCGATCCCGCCCCATTGCGCGCCGCACGCGGCGCTCGCGCGAGGCCCGCCGGGCGCCCTCCGGCAGCGCCTTCGTCTGGAGGAACTTGAGCGCCTGAACGTACAGCAGGCTGGCCGGATTGCGGACGATGTCGGCATCCCGGAGCGACTGCAGGAACTCCTCGGGGCCGTCGAACTCGTGCATCCGGATCCGGACCGAGCCGAGCCCCTGCGGCACGTGCGCGTCCGAGCCGGCGCCCGCCGGGATCCGGTATTTTGCCGCGAATCGGGCCGCCTCGTCGTTGAACTCGCTGATCGCCACGCGCGGGTTGAACACCTCGATCGCGTCGACGTCGTCGAGCACATCGAGTAGGTGCTCGTAGTCGGGAACGGAGTGGAGCCGGTCGAACGGGTGCGGGACGTACACGAGCCCGCCTTGGCGCTTGATCTCGGCGATCGTCTCCTGGAGCGTCATTCCCCTGGGGATCTTGTCCTCGATGAACAGGCCGATCACCTCGCCCTGGTCTGCGGTCTTGACCTCCTCGCCGACGATCACCGCGATGCCGCGCGCCTGGGCGCGAGCCGCGTGGGCGCCCGATACCTCGTTGTGGTCGGTGACCGCGATCGCTCCGAGACCGCGGGCCCGCGCCTCCGCCAGCAGCACCTCGACGGGAGTCGCGCAGTCGTAGGAGTGATCGGTGTGCATGTGCAGATCGACGTCGATCAGCCGGCGGGACGCCAGCCGGGCACGGACCTGGCCGTTGCCGCGCGTGTCGTGCCGGCGCGCGACGAGCCCCGCGTACACCTGTTCGTACTCGTCGGCCACCCGCGACCAGCCGAACCTGATCCGGAGCTGCCGGGACTGCTCGGTGCCGCGCGAGCGGAGCGCCGGCTCGGCGATCAGCCTCTGGAGGTGAGTGGAGAGCGTCTGCACGTCGCCGGGCTCGAACTCGAACCCGAACTCGCCCTGGCCGAGCAGCTCCTCGTAGGCGGGCAGGCGCGAGGCGACAGGCACCACGCCGCCGGCGAGCGCGCGCACGAGCGTGGCGGGGATCGGCCTGATCCCCTCTGAGGCGAGCACCAGGATGTGCGCCCCGGCCAGCGTCTCGGCCTCGGACATCCGGTCGGCATCGACGAACTCGACCCGCTCGCGCAGGGTCCGACCGAGCGTCCCTGGCGTCGCGTAAGGCCTCGGCGACCAGACGGTCGCGCGCCAGGGGGCGTCGTCGGGGAGCGTTCGCAGCGAGCGGAGGAACATGCGAAGCGCGGCGCGCTCCTCGCCCATGCTGAACAGAAGCTGCACGGGATCGTGCGCGGTGTGCTCCCAATCGACGCTGGCGCCCGGGAGGATCACCCGGTACTCGCCGGGGAAGTAGCGCTGGAGGAGGTCCCGGGTCGCGGCGTAGCTGGCAGTCCGGGCATCGAGGCGCCCGAACAACAGGCGCGACAGCGGGCCCGTGAGCTGCGTCGAGAGCATCCGCTCGGTCGGCGCATGGAAGCTGCCGACGTTCAGGCCGCGCGAGTGCCGCAGCGCGACGCTCGAGGCGCTCGGAGCAAACGGCTCGTGCACGTGGACGAGGTCGAGCGTGAGGTTGAGGAGCGTCTCCTCGATCGTCCGCGCCACGTCGACCGGCAACGAGGCGGCGCGGCGTCGCGTGGGCGCGAACGGCAACACCTCTCCCACGCCGAGCACGAGCGGCTCGCCGTCGGCGCGCTCGAGCAGCGCGTCGGCGTGGTTCCGGATCGCCCGGCGGCTGTCGCGCACGAGCGCGGCCGATTCGGACGGCGCGATGATCAGCACGCGATGCCCGCGACCGGAAAGCTCGTGCGAGATGCGCGCGACGTAGTCGTTGACCTCGTTCGAGACCTCCCAGGCGAACGGCGTCACCTGTGCGATCGCGAGCTGCTCGCTCGTCACCGGCGGCAGTCTATTTCGTTGTGGCGGCCGGTTTCGCGGCCGCTTTCGGTCAGCTGGTGCGGGCCCTCGACTTCGCCGGCTTCGAAGCGGGCGTCTTGCGGGCGTACTTCGCGATGAACTTCTCGGTCTCGTCGCGCGCCTCGTCGTCGGGGCGCTGATTCATCGGCGACTTCATCAGGTAGGAGCTCGGACCATCGAGCTGTCCCGAGAGCCCGTGGTTCAGCGCGAGCTTGCAGCAGCGCACGGCGTCGATCACGATCCCGGCGGAATTGGGGGAGTCCCACACCTCGAGCTTCAGCTCCATGTTCAGCGGGACGTCGCCGAACGCCTCGCCCTCGAGGCGGATGTGCGCCCACTTGCGGTCGGTCAGCCACGGCACGTAGTCCGACGGGCCGACGTGGACGTCGTCGGCGGGCAGCTCATGGCCCATGATCGAGGTCACGGCGTTGGTCTTCGAGATCTTCTTGGACTCGAGCCGCTCGCGCTCGAGCATGTTGTAGAAGTCCATGTTGCCGCCGACGTTCAACTGCGAGGTGCGCAGCAGCTTGACCCCGCGGTCGTGCATCAGCCTGGCCAACGCCCGGTGGACGATCGTCGCCCCGACCTGAGACTTGATGTCGTCGCCGACGATCGGCAGGCCGGCCTTCTTGAAGCGCTTGTTCCAGTACTCCTCCCGGGCGATGAACACCGGGATGCAGTTGACGAACCCGCAGCCGGCGTCGAGGATCTGCTCCACGTACCACTTCGTGGCGTCCTCGGAGCCGACGGGGAGGTAGGAGACGACTACGTCGGTGTGGGTCTCCTTCAGGATCTCGGTGATGTCGGCCGTCGGACCGGGGGCCTTGGTGATCTTCTGCTTGAGGTACTTGCCGAGGCCGTCGTGGGTCATCCCCCGCTCGACGGTCACGCCCAGGCTGGGCACCTTGCCGGCGAAATTCAGCGTGTTGTTCTGTCCGGCGAAGATCGCCTCGGACAGGTCCTTCCCGACCTTGTCGGCGTCGATGTCGAAGGCGGCGCTGAACTCGATGTCGCGGACGTGGTAGCCGCCCACGTCGACGTGCATGAGGCCGGGGACGGACTGCGTCGGGTTGGCGTCGCGGTAGTACTGGACGCCCTGCACGAATGAGCTCGCGCAGTTGCCGACGCCGATTATCGCCACGCGCACCTTGCCTTCCTGGTAGCGCGCAGCGCCGTTGGTGGAACCGTTGGTGGTGCTCACTGTGGCTTCCTTCTTTCTCGGGGACTGCGCGACTGGATCTCGGCGCAGGGCATTTCTACGTATTCCTCGGCTGCGGGTTGGTTACACCTGGGCGCGTGCCCGGGAGGCCGCTCGCGAGGCCGTCAGGCCGCAGCCCCGGCCTTCAGTTGCCGGCGCACGTGGAGGATGCGTTGCAGGACCGTCAGCACGGTCAGCGCGGCGAGCACGTACACCGCCGGCGCGAGCAGCTCGAAGTGGCCGAGCGACGCGCCCTTGGCGAAAACGAGCCCGATCGACAGGATCACGACCCTTACGGGGCGGGTGGCGAGTCCGACCTTGCACTCGACCCCGAGCGCCTCGGCGCGGGCGCGGGTGTAGGACACCATCAGCGACCCGAGCACGGCGGCGACGGTCGCGGCAGCGGCCACCTGGTCGTTCTTCGAAGCGAAGTACGCGCCGACCGCGATCAGCACGATTCCCTCCTCGAGCCGGTCGAGCGTCGAGTCGAGGAACGCGCCGAACGGAGTGCCCTTGCCCGACATCCGCGAGTAGCGCCCGTCGAGCGTGTCCATGATCGACCCGACGATGAACGCGATCCCCGCCAGGAAGAACATGCGCCCGACGATCAGCCCGGCGGCGGCGACGTTCAGGGCGAAACCGGTCAGCGAGATCGCGTTCGGGGTGAGCCGCGACTCGATCAGCCGGTTGCGCATCATCTCCTGCGCAGTCGGCCCGGTCCGCGGGGGCCGGGTGCGGCGCGGAGCGCCGTCGCGTCGCGCCCGTGGGCGCTGAGTCTGCTCGGGCATCGTCAGGCGGTCGACGGGGAGCGCTTGGGCATCGACCAGGCGGTCGACTGGGTCGGGCTGAACGCCCACACGTCTGGCCTTGCCCGCGCCAGCAGCCTCTGAGCCAGCAGGGCCGATGCGCCGGCGGTGACGGCCCCGAGGAACACGTCGGTCAGGAAGTGGTTGGCGGTGGCGACGACCACGAACGTGATCAGCAACGGGTACAGCGCCCACAGGATCTTGCCCGGGCGCCAGCGGGTGAGGCGGCACATCGATCCGCCGATCATCACCGCGAAGCAGACGTGCATCGAGGGGACTGCGGCGTAGAAGTTCACGAATGCCTTGGTTGGTCCGAAGTCGATCGAGCCCTTGCCGCCGGTCACGAACTGCGAGATCGCGTCGGTGAAGCCCCATTCCGGCATCAGCCGCGGCGGCGCCGTTGGGTACAGCCAATACCCGATCACCGCGAGTGCCATCGCGATCATGAACATATTGCGGACGAAGTAGAACGAGTCGTTGCGGCGCGCGTAGATGAACGCGAGCACCGCCAACGTGACGACGAAGTGGCCGTTCAGGTAGATCCAGTCGAGGCCGTCCATCAGCCAGTGTTTGTTGATCGCCCAGGCCTGGACACTCGGCTCGATGAACACGTGCAGCGTGCGCTCGACGTCGATGATCCGCATCGCGTCGCTGAACGGCTTGTACGGGTTGCCGCTCGATACCAGCCCCCTGACCAGGTCGTACACGAGCAGCGCGCCGACGAACAGCAGGATCTGACGGATCAGGTCCAGCCAGCCACGCGGCAAGAGCCGCGCCTCGATGAACTGGAGGCCACGCCTCATGAAGAATTGATCCTAGCGAGGAGCCGTGTCGGGCTCATGTCAGCTGCACCGGATCGAGTGCGCGCCGATGCGTGTCAGCGAGAAGCGCATCGCGAGCTTCATCGGTCCGGGCTGCCGGACCGTGAGCTTGGTGAAGCTGCCGTCCGGAGCGACGCATCCCGATCCGTGGACCACCGCCCAGTAGGGGCTGTAGTGCACGCGCACGGTTGCGGTTCCGGGGCGGAGGCCCTGGACGCTTAGCCAGTCGGACCCGAGCTCGGTCAGGGTGGCGGCCCCCTCCACGATCGGCGTCGGGTCGCGTACCGCGTACACGCGCCAGTGGCGGGTTCGGAACACCAGGCGCAGGTACGGCAAGCCGCGGTCGATCAGCGCGACCTCCTGCTTCGCCGAGTAGTCGAGGTCCTTGTCGGACACCGCGACGTACCGCACCGCGACCTGGTGGAGCCAAGCGTCGTACCGTGCGGCCGTCAGCGTCCCGTCGTAGAAGAGCGGGTTGTACTTGATGTCAAGCTGGCGCTCCCAGCCGCGGGCGAGCGGAAACTCGGGCGCCATCAGATACGCCTCCCAGTGAAACAGCGTGAACGGGATCTCGATCCTGAACGGCTGGTCGCTCTGCCTGCTCAGGTAGGAGACCAGCGGCTGGAAATAGGCGGCGGTGACCTCGGCGTTGTCGTCCGCGGTCCTGATGTCCCGGACCGGCGCCTGCCATTGGATGTAGAGCAGCGGTAGCGCCACCGCGATCAGCGCCGCCGTGCGACGCTCGGGGCGGGGCCACCACAACAGCGCAACGAGCGGTCCCGCCACCAGCGGCGCGAGCCGGGTCACGTTGCTGCCGACCGGGCTGGCCACCACGAAGAAGCCGATGCAGCCGAGCGCGTAGAGCGCGACGCCGGCCTTGAGCGTGACGTCGCCCTTAGGGATCACCAACAGCGCAGCGATCGCGATCACCACGATCGGCCAGAACGCCGAGAACGCGAACGGCTCGCTGCCACCCTCCGGGAACGCGACCGCCAGCGCCAGGACCGGCAGCGCCGAGGCGATCACCACCGCTACCCCCGGGAGCGCCGGCCTGACGCGACGCTCGGGGAGGTACGCGCCGACCGCTTGCGCGCCGCCGGCAAGCGCCGAGAACAGCGCCCCCACGGGGCTCGCGAGCGGCGTCACGAACGCGAGCGCGACGGCGAGCCCGTAGCGCCGGCGCTGAAGCGCGAGCGCGGCGCCGACCGCCGGCATCAGGCCGAACGCGAATGTCAGCCGTCCCGTGAAGAGGCTCGTCGACGTCGCCACCCCGAACCACAACGCCCCTAGCCAGCAGTCCTCCCCGAATCGCCGGTGGGCCAGCGACTCGAACAGCGCGGCTGTGATCGTCGCCGAGACCGCAGCGACGACCTGAGGCGTGAGCACAGCGGCGAGCGGCGGGAACAGGACGCTGTAGCCAGGGATGTTGTGGCCTGCGTACCACCAGTTGTTCCAGATTCCGAACCCCTGGGTCGCGAACAGCTTCGCGCGGAGCAGGTGCGCGGCCAGGTCCTCGCTGCGCGGTGCGATCAGCACATACGCGAGCGCGATCGCCCCCGCGGTGAACGTCGGCAGGATCCGCTTGAGCAGCCGCACACGCGTGCCGTCTTGGGACGGCACGGGCGGCTCCACCCGGGGGCGGACGGGACGACTGAGGCGGACCGGCACTACTACTGCTCCAGGAAAGTTGCCACGCGCTCGACGAGATCGCTCCGGTCGAGCCACGGCCAGTGCCCGGCATCGGACAGCCGGTCTATTGTCGCCCCTCGCAGGTGCGCAGCGTAGGCGTCGGCGACCGCCGGCGGATACCAGGGGTCGCGGTCGCCCCAGATGATCAGGGTTTTTGGGCCGGGCGCGTGCGTTTGCAGCTCGCCGTTCGTGGATCGCACGAGACGGAGGATCGCGCGTTGCGTCCCCTGGTCGAACTGGTCCCACACGGTCGCGATCCGCTCTTCGGTCCAGGCTTCGGGCCGGACGGATCCGTGGCGGAGCGTCCGCGCGAGCATCCCGCGCGTCGTCGAGCCCATCAGGCCCTCGCCGATCCACGGCGTGCGCCACCACCGCACGAGCCGCGGCCAGGCGAAGCCGCCGAACAGCGGCGGCGCGTTCATTAGGACGAGCCGCTCGATCCGCTCGGGATGACGTGCGGCGAGCGTGAGGCCGACGGCGACGCCCCAGTCGTGGGCGACGAGCTTGACCGCGTCGACGTGCACCTCGGCCAGGAACCGCTCGAGG
>Ga0116217_10006625_pt1 | contig 10018 bp, 7 predicted proteins | sample Sb_taG_6_FD_89697 | JGI IMG/M metagenome (GOLD analysis project Ga0116217, IMG submission 89697) | Peat soil microbial communities from Weissenstadt, Germany - Sb_50d_4_PS metaG | ecosystem: Environmental > Terrestrial > Soil > Wetlands > Peat | place: Germany: Weissenstadt | collected 2010-09-21 | reverse complement strand
TCAGCGTCGCTGCCAGACCATGGGCACGCGCTGCCAGCAAGAGATTCTCCACTGCTGGATACACGCTCGCTGCGCTTGCACGACACGCCCAGATATGCAGATTGCTGAGCACTCGCAGGCGATCGGCCAGTCGAAGGTCCGAAAGCGCTCGAAGTGAAGTCCGAGGTCTGCCAATCAGGCGCCTCCAAAAACTTCCCTGCTTGCGACAGACGACAATCAGCGCCGGGATGCGTGCGAAATTCTCACACTGGTAGATCATAGCGTCGCGAACACGTGCAAACCGCACGGACTCGTCAGGCGACATCGGTGGGGACAGCGCTTGGAGGTAGAACTCCATCGCCTTGGACCAATGCGGCGCCAGGCGGGCAAGCTGCGATCGGTCAGTCACGATCACAAACCGATAATCTTGGCGGTTAGCTCCAACGGGAGCCCAGGAGGCAGCCTGGATCAACTTTTCGAGCAACTCCGGGGCGACGGCGCGATCGTCGAGGCGACGCATCGAACGCATCGTTGCCATCACGCTCAACAGATGGCTGGATGCGACATTCGCAGCTACGTCGGCCGCGGGCGAGAGCGACATAGGAGCTGTCGATTGCCACGTGGATTGTTCATATGCGATCGCCTCAAGCTCGATACCCTCCTTGATGATCGCGCGATAGACAGCCTCGATCGCATCGGCCTGCGCTCCATGGTCCACCACGAGCGACCGCACTCGCGCGATCACCGCCTCCACACGAGCCGGGTCGCTGACGCTCTCGCGGTCGTGCTTATACTCAGCGGCAGAGGTGACCAACGCCAAACGCATCGCTAGCAGCCGCACGAGTTCGGAATCAACTGCATCGATGTGATCGCGGATTGCGATCAGCTCGCTGGGAACCACAAGCGAGTCCTGAATCGGCGGAGTGGATGTATATCGCATCGCTCTAATCGCTAACGCGATGCTGCCGTACTATGAGAGCGCTTTCGATGAGAGCGCTTTCGATGTGTCGTCCTCCCCATCACAGGGCAAGGTACTGTGCTGGGCACCTTTAGATTAGTGCCATCCAGAAATGTCAGTTCAGTGATAAACAGAAAGCCATCACGGGGACACACTGAGGGAAGCGTAATACCTTCCGGACGGTAACTTACCCGTCTTCCATGGACCTGTTTGTAATAAATCAAATGATCGGGGCCGATGCTCAATTCCATGCTAACTACCGAGACATCCGGCGCACCAGGCAGCGTAGGTATCACTGGTATTGTCGTGTTCAGGCTCTCCCCGACCGGCCCGGTGCCGAGGAGCAGCAGGCCTGGGAAGACGACATCTGCGAAAATTGGATACCTTGCCTCGCCGTAGAGGAGCACCCCGATGTTTTCGCCGACTGATGGACCAATAAAGGCTTCGACGCTGGCTGTCTCGCCCAAAATGTCCGGGCCGAATGGCACCTCGGCTTGCGCGCTGCCAAATCCAATCCGTGCGTTGGGCGAGCAGCCTTCCGCGCCTCTGGCCAGCAGTGCTGCAGGCTTGCAAATGGCCAATCCAAGCGTGCTCCCGATGAGTTCCAGGCTTGGTGGCATGCGGGTGTTAAAGCTCGTCACCGGCCCGGGTACTCCTCCTTCGCTGTTAGCAATATTGAGGTGTATGGTGAGCGTCGTGGACTTTCCCAGTCGGTAGGGGGTAAACGCCATCGCGAGTGTGGCCGTCTCAGATGCCTGCGCAATGGTGGGTACGCATCCGAGGAACACCGTTAGCAGCAGAGCCGCGAGGACATGTCGCCGCATCAGACCTGCTCTTACATTACCGAGGCTGGTATCACTACCGTCCTCACACACGAATGCTGCCGTGCATGACCGACGTTGAGTGATAGTTTTGCCTGTCGAGGCTACCGCTATACCCCAAACCGGTGCCGTGCGCGTGCGCCCAGCGACCGGTTCCTCCGGTAATCGATGCGGTGCCCGAAAAGTATGCGGTAGGGCCAACGACATGGCCGTGCGTAACCGATCGGCCGATGAGAGAGCCACCAGATGTCGGGTAGATGGTGAATGTCGCTTCTCCTCCGGTGGAGCCAATAGCTACAAAGCGGACAGAGGTGGTGCCGGCAAAAGTTCCGGTGACATTGCCCTTCGCGTAATCTACATGTCCAGGACGACCCACGAGACGCAGAGTCGTAGTCAGGCTCAAAGACATAACTTTTGTCGCCACTGCGATCGGAGCGTTACGTGTCGACCGTGCGGAGGCGACCGTACCTTGGGACATTGGACCCATGTTCACTCCAACAAAGGTTAATGCCATAAGTGTGACCACGACCAAGACCCGCATAGACATATGACTCCACAGTCGGCTAAAACGCATGAGACTCCTCAAGGTTGTTAGTTGGTTCTCGCTTCGTGGTTCTCGGCTTCGATTTCCTGAGACGCTCGTCCTCGCGCAGGTAGCCCAGCCGCGCGGAGATGCGATCCGCGGTGGCCACCAGATGCGGGCCGAGGTGGCCCACCAGCTCCTCCAGCGAGATCATCGAGCTGTGCGCGGCCATGTTCACGGCCGCCACCACCTCGTTGCTCTCACTGCGTACGGGCGCGGAGATCGAGTGCAGGCCCGGGGCCAGCTCCTCATCATTGACCGCGAAGCCCTCCTCGCGCACATGCTCCAGCTCGCTGCGCAGCGCCTTCTTGCTGGTGATGCTGTTAGGCGCTCGCTTGGCGAGTTTCATGTCGCCGATCAGATTCTTCTGCTCGTTTTCGGGCAGGTACGCCAGCAGCAGCTTGCCCATCGAGGTGCAGTAGGCCGGTAGGCGCGAGCCCAGGCGCAAGCCCAGGTCGATCTGGTTCTGGCCGCGACGGTAGCTGCGAGCGCGATCCACATAGAGGATCTCCGAGCCGTCCAACACCGCGAGGTTCACGGTGTAAGTCGTGCGCTGGCGCAGCTCCTCCAGGTGGGGCCTGGAGTGCTCGCGCAGGCCGGTCGAGTTCAGGGCCGACATCCCCAGGTCGGTCACGCGCAACCCCAGTCGATACTTGCGCGAGGCCCCCTGCTCCAGATAGCCCAGTGCGACCAGCGTGATCACATACCTGTGCGTGGTCGAGCGGCTCATAAGCAACTCGTCGGCAATCTCTGCGATCCCCAGCACAGGTCGCTCGGGCGTGAAGCAGCACAGGATCGCAAGTCCTCGCTCGAGCGACTGCGAGTAACGCGGTTCGCGCAGGCTGGGTATCTGCTGCCTACCATCGAGCGGCGGTGGTACGGGTGGCGCTGTGCGTGGCATCAGGTCGCTCCCGTCTCGTGACCTTCGTCGAGCCGATCGTCAGCCACAGCGAGTTGTCTTACTGCCCTCTGCGTCTCACAGTAGGAAGGAAAGGGGGCCTCGTCTCCCCCGAGGACCCCTCCTTCCCTGGCGGTCCCGACCGCGCGTGCCGCGGCCACCATCGCCGTCACCGAAACTGAGGGAGATCGCCTCGATGATGGCCTACCAACGCCTGTATCTGTGGGGATGAAGGCGTTGGAGCTTGGAAAGCACAGAAGCGCAAGCCTGTATATCTCCAAGATCGCCACGCCAGCTACGCCAGTTGCCATGCCTGAGCAGGACGATCGATCGCTCGCCAAAGGCCGGCGTAGCGTCTCTTCCGCCGCAAATGAACCTCGGGTGGGCCGGGCATCCGGCGCCAGGGACGCCTCATGGACATCCGGCCCACCCTTTGACCGGCGACTCCAGTGAGCGCGACGGCGGCCGGCTGCCGTCGACATGGACCGCCTGTCCCCTCCACGGGCACCTGGGCAGGCGGCGCCCGCGCGGACTCGAGCGGCGCCTTGTGGGTCGCCCACGCCGCCCGTGACCGTCAAGGCCGTCTTCGCCACTCTGTGGTTCTCCGGCGACACTTGCTCCCGACCGCGTGCATTCACATCCAGTGACGCTAGGCGCCACCAGCGTCGCCGTCAAGATGTAGGGCTATCCGATAGGGCTACCCGGTAGCCCTATCGGATAGGGCTACCCCGGCACTCATCACATGGCCAGTGCTACTTACTGGGCAGGCATGTGACGGCGGCCACGGTCTTGTGGCACTCGGGCTCAACGGGTGGTAGCGAGGTAAGTGACGCAAGACGCCGCTCCGGCAGCTTACACAGCGTCGCGAGCGGGCTGTTATCGCCCGCCACTTCGACGACTGTCTTCTTGGCTCGCTCGGCGTACTGTTTGCAGATTTCGGCAGCCCGGGCCAGTCCTTGTCCTTGTCTTATGAAGTCCACTACCTCATCCCACTCCACACTCTCCTTTTTGCCAACCAGGAGAGGAGCTAGACGCGAATCGTCCGCAAGCGCAAGTAGGACTGGCAGTGAAAAATGGCCTTCTTCCAGGGCGTGGCGAGGACGACGGCCTGTCACGGGGTCGTCTCCTGCCAGTGCGAGGATGTCCTCGCAGATCTGCACCGCGATCCCGAGGCTCTCGCCGGTGGCTCGAAGAGCGTCCCGCGCGGTGGGGTCAGCGCCGGCCAAGTGGGCGCCAAGACCAGCGGCAAGTGAGAGATTGGTGCCGCTCGTGAGACGCGCCCATTCAATGTAGCGGTCTATCGAACACGTTACCTGGGCCTGGTTGCGTGCGAGCAGTGCCGTCCCCTCGCTGATGGCTTCGATTGCCTCACCGATAGCTTCGCTGACCTCCGCGTCAAGACCGGCGGGAGCAGCGATTAGCGCTCGGGACAGACTGTAATCACTAATCATCACTGCCAGCACGTTGTTCGTGCTCGCATATCGGGTGTCCGCAGCGCTCACGCGGCTCAGCATCGTGGGGAAGACGGCAAGCAGCTCAGCACATAGTGCAGCGTCAATCGACTGGCTGTCCGGCTTTGACCCATAGGCAAGCTCGCTGGTGATGACCGTGAGCGCGGCAACCGGTCCTAGGCCGGCGCACACCTCGCGCTGGAGCAGCTCTGCGGCCAGGGTGAACTCGCTGTGGATGTTCTCGCGCAGCAGCTCGTCGAATGCAACGAGCTGATCTATGCAGCCGAGCTGCAACGCGAGTTCTCCAACGGGCGTAGCTACTGGCGAGGGGTGCGCTATGTCTGCAGTCAGCATCGCGATCGCGGTTGAGAGCAGTGGACCTGAGGCGCCCAGTAGGTCCGCTGAGTCCGCCGGCTGAGTGGCACGTCGCTTCAGTAGCTCATGTGCCATGCGGGCCATCATGGAGCTGTCCTGGCCGAGTCTGAGATTCGCGCGCCCGATCGCCCGGCCAACCTCGATCTGTCTTGCATGTCGCCGTATTGCTTTATCGAGGGTGATAGCAGCGGTGTAGGCGCTTCTCATCGCCTGATCGATGCCCTCGCCGGTGATAGGGTCCGTCGTCTGCGCCGCATCACCCAGGAAGATGATCCCGTCAAGCTGGCAGCGCTCGGCCGCGAAATCGCCGCCAAACAAACCGCCGATCGCTCGCCCGATCGGATCAAGGTTGCCCAGACGATCACCCTGATATCGCTGCAGTGCCGCCAAGAATGAACCCAGAAGCTCGTTGATGGACCGTGGATGCGGCAGACCCCGTGTGCCCAGGTAGCCGACGCCTGCATTTGCGACTCTCTCGTCAACCGGGAAAACCCAGCCATAGCCGTAGTTCATCACACCGTCCGGGAGGGGCGCATATATCTCAAATGATGGAGTGAGTGGCCGTTCGCAGTGAATATATCGACGCACTGCATACGCAAATGTCCTTGACTGGGGGAGCTGTCCACTCAGCTGGTGACGCAGCCGTGAGGTGGCGCCGTCGGCGGCTACGACGTAGCGCGCATTAATGGCTAGCTGCCTAGCTTCGCGCGTGAGTTCGACGCCAATCACGCTCCCATCGCTCCGCAAGGGCTGCTTTACATATCCATGCACCAGACGCGCTCCTGCGGCACAGGCCATTTCGACCAGTGCATGGTCGAGCTGTTTGCGAGGGATACAGCACGACTGGTGCGTCCGACCGGCCGAGCCAGGGTTCATCGTGATGTATTCACGCTCTCGCCAATCCACGAAGACTCGCACAGCGTCGATCGGGTGTGCACCAGCGATAACCCGCTCCAGCCCGAGTTCGTGCAGAAAAGCAACTGCCGAACTGGTGAGACCGTCGCCGCACGCCTTGTCCCGTGGGAACGAATGCTTATCGATCAGGATCACGTCATGCCCGCGCTCCGCCAACGTGAACGCAGCAATCGATCCCGCCGGGCCAGCACCGACAATGGCGATTTCTGCCTCATCTAGAACGGGCGCGTTCGCCGTCATGAGTACGCGCTCAACCGCTCAAGCTCGGCGTCCGCTGTCATTAGCAGCCCTCGAGCTTCCGGCAATACCCGCACGGCATCCTTGGCCTGCGAGATCCAGTCTTGCGCGTCGCCGCTCGCACGTGCAATAGCGTCTGTTTCCAGTATCTGGTTGACAACATTCTCAGTCGGTGCATCTTCCCGCAAGAGCAAGCCGATTATTGGAGATCTCTCGAGTGCGTAGATCACCGGCAATGTGTAGTTGCCGTTGCTCAGATCATTGCCGCACTGCTTGCCCATCTGCTTCTGATTCCCCGTGAAATCGAGGATGTCATCGATGAGCTGGAACCCAATTCCCAAGGCCCTACCGAACTGTTTGAGATGGTGTTTGACTGTTTCGTCGGCGCCGCCGAGTATCGCTCCGAGTTCGGCAGCGAGCCGAAACATACCTGCCGTCTTGCCTTCGATTGCTTCGAGGTAGCTGGCCGGCGTCCTGGCGGTGTTATACCTGTCTCGCAGCTCAAGCATCTGGCCCGTGCACACACGCTCGGCCGCTTTCACAGCAATCGTTACGGCGTCCTGTCCGCAGCGAGCAAACAGTGTCAACGCCCTCCCGAAGAACAGGCAACCAGCAGCGGCGGCGAGTGGCGCTCCGTAGCGACCGGGCAGGCTCACCACCCCGCGCCTGATGCTGCTGTCGTCTATCACATCATCGTGAGGGAGGGTCGCGAGATGGAACATCTCAACGGCTGCTGCTGCGATGTCAGTGTGTGCACACGGGTCGCCCATACCCGCGCGCGCCGTAGCCTCGGCAGCCAGCAGGACCTTCGAGCGCGTCTGCTTGCTGGAGCCACCCACCGCATAGCTCCATACCTCATCAAGAACGTCCGTCCGTAGCCCTACGTCAAGATTCGCAAGCTCCATTACCACCCTCTCCTTACACGACGGACCTCCACACGACCGAGCGACGGGTCACGATATAGCCTAGCATTCCTGTGGCAAACATCGCCAGGATTGTAGACACCGCGAGCGTCCTAAAGCCAAGCCTAAACGCTGGAGAGAAAATCTCAGGAAACCCGGTGCTCTCGCGTATGTACTGCGTGGCAAGCGGCTCAGCCCCCAAGCCAAACACGGCACCGATCGCACACCCAAGCAAAACGACTATTCCTGTCTCGATGTATATAGTGCCCACCAGTTCGCTCCTGGACATCCCCAGTCGCTTCAACGTGGCCAGTCGTCCCCGGCGCTGCCAGATCGACCCTGACATCACCGCTACGACCGCAAGCACCGCGCTGATCAGCAAAAGCGTGGAGATCTGGCCCAGCTGCGCAAGCCCCTGGCTTGTAACCGCGCGGACACTAGCCTCGTCCTGGCGACCTGTCCTGACCGCCAGACCCATTCCCCCAAGCGCCTCATCGACAACCCGGCGACCCTGTTCAGCACCTACACCCGGGCGCAAGCCAACACGCACAGCCGTGACGCTTGTCGTCTGCCACAAACGGGTGTAATCCTTGCTATTCAGCAAGATTGCGCCAGGCGGCCACCCGTAGTTGGTGATTGTCGCCGCCAGTCGAAACGTCTCGTATCCCGACGGGGTAGGCAACGCAAATGGATCGCCAAGATGAAGGCCCCGTTCAGACGCAACCGTCGCGGACAACACTGCCCAGCCTCCTCGCCTGAGCAAGCTCGCCGCTCTACTCGCTGATCCTGCGATGATCTGCGAGGAGGGCACCGGGCTCGGATCATCTGGTGGCTTGGCGATCACGAGAAGGCGTCGGTCGCCAGCGTCAAGAAACGAGCCCTGGAGAAGTTCAGTCCAAGCGACATCCTTCACCGATCGAAGGCGCGCCAGCGCCGGCGCCGGTTTGAACTGCTGCACCGGGAACGGATCATCTTCCAGCCTGGTTGCCAAGACTCCAACCGGCGCAGCGCCCACGATGTCTCGCGTGGCCGCTTCTGCGCCTCGCCGAATGTCATTGAGTGTGCCGCCAATCGCGACGATCGCATAGACCGCGATCGCGCTGGTCGCGGCGACCGCCGTGGCCCTCATGGGTGCGGCTTTCAGCTCGGTCGCGGCGACATAAGCAGCCGGGCTGCGCAGACGAATCGACACTCCAACACAACGCTGGATGAGCCAGGGCACAGCTGGCGCAAGCACGAAGCAGAGCCCGACCGCCAAAGCGCCAACCGCGACAAGACTGCTGCCGGGAACGAGTAGCGCAACTGCGATCGTCACGGCGATCACAGCGATCCCAAGGGCGAGCCCCACACGGTTCGAGAGCCACCCAAGCGTGAGTGAGGCCTCCCCGGGCTCACCTGCCTGCTCCAATGGTCGCCCTCGCAGCGTACCGATCGCCGGACCGACGGCCGCAACGACCGCCGCGAGCAGGCCACCACCGATCGAGACAAGCACCGCCACCGGCGTGATCACGCGCTGGGTCCCAATCGCAAAGCCCGCCGCGAGATAACCGGGCACCGACCCAAATACGCTCCTCGCAAGCAGATCACCGAGAACAAGCCCAACGAGCGAAGCTACGACCCCCAGAGCAAGGACTTCAAGCGCCATCAAGCTGGCGAGCTCGTAGCGGTACGCACCCTCGCCGCGCAGACGCGTCACGTAACGCCGCCGCCCGGGAAGCGATAGCAGCATCGCGTTGTAGGCGAACAGCACCCCCACGATCACACTCAGCGCGGTGAACAGGGTCGCGACCTGGTTTGAGGAGCGTGTCGCCGCTTCAAGCAGGCTGACCTCACTGTCACTCGAGCGCACGTTGAGCGTGCTACCGAGAAGCCGCGTCAGAGTGCGCCTCGCGGGCGCTTCCCCTCCATGCTGGGGCAAGACCAGAATGCGAGTGATGCGGTGCGCGAGGCCAGTGATCCTCTGCACCGCGGGCAGCAGTGCGACCGCGATCGGGCTTTCGGCCGCAGCACCCACTTGCCGAGCGCTAAAGATCCCGCCGCAGAGCACGACGACCGAGCGCCCCCCAACATTGATCGAAAGCAGCTGGCCAACGGAGGCGCCCACAGCGTGCGCAGTGCCTTCGGGGAGAGCGATCGTGTCCACGTGGGCATCCTGCAGCCGGCTGGCGAGCGCAGCGGGCTGCATGCCCGCTGGGGCACTGCCCGCAAGTGCCCGCCACGGGAAATTGCGTGCGAGTGGTCCACCGATCACGCTGATGCCGGCATCGGCGCCCACCAGAGTAAGGGGAAGCTGGCCGTGAGGGCCAATCACGGTGACACGAGCGTCGAGAATGCCAGAATCACCGAGGACTCTGGGAACTTCCCCGACCTTGGCCACGAGCCCCTGATCAAAGCCTTCCGGCGAGCGAGCAGCGACTTCAAGGCTTGCGCCGCCAGCGATGCCTCGCTCAAGATCCCGCACGGAGACCGGCACAGAAGTATTCGCGATCTCCACAGCAAAAATCAGCGCGACACCAGCCGCGATGCCGACTAGAGCCAGCGCCTCCTGCGCCGGCTGCTGCCGCAGCCGGTACCAGTAGAGGCGCAAGAGCATCGGTATGAAGCGAAGCTGGTAACGGAGGGAGCCCTCCCATCCGCCCCCTGCCTGCACAGGATCCGAATCCGTCTTCACTGCAAGCTCCTTGACGCTGCTCGCTTCCACGATCGGCTAGCCCGCTGCAAGCTCGTCGCCCACACGCTCATGCAGGCGCCCATCCTTCAGCTCGCAGACGCGGTCGGCATAGCCACTCGCGCGCGTGTCATGAGTCACCAGAATCACAGCCGTGTCCTGGCGCTGTGCAAGCTCCCGCAGCGCCGATAGCGCCTGCTCGCCGCGCGCGGTGTCAAGATTGCCGGTGGG
>Ga0116217_10006623_pt1 | contig 10023 bp, 5 predicted proteins | sample Sb_taG_6_FD_89697 | JGI IMG/M metagenome (GOLD analysis project Ga0116217, IMG submission 89697) | Peat soil microbial communities from Weissenstadt, Germany - Sb_50d_4_PS metaG | ecosystem: Environmental > Terrestrial > Soil > Wetlands > Peat | place: Germany: Weissenstadt | collected 2010-09-21 | reverse complement strand
GTATCAATGGCTTTGAATCGGGCCGTCGAAATCAACCATGGTCGCGGGTTGCCGGGTACTCCACTGCTCGGCCACAAGCTCAGCGCAGCTGCAAAGGCTTCGTGCATCGCCTCCTCGGCAAGATCAAAATCACCGAGCAATCGGATGAGAGTGGCCAGGATTCGTCCCGAATCCACGCGATAAAGGGAGTCGAGCAATTCGCGTATCTGCGCCGTGGAACTCTCGGACATGATGACGACCTTAGCAAACCAGCTACCCCGAATCAATTCGGCAAACAGCGGATCGATGCTGACAGATCGATGCCAAGTGCTTGCTCTCGAGTCACGAGCAATCCGGAAGTTTGAACCACGAAAGGAAGACGGTCAGAATTGGGCTTTGGGGACTCGATGCATTTATGAGATGGGTTGTAGCATCATTGGACAGCACCGCAAGGAGACCCCCAGCATGAAGCCGAGATTGCATTCCCGTCATCCTGTACCAGGGGAGGACGAAGAGGCAGAAACAGACGCAGAGGAGGAGATAGACGACACTGCCGGCATGTGCAGCGTGACCCGGGTGCCCTGTCCCGGTTGGCTGGCAATCTCCACCTTGCCGCCGTGCAGCTGTGCAATGCTCTGCACAATCGCCAGCCCCAGGCCCGTGCCTCCTGAACCCTTGGAGCGTGATGAATCGACCCGGTAAAAGCGATCAAAAACCCGGGGCAGGGCTTCGGCTGGAATGCCGGCGCCCGTGTCGGAGACTTCGATGCGTATCGTGGAAAAACTCTTGCTCTGGAAATCCTTGATCGAAAAATCCTTGTTGGAGAAATCTGAATTCGACGAATCATGTTGCGAGGAGTCCGGCCTTCGAGAATCCGTCTTTGAACTATCAACGCCAGTCCCCAATATGACAGTCCCACCGGGTGGCGTATGGGCTAGGGCATTGGAAACCAGGTTGCCAACCGCCCTCTGCAAGAGCGTTCGGTCCAGTTCGGCAATCACGGGTTGGTCGGTGACCGTAGTCGTCAGCGAGATCCCGCCGTCGGCCGCCGAGGCTTCGTAATATTCCCGCACCCCGCCCAGCAATTCGCCGACATCTACCCGCTCGCGGCGTAGATGCGCCAACGGGCTCTCCGCGCGCGCCAGAAACAGCAAGTCGCCGATCAGGTCCGAGAGGCGCACCGCTTCTTCCAGGCACGACTCGATCACTTCGCGATATTCGCCGGCACTTCGCGCCCGCGCCAGGGCAACTTCAGCCTCGCCGCGAATGTTATTGACCGGCGTGCGCAGGTCATGCGCAATGTCGGCCGAGAATCTCGAAATGCGTTCGAAGGATTCTTCCAGGCGGTCGAGCATCTGGTTGAAGGTGCTGGCCAGAGATGCCAGCTCGAACGGATAGCCCTCGGGAAGAATGCGCTCGCGCAGGTTCGTCGAACTGATGTGGCGCGCGGTGGTGGCCATTTCCTCGACGGGACGAATGCCGTGCCGCGCAATCTGGTATCCGACCAAGGGGAAAATGGCGAACGTCGCCAGCAGAATGACCCCAAACCAAAAACGATAGCGCGCCAGCAGCGCTTCGTTTTGCGAGACGTCAATCGCAATCTGAATGGTGTCGGTTTGAGTTTCGGCGGAACCGACCGGCGCCAACACGCTGGTCACGCGAAAAGCTTGCCCATCCCTGCCTTTCATTCGGATGGTGCGATCAGGGCGGCGTTGGGTTTGAATGGCTAATTGCGCCAGGTCAAGTTGATCGGCCATGCCCGGCGTCACTAACAACGGCGTGTTTCGCTCATCGAGCAGCCGAATGTAGAACTGCTCGTAGCGCCGCGCCGCCGACTCCAGCTCGACTTCCTCCCGCAGTGCATCCCAGTCGTCAGGCCGCTCGCGCAACATGGTGCGCAGCACATGCACCTTGTCGGCGAGAAACAAGTCGTTGCTCTTTTCCAGTTCGCCGACCAGCACAAAATAAAGGCTGGCAGTGGCTGTAAACACCAAGAGCAACCCGGCCAGTGCGTAACCAGCCGTCAACCGGAACGCCAACGTCCCCCACAGGCGTGAAACCGGGGTGAAGCTACTGCTCGGATTCCAGGACATAGCCGGCGCCCCGAACCGTATGGATCAATTTGAGTGGAAAAGGATCATCCACTTTACTGCGCAGCCTGCGCACGTTGACGTCGACGACATTGGTGTCGCTGTCGAAGTTCATGTCCCAGACCGATTCGGCGATCAGGGTGCGCGACAGCACTTCGCCCTTGCGCCGCGCCAGCAGAGATAAGAGAAGAAACTCTTTGGACGTCAGCTCCAGGCGCTGACCCGCGCGGGTGGCGCGCTGGCGCAACAAGTCGATTTCCAGGTCGGCTAGGCACAGCGCTTCTTGCGTCCGCGAAGGCCCACGGCGCAGCAGCGATCGCACCCGCGCCAGCAGCTCGGAAAAAGCGAACGGTTTTACCAGATAATCGTCCGCGCCCAGTTCGAACCCTCGCACGCGCTCGTGTATCGCATCGCGTGCGGTCAGAAAAAGTACCAGCGCGCGCCGGCCTTGCTGGCGCAAGCGAGTCAAAACCTGCCAGCCATCCAGCCCCGGCAGCATTACGTCGAGAATGACCAGGTCGAAATCCAATTCTTGTGCCAGATGCAGGCCATCCAATCCGTCTCCCGCAACATCCACCACGAATCCCGCTTCGCCCAGCCCCTTCTTCAGGAACTTGGCGGTTTTGGCTTCGTCTTCAATGACAAGAATTCTCATGATTTGCCCGCCTAGAATGTGAATCGCACGGAAAACTGCAATATCCTCGGAAGCCCGTTCGGACTAACTTCTTGTAGCGCGCCAAAGTTGCCGGGGCCGGAATTCGGAACCAGATAGCAGGTTTGGTTCAATGTCATTCCGTCGCCGCAAGTGTTGCCGATGGGGTTGTATTGCAACTGGTTGACCCCGTCGCCGTTCTGGACGTAGTAGTTGGGATGATTGAACAGATTGAACGCCTGCGCCTGAAATTCCAGTTCTTTTCCTTCGCGAATCTCGAAGTGGCGACCCAGGCCCACGTCGATTCTTTCTAGCCACGGACCATAAAAAGAGTTCAAGCCGATTCCCGGAGTTGGGCCCGCGCCATTGATGCCGCCGGCGGTGTTGGCCGTGTCTTGGTTAAAGGCCGTGTCGTTCAGATTGTCGCCGCTGGCAGCAGGAGCCAGCAATCCCGCGTACGGACGCCCGGAAGAAAATTCCATGATGCTGCTGAGCGACCAACCGGAAAGCACGGTGCGCGCGGTGCCTGGGCCGATCAGGCTTCCGAGCCGTGGCTGGTAGACGGCTGCGAGAGTGAACCGGTGCCGTTGGTCTAACAGCGAAGCAGCGTGAGTGTTGCTGAAGTCGAACTGATTGTTGAAGTCCATGCCGTCGAGCATGATGCTCTTCGCGAACGTGTAAGAGCCCTGCAGGGAAAGTCCATGCGACATTCGCCGTTGCAGCTGGACGAAGAAAGAGTTGTAGTAGTTCTGCGCCGGGCTGATCAGTTCATTGATCTCACCCAAGTTCGGATTGATGCGGCCTTCGGTGAGCAGCCCGCTGTCCATGTTCGGCAGGATGATAGTTCGTCCACTGGTGCAGGATTGTGTGCTTGGAGGACACACAATGTAAGTCGTCGTTCCCTGCAGCGGATTCAGATTCAGGTCATACGCGCTGCCAGAGAGGATGTGCACGCCGTGATTGAACATGGTGCCAACACTTAGCGTTGTGTTCTCCCCAAACTCGCGCTCGATCTGCAAACTGCCCTGCAGAATGTAGGGCACTCGGAATTGCGGCGAGATCAGCGAAATGTCCGGAGCGGCCTGGAACAACGGCGAATTCGATGGAAGGATATTCGGGAACGTCGGCAACTGCTGGTTCGGCGAGCCTCCGTCGTATTGCGCGCTCACCTCCGACTGCTGCGACGCCAGCCCGTTCGAGATGACCGCGTTGCGATAGTTCAGGCCGTTCATGTTCGTGTAGAACATTCCGAACCCTCCGCGCACAACGGTCTTCGACACCGGCTGCCAGGAAAATCCGAAACGCGGAGCCAGCCGTTGAAACTGGTTCGGGTACTGCCCGGTAAGCGGGAAGGCGGGATTCTCGGCAGGCTGCGGATAAACCTGGAAGTCCTCACGCAGGCCGAGTTCGAGCGTCAATTTCGGCAAGGCGCGAAACGAATCCTGCACGTAGAACCCGTAGTAAGGCACTGAGAAAGAAAACCTCGGAGTGCCGGTGGCCTGGCTGAAATTGATGTACTGCCCTAGAGCAAAGGCTTCGAGACTGGGAAATTCATAGAGGCCGAGCGGCGAGCCGAAATCAACCGCCTCGTTGGGGTCGGCGCCTCCGTCATTGGTGTCCGCATCCCAAGAGCGGCTCCAGTCGAAACCAAACTGCAGGGTGTGCTTGCCGATCACGTAGTCGATACGCTCGGCGACCGAGTACTGTCGTTCAAAAACTCTCCCGATGGAAAACGCAGCATTGCCCAGCGTGAAAGCCGCGGGACTATCCAGAATCACCGTCGGAGTATTGGGAGCTAACCCGCTGGGCGTCGCGATTTCGTTGTCCTGCGAAGTGCCCGCGTGGAACTCGTTCAACACTCTGGAAGAGAATGTGTGCGTCCAGCCTAGGCTGGTTTCAAATGCATTCACGTTGGCATTCGCCAAGGTTTGCAGGCCATAATTGCCCTCGGTCGGGTCGGTGATCACTCCTCCGGGCGAGTTGAAGTGATTGAAGTTCATGCTGAGAAAGAAGCCGTCGCGGGAACTCGCCTGGTAATCCAGGCGGGGCGTAATCACTAGATCGTTGCGCCTGCGGGTGCGGCTGCCCAGATTCAAATTCAACCCGTTGATGACGTTGGCCACCTGTTGCAGGTAAACCGGATTGCTGGCATCGGGCGCGGTGTCGGTGCCGGGGATTGGCAAAGGCCCGTTGGGCGCTGGCAGGACCGTCCCATCCGGGATGTCAAAGTTTGAAGACAAGAAACCGGGTTGGGTGGCGTCCAAGGCCTGGTTGATCACGGAAAACGGATCGCTGCGTAGTTGCTGCTCGTAATCCACGAAGAACCACAAACGGCTGCGGACGATCGGACCGCCCACCCCGCCGCCGAATTGCTGCAGACTATCCTGCGGTTTCGGAAGCCCCGCTGCCGCATCGAGTGCATCGTTCGCCCCGGTGGCGGAGTTGCGGTTGTAATAGAAGGCGCTGCCGTGGAACGTATTGCTCCCCGAACGAGTCACCGCGTTGACGAATCCCGCCCCACCGCCATAAACCGCCGAATATGGGCTGATCGAAACCTGGAATTCCTGGATCGCCTCTTCGCCATACAAGTAAGGAATGCGGTAACGCCCGATGATGTCGTCGAAATAGTTGTTGGTGGCGTTCGTGCCGTCGACGGTGAACGCGTTAGACCCATTTCCGTTGGCGTAACCCGAGTCTTCTCCGCCCTGTTGTCCGGCAATGCTGATCAGGCCCGTATCCCCGTCGTAACTTGTATTAGGCGTCAGCGCGGTGAAGTCGGTGTAGCGACGGCCATTGAGCGGCAGTTCGTCAATGAATGAACGGTCCAGCACGGTGCTGGCCGAGGACTCCGCGGGCCTTAACAGTGGCATGGCGCCGCTAACCTTTACCGTTTCGCCGCCGACTCCCACTGCCAGCCTGAGATCCTGCGAGGTGACGTTCCCCACCAGGACTCGCACCAGGGCCTCGACGTCATGAAAGCCTTTTCCGGTCGCCGTGACCGAATACGTTCCCGGCATCAGAGCCAGGACCTGGTAAAGTCCGGCGTGATCTGCAACCGCAGACTGTTGCACTCCGGTCGCCAGATTTCGCACCAGCACCGTAGCTCCCGGTACAACCGCTCCGGTTCGGTCGGTGACTCGGCCCCCGATGGCGCCGGTCAGCACAGCATTTTGTGCAGGCAACTGGAGCGCGCTCGCCAGCACGAACCATGTGGCGAGCAGCAGACGGGTCGTGCGCGCGACTCGTGGCACAGTGACTGGAACAAGAGCTTTCGTTCTTGAGGTAGTTGTCATTCAACGAATTTCTTGGATCGCTATAACTCTGGATTCTGGCGGAAGCTTCAAGAAAACTGGGTTGACATGTAAACACCAACTTTTACAGGCGCATGATTGCGGGGAGTTTAAGCAAATGTGAATATCCGATGAAAAACAATTCACAGCTACTGTTATTGCGTTTTCCCGAGAAAACCTGTACCCAGAGAACGCACGATGAGTTGATCCTCACGAGAAGTGTGATTAGACTCAGACCCGATTAAGGGATTTTAGTCAAAACCCCTACAGCTTTCACCTTAGGTTCGCGCCATGTCCCAGTCTCCAAACCCAGCAGTCCCGCAACAGGTCGCGCCTCTGCTTGCGTTGGCCACTGAGTTACTCAGGGACGCGCGACCAGTCGATGCGATCGCGCCGCTGCGCGATGCAGCCCTGCTGGAGCCGTCCAATCCCATCATCCAACACGATCTCGGCCTCGCCTGCCTCGAGGTCGGCCGCGTAGCGGACGCCATCGCGGCATTGCAGCGTTCCGTCGCTAACGACCCGCTCTATGCCGACGCATATTTCCGCCTGGGAATCGCGCTGGAAAAGCAGGGCAACATCGGCGCGGCAATCGTTGCGTACGACCGCGCTACGGAGTTGCTCCCATCCCTGACCGAAGCGTGGTTCCGGGCGGGAGCCCTGGTGTTTACTCTAGGCCATCTGGAAGAGGCGATCGGCTGTTTCCGCCGCGCGGCGGCGACTGGGGGTAACACCAGCTTCGGCCGCCTGGGCAAGGCACGGGCGCTGCTGATCGAAGATCGCAATCAGGAAGCCGAACTGGTGCTGCGAAAGACGCTGGCCCGCGATCCGGGCAACGCCATGGCGCATGATCTGCTGGGCAATCTGCTTTCCGAGTTTGGCCGTTTCAACGAAGCCCGCGAATGTTTCGAACGTGCCATCGCAATCGCGCCGCTGCTGGCGGGAAGCTATTACGATCTGGTCCGCTGTCGCGGCGTCACCCGCGACGACGTGGACCTCGGTCTGCTGCAACGGATGGAAGCCGCCCTGGCCACCCCGGGACTGGAAGCCGCGCAACTCCTCCGGCTTCACCTCGCGATCGGCAAGGCAGCGGACGACCGTGGCGACTACGCCCTGGCCATGCAGCATTTTGACGCCGCGGACGCTGTGCGCCGGAGCTTTGGGTCGTTCGACTCGGCCGCCTTCTCCACGGAAATCGACCGGCTGATTGCCCGCTGCACACCGGAATTGATGGCGAAGGTGCCCGAACTCGGCAGCTCGGATGCAACGCCGGCGCTCATCATTGGCATGCCACGATCCGGCACAACTCTGGTCGAGCAGATCGTCTCCATGCATCCCGAGGCCGGGGCTTGCGGCGAGTTGAATTTCTGGAATGAGCGCGGGGCGGCATGGCATCGCTCCGGTACAGGGGCCGGCGCGGACCGGAACGAGAAACCGTTCCTGGCCAAGGCAGCGGCAGATTATCTCCGCGTTCTGCGTACGATGGCACCCAAGGCGGCGCGAGTGACCGACAAGATGCCATTCAACTTCCTCTGGGCCGGGCTCATCCACCTGGCATTCCCGCGGTCAGTCATCATCCATTGCCGGCGCGCTGCCGTCGATACGGCGCTGTCGATCCATCAGACCCATTTCAATCCAAGCCTGCCGTTTCCGACCGGGGGTGACGAGCTCGTTCTGTATTACCGCTGCTACCGGCGGCTGATCGACCATTGGCGGAGCGTGCTGCCCGCGAATCGCTTCCTCGAGGTCGATTACGAGGACCTGACCCGCGAGCCGGAACCAGGCATCCGGCGGATCATCGCGGCCTGCGGCCTGCCGTGGAATGACGCGTGTCTGCGCCCCGAATCCAATCCGCGAGCGGTGAAGACCCCCAGCAAGTGGCAAACCCGGCAGCCGATCTATCGCACCTCGGTCGCGCGCTGGCGGCGCTACGAACCCTGGCTTGGACCCCTGCGGGCGCTGGTCGAGGTTACGCAGAATCCATGACGGTTCGGAACCGGACTTATGTATCGCCCGATCGCATTTGGATGAAGCAACCCATCTCACCCGAAAACATGGCGCGCGCGAAGATGGGGCTGCTCGAGATATTTCGAAAGTACAGACGCACGGCCCAATCTGATTTGTGTCTCGCGATCGTCCCATCACCTTTCTGCTCTAGTCTTCAGCATTAGGGTGCATAACGAGTGAAGACAAGATCGGTCGCTTTAGTCTTCTCATGGCAAGGGAAGCAGCTTTTCATAAACGCCGCGTCGCCAGGTTTGCCGTCCGCGAAGTGACCGAATCCCCAGCCGCCGGTTGCAGCGTACTTTTTCGAGTCCTTGATCATAAACTGAATGTTCGTGGGGGCCCCGGGAACGAAAGATTGGGCTTGGCCAAAGATCTTATTGTTTTCCTCTGATGCAGCGTGATGGTAATGCAGCGCAGCAATGATTGTGCCGTCCGGGTACGGAAGTGTCCCGGCCCGGAAGGCTTTGATGGCTACGTCGTTGCCCAGGACGGCTCCTAAACTGTTGAGGTTGCCTGCTTCGTGGGCCGAGGAAACCCACTGCCAGTCGCGGTACCCGTGAGGAATTTCGGTGACGAAGGCCGGGGCGGATTCGCCATCCGCGTGTCCTGATGCAGGCGCGATCAGCGCGACAAACCCGGCCATTGTTACAACCGCAAGCAACAAGAGTGTGTAGTGTTTCATAAAGCTTCCTCCATTGGATTCAACACGCCTACGACAATAAACGGGATCAGGATTTCGAGCTACCTCAAACTCGACAGTATTTTCCCCCTATTTTTCTGTAGGAAGTCGCGGTGAAGGCAGGGCATTTGACGCGTCGCACCGCATCGGATGACATTACTGGCCCATTTCACTCAGAACCCCGCCAGAGGCGGCGGTGTCGCGCGTAATAATCCGCGACCGACGTCGGCGTCACCTCAAAGACCAAGATTACAAAAATGTAATCTCGGCGTAATGTCGGCGTCTCTTCTCAAAACTAGACTGGTCATCCTTGTCCGCCAAATCCCTGCGCCAAACCTTGTTGATGTTTCAGAAACTCGATGAGAACCGTCAAGAAGTCCCTTCTAGCAAGTGTTGCGTGATGAAAAATTCAAAGAGGAGAACGGTACATGTCTCGAAAAGCATCTCGAAATAAATCTCGAAGCAAGTCTCGAATCGACCGTTTACGTCCGCTCGCCGGCCTGCTGGCTGCGGGGCTGGGCTGTGCAGGCGTCGCCGCTGGGCAGTCCAAGCCGTACCCGACCTATCAGACGGGCCCACAGAAGAACGGATCGTGGGTCGTCAGTGACGGCCAGATCATCACCCCAGCCGGCACCCAGGTCGACCTCGGCATCCGGGTCCGCGCCAAAGCTATCGCGCTCAACCCAGCCGCCAAAAGTCACACCGCCGCTGTCCTCACCATGGGCGCGTCGGAGGCCGTCGAGATCTTCGATACCAACACCGGTGTTGTCCTGCAGGACTACGCCACGTTTGGAAAGGATTCGAGCGGCAGCTATAGCGGCATAGCCTATTCGGCGGACGGCAAGTACTTGGTGTTCAGCCAAGACAGCAGCAACGTCACTCTCGCTAAGGTCAATGCCGAAGGCTTGCTGGAGGACGACGCCCAGATCAGCGTTCCGCCAAATAGTTCCTTCATCGCCTGCTTTCCCAACAGCCCTGTGGGCGCTTATGAGAGACCTTGCGCCACGTTCTACAATCCGTACACTTCTTATCCTGGCGGCATCGCGTTCTCAAAGGATGGCACCAGCGCCTATGCTCTGCTGAACCAGAACGATACGCTCACCAAGATCGACCTGACCGCGACGCCGCCGGTGCAGGGTGTGCAGATCCGCGTCGGGAACGTCCCGCACAGCATCGTGATCGATAAGAGCGGCACCACCGCCTACATCAGCAACGAGGGTGGCCGCGCCGCAACTGAGGCGGACTTCCAGATCTACTCCGCCGGCACTGAAATCGTCGCCGACCCGGTGGTTGGCGCCGCGATCACCGGTACCGTTTCCGTGGTTG
>Ga0116217_10006620_pt1 | contig 10025 bp, 6 predicted proteins | sample Sb_taG_6_FD_89697 | JGI IMG/M metagenome (GOLD analysis project Ga0116217, IMG submission 89697) | Peat soil microbial communities from Weissenstadt, Germany - Sb_50d_4_PS metaG | ecosystem: Environmental > Terrestrial > Soil > Wetlands > Peat | place: Germany: Weissenstadt | collected 2010-09-21 | reverse complement strand
GTTCCGTGACCTCGGAGACCTCGCTGGCCGCTCGGGGCTCGGCACCCCGGCGCTTGAACGGGTCGCATGGTCAGGGGCGTGTGCCAGCATCGCCGGCGAGCACATGGATGGACGGCGCGCGGCGCTGTGGCTGGCCGGCGTCGCGGCTCCTGCCCGGAACGTGAACGGCGGGCAGCAGCTCGCGCTAGACCTTCCGTTGCCAATGGCGCCAGTGTTGCCCGAGCTCGGCGCGTGGGAGAAGGTGATCGCCGACTACGACGCGACGCGCGTCTCGATCGAGCGGCACCCGCTCGAGCTGCTCCGCCCACAGCTCGCCGGCGAACGTGCGGTGTCGATCGTCGACCTCGACCGTATTCGTCACGGCACCCGTGTGAAGGTCGCGGGGCTCGTGATCGCCCGCCAGCGGCCGCCGACCGCGCACGGCATCACGTTCCTGCTGCTCGAGGACGAGTACGGGATGCTGAACGTGATCGTCCCAGCCCACCTCTATGACCAGCACAAGCTCGTGATCCGAGGCGAGCCGCTGATCCTCGTCGCCGGCAGGTTGGAGCGCCACCAGAAGGCCGGCGGCGCGACGAACCTCCTCGCCGAGAACCTCACCCGGCTCACCAACATCACCGGGGCCGCCGCGCCTGTGGCGAACCTCCGTCCGCCCGCCGAACCCGGCGACACAGGAGAGGACGACTTCCGTGTCGTCGCACCGCCGGCCATGAACTTCGCGCAAGGCCGACGCCGCTGAGCACCCGCAGATGGGCGTCTGTCAGATAGAAGGCACCCACATGGACATCTGTGGACGGGTTCCCTGGGCGGGAGGTAGCTTCGCGTGACGCTGATCGACTCGAAAAAGGGGTGAGCCGTCGATGCAAGATGATTCCGGGCAGGATCGCTCGAGGGGGTATCCCGAGGGATGTGTGAATCCGTTCACCGAAGCGCTCGTACTGCTGCAGGTCTTCCGTGAGGGGCAGCACGGATATCCGCGGGCGCGGCTCGACGCCGATCTGGACGACCTCGACCCCAGCTGGGTGTCCGAGTCGATCGACAGCCTGCAGAAAGCCGGGGTGATCGTCGTCGAGCAAGCACGCATCTGGCCCTCTGCACAGCTCAGACGCCTCGTGGCGCTCGACGCGGTCAGCCCCTGATCGCGGAGCCGCTTGCGCACGAGGGAGCCACGCGCCTCCATCGACACGGCCGGCGCGGCTAGGACGGGACGACCGTTACTCGGCAGCGCTCATCGAGGTATCCAGTCCTCTTGATCTCCTCGCGGATGCCGTCGTGAATCCACCAGCGATCCAGCTCCTCGCGGACCATCTCATCGGGCGACCCCCACCCTTGAGCCACAACTCGCTGGACGGCACTGATTCGCGCGCCATGCAGCTGGACCTCGAACAGCGCCCACAGGTTGTTCTCGGCAAGCTCGCGAATCGTCTTGCGCGCCTGCAGCAGCGTGTCGATGGCGCCAACCGCGAGGTCCAATGTGCCATCGCGCGCATCGGGCGGTTCCCTTGGAAGCCTGCCGACCGCACTGTTCCACGGCGGAATCTCCCCGCAGCGCGCCTTCGCGAGCGCGATCAGCAGGCCCTCCAGAGCGCGAAGCTGATCCACAACCTCCACTGACAGCGCCTCGTTCAGGTCGATCAACTCGCGGTCCTGCAGGCTCAGAACGGCGCGCTGCCGGGCCGTGCTCGGCTGGCTCAGGCTCGACAGCGGGAGAATCGTGTAGCCGAGCTCGTCGTGGTCGGCGAAGTGGCTCGCTACCTGCTCGCGCTTGCATCCCGTGGCCGGGCACGAGCGAAGCCCGTTGTGCTGGGCGAACCTGAGCGGCAAGTCCCCGGCGATCCCGACGTACAACACCTGTCTCGTGACCGGGTTCCAGAACACGTAGACGCCGCCGGTGCTCCAGCCCGAGCCAGACTCAGGGCCAAGCACCTCCTCGAGCGCGTCTCGAAGCCCGACTGCCTCGTCCTGTTTGTAGACGTCGAGGATGAAGGTGCCCCACATGCCTGCCGATCACCGGCGGCGATCGCCGCGCTTGAGGTTGGCGAACGGCAGCCTGCCGAACCGCTGGATGAACTCGTCGAGCAGATCGGTCTCGACGCCGGCGAAGTCTTCCTCCTGTCGCCAGCAAAGCAGCAGCTCTCGTGGCGCGGCGATCTGCCACAGCAGCCGGCCGCCCCAATGCCTCGCCTTGGCATCGCCGTCGGAGAACCGCAGTAGCTCGCCGACACGCTCGCGCAGCGACGTGGCCTTGCCTATGTAGAGCGTGGGTGTGCCCTCAACCCACTCCTGCCGCAGCCGGTCGATCGGGACTGTGGGATCGCGGCGCTTCCACCAGCCGCCCCCGCTGCGATCAAGGAAGCGCGGGGCCTCCTGCGAGGGACGCACAACGATGTAGTTACCACTTGCAGTTGGAAGCTCCGGGGGGATCGGGCGTCCCAAGCGGGCTACCTGTAGGAAGCCGGTGAATCCCCGCAGGCGCAGATCGTCCATGTCGAAAGGCATCGCCCGGCTAGAATAGACATAGGCCCACAGTGGGCCAGGATCAATAACGCGAGGCCCTACAAATCGCACGGGATCTGTGGCTACAAATGGTGTGGGAACACATCATCACAAGCCACTGAACCAGTACGGCGCCGCGACCGTCGAGCTGCTCCGCGTCTCCGCACGCGCCGGCCCTGCGGTTGGGTCCAGGCGCCGTAGCGGCATTGGTCGTCGCGTTCGCGCCGTCGCGCTCTTGGTGGCCGTGCAACTGATCGCCGCTGCGTGTGGCGCTGACCTCGTGACGGTAGTCGAGGTGTACGGTGCGCTGGCCGCGATCGGCGTCGTGCCGGTCTGGCGCCAGCCGTACTCCCTGAGTGAATCGGACTGACGCCAGTGGCGACGCAGCCGCCGCGTCTTTCGCCCGATAGCGGGTCGGCACTATCGAGGAAACCGGGCGCCGTGTAGTCCTGCACCCGGTCTGTCGAGCGTGGCGGACTCGCGCCTCCGCCCTTTCTCGTCTGAGAAAGGGTGCTAGTCCAACTCTGAAACCGATGGGAGAAGCGTGCCTCACGGTGCTTGCTCACCTTTGCCCCACCGGCGCCTCCGTGTCGGCGACGACGCCGATCCGGGCGCGGGCTCCGTTTCACCAAGGAATCCGGCCTCGATAATCAAGGTCGCGGCGATTGCTCCCAAGATGCCTGCGATGAATAGTCGCCGAGTTGTTTCGCTAATCGCATCCACTGGCTGGAAGAGCGGAACTGGAGCGCAACTTGGGGTGGACTGTCCGGCGAAGGTAGCAGCTGCTAGAGGGTCGAGTGGAACAGGAGGCCGATATAGCCGATTTTCCACGTAGCATTGATAGAGAGCACCCGCTCCGAACACCCGTCCACGTTCCCCGATGGTACTCGGATCAACGACCCGCCCGTTGACGGAGGCGGTTATCTGGAATGCGCCGATGTAGTCATAGATGCCAACTGGCTGCCCTAGTTTTGCTGCCATTCTCTGCGTGGAGATGGGGACGGTACGGTCGAGTGCTTCCCCGGCCGCTGTGCCGGCGTGTGCGACATTGCTACCGAGGGGCGGTTGTTGGAATAGATCAGGCAGATCGAGATAGCAGCTATGAAAGCCTGTAGGGTGGATTAGGTCCGCAACGATTACGAAGCCTAGCGCCGATCTAACGAGTGGCCACTCGGGCGCATGGTAGGCGACTGATGTCGTGTCCCCATGCTCGACTGCCTGATAAAGATGGGCATGTACGACCACTTTCTTGGAAAACGGTGCAAGCACTTGGTGCGTGCCAACGATCATTCGTTCAGTTTTTGGGTCGATAATGCCCACTGTGATCGCTCTCACATGAGCGCCTGTGACTCCTAGCGCAGCCCACTCTGGCGGTGCGTTATAGGGGGAATGAGATTTCTCAGCCTTCCAGGTGGACGAAGGCCGCTCTAGCTGGCCTTCGATAGTCACGGGGTTGACACACCCAGATGCCCGTACGGCCATGCTGACTGTGGTGGGGGACTCTTCATGCTTGTTATCAACTATCTCTTCCCTCGCGTCGGTGAGAAATGCCAGTCCCACCGGGGGAGGTGGAGCGTGGTCAGGGCTAAGAACTGGCGCGACGATCCACCCGGTCACGAGGGCAAATAGGATTCCGAGCGCGAGACGTGCGATCCGCGCTTCCCTCGAGCCGTAGATGACTCGGCGCGCTGGGGATTTCGTCGGCTTGCGACAACCGTCAGGTGTAGTGCCAGTGCGGTCGTACGGATCGGTGTCCTGGGAGACGGTGCCCTTCGGCTGGGTTTGGCCGCTGGAACTGGCGTTGAGTTGCTCGCGCGAGAGCTTCGACGGCTTGAGCACGAGGTAGGCATGGTCTGGCGTTTCTTCGAGCACGGTGATCTCGGCGTCGTCGGCGATCGGTGATCCGACGACGCGCTCAAAAGCTCGACGCGGCTCGGCTATCAGTTGCTTCCGAAACTCGGGGTCTATTTCTGCCTTGCTGATGAGATACTCGCCTATTGTCTTGCGGCGTCGTTTCCACGCCCACACCTTTTCGGTCCAAGACTCCGGCATGAGCGCCACCGCGAACAGGCACAGGCCGAGCACGAGGCCAAGGAGGGAGAGCCGGGCGTAGCCGAAGCTGGTCCAGTTGAGCGGCGCTATGTTTTCACCGGCGACCGACAGCAGCGAGCCGATGAGCAGGCCGAGTCCGAGACCCGCGATGCCGTAGCGCACGCGCCCGTCCTCTGCGCGGTCGGTCCAGGCGCGCTCGCACCGTTTTCCGGCGCGTACCAAGTGCTCCCAAGTCCTCTTAGATACCGCGCGTTTGGTTTGGCTGCAGGAGGCGGCGTCGAGTGGCCTGCGCGAGAGCTTCGACGGCTGGAGCACGAGGTAGGCATGGTCTGGCGTTTCTTCGAGCACGGTGATCTCGCCGTCGTCGGGGATCGCTGATCCGAACTCGCGCTCGAAGGTTCCACGCGGGTCGGCCATAAGCTGCTCCCGGAACTCGGGGTCTGCATCCGCCTTGGTGATGAGATCCCGGAGCGCTGCCTTGCGGGGTTGTTCCCACGCTCGCTCCCTATCGCTCCGAGGCCGCAGCATAGGCGCCGCCGCGAACAGGCACAAGCCGAAGACGAAGCCAACGACCGGGGCGTCGCCGACGCTGGTCCCACTGATCCACCCTGTGTTTTCACCGACGCCCGACAGCAACGAGCCGATGAGCAGGCCGAGTCCGAGACCCGCCAGGGCGTAGCGTACGCGCCCGTCCTCTGCGCGCTCCGTCCAGGCGCCCACGCACCATTTTCCGGCGCGTACCAATCGCTGCCAACTCTTCGATGCCTCGCGCCCGGCGTCCACGCAGTGACCTCCCCGCGCGATCTTAGTCCAGTCCATTACACGATGGGCGTGACGGGCTCTCCTACTGTTGGTTGGAGTCGCGGCTCTCCGACGCGCGCTGGCAGACGATTGCCGTTCGCGTGCCACGCTCCTCGAGGGGTGGCCGATCGACGATACTCAACCGATGGAACCGGTCGTCGTAGGGGCGCTTATCGGGTTCGGTGCCACGTTCGCCGCCGCGACAACGACCCAAGTTCTGGCGAGTCGTCGGCAGACGGCTGATCTTGAGGCCCGCCTGGCCGCGGACCGGGAGCTTCGAGACCTTGACGAGGCCAGACGTGTGATCGACGTCGCCCTTGAGCAGGTACGAGAGCTAGACGCACGGCTGTATGCGGTTCAGCGAGCCGCGCAAGCTCCGGAGCTGGATGCCCTTGAGCACCCTGAGTATGGGGACGATCCGCAGCGTCTGCTTGATCGGCTCGGTCAACACCGAGACGGGCTCGATGTCGCTCTGCAGGCGTTTCATGCGGCCGCGCGAGGCGCTCTACTGACCGCGTCCCAACTCGAGGTCCGCTTCGGACGGAATGACCTAGTGGCCTACTACCAAGAGGCGATCACGGCATTCGTCCTGGCCGCCACGAACGGCATTCGTCGCAGGCCCGGAAACCCTGATTCCGAGCCGGATTGGCCGCACTTCGTAAGCCATGTCGAACGCGCGGCTGCGGCGCGTAGGTGCCTGGTCGACGAGGGCCGACGTATCGTGGGGGTGACTCTGGCCCCGAGGGAGGCGAGCGATGTCGACGACGTCGCTGGCTTCGGGACTTCCAAGAGCACGATGGATTGACGGGTGTCCTGCCCGATCGTCGGCGAGCTGCGCTGCGAACGCCTCGAGTAGCCCCGCCGGAATCCCTATCCAAGCGGGTCGGCATGATCGACGAAAACGGGTGCCGTGTAGTTCAGCACCCGGCCTGTCGAGCGTGCCGGACTCGCGCCCTCGCCCTTTCTCGTCTGAGAAAGGGGGTTACTTCAATCGTGTCTGGGTGGCGTCGTCAGTCACCTCGCCCAACTATCCGGGTGTTCTGTTCTTCGGAAGACACGTCAATTGCACTCTTTTTCCCACACCTGTTCAATTCACACACAAGTCGGGGGCAGCGCCCAGCCACACACCGGGCCTTCACCGACACGGGAGATCGAGGGTCATAAGGAGCTCACTTGCATCATTACGTCTCGCGCGACGGCGCACGCCTCAACCCATTTTCCGCTTCGCGCGGACAGAACCCACTCCGCCGCATCAGCCACCTCATCGGCTACGGGAGCCCACTCGCACCGTGCCTCCGCCCGTTCCGCAGCATCACCCCCCGACTGCTGCGGCACTCGCGGAGGCACGGCGAAGGCCGGGCCTGTACGAGCGTCACCCCTACTACCTCTCCGGTGGTGGCGCTCGCAGAGGCCCCGCTACAGGGAGCCCGCACGCAGCACGCGTCCCAGGCGCCGCAAAGCTATGACCCCGCTGCGGCGCCTGCGGAGGCGCGGCCAGCGTCTCCGGCAAAAACAAAAAGGGCTTTACTCCAATCTGCGGCGCCTGCGGAAGCGCAGCGCGCACCTATCTCTCAAAACGCGCGTACGTTCGCAAAGGGGCTTACTGCAATAGGGGCGGTTGCGATATGTGGCGCGATGATGCCGGGGGTCGCTATCGCCGCACCCGAATGGGGCATCACGATGACCCACGCCAACGCCTACGGGCTCCAAGCGTCTCAGTGCCCGGCGGGAAAAGAAGAAGACTTCCCGGGCGAACCGGAACGAGACTGCGGCGTCGACCCCTACACAGGCAGCGGCACCACTTTTGCCCGCGAAAGCGGCTTCAACACCTACACCATCACCGTGCAGAATACCGCACCGAACACATCCGGCCCCACAGCGGGCGACACACTCACTTGCGAACCCGGCAGCTGGGCAGAAGGACCGACGCTCACATATAGCTGGTTGCGCAACGGGGTGGTGATCGCGGGAGCGGAAAGCAACGAATACACCCTTGTGGCGGCCGACGAAGGCAACGCTGTCCAGTGCCAGGTCACTGCTACGAACGCCAGTGGCGTTACCGTCGCCACGACCAACGCGGTCGCGGTGTCCCCGCGACAGTCCACGGCATTGCCGGTGCTGGAATCGGGCTCAAGCGTACACGTTCGTGGCGAATCTTCAACGTTCCCCGCCGGCAAGACGCTGGAATGCGAACACGAAACCTGGCAAAACAGTCCGACGTTCTCCTATCACTGGCTTCGTAACCGCGCCCCGATCTCAGGAGCTGAAAGCAGCACGTATACCCTTGCCGCGGCAGATGTGGGAACCTCGGTGCAGTGTCAGGTCATCGCCACGAACGCGGGCGGCAGCGTTGTGGCCGAGAACGAATACTTCACTTATGTGGGGACAGCGGAACCCAGCCCGTATCCGCCATATCCTGAAGGTTCCCGTCCGACGATCCCGGTCAGCAAGTCGTCCAACGAAACCAGTGGCCCGGCGACGGTCGCGGATCAGCTCCCTGAAGGCTTGGTCCTTGCGGGCACTGTCAGCAAGCCGGCGGCGTCAGGTACCGGGTGGACCTGTACGCTCACGAGCTCCGCAGCTGGCGTCAACTGTACGAACTCGAAGGATTTGGGGGCGGGTGAATCCTTCGCTCCGATTACGCTGCACCTGCAGGTGAGGGGCGACGCCCCTATCGGCACTCCCCCGACCGGCGGCGTGACTACCACGGCCGCAGTCAGCGGAGGTGCTGCACTGTCGGTGTTTACAAGTGATCCTACGACGATTGCTGCGGCAGTTCCGCTTGGCATCGAAAACTTCACTACAAGCGTCACGGATTCGCGCGGCAATGCCTTTACTCAGGCTGGTGGGCATCCGTTTGCGGCAAAGGCCACCGTAGTTTTTAATCACGCGCCCGAATTTGAGGGCCAACTGTGGACTGCTGGCGGTACGCCGAAGGGCGTCGAGACCGAACTCCCTCCTGGGTTCATTGGGAATCCCCAGAGCGCAGTGAAGTGCACCGCAGCTCAGCTCGAAGCTGGGAGGGAACCAGGCGAACAGTGTCCGACGGCATCGGCCGTGGGTTTTGTGACTGCGGTGATAGGCACTGCTTCGATCAAGGAAGGCAAGGCCGAGCCGTTCGCAGAAGGGCCTATGCAAACATTTTTGGTCTATAACCTGGAACCGACTCCAGGCTATCCTGCCAGCTTCGGCTTCGTTGATCGGGGTGCGTTCTTCGCGCTGAACGCCGAGGTGCGAAGCAATGGCGACTATGGCGTAACGATTGGCGATAGCCACGCGGGGCGCGAACCGACCGAATTGCACGGTCTGCAGGCGCTTAGCCTGACGTTCTGCGGCTATGGCGTCCTCGGCCGGGGCACCGACAGCGGCAACCCGGCGACAGCGGCGTGTGCGGCGCCTGCCGCTGACGTAAAGCCGTTGTTGACTAACCCGACGCTGTGCACAGGTGCCGCACCTGCGACGACGGTGCGTGCCGATACCTACGAGGAGCCGGCCGACTACGTCTCAAAGAGCGTCTACAACGGCACGAACCTGGTCAGTGACGCTCCGAGTACGACTGAATCGTTCGTGGCGGGCTGTAGCGATCTTGAGTTCCACTCGGAAGTGGAGTTCAAACCGAACTCGGGCTCCGAAGGTGGCACCACGCAGGCCGACGAGCCGACAGGCGCGACGTTCGCCCTGAAGGTCCCGCAGACCAATGAAGCGGGCGTGAACGCGACACCGGAGCTGAAGAATGCGACGGTGACGTTGCCGGAAGGGATGACGGTTGACCCGGCAGCGGCGGATGGTCTGCAGGCATGCAGCAACGCGCAGTTCGGTTTGGGCGCGACCGTGGAACCCGCGGAACCGGCTACGTGTTCGCTGGCGTCGCAGATCGGGACGGTCAAGGTCATCACGCCGCTGCTGGAAGAGCCGCTTGAAGGTCGGGTGTTTCTCGGGGAACCGGAATGCTCGCCGTGCAGCGACACCGATGCTGAAGACGGCCGCCTCTTCCGGCTCTTCTTGCAGGTTCGTTCGGTTGAACGTGGTGTGATCGTCAAGCTCGCGGGTCATGTGACGGCGAACCCGGCGACGGGACGGTTGCAGGCGACGTTTAGCGAACAGCCACAGCTTCCGTTCAGCGAACTGCTGGTGACGTTTGCCGGTGGCGCGAGGGCTTCATTGGCTAACCCGCAGACGTGCGGTACGTTCACGACGACCACAGACCTGACGCCGTGGTCGGCGCCCGGCCTGGGTGGCCTGTCGGGCACGGAACCGATCGCGGGCACCCCCGACGCCACACCGTTGTCCTCGTTCAACGTGGATTGGAATGGTGCGGGTGGCGCGTGTCCGGCCACGATGCCGTTCATCCCGTCCTTCAGTGCCGGTAGTCAGATGCCGACGGCGGGCGCGTCGAGTCCGTTCGCGGTGACGATTGGTCGTGAAGATCGTGAACAGGACATCTCAGGTGTCATCGTGAGCACTCCGCCGGGATTGTTGGGCAAGATCGCGGGTATTCCCCAGTGTCCCGAAGCGCAGGCGACCGCGGGGACGTGCGGTCCTGAAAGTCAGATCGGGACGACGACCGTGGGTGCTGGTCCCGGACCGCACCCGTTCTATCTGGGTGGCAGGGTGTATTTGACCGTCCCGTACAAGGGCCGGCCGTTTGGGTTGTCGATCGTGACGCCTGCGGTGGC
>Ga0116217_10006618_pt1 | contig 10028 bp, 9 predicted proteins | sample Sb_taG_6_FD_89697 | JGI IMG/M metagenome (GOLD analysis project Ga0116217, IMG submission 89697) | Peat soil microbial communities from Weissenstadt, Germany - Sb_50d_4_PS metaG | ecosystem: Environmental > Terrestrial > Soil > Wetlands > Peat | place: Germany: Weissenstadt | collected 2010-09-21 | reverse complement strand
CGGTTGATTTCCTCATCGACCAATTTGAGATGCAGCTTATCGGCGATCGGCAGGCAGAGAATATTCGCCACTACCGCGCCGTAGAGCGTGGCGAGCAGCGCCGTCGCCATGAAAGGGCCGAGCTTCGAAGGATCGGTCATGTTGGCGAACATCTGCACCATGCCGATCAGCGTACCGATCATGCCGAATGCCGGCGCACAGTCGCCGACGGCGCGGTAGATTTTCTGACCCTCGTCGAGGTGGCTCAAGAAATTGTCGCGGTCGCGCTCGAGATTATCGCGGATGAATTCGGCATCGTAGCCGTCGGCGACAAAGCGGATGCCCTTGGCGAGGAAGGGATCCTCGATCTCGACTTTCTCGAGCCCGATCGGCCCCTGCTTGCGCGCGATTTCGGCAAGGCCGGCGATCTCATCGACCAGCTCGCGCTGCGTGATGCGGCGCATGCTGAAGACGAACTTCATGCCGAGCGGCAGCCCGTGAAAGATCGACGACAGCGGGAAGCGGATCAGCGTGGCGGCGAACGATCCGCCGAAAATGATGATAATGGCGTGATCGCTCACGAACATGCGCAGGTCGCCGCCCATCAGCATCAGGGTCGCGACAACCGCTGTCCCGGCGAGCAAGCCGAGGCCTGTTGCAATATCCATAAGCCGCACCCAACCCGCGACGGCGAGCCCTACGCAATGGCTCTATACGTAAGGTCATGGCGCTTAAGGACCGGTTACCGGTGGGTTTCGCTGGCTTTCCTGAGGCGCGGAGCACAGGGGATGACCGCTGCGGAAAAAAGCCGCAAGATAGGCCAAACGCGAGCGCTGCGGCGCCTCTCCAGGGAGCATATCCATGCGTGAAATAGGCCATTTTATCGGCGGCAAAACGGTGAAGGGGACATCGGGGCGCTTCGGCGACGTCTTCAATCCCAATACCGGCGAAGTGCAGGCCAAGGTCGCGCTGGCGGCGAAATCCGAGGTCGAGAAGGCAATCGCCAATGCCGAGGCGGCCTTTCCGGGTTGGGCCGCCACCAATCCGCAGCGCCGCGCCCGCGTCATGTTCAAGTTCTTGGAGCTGATCCAGAGCGAATATGACGATCTCGCGCGGCTCCTCTCCTCCGAGCACGGCAAGACCTTCGCCGATTCCAAAGGCGACATTCAGCGCGGCCTCGAAGTCGTCGAATTCGCGTGCGGCATCCCGCATTTGCTGAAGGGCGAATACAGCGAGGGCGCAGGCCCCGGCATCGACTTGTTCTCGATCCGTCAGCCGCTCGGCGTCGTCGCCGGCATTACGCCGTTCAACTTCCCGGCCATGATTCCGCTATGGAAGTGCGCGCCTGCCATCGCCTGCGGCAATGCGTTCATCCTTAAACCGTCCGAGCGCGACCCGTCGGTGCCGATGTACATCGCCGAGCTTTTCCTCAAAGCCGGGTTGCCCGAGGGCGTGCTCAACGTCGTCAACGGCGACAAGGAAGCGGTCGACACGCTGCTCACCGATGCGCGCGTCAAGGCGATCGGCTTCGTCGGCTCGTCTTCGATCGCCGAATACATCTATTCAACCGGCACCGCGCGCGGCAAGCGCGTGCAGTGCTTCGGCGGCGCCAAGAATCACATGATCGTGATGCCCGATGCCGATATGGACCAGGCGGTCGATGCGCTGGTCGGCGCCGGCTACGGCTCGGCCGGCGAGCGCTGCATGGCGGTCTCGGTCGCCGTGCCGGTCGGCAAGAAGACCGCCGACACGCTGGTGCAGAAACTCATTCCCCGGGTCGAGAACCTGAAGATCGGGCCCGCGAGCGATCCGCAGGTCGATTACGGCCCGATGGTCACGCGCGAGCTCCTCAGCAAGGTGAAGGGCTATATCGACACCGGCATCAAAGAAGGCGCCAAGCTCGTCGTCGACGGCCGCAGCTTCAAGCTCCAGGGCTACGAGAACGGCAATTTCATCGGCGGCTGCCTGTTCGACGAAGTCAAGCCGGACATGCGCATCTACAAGGAAGAGATTTTCGGCCCGGTGCTCTCGATCGTGCGCGCCAAGGACTATGAAGAGGCGGTGCGGCTGCCGTCCGAACACGAATACGGCAACGGCGTCGCCATCTTCACCCGCGACGGCGACACCGCGCGCGACTTCACCAGCCGCGTGCAGGTCGGCATGGTCGGAGTCAACTTTGCCATCCCGGTGCCGCTCGCCTATCACACCTTCGGCGGCTGGAAGCGTTCGGGCTTCGGCGATCTCAACCAGCACGGTCCCGACTCGATCCGGTTCTACACCAAGACCAAGACCGTGACCGCGCGCTGGCCGTCCGGCACCAAGGAAGGCGCCGAGTTTGTCATCCCGACGATGCGGTAGCAGCGCTTGTCGGGGATGATCGGCTTGACGCGCATGACACATTGGATCGCAGGTGCGGCGAAAGCCGGCGCTGTCTTGCTCGTGCTCGCGGCGCTGGCCGCCTGCACCAGCAGCGAGCGATTCGGCGGCCAGCCGGAACCGCCCAGCGCTGCCCCGCCGCCGCCAGTCCCGCCCCCGCCGCTTCCTCCGCCGCCTCCGGTTGATCTTGCCGGCCGGTGGAAGCTCACGGTCGCCAGCGGAAGCTGCTTCCTGACGCTCGGCGACACTCCCGGCGCGGCCGACGGCTCGATCGCTCCCGCCGGCGGCTGTCCCGGCAATTTCTTCACCAGCCGCAAGTGGACTTACGAGCATGAGATGCTGATCATCCGCGACCACAAGGGCGAGCTGCTGGTGGAGCTCGCGTTCGCCAACGGCCGCTTCGAAGGCAAAGCAACGAATGGCGTGGCGGTTTCGCTCGCTCGCTAGGAGATCATATGGCCGAATATCAGCTCTACTGCTTCGCTCAATCCGGCAATGCCTATCGCGCGGCGCTGATGCTCAATCTCGTCGGCGCCGACTGGGAGCCGATCTATGTCGATTTCTTCAAGGGCGGCGAGACGCGCACGCCGAAGTACCGCACCGAGGTCAACGAGATGGGCGAGGTGCCTGTGCTGGTGCACGGCGCCAAAAAGCTCAGCCAGTCGGGCGTGATTCTGACCTATCTCGGCGAACACACCGGACAGTTCAAGCTGGACGGCGAGGACGCGCGGCTCGAGGCGTTACGCTGGATCATTTTCGACAACCAGAAAGTCAACGGCTTCCTCGGTCCGTTCCGGTTCCTGAAAAACTTCGCGCGGCCGGCCGGCGATCCGGCGGTGCTGGCGTTCCTCAAGGGTCGCATCGACAGCAGTCTCGCAATCCTCGACAAGCGGCTTTCGAAGGCGCCGTTCATGCTCGGTGACCGGCCGACCATCGCCGACATTTCATTGTGCGCCTACCTTTACTACCCGGCCGAGGAATTCGGCTTTGATATCGCGGCCGAGCACAAAAACATTGCGGCTTGGCTGAACCGCATCAAGGCGCTGCCCGGCTGGGCGCACCCCTATAAGCTGATGCCCGGTTATCCGCTGCCGCAATAGTCGGTTTTCTTGCGCATCATCTTTGCCGAAAACCGGTATCCACTTTTCGGGATCGTGCCCTAAAGCGGAATGTCCAACGTCTTAGGAGGCGATGGAGGCGCCAACGGCGGCTTTGGAACCGGCGGAGATGGTGGCGCAGCTGTCACGACCGGCGCCGCCGGTGCCGGCGGCGGACCTGGCTGCGCGACCGGAACTGCTGGCGCGGTAGCCGGGGCCGGCGTCGCGACCGACGGCACCGCAGTGGCCGCTGGTGCAGGCGCAGCAACATGCTGTGGCGGCGCAGAGGCCGGGGTGGGTGCGGCGACCTTCGGCGCCGGTGTAGGTGTAACGGCCAGGGCGGGCTTGGTCACGGGCGACGGCGGCGGTGATGCAGGAACATCCACCTTCGGGGCCGCGGTCACGTCAGTCTTGGCCTGCGGATGCGGCTGCGGCTGCGTTACAACTTCTTGCTGGGGCGGCGATGGCATTTGCGCTGGCTGCGGCTCCGGCTCGTTGGCGTATTTCGCCAGCAGCGCTCGCGCGCTGGCGACCAACTTGCCGCCTTCGACCTTGCGCTCCTTCATCTCCTTGAGCCACGCCTCGACGACGGGCTCGGTGGCCTTGCGCCAATGCGCGACGGCTTCCGGCAACAGCGTGATCACGGCATCGCCGCGTTCCACCACCATGTCGGTGACCGCAGCAGCCTGAAGGTCCCACATGGCGCCGGCCATGCCGGCCGCGGCCTGACCTGAATTGCTGTCGATGACGGTCTTGAGATCGCGCGGCAGCCGGTCATAAGCCCCCATGTTCATCGCCAGCACGAAAGTCGTCGTGCTCAGCGAGGAGTCGGAAAAATCGGTGTGCGTCTTGAGCACATCGTTGAGCCGGAGCGCCGGCACCACGTGCCAGGGATCGACGCAGCCGTCGACGACGTGCTGGGTGACGGCGAGCGGCAGCTGCGCGAGCGGCATCGGCACCGGCCGCGCGCCGAGGACGTGCATCGCCTCGCCGGTAAAACGCGTTTGCACGTGCATGCTCAGCCCCTTGACGTCCTCCACCGTGCGGATCGGTTGATTGGCATGAATGATGCCGCGGTCCGAGCAGGAAAAACAGATCGGATGCACCTCGTTGAATTCGTCTTTCAGATTTGCCGCGGCGAAGTCCGAAACCGCCTTCGAGCTGACAAGCGCGCGGCGCGACGGCACGAACGGCAGTTCGAAAGTCTCGATTTTAGGAAAGCGGCCGGGTGTGAGGCTCGGTACCGCCCAGGCGATGTCGACGATACCGTCGCGCGCTTGATCGAAAAGCTGCGCCGGCGCACCACCGAGCTGCATAGAAGGAAATATATCGATGCGGATACGGCCATCCGATTCCGCCTCGACCTTGCGCGACCACGGCGCCAGGAACTTGTCGTGCCCGCTCGACACCGAGGAGAAGAAGTGGTGCAGCTTGAGGGCAATTTGCGGCGTATCGGCGAAAGCGAGGCGCATCACGGCAGGGGCGGCCGCCGCCATGGTCGAGGCCAGGAAAGTGCGCCGGGCAACTCGCATAACGAAAAATCCCTCGCAGCCCTTCAGCGACGCCGGCGATAAGGCTCAATTGAGGCGCGATGGACGGTCGTCGTTCTCGGCCGGATGGATCATGCCCGCAGCAACTGATGCCGGAGGCGTTGCAGTTGCCGGCGCCGCTTCGGCTCTGCCCTCGCGCCAGCGCTGCTCGTATCGGCGGTAGGACAGCCAGCCAAACGGCAGACTCACGAGATAGGCGAGGGTACCGGCGGTGAGCAAGATCCACGGATAGGCGATCAGCAAGGCAATCGACAGCACCACAACGACCGTGATCGGACCAACCATTTCCGGCGGCACGCGCGTCCCGACGCGCTTGCCGGAAAAGACCGGCAGCCGCGACACCATGAGCCAGGCGATACCGAGCGTGTAGAACAGCGTCAGCCAGACCAAGAAGCCGGAGCGCGGCATGCCGAGGAAAACCGCATAGATCGGCAATAGCACCGTGATGGCGCCGGCCGGCGCCGGCATGCCGACGAAAAAATTGGCCGTCCAGGCCGGGCGGTCCGGATCATCGATCATCACATTGAAGCGGGCAAGCCGCAGAGCGCCGCAGATCGCGAACACCATAGCGGCGATCCAGCCGGCCGACTTCAGTTCATGGAGGCGCCAGAAATAGAGGATCAGCGCCGGCGCGACGCCGAAATTGACGAAGTCGGAGAGGCTGTCGAGCTCGGCGCCGAACCGCGAAGTTCCCTTGAGGAACCGCGCCAGCCGGCCGTCGATGCCGTCGAGGATGGCGGCGAATACGATCGCCGCGAGCGCAAGCACGTAGCGGTTCTCGAACGCCATCCGGATCGCCGTCAGCCCGGCGCACAGCGCGAGCAGCGTGATGACGTTCGGGGCAAGCGTGCGCACCGGAATGCGGCGGAACCGCCGCCGCGGCTGCCTCGGATCGCTCAAACCTGGGTGTTGCGTAGCCAATGCTCGTACCTCGATGGCGGCAATATAGCCGTTTCCAGCGCCGCCCGCCACGCGCCGCATTGTGACGGGTTAACGCGTTATCAGCTCAACCGAAACGTCCGCCCCATATCGGCGGTTTTGAGATCGGCGAGCACGGTTTCGCCGGCAATGGCGCTCTGGCCCTCGGCCGCCAGCGGCCTTGTCCCTTCGGGCAGATAAATATCGACCCGCGAGCCGAAGCGGATCAAGCCGATGCGCTGGCCGGCGGCAATCGCCTCACCCTCGTGCGCAAACGAGACGATGCGCCGCGCGACGAGCCCCGCGATTTGCATCACGGCAATCCGCTGCCCGGTTGCGGTCGCGATAACGAACGCGTTGCGCTCGTTGTCCTCGCTCGCTTTGTCGAGATCGGCGCTGATGAACTTGCCGGCACGGTACACGATGCGTTCGATGCTGCCCGCGACCGGGCTGCGATTGATGTGGCAGTCGAACACGCTCATGAAAATCGAGACGCGCGGCAGCGGCCGCTCGCCGAGCTCAAGCTCTTTCGGCGGCACCGCATTGGTGACCTGGCTCACCCGGCCGTCAGCCGGCGCGACCACGATGCCGTCGCGCACCGGCGTCACCCGCGGCGGATCGCGGAAGAAATAGGCGCACCACAGCGTCGCGAGCGTGGCGAGCCAGCCGAGCGGCGCCCACAGCCAGAACAGCACGAGGCTTGCCAGCGCAAAGCCGCCGATGAAGGGATAACCTTCCGGATGGATCGGGACCAACTGCTTGCGGATCGAATCGATGACGGACATTGCTATTCAGCGGCGTCCGCAGCGGACAGGAGTTTGTCCTCGACTTCCGGCAGTTCCGGCGGATTACGATTGGGCGCTATCGCTTCGTCGTCGACTTCGGCCAGAATTTCGCGCGCCATCTGCTCCTCGCGCTGGCGATTCCACATGCTGGCATAGAGCCCGCCATGGGCGAGTAGTTCGCGATGGGTGCCGCGTTCGACGATCACGCCCTGGTCGAGCACCAAGATCACGTCGGCGCCGACGATGGTTGAAAGCCGGTGCGCGATGACGAGGGTGGTGCGGTTGCGCGATACGCGGTCGAGCTCGTCCTGGATGTCCGTCTCGGTGTGGCTGTCGAGCGCCGAGGTCGCTTCGTCGAGCAAGAGAATCGGCGGCGACTTCAGGATAGTGCGGGCGATGGCGACGCGCTGCTTTTCGCCGCCGGAGAGTTTGAGCCCGCGCTCGCCGACCTCGGTCTCGTAGCCCTTGGGCGAGAGCCGGATAAAACCGTCGATCTGGGCCTGGCGCGCCGCTTCTTCCACCTCGGCGTCGGTCGCATTCCAGCGCCCGTAGCGGATGTTGTAGCGGATCGTGTCGTTGAACAGCACGGTATCCTGCGGCACCATGCCGATCGCGGCGCGCAGCGACGTCTGGGTGACGTCGCGGATATCCTGATCGTCGATCAGGATGCGGCCGCCGGTGACGTCGTAGAAGCGGAACAGCAGCCGCGAAATCGTCGACTTCCCGGCGCCCGACGGCCCGACGATGGCGACCCTATGCCCTGCCGCGACCTCGAAACTCAGGCCCTTGAGGATCGGCCGCGCCGCCTCGTAGGCAAACGAGACATTGTCAAAGCGGATCGTGCCGGCGCGTACCTGCAATGGACGCGCGCCCGGCCGGTCCTCGATCTCCGGCTTGCGCGCAAGAATCGCAAACATGTTCTCGATGTCGATCACAGCCTGCTTGATCTCGCGATACACCATGCCCATGAAATTCAGCGGCTGATAAAGCTGAATCATCATGGCGTTGATCATGACGAAATCGCCGACTGTATTGGTGCCGCGCTCGATACCGTAGGCGCACAGCACCATCGTCGCTGCGAGCCCGATCGTGAAAATGACCGCTTGCCCGGCATTGAGCACGGTCAGCGAGGTATAGGCCTTGACGCTGGCGTCCTCGTAACGCGCCATGGAACGGTCGTAGCGCCTGGCTTCGCGCTCTTCGGCCGAGAAATATTTGACAGTCTCGTAGTTGAGCAGCGAATCGATCGCCTTGACGTTGGCGTCGCTATCGCTCTCATTCATCTTGCGGCGGATACCGATGCGCCACTCGGTCGCGTAATAGGTGAACCACATGAAAAACACGACCGTGATGCCGATGACGACGACGTAGCGCCAGTCGAAATGCAGAAGCAGAACGGCGACGATCAATACCAGCTCGACGATGGTCGGTGCGAGCTGTAGCAGCACCATGCGCACGATGGTCTCGATGGCGTTACGGCCGCGTTCGAGGACGCGGGTCAGCCCGCCGGTCTTGCGCTCGAGATGGAAGCGCAGCGAGAGCAGGTGAATATGCTCGAAGGTGAGCATCGCCAGCCGCCGCACCGCGTTCATCGCGACTTTGGCGAAAATGCCGTCGCGCCATTGCGTCAGCAGCGCCATGACGATGCGCGTGCCGCCATAGGCCATCGTCATGACCACCGGCGCGGCGATCGCCCAGCCGAGCCAATCGTTCGGCGCGATAGGGGCCGTGCCGCGACCGGCGAGCGCATCGGTCGCCCATTTGAAGGTGAACGGCACCGCGATGGTGGCGAATTTGGCGAGGAACAACAGCACGGTCGCGAAAATGACCCGCAGCTTCAGATCGCGCCGATCGGCCGGCCAGATATAGGGCCACAAATGAACGAGCGTCGCGAACATGGCGCCGCCCGCGGCGCTCACCTCGCGCTTGAGAACGTGCGTCGGTCGTTGGAAATCGCTCATCGCAGGCCCGGCTGCGGACGGGCCGCAAGGCCGCCCAAATCCCTCATCGCACGTTTTCCGTCATATAGAGCTTTTCGCCGCGCTCTGCACGGCAATGAAGCTTCTAGCCCAAAGTGCTTGCAGCGGGCGCAAATCGACGCCACATCTATTGTTCAATAAGAATGAGTCCAAGAATAATTCAATGAGCAAAATCAATGCACTGTGCGTCTATTGCGGATCGAGCCCGGGAACCGACCCGGCTTTCGTCGAGGCAGCGCACAGTTTCGGTAAAATCCTGGCCGAGAACGGGGTGCGGCTCGTTTATGGCGGCGGTTCGGTCGGCCTGATGGGGGCGCTCGCCAAGGCCGTACTCGAACACGGCGGCGAAGCGACCGGCGTCATTCCGGAATTCCTCACCACGCGGGAGCGCCCGCGACGCCTGGCGCAGGAGCTGATCGTCACCCGCGATATGCACGAGCGCAAGCGCGCGATGTTCGAGCGTGCCGATGGTTTCGTCGCCTTGCCGGGCGGCATCGGCACGCTCGAGGAAGTCGTCGAGCAGCTCACCTGGGCGCAGCTTGGCCGGCACAAGAAGCCGATCCTGTTCGCCAACATAAAGGGATATTGGGATCCGCTGCTCACGCTGGTCGCGCATATGCGCGAACAGAAATTCGTGCCGCCGTCACTTCACGTCAACTTCCTCGTCGCCAATCGCATCGAGGAAATTTTGCCGAAGCTGCGCGATGCCGCGCGAAGCGTCGCTGAAGCCGACACGGCGATGGCACTCCCGGTCGAGCGGATGTGAGCGGCACTAGGCCGCACCCTCGCGCAAGAACGTCACCGCCTCGATGCGATTGCCGTCGGGATCGCGGACGAAGGCCGCGTAATAGCCGCCGTGATATTCCGGCCGCAGCCCCGGCGCGCCGTCCGATGTGCCGCCAGCTTTGAGGGCTGCGGCGTGGAAGGCGTCGACGGCCGCGGCAGCGGACGCGCGCAGGCAGATATGCACGCCGCTGTCCGGCGCGACGAGACCCATATCGGAACGCCGGTTGATCCAGAACTCCGGATACTTCTTGCCGTAGCCGACGGCGGCATTCGGCCATTCGCGTAATTTTGACAGGCCGAGCGGAGCAAGCAGCGCAGTGTAGAACGGCTCGGCTGAGCCGAGATCGCGCACCGCGACGGAGACGTGGTCGATCATGAGGACTCCTATTCCCCTCCCCCCTTGTGGGGAGGGGTTAGGGGTGGGGGTCGGGAGGCGAAGCGCGGACGTCGACGCCTTCACTTCACCTCACGACCCCCGTCCCCGCCCTCCCCACAAAGGGGGGAGGGAGATCATGCCGGCGCGCCGGACTTCACCAGCTTATAGACAATGGAATCCAT
>Ga0116217_10006617_pt1 | contig 10030 bp, 17 predicted proteins | sample Sb_taG_6_FD_89697 | JGI IMG/M metagenome (GOLD analysis project Ga0116217, IMG submission 89697) | Peat soil microbial communities from Weissenstadt, Germany - Sb_50d_4_PS metaG | ecosystem: Environmental > Terrestrial > Soil > Wetlands > Peat | place: Germany: Weissenstadt | collected 2010-09-21 | reverse complement strand
TCGCGCACGTAGGTGTCGGGGCTGACCTTGACCTCCGCGAGGATCTTGTTGGCCATGGAGCGGCCGATGCCGAAGATGTATGTGAGCCCGATCTCCGAGCGCTTGTTGAGGGGCAGGTTGACCCCGGCGATGCGTGCCATCGAACCCGGACCCTATCCCTGGCGCTGCTTGTGGCGCTTGTTCTGGCAGATGACGAGGACCGCTCCGTGGCGGCGGATGATCTTGCACTTCTCGCACATCGGCTTGACCGACGGTCTGACCTTCATGATCCCTTTCGTCTTGACTGGCAGAGGAGGGACCGGCTCTCCGGTCTGCGACCGGCTGCGCCACCCTCCAGGTTCCAGCGAGACGGCTCTGGAGGCCGGGACGGCCGCCGCTACCGAGTCGTGGAGTTTGCTCTCGGGCGCGGCTAGCCGGCACCTTCGAGCAGGAACGGTGGATGGTAGCAACTTCAGCGGTGCGGCGGCGGGATGCAGTCGCCCGCCCAGCCTCAGCCCCCGCTCGCGCCCTGCCCCACCGGCTCGGGCTCGGGGGCCTGTCGCGCCTGCTCCGCGAGATGCCAGGGCGTGAGCACGCGCGGACCATCGGCGGTGATGGCCACGGTGAACTCGAAGTGGGCCGCGGGGGAGTCGTCCTGGGAGAAGATCGCCCAGCCGTCGCCGGCCATGCGCACCGCGGGGCGCCCGGCCGTGGTCATCGGCTCGATAGCCAGCACCATGCCCTCTTCCAGCTGGGGCCCCTTGCCGCGGCGCCCGTAGTTGGGCACCTGCGGGTCCTCGTGCATGCTGCGCCCAACGCCGTGACCCACCAGCGAGCGCACCACCGAGAGCCCGCCGCTCTCGGCCGCCCTCTGGATGGCGTGCGAGATGTCGCCCACGCGGTTGCCCGGGCGCGCCTGCTCCACCCCCGCATACAGCGCCTCGCGCGTGTGGCGCAGGAGGTTGTCGGTGACGGCGTCCACCTGGCCCACGGGAAAGGTGCGCGCGGCGTCGGCGACCCAGCCGTCGAGCGTGACGCCGACGTCGATCGAGACGATGTCGCCATGGCGCAGGCGGTAGCGCCCGGGGATGCCGTGCACGACCATCGCGTTGGGCGAGGCGCAGATCGAGCCCGGAAAGCCGCGGTAGCCCTTGAAGGTGGGCGTGGCCCCGCGCGCGCGGATGAAGCGCTCGGCGGCCTGGTCGAGCTCCTGCGTGCGCACCCCCGCGCGGATCTTGCCCTCGAGCATCTGGAGCGTGGCCACGAGGATGTCGCCGGCGGCGGCCATCTTCTCGATCTCCTCGGGGGACTTCTTGACGATCATGGATTGAACAATAGAGGGGCGATAGAGGAGCCCGACCGAAGCCGGGAGACACGCGCCTTCGGCACGCATCCCCGTTTCGGCCAGCCGGCCCGCGGCCGGCTGCGCCTATGTATTACGTCTCGATGCACTTACATCTGCATCGTGATGCGCTAAAATTGGGCTATGCGCACGACCATCACCCTCTCCGACGACGTGGCCGCAGCCGTTGACAGGGTGCGCCGGGAGCGGTCCATCGGCCTCAGCGAAGCTGTCAACGATCTCGTTCGTGCCGGCCTGACCACCCGACGCTCGGGGTCGCCCTTTCGCCAGAAGGCACACGACCTCGGCCCTGGAATCGACTTCTCCAACATCGCTGACGCGATCGAGACGCTCGATGGGCCCGCCGCCCCCTGATGCTCCTCGACGCCAACCTGCTGCTCTACGCGGTCCACGAAGGAGCCCCGCAGCATGAAGCAGCGGCCGAGTGGATGACCGAAAAGCTCAACGGCTCACGGCGGGTTGGCCTGCCGTGGCAGAGCCTTGCTGCGTTTCTGCGTATCTCCACCCACCCCCGCGCCTTCCCACGACCGCTCGCTCCTGCGACGGCCTGGGAACGAGTCGCCGACTGGCTATCCGCTCCAGTTGCCTGGATTCCCCAGCCGGGGCCTGAATACGCACGGGTCCTCGGAGAGCTCATCACCACCCTTGAGATCCGCGGCACTCTCGTCACCGACGCCCAACTCGCCGCGCTCGCTATCGAACACGGTGTCGAGCTCTGCTCAGCTGACACCGACTTCGCCCGCTTTTCCCAGCTGCGCTGGGTGAATCCGCTCGCCTAATCAAGCCCCTACAGCTTTTCCTCCAGCCGCAAGGTGGCGAGCGTGGCGCGGATGTGATCGTTGACCTCGTTGGCCGAGCGGCGGCCGTCGAAGCGGCGCAGGAGGCCGGCCTGCTCGTAGTAGTCGATCAGGGGGGCGGTCTGCTGGTGGTAGACCTGAAGGCGCTTGCGGATGGTCTGCTCCTCGTCGTCGTCGCGTTGGATCAGGCGCGAGCCGTCCTGGTCGCAGATGCCCTCGTGCTTGGGGGGGTCGAACTCGAGGTGGTAGACGTGGCCGTTCTTCAGGCACACGCGGCGGCCGGCGAGGCGGCGCACGACCTCGTCGTCGGAGACCTCGATCAGGAGCACCGCCAGGAGCCTGCGCTCCAGGCCGGCCAGCGCCTCGCCGAGGGCGTCGGCCTGCTGGGTGTTGCGGGGAAAGCCGTCGAGCAGGAAGCCGTCGCGGGCGTCGGCGGCGCCGATGCGCTCGCCGATCATGCCGATGATGACCTCGTCGGGCACGAGCTCGCCGGCCTGCATGTAGCGCTGGGCCTGTTTGCCCAGCTCGGTGCCCTCGCCGACCTGGGCTCGCAGCATGTCCCCGGTGGAGATGTGGGGCAGGGAGAAATCCTCGCGCAGGCGCTCGGCCTGGGTGCCCTTGCCGGCCCCGGGCGGGCCGAGCAGGATGAGGTTGAGCTCGGACAAGTGCCCGAGGTTACTTCAAAAAGCCCTCGTAACTTCGCATCATCAGCTGCGCCTCGAGCTGCTTCATCGTTTCCAGGGCCACGCCGATGACGATCAGGATGGAGGTGCCGCCGAAGGCGAACTGCTGGTGGATGCGCGCGAAGAGGATCGCCGGCAGCGCCGCGACGGCGGCGAGGAAGAGCGCGCCGGGGAAGGTCAGGCGGGCAAGGATGCGATCGAGGAATTCCGCGGTGGGGCGCCCGGGGCGCACGCCGGGGATGAAGCCACCGTATTTCTTGAGGTTCTCGGCCTGGTCGACGGGGTTGAAGGTGACGGCGGTGTAGAAGTAGGCGAAGACGAGGATGAAGATGGACTCGCCGAGGATGTAGTGCCAGCCGTTGGGGCTGAAGAAGTCCGAGATGCCCTGCGCCCATTTGGTGTGGATGAGCTGGCCCACGGTGGGCGGGAAGGCCATGATCGAGGCGGCGAAGATCACGGGGATGACCCCGGCCATGTTCACGCGCAGGGGCAGGTAGGTCTGGCCGCCTTCGGTCATGCGCCGGCCGATGACGCGCTTGGCGTACTGCACGGGGATGCGCCGCTGGCCCTCCTGCACGAACACGATGCCGGCCACCACGGCGAGCACGATGAAGGGCATCATCACCTTGAAGACCTGATCCTGGCTGGTCCACCAGGTCTGGATGCCCGAAGGCAGGCGCGCGACGATCGAGGCGAAGATCAGGAGCGAGATGCCGTTGCCGATGCCGCGCTGGGTGATGAGCTCGCCGATCCACATCAACAGCACGCAGCCGGCCGTGAGGCAGATGGCGATGAGGAAGATGTGGGGGGCGTCGAACTTGGTGATGACCGATTCGCCGGAGCTCGCCTGGAGGGAGTGGAAGAGGAAGACGTAGCCGATCGACTGCGCGAAGGCGAGGCCGACCGTCAGATAGCGGGTGTACTGGGTGATGCGCGCCTGCCCCACCTCGCCTTCCTTGGAGAGCTTCTCCAGGGAGGGCACCACGACCTGCAGGAGCTGGAGGATGATGGTGGCGGTGATGTAGGGCATGATGCCGAGCGCGAAGATGGCGATCCGCCCGAGGCTGCCGCCGGAGAAGAGGTTGAGATAGCTCAGGATGCCGGTGCCGCCGAAGCTCTTCTGGATGTTGTTGACGGCCGTGAGGTTGACGCCGGGCACGGGGATGTGCGAGCCGAGGCGATAGAGCAGGAGCATCGCCGCGGTGAAGGCGAGCTTGCGGCGGATGTCGGCCACCTGGAAGGCGCTGAGGATCGTCGAGAGCATCGAGCGAGGGATTCTAGCCCGCGGGGGGCCTCGGCGCGAGGGGTGGCGGGAAGCCCCTCCGCCACGGGGCGCCCGAAGTCGCTAGGCCGCTGGCTTGGAGGCGCTGGAGGCCTCCACCACCACACACGTGCCGCCCGCGGCCTCGATGCGCTCGCGCGCGCCGGCGCTGAAGGCGTGGGCATGGACCGTGAGCTTCTTGCTCAACTCGCCCTTGGCGAGCACCTTGATGGGGATCCCCTTGCGGGTGCCCAGCCCCTTGGCCTGCATCAGCTCGATCGTCACGTCGGCGCCGGCGTCGAAGCGCTCCTCAAGCGCGCCGATGTTGACCGCCTGGGTGTGCGTGCGGAAGGGCTCGAAGGGCATGGACTTCTTCATGTGCGGGCCTCGGAGCTTGCGCATGCGCATGTGAATGGGCATCTGCCCGCCCTCGAAGCGCGCTCTGCTCTTGGCGCCCGAGCGGGCGCCGTAGCCCTTCTGGCCGCGCCCGGCGGTCTTGCCGGTGCCCGAGCCTTCGCCGCGTCCCACGCGCTTGCGCGGACGGCGCGAGCCGGGGGCGGGGGCCAGCGAGTGCAGGCCGATGCGCTGCTCGGGCTTGTCCTCGGCGGTGGGGCTCATTTGGACTCCTCGGCGACCTCGACGAGGTGGCGCACGGCGTGCACCATGCCCCGCGCCTGGGGGCAGTCTTTGATCTGCACCTCATGGCCGATGCGGCGCAGGCCGAGCGAGCGCAGGGTGTCGAGCTGGCGCTGATTGGAGCCGCTGGCGGAGCGGCGCTGAATGACTGTGAGGGAGGCCATCAGGCCGGCGCCTCCTCGGCGGGGGCGGGCTCGGCGGAGGGCTCAGGGACGGCAGCCTCATCGACGGTCTCTGGGGCAGAAGCCTCGGGAGCAGAAGCCTCGGCGGCGGGGGCCTCCTCAGCGGTGGGCTCTGTCTCCGACTCTGCAGTGGCAGCATCGTCCGCAGCCTTAGCGGCGCCGTTGGTGGACTCCTCGGTGAGGCCCAGGACCTTGTTGATCGAGAGCCCGCGCAGCTCGGCGACCTCCTCTGGCTTGCGCAGCCCGCGCAGACCCTCCACGGTGGCCTTGACCAGGTTGATTGGGTTCTGCGTGCCGAGGCTCTTGGAGAGAATGTCGTGGATCCCGGCCAGCTCGAGCACCGCGCGCACGCCGCCGCCGGCGATCACGCCGGTACCAGGCGCGGCGGGCTTGAGGAACACGCGACCCGCGCCGAATACGCCCGTCGTCTGGTGGGTTATGGTGCTGCCGTGCTTGGGCACGCGGAAGAGGTCTTTCTTGGCCCGCTCCACGCCCTTCTGGATCGCCAGGGGGACCTCGTTGGCCTTGCCGTAGCCGATGCCCACGATGTCGCGCTCGTCGCCGACGACGACCAGTGCGGTGAAGGAGAAGCGCCGCCCGCCCTTGACGACCTTGGCGACGCGGTTGATCTCCACGACGCGCTCCTGGAGGTCGAGGCCGGCTGAGCTGACTGAGCGATCTGAGTTCATAGGGGAAGGGTGAGAGTAGCGGGGAAGGGGTGCGTGGAAGAGTCGGTGGGTTTAGAGCGGGTGGGTGGTCGAAGGTCTAGAAGGCGATGCCGGCCTCGCGCAGCGCTTCGGCGAATGCCTTGACGTGGCCGTGGTAGCGGTAGCCGCCGCGGTCGAATACGGCCGTCTCGATGCCGGCGGCCTTGGCGCGCTCGGCCAGCAGAATCGCGGCGCGCGGGGTGCGCTCGGCCTTGTCCAGGGAGCGCAGCTCGGGCTCGTACCAGTTGACGGCGGCCAATGTGCGGGCGCAGGCGTCGTCGATGAGCTGCGCCGAGAGGCCCTTGTTGGAGCGGAACACGGAGACGCGGGGTCTCGCAGCGGTGCCCGACACCTTGGCGCGTACCCGGCGGCGCCTTGCGAGGCGGCGATCGCCCTTGGTGAGAACGGTCATAGCAGCGACGCTCCTGTAAGCGAAGCAACCTCGCATGGGCAGCTGTGCGCGCTCATGCCCGCTTGCCCACCTTGCGCGCCACATACTCGCCCTCGTAGCGAATGCCCTTGCCCTTGTAGGGCTCGGGGGGGCGCTGCTTGCGGATGATCGCGGCGGTCTCACCCACGAGCTGCTTGGAGATGCCCTTGACCACGATCCGCGTGGGCTGGGGCACTTCGAACTCGATGCCCTCCGGCGCGGGGATGGGGACGGGGTGGGAGTAGCCCACGGCCAGCTCCAGGTTCTTGCCCTTGAGCTGTGCGCGGTAGCCCACGCCCTGGATCTCCAGGCGCTTCTCGTAGCCGGCCGTGACGCCCTGGACCATGTTGGCCACGAGCGAGCGCGTGAGGCCGTGCAGCGCGCGGTGCTCGCCGCGGTTGGTGGGACGTGAGACCAGCAGCTGCTCGCCCTCCTGCACGACGGCGATGTCGCGGGGAATGCGCTCGGAGAGCTCGCCCTTGGGGCCTTTGACGCTGACGCTCTCGGGCTCGATGGCGACGCTCACGCCGGCGGGCACGGGGATAGGCTGTCTACCAATTCTCGACATGGCTGCTCGCGCACCTACCAGACCTGCGCCAGGACCTCGCCGCCGACGCCGGCGATGCGCGCGTCGTGGCCGGTCATGACACCCTTGGAGGTGGAGACGATCGAGGTGCCCATGCCCCCCTGGACCTTGGGGATGGCGCGGGCGTCGACGTAGGTGCGCCGGCCCGGCCGCGACACGCGGCGCAGCCCGGAGATGGCCGAGCGGCGATCGTCGGTGTACTTCAGGCGGATCTGGATCACCTCTCCGGCGCGGCCGTCGGGCGCGGGGCCCTGCGACCAGGACTCGATGTAGCCCTGCTCGGCGAGGATCCGCGCCAGCTCGGCCTTGAGCTTGGAGGCGGGGATGTCGGCGGTCTCATGCGCGGCGTGGATCGCATTGCGGATGCGCGTGAGGAAGTCGGCTATGGGGTCGGTCATGGACATGGCTTGATGATGTGTGTCGAATGCTCTCTTTGAGGCCTACCAGGAGGACTTGGTCATCCCGGGGATCTGGCCGTTGTGGGCGAGCTCGCGCAGACAGATGCGGCAGAGCCCGAACTTGCGATAGACCGCGCGCGGACGCCCGCAGCGGTTGCAGCGAGTATAGGCGCGCGTCTTGAACCTGGGGGTACGCGCCTGCTTGACGCGCAGTGATGTCTTGGCCATCAGGCTTCGTCCTCCTGCTCGGGGGTGTCGGTGTCGGCGGCGGTGTCGGTGGGCTCAGAGTCGGCCTCTGCGGCGGGCTCGGGGTCGGCCTCTGCGGCGGGCTCGGGGTCGGCCTCTGCGGCGGGCTCGGGGTCGGCCTCTGCGGCGGGCTCGGGGTCGGGCTTGGGGGTGGCATCCGCGGCAGGCTCAACGCCGATGGCCTCGTCGAAGCCCGCGGGGCGGCCGTAGGTCGAGAAGGGCATGCCGAGCGCGGTGAGCAGCGCGAACGCCTCCACGTCGGTGGCGGCGGTGGTGGTGATGGTAATGTCCAGTCCGCGTATCTGGTCGATCGAGTCGTAGTCGATCTCGGGGAAGATGATCTGCTCGCGCACGCCCAATGAGTAGTTGCCGCGGCCGTCGAAGGACTTCGGGTGCAGGCCGCGGAAGTCGCGGATGCGGGGGATCGCGATCGAGGTGAGGCGATCCAGGAACTCGTAGCAGCGCTCGGCGCGCAGCGTCACGGACACCCCCACGGGCATGCCCTCGCGCAGCTTGAAGGCGGCGATGGACTTGCGCGCGCGGCGCACATTCGGGCGCTGGCCGGCGATCGTCGCCAGCTGGTCCTGAGCGTTGCCCAGCGCCTTGGAGTCCTGCTTGGCGTCGCCCACGCCCATGTTGAGGGTGATCTTGCTCAGGCGCGGGGCCTGCATCGGCGTGGTGTAGCCGAAGCGGCTGATGAGCGCCGGCCGGATCTCCTCCAGATAGCGCTTCTTCAGGCGTGGTGTGGGTGTGGGTGTGGGTGTGGATGTGCTCATTGCGGTGTCGGTCTGTTGCGGAGTCTCTGCCGTGGGTCCTTCAGTCGATCCTCGTGCCCGAGCCCTTGGCCACGCGGAAGGGCTTGCCGTCCTCGCGCTCGACGCCCACGCGCGTGGGCTTGCCGCCTTTGGGGTCCAATAGCATCACGTTGGAGACGTGGATCGGGCCCTCGCTCTCGATCACGCCGCCGAGCTGGGCCGCCGTGACGGGGACGATGCCTTCCTGCGTCTGCTGCGGGCGGATGTGGCGCTTGCGCATGTTCAGGCCCTCGACGAAGACGCGCTCGTGCTTGGAGTCCACGCGCAGCACACGCCCGCGCTTGCCCCGGTCCTTGCCGGATACCACCTGCACCTGATCGCCGGAGCGCACCTTCATGGTGCGCCGGCGGGAACCGGCCGCAGCGCGCTTGGCGGCGGAGCCCGCCATCACAGCACCTCCGGCGCGAGCGAGACGATCTTCATGAAGTTGCGATCGCGCAGTTCGCGCGCGACCGGCCCGAACACGCGCGTGCCGCGCGGGTTGTTCTGATCGTCGATGATCACCGCGGCGTTGTCGTCGAAGGCGATGTAGGTGCCGTCGTCGCGCCCCAGGGGCTTCTTGGTACGCACCACCACGGCCGTCACCACCTCGCCCTTCTTGACCGTCCCCTGCGGGTTGGCCTGCTTGACGGTGGCGGTGATGATGTCGCCCACGAAGGCATAGCGGCGCTTGGAGCCGCCCTTGACGCGGATGCAGAGGATCTCGCGGGCGCCGGTGTTGTCGGCCACGCGCAAACGTGTCTCGTTCTGGATCATCGCGCGCGCTCCAGCACATCGACGAGCCGCCAGCGCTTGCTGCGCGAGAGCGGCCGGCTCTCCATCACGCGCACCACGTCGCCCTCGTGCGCCTCGTTGTTCTCGTCGTGCGCGTGCACCGTGCTGGAGCTGCGCACGATCTTCTCGTAGCGCCGGTGACGGCGGGCGGTGTCCACGCGCACCGTGATCGTCTTGTCGGCCTTGTTGGACACCACGACGCCCTGGCGCACCTTGCGCGTGCCCTCGACCGCGGCGTGCACCGGCGCCAACGGCTCCTGCGCGGGCGCGGACTTACGTCGCTCCGCGGCCTTGGCGCGCTCCTGCAGGCGCCTGGCGCGCCGCCTGATGGCCTTGTCCCTGCGCTCGGCCAGACGCTCGGCGTGGCGCTCCTCGGGGCTGCGCTGGGGCTTGGCCTCGCCGATGTGCTTGGCGCGCTCGCGGCGGCGGCGCTCTTTGGGAGAGAGCTGCTCCACGGGCTCGCGCGGTCCGGTATCGGCCTGCGCCTCCGGCGGGGCCTCCTCAGCCGCGGCCTCAGCCGGGGGCTCATCAGCGCTCTCCGCCTCGACGGCAGGAGCCTCCTTGCTCGCGGGCGCCTCGTCCTCCGGGGCAGGCTCGGTGTCGGGTGCCCCTGTGGGGGGGGCCGCAGCGTCGGTCTCGGTCTCGGGCGCCTCGGCAGGCGACGCAGCCTCCGTCTCAGGCGCCTCTGGCTCGGGAGTCTCGATTGTCTCGGGCTCGGGGATCTCGTTGTCTGGTTCGTCAGCCATATCGTCTGTTGTCGAGGTTTGTCATTTGCCGGCCTTGATCTCGCGCTCGCGCGCCACCGTCAACGCTCGCGCCAGATCGCGCCTGGTGCGGGCCAGGCTCGCGGTGTTCTCCAGCTCGCCGGTGGCGTTGGCGAAGCGCAGGCCGAAGAGCTCCTTGCGGAACGTCCCCACCTGCTCCTCCAGTTCGTCGCCGAGCATGTCGCGCATCTCCTTGGCTTCCACGATCTCGATCCCCTCCCTCAGTCCTCGCGCTGCACGAACTTGGACTTCACCGGCAGCTTGTGGGCCGCCAGCCTGATCGCGTCGCGCGCCAGCGGCTCGGGCACGCCGGCGAGCTCGAACATCACGCGGCCGGGCTTGACCACGGCCACCCAGCCCTCGGGCGAGCCCTTGCCGGAGCCCATGCGCGTCTCGGCCGGCTTCTTGG
>Ga0116217_10006616_pt1 | contig 10030 bp, 10 predicted proteins | sample Sb_taG_6_FD_89697 | JGI IMG/M metagenome (GOLD analysis project Ga0116217, IMG submission 89697) | Peat soil microbial communities from Weissenstadt, Germany - Sb_50d_4_PS metaG | ecosystem: Environmental > Terrestrial > Soil > Wetlands > Peat | place: Germany: Weissenstadt | collected 2010-09-21 | reverse complement strand
GCGCCGTGCGGACGATGGCGCCGAGATTGTGCGGATCCTCGATGCCGTCCAGCAGCACCAGCAGCGCGGGCGGGGAAGCCTTCGCGGCGGCCAGCAGATCTTCCAGGCCAGCGGCGGGTTTGGCCGCCGCAAACGCGACGACGCCCTGATGTTCGCGCGTGCCGGCGGAGCGGTCCACTTGCACGCGTTCCTCGAATCGCACGGGAACGCCGCGCCGCCGCGCGAGTTGGACGATCTCCTCGATGCGCTCGCCGCGCCGCCCGCGCGCGATGAGCACGCTATCGAGCGGGCGCCCGGCTTCCAGCGCTTCCCGCACCGCGTGAATTCCGGTGACGCGATCCATTTCTATTCCCCGTTCAATCCAGCGCCGCGCAAAATTCCAGAACGCGCGCGCGAATTGTCTTCACCGGCGCAAGTCCCGGCGCGGCGGCGGCCCCGTCGATCAACACAATCACGCGGTCCAATTCACCTTCGCCCACCCGGCCGGCGAGCGCGAGGCGAACCGGATGGAAGAGGCTGCGCCCGCGGTGGCCGAATTCTTCTTTTAGCGAGGTGACGATTTCCTTGAAGCGATCGGAATCCACAGTATCCACGGCGAGGATTCTGTTTGCGAGCGCCCGCAAAACGTCGCGCGCCTCTTTGCGCAAAAGCGCGGCGTGGGCCTCGGGCGCAGCCAGAACTAAATGCGCGTCGTACGCGAAGACTAGGCCGACGAGACGCACGAGCGATTCGCGGTCGGCGGCCTGCGGGCCGAGCCAGCTCGCGGCGCATGAAATCCAAGAGGCCGTGAGATCTTCCGGCTGGTCGGATGGCGTAACTCGCAGCCAGCCGCGTTCCGCGAGCAGCGCGCGCATCTCCGAAGCGGAACACGAAAATCCCGCGCCCGCTGCGGGCTCGATGGCGCTATCAGGAGACACGTTCGAGCGTTGCCACCGCCTGCGCGGCAATCGCCTCGCCGCGACCGACGGCGTCCACGCCTTCGTTGGTCTTGGCCTTCAAGTGGACGGCCGCCGGATCAATGCCAAGCGCCGCCCCCAAGATTTGACGCATCGCGGGGAAATGCGGCCCGAGCTTGGGGCGCTCCGCGATCACCACGGCGTCCACGTAGACGATTTTCCAGTGTTGGGCATCGAGGAGATGGCTGATGTGTTCGAGAAAACGCAAACTCGAAGCGTCTTTCCAGATGACGTCCGTATCGGGAAAATGCGTGCCGATATCGCCGAGGCCGGCCGCGCCCAGCAGCGCGTCGCAAATTGCGTGGGTCAGGACGTCGCCATCGGAATGCCCGGCGGGCCCTTTCTCGAACGATACTTCCATTCCGCCGACGATAAATTTTCGTCCCGCTTCCAGGCGGTGCAGATCGTAGCCGATTCCGGTGCGAATCAAGGCTGCTCCCTTTCCTGTGCGAGATAGTAGCGCGCCAGTTCCATGTCGCCGGGCCGGGTGATCTTGAGGTTGCTCTCCGAGCCCAGCACCACATACACGTCGTGCCCCAGCCGCTCGACGAGGCCCGCTTCGTCGGAGGCAGTGGCGCCCTCCTGGCGCGCCCGCTCGAATGCTTCGAGCAGCAGCGCGGCATGGAACACCTGAGGGGTCTGCGCGAGGACGATCTTTTCGCGCGGAATTGTCTTCGTGATCAGCGCGACATCCACGGGCAGACTCGCGCGCTTCACTTCTTTCACCGTGTCGAGCGCGGGAACGCCCAGGATGGCCGCGCCGCGCGCGCGGGCCTCCGCGATGGCGCGCTCAATTTGCTCGCGGCGCACCAGCGGACGCACCGCATCATGCACCAACACGATTTCGGTGCCGGCGGGCAGATGGGCCAGAGCGTTGCCCACGGATTCTTGCCGCGAGTCTCCTCCGGCCACAACTTTCACGGAGCGACCGGGAAGCACGCGTCCGGCTTGTGCCTGAAGCGACGCCACCTCTTCCTTCCGCGTGGCGATGAAAAAATCGGTGATCTCCGCGCACAGCGCAAGTCGGCGGAGCGTAAAGAGAACCAGCGGAAGACCATCCAACTCAAGAAACTGCTTCGGCGTCTCGGCGCCCATGCGAGTGCCGAGGCCTGCAGCGGGAAGAATTGCAACCGTATGATTTGCCATCGAAAGTTCCGGGGGCGAAAGTGTACACCAGTTGGCGGACCGGCGCGAGGGAGTGAATGGAAAGTTGTTGAAGAGAGCCGAAGCAGCGCCATGGGGGCCACCACGTTATGGAACCTGGTGGGAGCTCCCAGCAGCCCGCGAGAATCTAACGGGAGTTCGAGGGCGGACCGGGGTCTTTTCGCAGGCGATCGCGCCAGATTTTCTTTGTCACTTGGACGATGCCCGCTTTGCCCAGGACTGACCTCGCCATGCGGTCGGCCAGCGCCGTCGAACTCCAGAGCGCGCTGAGGCAAACTCCCTCGAATGTAGGGGCGAAGATATGAAGCGCTGCTTCCGTCCAGTCGCTCGTTCCCAATTCTTCCTTGTACCGCGCATCGCCGGGCCCCCAATCAATTTCAGCCGAGTGATGCTCCTTGCTCTCCGTCACAAAATCTTCAATGGCTTTGGTAACCAGGTACAGTCCGGGCGAATACTTGGAGTATTCCGCGTCGTAACCCAGGTAGTTTGCGTGAAACGTGTCGCCGCACCGGTCGCAGATGAAGAACGCGGCAGGCCGCCCGGCGATGTAAAGAATGCGGGCCCGGAGCCAGGACTTTTCGGCTTCGAGCCTGAGACGCTTGATCATTTCGGGGCTGTCCACGAACCCGACTCCCAGCCCTCGCTGGTAGGTTTTCTGGGCGATTTGCTCCACGTCTTGAATCATTCGGTCGAGGTCTTTGGCATCGTTAAACGTGCGAATCTCGACGTTCTTGGAAAAATCGGTTTCCAGCTTTCTGGCCTGGCGCATCAAGGTCTTTCTTAATTTCGGAGAAAGTCCCCGGTAAAAATCCTGCATGGTGGGCGGGAGAGTGGTGCTCCGATGCACGGTGGACGTTCCCAAGTGATCCCGCGTAAAGAGGCCGGGCAATCGCTTGACGGCTTGATAGAGGGGGGTAAACCTACGGACGTTGTTCAGGAAAACGACGTCAATCTCTTCCTGCTTCAAGGAATGCACGATCTCGTGCAGCAAAAATTCACAGTTCTCGAACGATAGATTTCCCATGCGTCCGCCAACGATGAACGTCAGCTGGCGCACTGGCGCTTTATACAGCGTCTTGTAACCAATCTTGAATTCGAGCGGCGATTGCTCCACTCTCCCAACGAGCATGGCTTCCGGCGTGTCGCCGCGGTACAGAACTAGAATGTGCGGACGCAGCACCTCGGGCCGGGATCGCAGGATCGTCAAATAGAAATCGATGTTGGCGTTCGGATGGCTCTGCCACGACGTCCAGATGGGCCGGATCTCCTCGACGCCCGAATAATCACGGATGAGTCTGAGACGCAACTCGCCGGCTTCAGGCATGCTGATGTCCTGATCCTCTGCCGGCAACGCTTCAACTGTATTCACCAGTTTGGCCTCGCCAAAGGTATTTTCGAGCTAGGCGACTCTTTGACACGTGCCGCCCTGCAGACCACGCAAATTCGGGCAGTCGCGAAGAGCAGCACCGTTTACACAAAACTCCAACATACGCAGGTGCGGGGCGCGGGAGGGAACAAGCACCAAGCGGAGTAAATCAACTATTGAACACTCAAACTAGACGCCTAGCCTCCCATTTCGCCTCAACGGCTCATGGGCCAAAAGCCCAGTGTTAAGCGGAGAGTACGCCGGTGAGGGAGAAAGCGTCAATAGTACGTGACGCCTAGGAGTCATAGGAACTGGGGCCGTCGCAATGCGCCTCTACTCGCGGCGCGACTCTGGGACGATCGGGCCGGGCCGCGGGCCGCGCTCGGGACTTACCGGGGAATCCGAGGCGCGGACGGCGTCGGTGAGGCTCGCTGTGGGCGGCTCGATTGGCGGAGGGATGCTTGCCGTTGCTCGGGAGCTTTGGTCGGCGCGCTCGTCCAGGCGGCCGAAAATCATTTTTCCGGCCGTAGTCTGGTGCACGGAAGTGACGGTAATGTCCACGTTCTTGTTGATCAGCTTTTTCGCACCGTCCACGACGACCATCGTGCCGTCATCCAGATACGCGACGCCCTGATTGTATTCTTTGCCTTCGCGCAGGATGAAGACGCGCATCGCTTCGCCGGGCAGGACGACGGGTTTCAGGGCGTTGGCGAGCTGATTGACGTTCATCACCCCGATGCCTTGCAGCGTCGCCACCTTGTTCAGGTTGTAGTCGTTGGTGACGATTTTGCCGTCGTGGCGGCGCGCCAGCTCGATCAGTTTCAAGTCCACATCCGCGATCTGCGGGAAATCCTCTTCGGCAATTTCCACTTCCAGATTCGGCATCTTCTGGATGCGTTGTAGGACTTCCAGGCCGCGCCGCCCGCGCTGGCGCTTGAGGCCGTCGGCCGAATCCGCCACCAGTTGCAGCTCGCGAAGAACGAATTGCGGAATGACGATTACGCCGTCCATGAATTGCGCTTCGCAGATGTCGGCGATGCGGCCGTCAATGATTACGCTGGTATCAAGAACTTTGGGCGAGCGCCGGCCACTGCGTTCGCTGCCGAAAAGCCCGCCGAGAGCCTGCAAATTCAGAAGATCACCTTTGCTCGCGCCGACGGCCACGCCAATGTATGTCATCACCAGCAGGGCGCCCACCCCGAGGGACGACCGCGAGCCTTCTGGAATCGTGGTGTGCGCCAGAACCTCGTTCAGGAGCATCGCGCCGAGAATTCCCAGGATCGCCCCCGCTACTGCGCCGATAAGGCGCCTCATGCTGGCGCGCTGCAAACGGATCTCAAACTGAATGACTAAAAGGGCAAAGACCAGCCAGACAACCGCCGCAGTGCGCGGAGCCAAGCCGAAGGGATGGAAGTGGTACCCCGCGGCGACGCAAGTGGCGGCGAATATGAAACGGACAAGGAATTGATCCCACCAGCTGCCGAATCGAGCGGCGCGGTTATCTGACGACTCAGTCTGACGTCCGTTGGGAATAGTGCGGATGGATTGGGGCGATCGGGAAGCACCGGATGCGCTCGCCTCGAGCGATGGTTGAGTTCGCGACATGGAGGCCTCGTATCATAAATGAATCTGTCGAAGTATCCCAGGCGACGGAGAATAAGTTATAAAGGGCGTGATGCACCGGGTTGTTTCCTCTTCGACATAAGTTTGAGGAAGTCGACATTCCTTGCCTGGATTCTAGCACGAAGGGTTGCGCAGAAGGCGAGAGGAACGTCCCCGCGCTGACAGGGAAGTACGGGCGGGGGGAAGCCGGATTCCGCGGCGCAATCAGCGAAGGTAGAAGCGCGGCACACGCTGCCCGATCGCGCAGCACAAGTCGGACGAGACCGTCCCCAGCACGCGCGCGACATCCGAAGCCCACTGCACGGCATCGCCATCTTCGCCATAAATCGTTGCGACGTCGCCCAGCTTTACGTCTTCGATCTCCGTCACATCCGCGGTAGCCAGGTCCATCGAAATTGTGCCCACCAGCGGCGCGAACCGGCCATGAATCATCACGCGTCCGCGGTTGGTGAGCGAGCGCAGCAGGCCGTCCGCGTAACCCGCGGCGATTACGGCGATCCGCGAGGGGCGTGAGGCCGTCCAGCGGGCGCTGTAGCCGACCGAGCCGCCAATCGGAACGTCGCGAAGCGTGACGATGCGAGTGCGCAATGAGAGCGCCGGCCGCAGGGGCAGGATCGCTTCGATTTCCGCCTTTTTCTCCGGGACATCGTAAAACTGGTGATAGCCATAGAGCAGAGCGCCGGGGCGAACCATGTCCGCCCACGTCTCGGGGCGCGCGCCGATCGCGGCGCTATTCGCCAGGTGCACGATGCCGGGCGCCACGCCTTGGGTGCGCAGGCATTTCACCGCAGCAAAAAATCGCGCTTCCTGCTCTTCAGTTTGCTTCGTGGTGAACGCATCCGAAGATGCAAAGTGCGTGAAGACGCCTTCCAGCTTCAGGTGCGGCGAATCGCCGAGCGCGCGCACGAACGCCGGAATTTCTTCCGGGGTGATGCCGAGCCGGTTCATCCCGGAATCAATTTTCAAGTGGAAGCCGATGGGAGCCCGGCGTTTGCTTTTCGCACCGGCGCGCTCGAGCCATCGCATTTGTTCGAGTCCGGAAACCGCGGCTGTGAGCTTGTGTTCGAGCAGGCTGTGCTCCTCGCCGCTCCAGAAGCCGGTCATCACCAGGATGGGAGCGCGGATTCCGGACTCGCGCAGCTCCGCGCCTTCCGCCGGGCTCGTTACGCCCAACCATTCGGTGCCTGCTTTTTCCAGGGCCTTGGCAACCGGTACCGCGCCGTGGCCATAGGCGTTGCCTTTGACGACGGCGAGAATCTTGCGCCGGGGCCGAGTGCCGGGGGGATTGACGTGGCGGCGAATCGCCCGCACGTTTCCTGTGAGATCCCCCAACTTCACTTCCACCCAAGTGGGACGTCCCTCGAATTTCAGACCGGAAGTCAACGGACTCCTTTTCCTCTGCCGATTGCCGCGGCTCTCAAGAGTAAAACAAATTCTCCGTGCGCACACGGCCGCTTCCGCGCACTGACGCGGTTCGTACAACACGTTCATTCTGCCATACGCACGCCGCGGGCCGAACCGGACTTGCCGGAACGCGCCAAAGAAAAGCCGCAAATTGCGGGGAATTAACGGGAATTCGGCCGCAGAGGCGGGGCGCGGCGCATTCCGGGCGCGTCCGCGGGCACACAGCGTGCGCGCCTGGCGACACGGCCAGCCGCCAGCTGAAGGGGACGGCGCGTTACAGCGAATCCATGCTGTCCGGCGCGGCGATCTCGAAGCGCGTGTACTGGGACCGGAAGACGAAATGCACGCGGTCGGTGGGGCCGTTGCGCTGCTTGGCGATGACGAGTTCGGTGCGGGCGCGTTCGTCCGGCGCTTCTTCGGTCTTGAAGGCGCTGGGGCGGTGGATGAACATCACCATGTCGGCGTCCTGCTCGATGGCGCCGGACTCGCGCAAATCAGCGAGTTGCGGGCGGCGATCTTCACGCTCCGGGGCGCGCGTCAATTGCGAAAGCACCAGCACCGGCACCTGCAATTCTTTGGCAAGGCCTTTCAGTCCGCGCGTGATGCTGGTGACTTCTTCGTTGCGATTTGAGAAGCGGCCCCGCGCCGCGATCAACTGTAAATAATCGATGATGATGAGGTCGAGCTTTTTTTCGCGCTTGAGGCGCCGCGCTTTCGCGCCGATTTCGACCACCGTGGCGGAGCCCGCATCGTCAATCCAAAGCGGAGACGCAGCGAGTCTGCCCAGCGCATGCGTCATCACCTTCCAATCGCTGTGCGAAAGGTGGCCGGTGCGGAACTTGTGCGCGTCCACCGGCGAGAGCGAAGCGAGCAAACGCATCAGGAGCGATTCCTTGGACATTTCCAAGCTGAAGATCGCCACCGCGCGCGGCTCTTCCGCGCGCACCGCGATATTCTCCGCGAGATTCAACGCGAAGGCCGTCTTGCCGACCGAAGGCCGGGCGGCGAGGATGATCAGTTCGGAAGGCTGCAGGCCGGAAGTCAGATTGTCGAGCTCGGGATAGCCGGTGGCCAGGCCGGTAACCTTGCGGCCCTCGGTGATGATGCGCTCCAGGCGCTCCATGTTCCCGGCGACCACTTCTTTCATGCTGATGAGCCCGGCGCGAATGCGGTCTTCGGCGAGTTGGAAGATAGAGGATTCCGCGCGGTCGAGGATGGCGTCGGCGTCATCGTCGGCTTCGAGCGCCTGCTGCTGGATCGCGTGCGTGGCGTGGATGAGGCTGCGCAGAACGGATTTTTCTTTGACGATGCGCGCGTAGTGCTCGACGTTGCTGACGTGCGGAACGCCGTCCAGCAGTTGCGCCAGATACGCCGCGCCCCCCGCGGCTTCCAGTTCGCCGCGCCGGTGCAATTGATCCGTGAGCGTGACGAGATCGATCGCCTGTTGCGCTTCGCCCAGCACCATCATCTGCTGGTAGATGCGGCGATTGTAATCGCTCAGAAAATCTTCGGCGCGCAGCCGCTCCACCGCGACGTTCAACGCGTTGTTATCGATCAGAATCGCGCCGAGCACGCTGCGCTCGGCGTCGAGATTTTGCGGGAGCGGCCGTTCGAGGACCGGTTCAGTCGACATGTTGTTCGCTTTCCATTCGCCCCATTCTCTCTCAGAGGCTGTTCGGTGGCAAGCGCCACAAATTCCTTCAGGCGCGCGCTGCCGGGCCACAGCGTAGCGCAACGCAGGCGCGCCGCGTCGGTGGAAATTATTTCGAACTGTGGGAAACGGCGAATGCGGGGAGAGTTCGAATATCGCCCGGAAAGACGAGCAAAGGAAAAAAACGCCGGGCCGCCACAGAGCGGCCCGGTCGAGACGACTACGATTCTTTCTGTACGATGAGTTTGAACTGGGCGGCGACGTCGTGGACCAGTTTTACGGTGATCGGGTATTCGCCGACCAGTTTGATGGGTTCGTCGAGCTGGATGCGGCGCTTATCCACTTCAAATCCCTGCGCGGCGAGGCCTTCGGAAAGATCGGCCGCGGTGACGGAGCCGAAAAGCTGGTCGTTCTCGCCGGCCTTGCGCAAAAGGGTGATCGTGACGTTCGCGAGCAGTTCGGCCTGCTTCTGGGCCTGCTCTTTCTCCGTCGCGGTGCGCTTTGCGAGATGTCCGCGAATTTTCCCCAGTCGCTTGAGATTTCCTGCCGAAGCTTCGAGCGCGAGCTTGCGCGGCAATAGAAAATTCCGCGCGTAGCCGGCCTTCACTTCCACCACCTCGCCGCGCTGGCCCAACTTTTCCACGTCTTCCTGCAAAATGATTTGCATCGGTAATCCCTTCCGCCTTGATCTCAAGTTTTTCGCCGCCATTCAATTCCGCGGCGGTGCGTTGCAGGCCAACTTAGAGCTCGGTCGCAAACGGCAACAGCGCGACGTTGCGCGCGCGCTTGATGGCCTCTCCCAGCCAACGCTGGTGGCGCGAGCATGTCCCCGTGATGCGCCGCGGCAAAATCTTTCCGCGTTCCTGGACGAAGGCGAGCAGCACCTCGGCTTTCTTATAGTCGATGAAGTCCACACGCTCTACGCAGAACCGGCACACCTTCTTCTTGCGGAAATACTGCCGCTTGCCGCGGCGCGGCGGACCACCGGGACCGCCGCCCGGTCCTCCTTCGCGCGGCCGCTCGCGGCCGCCACCGCCACCATGCGATGAATGACCGCCGCCGTGGCCGCCCTGGCCCGACGAAGGTCCTGCGGACGGCGCACCTGGTCCAGAAGATTGCTCAGACATTTGCTTGCTTCTCCCTTTGCCCGCCGGAGCGGGCGCGTTCGAATCTCAATTCAGCTTGCGGCCGCAGTTGGTTCCACAGCGGGTGGAACCGCTGGCGGAGCAGGTGGTGCCTGCGCCGGAGCCGCGGGTGCGGCCTGCGTCTTGCGCGGCCGCCGGCCGGCTCGCTTCTCGCGGCGCTTCGCGAGTTTCTGCTGGCGCTTCAAGTCCTCGTCGATGCGAATCGTCTGGAACTTGATCACCGCGTCCGACACTTTGAGGCGGCGCTCCAACTCCTTGGTCATCTCGCCTTGCGTGCTGTGCAGCAGGAGGTAGACGAAATAGCCTTCGCGATTCTTCGAGACGCGATAAGCCAGCTTGCGTGTGCCCCACTTCTCGGTCTTCTCGACGCGCCCGCCGCGTTCCGTCGTGACCTGCTGCAGCGTCGCGATCAATTTGTCGATTTCCTCTTCCGGCGTTGCGGGCCGGCAGATGAAAATCAAATCATAGAGGCGTTCTTCCATGTTCCCTCGTTTCTGTTTCCGTGACGATCCAACTCAATCCAAACTTTTTCGGCGTATCTATTCGGCCGCTTCCTCATCCGGTTCCGCGCGGCGATTGAACCGGTTCATCGCCACGCCGACGCCCTGGGTCAGCATCACGCGAACGGCTTCTGCTGCCTGATCGATCATCTCCGACGCGATTTCCAGTTCCGGCTTGCGCATCGGCCGCAGCACGTACGCGGCGAGATCCTTCGGCGGCT
>Ga0116217_10006614_pt1 | contig 10033 bp, 10 predicted proteins | sample Sb_taG_6_FD_89697 | JGI IMG/M metagenome (GOLD analysis project Ga0116217, IMG submission 89697) | Peat soil microbial communities from Weissenstadt, Germany - Sb_50d_4_PS metaG | ecosystem: Environmental > Terrestrial > Soil > Wetlands > Peat | place: Germany: Weissenstadt | collected 2010-09-21 | reverse complement strand
GCTGACGAATGATTTCTTCGTCAACCTGCTCGACATGAATACGAAGTGGGAGCCCTCCTCTACATCCGAAGGCGTGTATGAGGGGCGCGATCGCGCGACGGGCAAAATCAAGTGGACCGGCACACGTGTCGACCTTGTGTTCGGTTCGAACTCGCAGCTGCGGGCAATCGCGGAGGTCTACGCATGTGACGACTCGAAGAAGGCGTTTGTGAAGGACTTCGTGGCTGCGTGGAACAAGGTGATGAACCTTGATCGCTACGACCTTGCCTGAGCTCGGCGGAAAAGAGAGCTGTCCACTTGGTACTAACCCCCGTTCCTGTTGTTTGGATTGGCAAAAACGGAGGTTCGGTGGTTTTCGGCCAGCGAGACGTGAGGTAGTTCCGAAGTCGGCTTGTAGGAAGTTTCACCGGATCGGTAACGATAAGCGCCCTTCTGTCTAGGAATTAGGAATGAAGTCATTCCTGAATGGTCGGTCAATCGAAAGTAATTCGAGTGCGCAGGCCTCGTGGACGGTCAACTTCCGGCTTTGTTTCCTTTCTATTTAATTTACCTATGCGGCTGCCGACAGCATCGCTGGACTGCTGTTGCGTAGCGGTTCGTACACCTCACCGCTGACCCACAAGCGATGCAGCAAGACCACTAGCTTTCGTGCCACTGCGATGACGGCTCGTTTCTTCCCATTCTTCCCGCCACGCTCGGCCAGCCTCAGACGCCAGCGTCGCAGATCACTGTCCACGCCGAACGGCCCCAAAATGTGGTGCGCACCCTGTACGAGCAGCGTTCGAAGATAGGGATCCCCTTCTTTGCTGATATGCAGTTGCGGTTCACTCTGCCCGGCGTTTCGTCTGGTCGCAATCAACCGAATCAACAACGTCACCGTCAGCATCCGCAACACAAGAACCAAAGCCACCAAACCCCAGCTACTCTCGCCTAGTCCGCGTGCGGTAAGTTTTGCTCAGTCACCGACATTCCTGCGTCGTCGAACTGGAAGCCATTCCACGTAAGCGCCACAAAAGGCTGCTACATCAACCTGCGCACCATGATGGAATCAGGCGTGCTGCACCGATACCAACAGTTTCACTTGGAGCTTTGCAGCGGCTAGCGTGAATCGTCCGCAGGCTAGTTCGCCACCGAAGGCTGACAAGCCCTACATTGAGGTGCAGCAATGTCGAATTCAGAAGCACTGCGAATCGTTACCCCGTTGCGCCGGGGTCAGGAAGATGGCGTGAGCGAGGCCGTCGAGGCAACTCGGACTCCGATCGTGATGCAACAGTCGGCTAAGGCTCAGGACGAGGCAGTCAATGATTCGCATCCTGCTTTCTCTGCGTGGTGGGAGCGTTGGCGAAAAGCAAGGACTCGCTTCTCTCTCGTGGCGTCCATCGGGAGACATCCCTAAGCGCACCAGAGCGACGGTCGCCGCAGGGGAAGTCCCAGCGCATGGCATTCACTCCTAGCGGGCAGGCATCGATTGCTGCATTCGTATCGGGTTTGAGTTTGGATCGCCATCTGAAGAACAGAAGAACTAGTGAGTTTGACGAGGCGATGCCGAGGAACTACGCTCCAGCTAGCCATTTTCGCAATTCGTCATAAAAAGAAAGGCCCTCCCCCATGTCACTAGGAGAATTGTTCGCATCAATAAGAGAGCGCCGTCGTCGCTCAGCCCAGCAATCTCATGAAGAAGGGGCACAGATTATGAGACGGCTGCAAGAGTTACTTGCCGTTCCTACGCCGACGCAAGAGGTCGCAGCGTCCTTCACCAACGCCCGTATTGAAACCGACCCAGTATGCCTGCAAGGCGGACAACGCTGAAACTCCACGAGTGGCATCGGGAAGCACGACAATGCAGCGGTGCTGCTGGTGGCGAACAACGTCCTATAGAGTCCGGTCTCCGATTTTTACGGTCCTTCAAAGCTGACCGCGTGATCGGCCTCTGCCTTGCGAAGCGCAGCGTTTACCAGCCGGACTAGGTTTTCACCGCTCCTGATAACGTCGAGTTTCGATTTCTCGATATACGCCATCGCGCCTGCTTCCTTCAGTCTGTCCGCGTTACTCTGGGGGAGACTGGCAACCACGATCACAGGAATGCGGGTCGTCGCCGGGTCTTGCCGGAGAGCTTGCAGCACGTGGTCGCCGCGCAACTTGGGCAACAGCTGGCAACGCTTAATTCTTGGACCTAATTGGACCTTGAATTGTATTTGGGTGAGAAGCTAAATGATTGGAATGATTAGGTGGAGTTGGTTGCGGGGGGTGGATTTGAACCACCGACCTTTGGGTTATGAGCTAAACGATCAACAGCTAAGTTGTTGTTGATACTACTGCTCTTCCCTTCCCGCACCCTGCCAATACCTGCCGAATTACCTCTATTTTTGTGTCCAATTTGTGTCCAACTTTAATCCGCGCCGACGTTCGCCAAATCGTTAGAGCGGATCACGGGAGGAGACGAAACTGGAACTTCAAGATAATCACGGCAACCTATGTGCGAGCGCCGTAGAGGTTCTCCGTGCAGTCCCGCCGCAGTCTTTCAATTCGACCGCGATGAGTCAGTGGGAGGGGCGTCCGGTTGTTCGTTCTCCAAAACAACTGCGACCCCATCCCGCACTGGAGGAAATTGGCTGGACCGGTGTAATAGACGAGTTCAACGACGCTGCCCGGCTGAATGAACAGTCCGTCGCTGATCCGCTTCTTGTTACCACGAACGGGACGATTCTCGCCGGCATCGGGCACTGGCAGTCTGCGATTTCCAACGGTACGCACGCACTAAACTGCATTGAGTATCCGCTCAGTGAGGATGAATCCCTACGGTTTATCATCCGCCAGTATCAGCCCCGGCGCGGATGGAATGCATTTATCCGCATTTGCCTGGCGCTCACACTGGAGCCCAATCTCCATCAGAGGGCGGTCGACAACATGAGGAAAGGAGGCAAGTGTAAGGGTTCGACAAATTTGTCGAAGCCTGCCCGCATCGAGGTTCGTCGGGAGATCGCCAACGCCGCTGGCACTGGCACTGGCAATGTAGACAAGGTGAAGGCGATTTTGCGCAGCGCCCACCCTAACATCATCACTGCATTGCAGAATGGCTCGCTGAAAATCCATCGCGCCTGGAAGTGGTGCAGGCTCCCGAAATCGCAGCAAAAAGAAGAGTTTGCAAGCTACGAGGAAGAACAAACCCGTCACAAGATCTTGCGGGAGTTTGGGGACGGACGATCCCGGGCATCGTTCGGCCTTCGCCAAGTCCTCGAAGCGTTGCAATCGGTTGGGATTTGTCACCCAGGCCAGATCGTCGTCCGTGGCAGCACGAGACGAGAAACCATCGTCATCCTCGGCCAAGACTTGATTGAGAAAATCAAGGCCATGGAGGATGCTACTCGTCATGCCTGAGCCTTCCGGGTTTCCTAAACGCAGTTCATTGCAGCGGATTCTGATTGAAGGCCGCAAGCACTGGGATCACGAGGGCTATGACCCTGACTGCCGCGCCAGATTCCTGCGCATTGATTCAGTGCAAGACCCCGGAATTAGGCCAGCGCGTCTATGCGTCTGAGAACGAAGAGCGTACTTTCTGCAACACATGCAAATCACCTACCTGCCCCAGCTGCGGCCACTGGTCCACCGTGCAGTGGCAGCGCGAACGCTGGTGCGCTATTCCGGAAGGACCGTACCGGGTCATCACTCTGACCATGCCAAATACACTGTGGCCTCTGTTTGCCTCTAACCCACAACTGTGCCGCAAACTGCACGAGATTGCTGCCGGAGTTATCGTTGGCTATGCCAGAGCGCGCAGAGGCATCGAGATTGGGGTCATGCCGATCTTGCACACGTTCAATGGGAAATTGGAGCTCAACTCACACGTGCATGCTCTGGTAACGGCTAGAGATCTGCAAACGCTCGCTTCTCAAAACGGGTCAAACATCTTCTTCGATCGAAACCAGCTGATGCGAAGCTGGAAGCGGCTCATCATTGCTCTTCTTCGCGCAGCACTTGAATCGGCTTGCCTTGAGTCAGGAATGGATCATGATGAGGTGGAACGTCTCCTACAACGCGAGGAAATTCGCAACTGGAAGGTCCACGTCCAAGCCTTCAACGGAAAGGAACACTTTTTGCGCTATGCCGGCCGTTACGTAAGGCGCCCACCCATCGCAGAACGGCGGATTGTTGCCATCTCTAATGGATCTGTGCGTTTCTGGTACAAGGACAAACGCCGGCGACGACGAGAAACGGTAGTGTGCACTGTTGAGGAGTTCATCGATCGTTGGGCGCAGCACGTACCAAAGCGCTATCGCCATTCGGTGAGATACTTCGGTTTGTTTGGTCCACGCCGCTGGAGTCAAGTATCTACCGCGGCTTTTGCGCTGATTGGAGAGAAACAGCGACCGCGGCCCAATCGTCGCCCGTGGGCACTTGCCGTTGAACGTCTGTCCGGTCGAAACCCACTGATCGACCATAAAGGAGGCCGGATGACGCTCGTCCGGCATCTGGCCTCTGCAGCAGCCTTAATACGCAATGTGATGTCCGCCAACGGATCCCGCCCGCCAGCGAACGAAAGGCACCAGCATTGACCAGTCATCCACAACCCAGAGGGCTGAAAAATATTTCCAGCTGCGATTTTCCCGCTAGCATACTCTCTTGGTCGAAGAACAACGCCGTTCCGCACCACAGCACGACCACAACACGGAAAGATCACCCATAAGATCACAAGATTGCGGCTTGTTTCTCGTTCCTTCTCCTCCATCCGTCTCGCCGGAAAAGAGGAAATTGTTTTTTGATTCTCCTAGTAATCGAGCTAGATCCCCTCCCGGTGCAGTTGCTCCCGGCAAGGTCTCGCCTGCAGTATTCAGAAGTGTCAAAACGATGTAAACATCCTGATCAGCGGTCAACGTCCCGACCCCGCCAACGCTAAGCGCTGCCGCGGGTGGCGGAGGCAGCCGGTTGGCGATAACCATCGTCTTCTCTTTCCAGACCACGCCATTGTCGTTGACCGTGCCTGCTTCCGTGAGCGGCCAGACGGGTTGCACTTGCCCGGTGGTTCCCGCATTTTGCGCCTGGTAAGTGTGGCCGTTCCCAGTGTCCGGAGACGAGGGGCAGCACACTTCGCCCGCAAGGATCGGCGTTCCCGGCGCCCAGTACCAACCGAAGGGTTTCATGCCGAAGGGATTCAGCGTCTTCGCTTTGGGGTCCATAGTGGACGTGCCACTCAGAGGCTTTTTGAGGTCGGAGTAGGCGGAAAGACTTTGTTGGCAGCCGAGACTTGGATGGCATGCGCCCCTTGTGGTTCTTGGAAGTTCGTCTGCGGGAATGCAACCATGGCCCCCGAGCCGACGGGCGATTCGTACTGTGACCCCACGGTTGGCTGAAAGGCAAGCGGGAACTGAAAGTCGGGATCGGTCGCCGATTCCGGCTCGGCACATCAGTTCGGTCTCAGCCCAGGCCAAATCGCCTGCCAGAACACCCGGGGTGTCACGCAGCTGCGGGACGCGGCTTATCTTCGGGCGGCGTTTCAATATCCTCCAATTTCTGCACGCGATGCAGGAACACGTATGCGGCGAGCACACTAAGCATCAACAGCGAAAGAATCATGACGAATAGCGCGAAAGCAGCCACATTTCGGATGGGGCCTGTGATCTCACGCTCTTCCTGATTGGCCACGACGATCCACGGAAGGTTAGGGAACGCGTCCTTCAATCCGACATCGGCGAACCCGACGAGATATTTCTCGCCCTTGGGAAACGTGGTGAAAAGGTATCCGGTTTCGCGACCCCGCAGGTTCCCGAGAGAGTCGCGGATCGCGCTGTATTCTTCGGAGTGAATCTTCATGGATGGAGTTACGCCGGGTGCCTGGATGACGGTTCCATCGTCGCGCACCAGGAACAGTCGCCCGGTACGTCCGGTCTGCTGCCGGTTCAGTTGCGCAAACAGCGGCGAGACATCGATCAGAGCGGTGACCGCACCGATGAACCTGCCTGTGCTTTCCTGCAGGATGGGGTAGGCGATGCTTATGTAGGGCAGGCGGTTCTGTTCATCATAGCGCAGATCGGCGACGTGGATTGCGCCCTGCCCTTGGGAGTACAGCACCGCCCAGTACCCGCGATCGGTCTGGAAGTAGTGCACAGGCTTATCCGTTGCTGCGACGGTGGCGCCGCTGGCATCCGCGACGGTGACTTTCAGCAAGCCTGGATTCAGCTCCCTCATGCGACGGAGTTGGCGGGCCAAATCGGAGGCAAGGATGTTTTTCGCCAAGGCATCGCCCTCCGAGTTGTTCCATTTCTGCTCCAAGGCTTCGACCTTTCCAAGGACGGCGTCCTCGGAAAGGCGCTCGTATTGGTGGTTCGCAGAAGCAACGGCCTGAACGACACTGGGGTTGTTGGCGATCACGCTCACGTCCCGCAAGCGCACTGCGATGAATTCGGAGGTAAGCTCAGCTGCGCTGCGGGTCATGTAGCGGATATTTTCGCCGGCCATCTCGCGAATCTGGCTGTCTGCCTGCAACGCTACATAAAAGCCGAACACGGTGAGCGGAACCAGAATCAGGATCAGACCGACAAGCACTCGTTGGAGAGAAGTACGTAGTTCCAGAGAATCGAGGGGCATGGGAACCTCCTGTACGGCCCGACGGGCCGTCGTGCTGGATCGAACATTGATTGCACCTGCATCGCTTGGGAGAGCGGAAGAGACAGGTGCGCAGCTTCAGAGTAGCCCGTTCAAAGCATTCTGTCTGTGATTAACCTCACAGGCTCGTCCCGATCAATTTGCTGGCTGTTCCTCTGCCGGTGGAGCAGTTGGCGTGATGGCATGGCAGCGCCGCGTGTGGTCGATCGCTGCCATTCATCGCGGCGCTTGCATCGAGAGGAAGTCAGTGGTCTCAACATCAACCAACAGGAACAGCAATTTCCTCAAGACTCAGCTCGACCTTGAGAACTGACCTCGAGGAGTGTCAGCAGCGAAGCTCCGACACCGGGTCCCGGGCTGGTTGCGTGACTCTGAGACGGTCCACAACAGACTCGAGAAGCTTCTCCCTCTTACGCAGTGCAAGCTTGAATTCGCGATGGTCCGTATGTGAGATCTCTCTCAGCAGTGCACTATGCCTTTCACTAAGAATCTCCAACAGAAGTTCCCTTTCCTCTATGGTTAACATGAGTTCCATAATTCCTCCTATGGTGTCAGCGCGACGGTGGCAGATCGCTGGACCATGCGTCCGCAGCAATCAGCCATTTCTTTCCTACGCGTCTCCACACAGTGAGATACTTGCCGTGATCTTCTTTTCTCATCTCGCCATTCACTGGCACGTTCATGCGATATGTGCCCACGTCCCAGGCAACAGGCCCTTGTTGCTTGATATAAGTGACGTCAAAGGCAAGGTCGGACACACCATGGCTGAGCGGCGCCTTCAGATACTCTCGAATCGAATCGCGTCCGTGAACTGCTGGGTGGTGTGGTGGAAGGTAAACGGCATCCGGGGCATAGGCGGCAACTACTTCGTCCAACTCCCCGGCGTTCCAATGGCGAGCCCAATCATTGCCGGTCTGGCGGATCATGCCAGCCGCATCGACGGCTCTGGTTTGGGCAATCGTGCGGTCTCGTTTTGTTCTAGCGCCTTGGCTGCGCTTCTTCGCAGTCCTTCGCATGGTAACTCTCCTTCCTATCCCCAACATAACCAGGCCTACTTGGGGACCAGGGAGACCAAGGCTGGTCTTCGGAGAACGAGGTCCAGAACTGGGCCAAATGAACGTCGCCAGTCGAGGTCCCGAATCGAGACTCGATCAGCAAATTGAACTTTTCATCTTTAATTCTAGGCCTGGCCGACCGCAGACTCAAGACCTCTGCAAGGTGATCACCAGGGGTTGCGGCTCCAAAACGGGCCTTGGCTTCTTTCAGAATGGGACGGCGGGGTCGGCTTCTTTCAATGTAGAATCTCGTCTCTTTGTGCCAAGAACCTGCTCTGGCACTGTTTCGCTGCCGATAGCAATTCGCTGAACTCAGGCGTTCTACTTGGGCAATGTGCGGCTCGAAAATGTAACCCGGTACCTAGAGTCCATTCAGCGGGAGTAGCGAGACGGCGATGGGCTCACTTTCGACTCTCTGACGGCAAGAGGTCCTCTTCCCACTTCTCCACGTTTGGCGGAACGACACCCTTGAGCAAGGCGACGAAAGCGTCGAGGGTTTTGCGAGCGTCGCCAATCAAGTAATAGAACGCTTCCCAGTTATCGCTATCCTCTCCGTCGTGATTCGGAATCACATATTGGAAGTGCCACGCCCCTTGCAGTTCGCGGTAGGCACTTGAGGCACGAGTCTCCACGTTTTCCAAGTCCTTCGCCGATAGGTCTCCTTTTTGGCGCCGAGTCCGCCGCAAGAGCTTGCGCCGCATGATATCTGTGAGGAGTTCCTGAAGCGACACGTTACGCTCAGGCGCCTTTAGGAAAGCGATCTCTTCCCCTGAAAGCGGGGAAAGAAAAATACTGAGTCGGTTAACGCCCACGAAGCGAGGATGCGTCTGCAGCGCCCGGGCCACATTTGGGTGCCCCTCGAAGAAGACGTCTCCGCGTCGCAGTAAAGACTCGAGTTCCTGAACATCCAGTGCTTGTCGGTCATCACGCGCCTCCAACACCGCGTATCGATTGACCTTCCTCAACGCTTCAACCTGTCCCCGCGTGCGAAAATGATAGTCCACGCCGTCGAGTTCGCCGGGACGTGGAGCGCGGCTGTTCACGAGCACTAGTCGGTGAAACTGCGTGCGCAGCTCAGGATAGAACTTGCCAAGGGACTTGTAGAGCGGACTCTTCCCGACACAGGAAGGCCCGCTAAGAATTACAAGGCGTCCGGTCTCGTCAGGGCTCATTGTTTACCACCTCGTGGAGAATATATAAGAGAATGCTGGGTCGGCAGAATCCTCCCCCTCGCGTTCTTATGAACTACGCGCGTGCTCTGAATCGTATGTCGGATCGATTGTGTCTCAGACGCGATACCAGTCTTCGCGCGTCAGCGGCAAACCACTGTCGCCGTGCCGTGGCCTGGCGAGCAGCGTCTGGTACAGGTTCAGGCGACCAGTGCGGAATCCATGGGCCGCACCCGCCATGTACAGGCGCCATATTCGATAGGTGGCATCGTTGGTGATGCGGCGCGCCTCCTCTGCCCGGGCCTCCAGCCGCCGGACCCAGTGGTGGAGTGTCAAAGCGTAGTGCTCACGCAGGCTTTCGGCATCCCGAACTTCGAAGCCGCTCAGCTCCGCCGCTCGAAGGCTTGTGCTGATCGGCAGCAGTTCGCCGTCGGGAAACACGTAACGATCAGTAAACGACGGCCCCCGCCTACGATAGTCAGCGGAGTAGGAAATCCCGTGGTTCAGAAATACACCACCCGGCCGCAACAAACTGCAGGCCTGGCGGAAGTACTCCGGCAGGAGCTTTTCCCCGACGTGCTCAAACATGCCCACACTCACAATCTTGTCGTACTGCTGGTTGTGTCCGAGGTCGCGATAGTCGCAGACCTCCACGCGGCAGCGATTATTCAGCTCGGATTCGTGCAAGCGCTTTTGTGCCAGCTCCGCCTGCGGTCCGCTGAGCGTGATCCCCAAAGCTTCCACGCCGTAGTGCGCCACCGCGTGCATGATCAATCCACCCCAACCGCAGCCGATATCCAGGAGACGCTCGCCCGGGCGTAGCCGCAGCTTCCTGCAGATGTAATCCAGCTTGCGCACCTGCGCGGTATCCAGATCCTCTTCCGGCTTGGCGAAGTAAGCACAGGAGTAGACCATGCGCCGATCCAGAAAAAGCGCGTAGAACTCTGACGGGAGATCGTAGTGATACTGGACAGCCTGTCGGTCCCGGTGCTTGGAGTGGACCGGTCCCGGGAATCCAGCGGGATGCAGGCCTGTTCGCAGGAGATCACTCCCGGGCAGCCTCTGCAGCCGCGCGGTGAGATCGAGACTCTGCCACCGGCTGCGCTCCTGACCAAGAAAATAGTCGGCCAAGTCGAAGGCAGCTTCGATATCACCTTCAATGTCGTAATCGTCGTCGATGTAGGCTTCTCCCAGCGCGAGTTCGCTGGG
>Ga0116217_10006613_pt1 | contig 10033 bp, 6 predicted proteins | sample Sb_taG_6_FD_89697 | JGI IMG/M metagenome (GOLD analysis project Ga0116217, IMG submission 89697) | Peat soil microbial communities from Weissenstadt, Germany - Sb_50d_4_PS metaG | ecosystem: Environmental > Terrestrial > Soil > Wetlands > Peat | place: Germany: Weissenstadt | collected 2010-09-21 | reverse complement strand
TGGTACATCTGGCGCGACGGCAAGGGGCCAGGGCAGCCGCCGAACAATTGGACTTCCATTTTTGGTGGTTCGGCGTGGACGATGGATGCCGCGACGAATCAGTATTACTACCACTTCTTCTATCCGCAGCAGCCCGACCTGAACTGGCGCAACCCGGCAGTGAAGGACGCCATGTTTGACGTCACGCGATTCTGGTACAAGCGCGGCGTCTCCGGGTTTCGTTTGGATGCGGTGGACACGCTGTTCGAAGATCCGAAGCTGCACGACGATCCGGTTCTGCCCGGCAAGAATGCGTTCGGCGATCCAATCGAAGAGTACAAGTACAATTCCAACTTGCCCGAAGTGCATGAAGTACTGCGCGAGCTGCGCAAAGTTGCAGACGAAAATAATGGTGTGCTGATCGGAGAAACCTGGACTGCCGACATCGCGGAGCTGAACCAGTACTACGGCGAAGGCAACAACGAGTTGCAGCTGCCGATGGATTTTATGTTTACCACGGTCAACAAGCTGTCGCCCGCCGACTTCCGCAAGCAGATTGCCGCGGTGGATTCCGCTTCCGGCTGGCCTACGTTTGTGATCAGCAATCACGATATCGTCCGCTCCTATGACCGCTATGGCGATGGCGAGCATAACGATCAAATTGCGAAGCTGATGGCCGGACTGTACCTGACTCTGCGCGGAACGCCGATTATGTATTACGGCGAAGAGATTGGGATGAAGACTACTCCGCCTGCGCGCAAAGAGGACGTGAAAGATCCGATCGGCCGCACCGGCTGGCCCAAAGAAAAGGGACGAGACGGCGAGCGCACGCCCATGCAGTGGGATGAGAGCGACAATGCGGGCTTCTCGAAGTCGACGCCGTGGCTTCCAGTGCCTCCGACGGCCAAGATGCACAACGTTGCCGATGAATCGAAGGATCCGGATTCGGTGCTCAACTTCTACAAGAGGGTCCTCAAGCTGCGGCACACGAATCGCGCTCTTCTGGATGGGGCCTACGTTCCGCAGAATCAGAACGACCAGAACGTGCTCTCCTACCTGCGAGCCTACAAAGATCAGGCGGTTCTGGTGGCCTTAAACATGTCAGGCGCGGAGCAGAAGGTGAGCTTTGACCTGAGCAAGCGTGGCTTCACGTCGGCGAAGAGCCTGGTCGCGACCTCCAAGTCGTCGGCCAACGGAGATGTGGTAACGCTCGAGCCCTACGGAGTTTTCATTGCCCAGCTTGTGAAGTGAGCATCGCGCTTACTCGCCGCTGAGAATTCTCCACGCCTCGCGCCCGGTGAGCACGACGTTGTTGATGCCCTTGACCGCGTTCATATACTGGGCCCGCTCGAACGCGGCCGGATCTTTGCAGCGAAGTTGGCTGAAAGTCCCTCTCAGTTCGGCAACCGACTTGTACGCGTGTTTCTCCATCCACTGGCGCAGACCGGATTCGAGATTTCCGAGATGGCCGATTCCATTGCGCAGCAGGGTCGAGCACGCCATGGTGACGTCGGCGCCCACCAGCAGGAGCTTCACAACGTCATCGGGAGTGTGCACACCGCTGGATCCGGCCAGGTTCGCCTTGATGCGGCCGTAGAGTATGCCAATCCACGTGAGCGGAAGGCGAAGCGCCTCAGAAGTGCTCAGCAAGACGTTGGGCTGAATCTCCAGGTCGTCGAGATTCATGTCAGGCTGGTAGAAGCGGTTGAACAGCACCAGGCCGTCCACTCCGGCAGCGTCGAAGCGCTTGGCCATGTTCGCCATGCTGGTGAAAAATGGGGTCAGCTTAGCCGCGACGGGAATTTTCACGGCTGATTTCGACGCTCTCACAATCTCAACATATTCGTCTTCCAGTACGGAACCGGCGATGTCCGCCTGGCTGGGCACCTGATATAGATTGAGTTCGAGGGCGTTTGCGCCCGCCTGCTCGATGTCCATGGCGTACTCTGTCCATCCCCGGAGAGTGGTAGCGTTGAGGCTGGCGATCACGGGCACGGCGACGGCTTCTTTGGCCTTGCGAAGCAGGCTCAAATAGCGATCGAGCGCCGGGCGGGCCGGCACTGGCTGCGGCCCTTGCGGCGCCTCTTCGAACAGGGAATGAAAAACGATGGCGGAGGCTCCTGCATCCTCCAATCGCCGCACGCCGTCGATGTCTTGAGTCAATGGCGATGCGGAGGAGACCAGCGGCGTGCGGAGCTTCAGTCCCAGGTAGGTTGTGGAGAGATCGAGCATGTTGTCCTCGCGGCAATTCTGGCGGGCTCAGGGGAAAGCCGCTTCCGGCACGCTCTTCGGCGATTCGGCCGGTCAGGGGATCATACTCGCGCCAGGGGAGGCGCGTCCAACCGGCGGCCGCAGAGGCTCAGAGCCGGGTATAGAATACGCACGGTGAGCGGATGCACGAACTGTCGATTGCGATGGGCATAGTGGACGCGGCGCTGGAAGAGGCTCAGCGCCGGGGCGTGCAGGTCAGCGCCGTGCATCTCAGGCTGGGTGCGCTTTCGGGCGTGGTCAAAGATGCGCTGATGTTCTCGTACGAGGTTGCGTGCCAGGATACGCCGCTGCAGGGATCGCAATTGATCGTGGAGGACGTTGCTGTCGCTGTGTTTTGTCCACAGTGCCGGGAAACGCGGCCGCTGCCGTCAGTACAGTTATTTCAATGTCCGGAATGCGGTACGCCGACGATGGACGTGCGCCAAGGCAAGGAACTTGAGGTGTTTGCGCTCGAGGTACAGGATGAAGCGCAGGAATCGGAGGTGCGGGAATGAGCGAGCCTCGTCTGGTTGAAGTCCGCAGGAATGTGCTGAAGCAGAATGACGTGATTGCGCGCGCGTTGCGCGAACAATTCCGTGCGGCAGGAGTGTTTGTCGTGAGCCTGGTTTCGAGTCCGGGCTCAGGGAAGACCACCTTTCTGGAGAAGACACTCACGCAACTGCAGCCTCGCTATCGAGTGGCGGCACTGGTGGGAGATCTGGCGACCGAAAACGATGCGGTGCGGCTGGCTCGCAGCAAGGCTCCGGTGAAGCAGATCACGACCGGAACTCTGTGTCATCTGGAGGCGGCGATGGTGCAGAATGCCTTGCAGGACTGGGACCTGCATCAACTGGATTTTCTTTTTATCGAGAATGTGGGGAACCTGGTGTGTCCGTCTTCGTATGATCTCGGAGAGAATCTTCGTTTGGTGCTGATGTCGGTGACGGAGGGAGAAGATAAGCCGCTGAAGTATCCAACGATATTCAACAGCGCCGACGTCGCGGTAGTAACCAAGAATGAACTTGCGAGCGCGGTCGAGTTTGATTGGAATGCGGCGCGAACGAGCATTCAGTCCGTGCGTCCGGGAATGCGGATTTTTCGGCTCTCGGCGAAAACCGGCGAGGGGATGGAAGACTACCTGGACTTCCTATCTCAGCAGTTAGCGGAGCAGAGACCCGTGGCGCGGGTCTGATCGATGCTGCCGCCAGAGACGTAGCAAGCTACGTCTCTACAATCGGCATCCTAGAAGCCATATTTTGCGACGATCTTCTTTTCTTTTTTTCCAACCACTGCAATTGCTGCATGTTCCGCGGGCAGAGAAAATGCCAGCGGCGCTCCCGTGGCCTGGTCGCGTAGGCTGATCGCGGTGTCGTTTGCTGAGTCGGAAACGAAGACGTAGAGCACGGAGTTCGCCAGCACGGTGGGAAATACCAGCACACCGGGCGGCAGCGGAGACTGCGCGCTGAACATCGGAGAGATGTTCAGCCGGGTGGCTACGTTCGCATACAGTTCGGAAGTGGCTTGCGCATCTTCGGCGAGTTCCACCGGGTAGGCCGCCCAGAAGATAACTCCCTTGCCGTGAGGAATTTCTTTGAAGCTGGATCCGTCGTCAAAGCGCAGTGAATCCAGCCAGTTCTGTTGCTGCTGACCAAAATTGAGCGCGAGCGAGCGGTCTCGCAGGCGGACCGCCGCGTTGTGATAGGTGAGCGGTTCGACGTGAGCGGCGAGTCCAAGTTCGGCCGCGCGATGCACGATCTGCCAGTGCTGGTCGCGATCGACAGGACCGGTGACGAGGAGGTTGCCCCCGGCATCAACGTACTTCAAGAGCGCCCGCCAGGTGGCTTCGTTCAGCGCCTGTGGAGAGGGCAGGATGGCCAGCCTGGGCGATCCTAACTTCCCGATCTGATTTTCCGCGATCATGTAGGCTGGCAAGTGTGCGTCGTAGGCAAGGGCGCGCACGGCGCGCTGCTGTGCCGCTATCTGGAAATCCGCGAGCGCCGAGAATTGAGCAGCTTGTGACGTAACGATTACGATGGAAGGCAGCTGGGGATCGCGAAGATGTTCCCGCAACGATGGAGCGAATTGCGCGAAGGCCCGCAGTAGCGAGGCTTCCGGCTTCTCGGTGTAATCGGTGCGGACCGCGCCAATCGGAGTCTCGTTGCTCTCCGTCATGTAGGAATTCGTATTCCACAACCATTCAATGGCGCCCGAACCTTGAATGAACGACGTGGCGACTTTTCGTTCCAGCAGAGCAGCCTCGCTATCCGGCGTGCGGCGGGCGATTTCGTCGAGGTTCAACTCGCGCTGCAATCCGGTCTCCTGAATCAGCAGGGCTCGTCCGGGCTGCTTGGCGGCCAGCGAATCCCACAGGATATTGTCGTTGAGCCACCAGGAGTGATTTGTGGTGAAGTCGACGGACTGGCCCCAGAAAGCCGGAGACAAGCGGTCTTGAATGCCGCCTTCGTCCTGGCCGACGGTTACGAGCTGTTGCGATCCGGTAGCGCGGATCGTATCGCTCATGGTGCGCGCCCAGCGAGCGAACGATTCTTGCGCGAACAGAAAATAGTCATGCAGCCGGAGTGATGTGGTTCCGGTGTACATGCCGCGCGGGGAGAACTCGTCTTCGCCGAGAAGAGCGATGGACCCCGCGACAAATCCGGGAGAGACATTCCACAGCGCGGCGAGCTGGGCGCGGTCGGGATAACGCTCGCTCAGCCACTGATTCCAGTTGGCGAGTTCGATTGCGTCACCGTTGGGGCGCGTCTTCCAGAGGTGCTGCGAGAAGCTGGGCTCGTTGATGAGATCCCATGCGAGGTAGGGCACGTCATGGAAGCGCCCGACGACGGACGAAATCAAAGTCTGCTGGCGGCGCACCGCCCCAGCGTCAAGAAATGCATTCGTTCCTCCGAGAACGTCGGGCAGGAAAGCGAAAAAATTGAACTGCACCGGCAGGCCATACTTGCGGGCGGTCATAAGATAAGCTTCGAGGGTGCGTAACGTGCGCTCGTAGGGCTGGCCGTTTTCGTCGCAGAACTTGTCCCAGCCCGTCCACCATCCGGTGCGGATCATGTTCAGTCCGGCGTCATGAATCTGGCCGAGATCCTGATTCCACACATACACGTTGGGATGGTCAAAAAACAGACGCTGGACTTCGCTCGACATGTAGGTTGTGCCGACCACCGCGAGGGGATGGCCATCCAGTTCGAAGTAGTCGTGGTTCACGGCGAGATGCGGGCCGGAGCGGAGAAACGATTCGTCGCGGATCCAGAAGGCAGAGTGGTAGATGGCGCGAATGCGATCGCCCTCCATCAGCTGCGCCTCAATGATGTAGAGTCCCTTGCCGTCGGGAGCGGGAAGCACGTCTGGCTCGTTCAGCACTGATGTCGAGACGCTGACGCGATTCGAGGGCTGCGCTTCGGGGTAGGTCGTAATTTTCACCGATACCAGCGTTTTGGGCGCCTCGGCCGCGTGCCATTGCAATTCCAGTTCCACGGGCTCGCCCTGAAGATAGAGAGGCAGCGCCGGTCGCACGGTGAATTCTTCAGCGCCTTGCAATGCCCGGTCCGCAAGGGATCGCACCAGGGTGGTGTTGTCGAAGATGTCGCGGGAGAGTTCGGCGTTCACGAAAATCCAGCGTCCACCGTCAAAGCCGTTGCGGTAGTGATCGACCTGGATCACTGGCGCCGAAAGTTTGCGGCCATTCTGAGTGCCCCAGGCGAGAGAGTCGAGGCGCGCGTCGATGGAACCGGCAGCGCCGCCGCGGTGGTAGAGATCGACCGCGCTGAGTCGGATCACCGGACTGAAGGCGCGCTTCCAGGCGAACGCGGCAAGTTGCAAGGGCAGCTCGGGATTGGGCTGAAACTGCAGTCCGCCGGAGCCGGGGGTCTCCTGGTACTGGTCGATCATGAGCGGGCGGATGAAGCGGACGCTGTAGTCGCGAAGATGCCAGCCGCTCGGGTCGCGGTAAGCGGCGCGAGTGAACGGCCTGCCGCCGAGCACCAGAAGATTGCCTCCGCGGTCCAGAAACTGCTTGATGGCGGACCAGGCTTCTTCAGGAAAGGAAGAGCCGTAAGGCAGGATCAGAAGGGCCGATGGCGCGGCCAGGGCGTCTCGCAGGTGATCGGCATCGGCCAGATGAGCTCCTGGCAAGATTGCGCCCAATTGCTGCGGCGAGGGGCTAGCGGAGTCAGCCGCTGGAAAACCGGGTTCGCTGAACACCACTGCTGCGGACATGCCGGACTGGGCCAGGAGTGTAGCGTGGCTGACCAGGAAAAACAAGGCGATGACGGCGACGAGTGCAGGCTTTAGCATGAGTGTGGCCTGATGAAGAGATCCGACAGGCGGAAACGATTGCAGTCTCGGGCAAGGGCTGGCGATTGTCAAGCACTGTCAAGCTAGAGAAACGATTTTCTAGAGGATGAATTCGATGCCGGCTCCAGAAAAATGCGCAAAATCGCGCTCGGGCGATGCTATGATGGCGCGTTCATCAATTGGCCGATCTGGATTGACGGAATTTGGATTGACGCAATCCGGTTCGCACACTCCTTGAAGGGTGGATACAGCACTCATGGCGATCGCGGCCCCCAATACTGCTACTACGACTACGGCGCCGGGCACCGGGGAAAGCTACCTGGCTCCGCTAGCTACGGTGACCACGCTGTTTTTCATGTGGGGATTTCTCACCTGCCTGAACGACATTCTGGTTCCGCACTTGAAATCGATCTTCGATCTGAGTTACGCGAAAATCATGTTGATTCAGTTCGCATTCTTCGGAGCGTATTTCATTTTTTCCCTCCCTTCGGCCAAGCTGGTGGATTGGATTGGGTACCAGCGGTCGATGGTGGTGGGCCTGCTCACGATGGGGCTGGGAGCGTTTCTGTTTGTGCCGGCCGCCAGTGTTCCGTCGTATCCATTATTCCTGGGTGCGTTGATCGTGCTGGCTGCCGGGATCACTTGCCTGCAGGTCGCGGCGAATCCTTATGTCACCGTATTGGGGAAGCCCGAGACAGCTTCGAGCCGGCTCAATCTGACCCAGGCGTTCAATTCCCTGGGAACGTTTCTGGCGCCGTTTTTCGGCGGCCTGCTGATTCTAAGCGCGGCGCCGAAGACCATGGACGAAATCCGGGCGATGGCGCCCGACATTCTGCAGGCGTACCGCCTGCATGAAGCAGCTACGGTCAAGACGCCGTACGTGGGCCTGGGCATTGCGCTGGTAGTACTGGCGGTCGCGATCGGCAGTTTCAAGCTGCCAAAGATCGAACACGCCCAGCGCCAAGTCGGCGTGAAGGTGAACGACTCGATCTGGAACCACCCCAGCTTGATTTTCGGAGCGATCGGTATTTTCGTCTACGTCGGCGGAGAGGTATCCATCGGCAGCTTCCTGGTGAACTACTTCACTCAGCCTGAGATTGGCGGTCTGACGGAAAAAGTGGCGGCGAGCTTCGTCGCTTTCTACTGGGGCGGCGCGATGGTCGGCCGCTTCATCGGCTCTGCGCTTTTGCAAAAAATGAGCACGCGCGGGTTGCTGGGCATTTGCGCGGTATGCGCTGCGGCCCTGGTCGCGATCTCCATGCTGACCACCGGGCATACCGCAATGTATAGCATCATCCTGGTGGGCTTCTTTAACTCCATCATGTTCCCCAGCATTTTCACGCTGGGCGTGGCTGAACTCGGTCCGCTCACCGGAGACGGTTCGGGAATCATGATCATGGCGATTGTTGGCGGAGCGATTATTCCGGTGGCGCAGGGTTGGATCGCTGATCACATCGGCATTCATCACGCGTTCTTCCTGCCGGTTCTTTGTTATCTGTACATTCTGTTCTTTGCCTTGAGCGGATCGAAGCCGAACAGCCAGCGGCATGCGAAGGCGTAGTCGTCGTCGAAGAAGGCTGATTTGTTCCTTGCTACGAGTCGAAGAAGCAGCGTGTGTGGGATCACTGACAAGTTCGGTATTTGGTAAGATAATGCGCGCGTTTGGAGTGATACGAAGTCTTAATTAAAACGATTTAAGCGATCATGGGGCAAACTAAGAAGCCTGGCCAAAAGCCCGACGTGATTACCCTCAAGGCCGTTGCCCAGCATATTGGACTGACTCCCGGCACGGTATCCGCGGTTCTCAACGATTCGCCGTCTGCTCGTTCGATTCCGCAAGAGACCAAGAACCGAATCCATGCAGCCGCCAAGGAACTGAACTACCGGCCCAATTTTTTCGCGCGCACGCTGCGCAACAAGCGGACCTACACCATCGGCGTGATTGCGGAAGAAATTGGCGACTCCTACAGCTCTGCGATCATCAGCGGCATTGAGCAGTATTTGAGGAAGCGCGATTACTTCTTTCTGACCGTGGTCCACCGGCACGATCCCGAACTGCTGAATCGCTACTCGCAATTGCTGTCGGAGCGGGGAGTCGAGGGCATCATCACTGTGGATACGACCGTGCAGGAGGAGCCCGCGCTGCCAACGGTTGCGGTTGCCGGCCACAAAAAGCTGAAGGGCGTCACCAACATTACGCTCGATCACGTCAGGGCGGCGGTCTTAGCTTTGAACCATCTGAAGGATCTATCCCACGAGCGCGTCGCGTTCATGAAGGGCAATCCTGTGAGTTCGGATGCGAAAGAGCGCTGGGACGCGATCTGCGAAGTGGCCGCAGAGATTGGCATGAAGATCGATCCGGAACTAACGGTGCAGATTGATACCGACGACCCGACCCCGATGTTGGGGTATCCGTTTACCAAGCAACTGCTGGCGCGCAAGCGGCCGTTTACCGCGCTGTTTGCCTACAACGACATCTCGGCGATTGGAGCGATTCGCGCGTTGCAGGAACAGGGACTGCGCGTGCCCCAGGATGTTTCGGTGTTGGGGTTCGATGATATTCCCGGGGCTGCATTTCACACTCCGAGTTTGACCACGGTGCAACAACCGCTGAACCGAATGGGAGAAGTGGCGGCGCAAGTCCTGTTGGAGCGAATTCAGGAAAAAAAGGAATATCCCGCGGACATCGCGATTGAGCCCGCGCTGGTGGTGCGGGAATCGACGGCGAAGGCAAACGGTACCTCCTGACGCCGCGGTTCCGATATAGTAACCGCAGAGCCTTCCGCTCCATTCATGCCCTCTTCTGCCTCACCCAACACCTCAGCCTCCGCTCAAACGCTCACGCTTGCCGCCTACGCGTCGTTCGTGCCGATCGGGATTGCAACCGTGCTGCTCGGTCCGATGCTGCCAAGTTTGTCGGCGCGCTGGTCGCTGAACTATGCCCAGGCGGGCGCCCTGTTTCCTGTCCAGTACGTAGCGTCGACTTTGGCGGTCGCTGTCTCGGGGGAACTGGCTGCGCGCTGGGGATTTCGATTCGCAATCAAGACTGGTCTTCTGCTCATGAGCGCGGGCGTGGGTCTGCTGCTGATTGGCCCCAAACCTCTGGGGATGGTTTGCATCGCGGCGTATGGAGGAGGGTTGGGGCTGGCCGTTCCCGCGGGGAATTTGATGGTGGCGGCGGTGAATCCCGGCCGGCGCAGCGCGACCCTGAATGTCCTCAACTTCTGCTGGAGCGCGGGTGCAGTGGCGTGCCCATTTCTGGTGGCAGCGGCAGTGAAGAGCCATCGCATTCCGGTTTTCCTGGCAATCCTGGCTGGCTGCGCGCTGCTGATGGCGATTGGGATCGCGGCCATGCCTTCCTCTGTTGTCGAGCCGGAAAGAAAGAATGCCGCCCAGGAGACGGGCTCGGCGATTCCATGGAGAAGCGGCGGCTTCCTGATTCTGGCGGCGCTCTTTTTCCTGTATGTCGGCGTCGAAAACGGATTTGGACTTT
>Ga0116217_10006612_pt1 | contig 10034 bp, 5 predicted proteins | sample Sb_taG_6_FD_89697 | JGI IMG/M metagenome (GOLD analysis project Ga0116217, IMG submission 89697) | Peat soil microbial communities from Weissenstadt, Germany - Sb_50d_4_PS metaG | ecosystem: Environmental > Terrestrial > Soil > Wetlands > Peat | place: Germany: Weissenstadt | collected 2010-09-21 | reverse complement strand
GCGGTACCCCGCTGATCAGGTGACCAGGGCAAACGCGCCCGTCTGATGCAATTCCCGAGGGTTGGTCCAGGTGCCGGAGGTTTCGTCGGTGTGGCTGTGGTCCAGCACGTGGGCCAGGTCGTCGTGGACCCAGGTGGTCCGCAGCACGCCGGTCAGGCCCATGCCGGTGATGGCGATGGCTGTCATCGCGGTCACCTCCCGGGTTCCAGGATGCACCGGGCCACCGTCAATCTGCGGCCTCCCGGTCGGCGTCGCGGTCCGCGACGCGCTGGAGGACCTGCGGGGACGGCGTGATCTCAGGCTTGGGCGGCTGCAAGATGGCATCCCTGGCTGGTCCCGGCCAGGGCGGGAACGCCTGGCCCAGGTCCCCGTAGTCGGGATCCTCGGACGGGACTGTCAGGCTCTGCCGCTCCGCGAGCGTGTCGGCGAAAGTGTGGTGGGCAGCGGCGAGGTCTTTGATCCACTGGCCCGTCTCCCCGACCGGCTCCTCCGTTGTCAGGGTGAGCTCATCGCGCTGGGCCTGGGTGGCGGGTTGGGGTTCGGCCGAGCGCAGCGGCGGGTAGTGCTGGTCGGGGTGACGTCGGCGTAGTTCGGCGTCGGCGGCCATGGCTAGGTGGCGTTGCTGGCGGGTGGCGGCGTCCCAGTCGGCCCGGTCGGCCATCGCGGCGACGAACACGGTTTCGTGTTGCCGGTACGTGTCATGCAGGGCCTGGTAGCTGTCTCCGAGCTCTTGATGCCGGGCGGCGCTGTCATGCTGGCCGCGGTCGCCGGCGGCTTTGGCTTCCGCGCTGGCGCGGATGGCGGCCAGGCGGGCGTTCCAGGCGGCGGCGCGGACCTGGCGGAGCTCGTCACCCACCCATTGAGGTGCCCAGGCGGTTTCGGTGGGGTAGGTGTCGCGCAGGTGCAGCACCCTCCCGTCGGGCATGCCACGGACGTCCGGTCCGTCGGCCGGGCCGAGGGTGGCGACGGCCTCGCACCAGGCGGCCCGCATGTCCGGGGCGGCCGCGGCGGGCTCGGGGCCGATGGCCTCAGTGGGGTGGTGGTAGCCGGATAGTTCCCGCCAGGCGCCGATCGAGGCTGCCCGCTTCTGCCAGTCCAGCCGGTCCAGCGGATGCTCAGGGACCGGGCCGAGGGCGGCGACCGCCCAGGGCAGGGCGTGTTCGGCGGCGTGCTCGCCGATCCGGTCCTTGCGGGCGTCCATCATGGCGGCGATCTGCGCGGCGTAGGCGCGGCGTTCGGGGTCGGCGATGCCGGGGACCTGCGCGGACCACGGGCCTGCCGGAAGCGGGATCAGGCAGCCGAGCCGGTACCGGATCCGGGCGTCGACGACACTGGGCACGTCGCGGGCGCCGGCCAGGTCCCGCTCGCCGATCGCCTCGGCCAGGACCTGCCCGGTGTCCAGGCCGGCGAGTTCGGCGCCGCGCAGAGTGCGCCACAGCCAGCGGGCCTGGTAGCCGGGTTCGGCGCGGTGGCCAGGCGGCAGGGCGGCCGCGAGCAGGTCGCGGTAGTGCTGCTCGCGAGCGGGGGCGGTCTCGGCGGTCCAGATCGCGTGCAGCAGGGCCAGGTGGTCGGCGTCGGCGAGAGCTTGCTGGCGGGTCTGGGTAGCCGAGGCCTGCTGGCCGTCGTGGTCCAGCACGCCGGCCAGGATGCCCAGCGCCGTGCCCGGCGGGGCGGGCCGGGGAGCCGGGGCACGAACGCCGTCTCGTTCGGTATGAATCTGGTCGTAGCGGGCCAGCTCGGGAGCCGGCCGCGGGCCGGGCACCGGGTCAGCCGGCTTCGGGGACACGGTGAACACGTACGCGAAGTTCGCGTCGGTACCGCGGGTCAGCGCGGGGTAGGCGTGCTGGCGGTCCTCGGTCCCGGTGATCACCGCCAGGCCGACGGTCACGGTCCGGCCCTGGGCCACGTGATCGGTGACCGCATACCCGAGTTCAGCATCGCCGTAATGTGAGTACAGGAAGGTGCGGTCGGTCCACCGCCGCTGCCCGGTCTGCGGGTCGGCATCCAGGGCGCGGCGCACGACCAGCCCGGCTGCGGTGACGGCCTCGATGCGGAGCAGGTCCCCGTTCGCCAGCGTCCGGCCGGGCTCGCCGGCCTCGATTGTGTGGTTGTTGCGGGTGCAGAAGATCAGGTCGCCCAGGCTGGCCTGGACGCCGTCGGCGATGCGGACTGCGGGGCCATCTTGGACGACGCCCAGGCCGATCAGGTCGTCGCGGATGCGGCGGGACAGTTCCCGGCGCAGCGCGTGGTCGGCGGCCATCAGCAGCGTGTCGGTGCCATCGGCGGTGAGCGCGACGTAGGCGGCCGCGGCGGCATCCATCATCTGCTCCGGTTCCCCGCCGATGATCCGGCCGTGCTGGTCATACTCGGCGAGCACGGTGGTGTCCCCTTCGCGGAGCCGCAGGCTGGCTTGCTGTTCCCAGGCTTCGCGGAACCGGACTGGCTCGGTCAGCCGGGCATATCCCAGCGCGTCGGCGAGCAGGGACATGCCGCCGCCGTTCTCTACGGCCTGCAGCTGGCCGGTGTCCCCGGCTAGGATCACCTTCCCGTCGCGGGCCTGGGCGTAGCTGATCAGGTCGGCCAGGTCCGGGCCGGGCATCGTCGAGGCCTCATCGATGACCAGCAGGGGCGCTGGGCCGGTATCGACCGGCCCGCGGGCGCCGCGGCGGCCCGGGAGGTGGCCCAGGAACTGGGCGGCGTTGTAGGACACTGGCACCCCGGCGGCCAGGGTGTTGCGGGCCGACTGCGACGCGGTGATCCCCACCACCGGGCCCAGCTCCGCCGCGGCCCAGGCGCGGCCGGTTTCGGTCAGCACCCGGGTCTTGCCGGAGCCGGCCGGGGCGTTGATGACTGACACGCGCGTGCCGTCGGTCAGGACCGACAGCGCCGCGGCGGCCTAGTCGGTGCGCAGCCCGGTTCGCGTGCGGGTGTCCTGCGTGGCGTCCGCGCGGCCAGCCAGCGCGGCGTCGAGCTGCGCCGGGTCGGCGCCGAGAGCGCGTGCCGCTTGCGCGCGGGTCAGGCGCGGCGCGCCGCTCGCGTCGGCTTGCGCGAGCATGCGCTCTTCCATGACCAGCTGCGCGCGCGTGGCGTGCCGGGTGCCGCCGTGCCGCTGGTAGACGCTGCGCCCGTCGGCGCGCAGCAAACTGCGCGGAACCACCGTCGGCTCTGGCGCCTCCAGGCACACCACCGGCTCGAACTCGGATAGCAGCGCGCGGTCGGCGAGACTTTCGAGCAAGGCGGCGGCCGCGCCGGGCTCGATCCCGGACCGGGGCAGGACCCGGCCCAGGTACTTGATCAAATCCGCCCGGGTCCACGTGCTCTTTTCCTGCTGGGCCAGCGCGACCGCCTTCTGCGCCGCCCGCGCCAACTCGAGCTCAGACAGGACCGTGTCTTCTGCACCATGTGCATGCGCGGCCGCGCGGACGCTTGCGGCATGCCACACCGACGGCGCGACCGACGCCAGCGGCACGCCGAGGGTCCGCGCGAGCTTGTCCGCCCAGCCCGCGTGCACCTGCGTGAAATCCAGCGCGCCTTCCTTCTTGGCCGCGCGTGTTTTGAAGTTCGACGCTTGCGCGAGCTGCGCCAGTTCGCGCTGGGACGGCTTGCGGCCGTAGCGCTGCTCGAACCGCGCGGCGCGCGTGCGCAGGTCGGCGGTGATGGACGCGCGGCGCGAGGAGAACAGGCGCATCATCTCCCCGCTGATGCCCTTGATCTCGAAGCCGTGGCCGTCATCCCGCGCGACCCATTCCACGCCGAACCGGCGGGTGAGCGCCTCTTCCAGGTGCTGGGAGACGACGGCGCCGACCGCGCCGACATACTCGTTGTAGCCCAGCGAGTCCGGGGCGCGCCATTTCCCGTCGGTGGCCGTCTTGGCGACGTGGGCGATCTGGGAGTGGACGTGCAGCTGCATGTCGCCGTCCCGGGAGGTGCGCTGCAGCCAGTGCGCCACTACCAGGTCCGCCTCGTGCCACTGGCCGGTCTCCCGGCCGCTGACCCGCGTCTTGTGCGACGCGGTGCGGGTGTAGCCGGCCTCGCGTTGGAAGTAGCCGAAGCCGGCGTGCACCGCCTGCCAGATCATGGCGTCAACCTCGGCCACCAGGGCGGACCAGTACTGGTCGCCTTCTTTGTCGCCTGCCTGGCGGGCCAGCCGGGCGTTCTCGCCGAGGGAGGCGTGGAAGATCGAGATCGACTTGGACAGCGAGATCGTCAGGTCGAAGAACAGCGGGCTCTGCCTAGCCTGTTTGGTGGCTTCGATCCGCAGCTCGCGCTTGCGGTCGGCGGTGGCGTGCGGCTCGGCGGCCAGCAGCTTGGCGTACAAGTCCGCGATCTTCCGGCCGCCGTCCGGAGGCCTGCTCAGCGGGGTGCCGTCGGGGGCCTTGCGCTGGCCGAACAACAGGTCATACGGGCACCGCTCAACGACCTGGCCGTGCTCGAGGCCGAGGGCACTGGCGCCTGGACCCCACCAGTGGCCGGGCGGTTCCCCGCCGTTTTCGCTGGCCTGGATGTAGTACCCGGCCGCGTCCTTGGCCGGGCCGCGGTCGACCTGCTTCCAGATGTAGTCCAGGTCGTAGCCCTTGCTCAGCGTCGCGACAACTGCCACTAGGCTCGGCGCCTCCGCGGCCGGGGGGCGGCGGAACTGACCATGCTCATCGGATGATGCATGGGTGTGACGCAGCTAGAAATCGTCATGGATCCAGGGTGACAAAACGGTCGATCAAGATCAGAAACAAGAAACGTACTAAACGGGCATAACGGGTATCCTTTGCCAGCGAATCTGAGCCATTGGCGGGTTTTTGCCATTAACCGTTAGCATTGGCCACTATCGGTAAGGTCCGGGCGCGAGAGCTGGCGGCAGGAGGTGCGCAGCGGTGGCGCGGCTCGCTATCGACAAGGACTTCCTTGACGACTACTCGAAGCTGGAGAAGACAGTCCAGGCAGCTGTCAAGGCGGCGATCGACAAGTTCGCCGCTCACACGCACGCGGGGCTACATCTAGAGAAGATCAACCACTGCAAGGACGACCGGATCAGGACGATCAGGATCGACCAGTCCTGGCGGGGCGTCGTGCTCGCACCAGAGACCGGAGATACCTACAGCTTGCTGCGAGTAATGCCGCATGACAAGGCGATCGAATACGCTGGCAGCCGCCGGTTCACTGTTAACGAGGCGCTCGGCGTGGTCGAGGTCCGTGACCAGGCCGCACTCGATCAAGTCCAGCCTGCGCTGGAGCAGGCCGCGACCGCCACGGACGCCCGGCTGTTCGTCCATGTCTCCGACAAGGACATGGCCCGGCTTGGTATTGATGAGCACACGCGGACCATCGCCCGACTGCTCACCTCCGATACGCACCTGGACGCTCTGGAGCGCATGATCCCCGAGGTGCAGTACAACGCGCTGTACCTGCTCGCCGGCGGACTTAGCGTGGAGGAGGTCTGGCAGGAGGTCGCTCAAGACGCGCCAAGCACTCCGGTCGATACCGGCAACCTTGTCAAGGCGATGGAGCGCACGCCCAGCCGCGTCGTATTCATCGACTCAAATGACGAGCTCGACAAAATCCTTGAGCACCCGTTCGCGAAGTGGCGTGTCTTCCTCCACCCGGCGCAGCGGAAGATCGCCTACGCACCTCGGTACGCGGGACCAGCCCAGGTCACTGGCGGGGCCGGGACCGGGAAGACGGTGACGGCGCTGCACCGGGCCGCGTACCTTGCCCGCAAGGCTGGCGACCACCTGGCGGAACAAGAGTCAGCACGGTCCGTTCTGGTGACTACTTTTACCAAGAACCTCGCAGAAGCTTTGCAGTCACAGTTCGACCTGCTGGTTGACGACGAGGCAATCCGCGGGCGGGTCGAGATCCGGAATGTGGACAGCCTTGCGTACCGGGTGATCGAGCAGGCGCGAGGGGCGCGGCCCGAGATCATTGAGGGCAGGGAACTTGACGAGCTATGGACCGCCGCGGCGGCCGAAGCGGGCCTAGCGTTCCCGGCGACGTTCCTGAACCGGGAGTGGGAGCAGGTGATTCTCGCCCAGGACCTGCGGACCGAGGAGGAATACCTGACGGCATCGCGGGCTGGACAGGGGACGCCCCTCGGGAAGGCACAGCGGCGACAGGTATGGCAGGTCACTCAGCAAGTCGAGGCTCAGTTGCGGGCGCTGGGCGGCAACACGTTCACGCAGCTTGCCAGCGAGGCGGCTCATCTGCTGCGCGACGGGACGGTGACGCTGCCGTACCGGCACGTGATCATCGACGAGGCCCAGGACCTGCACCCCGCCCAGTGGCGATTGCTGCGGGCCGCCGCGCCTGCGGGGCCGGACGACATGTTCATCGTGGGCGATGTGCACCAGCGGATCTACGACAACCACGTCTCGCTGGCGCGCGTCGGCGTCAACGTGCGCGGGCGGAGTAAGCGGCTCACCGTCAACTACCGCACCACGCAAGAGATCCTCGCACTCGCCGTGCCCGCACTCGGCAAGGCGGCCGTGACCGGCCTCGACGACGAGACTGACACATTGACCGGCTACCGGTCGCCGCTGCACGGCCGACGGCCAGAGGTGATTGGCGCGCCCACCCGGGAGGCGGAGATGGACGCGCTCGTGGCGCGGGTGCGCAGCTGGCTGGACGAAGGAATCGAGGCCCATGCGATCGGCATCGCGGCCAGGTCCGGTCAGATCCACCGGGCGGCAAGCGCGGCACTGCAGGCCGAGAGGATCAAGACGCTTCCCCTGTCAGCGAAGTCGCGGGCGAACGCGGTGAGAGTTGGCACCATGCACGGGATGAAGGGGCTTGAGTTCCAAGCCGTTGCGGTGATTGGCGTGGCGGACGGCGTCGTGCCCACACCCTCCGCCCTGACGCCTGAGAAGGACGACCCGGTGGCGCATGCTCAGGACCTGCAGCGCGAGCGCTGCCTCCTGTTCGTCGCCTGCACGCGGGCGCGGGACCACCTTTACCTGTCGTACAGCGGATCTCCCAGTCCGTTCCTCGGATAAGAGATTCAAATCAGATTCTCAGAAGCCGTTCCGGCGTCCGGCAGACAGCGTCGGCGTATAGCGCAATGATTGCTTTCCGGAAGTAACAAACAGTGGGTGGGAGATGTAGTGGTCGCGGCGAAGGAAACGACCCTCCAGGAGCTTCTCGGCGGGGAGAAGCAGTACCAGGTTCCGCTTTACCAGCGAACATACTCGTGGGTAAAGGAGCAATTGGACAAGCTCTGGGAGGATGTCTTCCAGCTTGCCGAGGATCGCGAGGAACGGCCCGACCTGACGCATTTCATGGGGTCGCTTGTGCTCACGCCGAGCCCGGCCATCAGTCCCGGCGGAGTGCAGGACTGGCTAGTAATCGACGGCCAGCAGCGGCTCACCACACTCTCCCTGCTGCTGTGCGCCGTACGCGACCGGCTGGCCGCTGCCAGCCCGCGCGACCGGGACCGGATCAACGAGCAGTACCTGGTCAACAAGTGGCACACCGACCGGTATACGAAGCTGCAGCCTACGCAGGCCGATCGAGCCTCCTATCTGGCCTGCGTAGACGGCACGCCGCAGGCGGGCGGCGTGGACCGGGTGGGCGCGGCTTACCGGTCGTTCGTGGCCAAGCTAGCTTCTCTCGAGGACGATGCCCAGGTCAGGCAGCTTGAGCGGGCGATCGTTTCCGGGCTGGCCGTGGTGGCCGTGACCGCAGGAGCGGGCGACAACGCGTACCGGATCTTCGAATCGCTGAACAACACCGGCCTTAAGCTCACCCAGGCGGATCTGCTCAGGAACTACCTGTTCATGAGGCTGCCGAAGCGGGGCGAGACCGTCTACCAGTCGCTCTGGCTTCCTTTGCAGCAATCGCTTGCCCCGGATCAGCTGGAGACGCTCTTCTGGCTGGACCTTGTTCAGCGTGACCCGCGGGTCAAGCAGAGCGAGACTTACTCCGAGCAGCAGAAGCGACTGGATCGCCTGACGACGGAGGCCGGGATCGAGGCGGAAATCGTCCGCTTCAACAAGCTAGGCACGTTCCTCCGGCTGATCCTGAACCCGGCCGGGGAGCCTGATCCGGAGGTCAGGAAGCGGCTCACCCGGCTCCAGGACTGGGGATCGACGACCGCATACCCGGTCCTGCTCTACCTGCTCGAGCTGCGCGACCAGGGGAAGGCGACGTCCGAGCAGATCGCGCGCGCCATGCTCTACCTGGAGAGCTTCTTCGTCCGGCGACTCGTCATCGGGCGCGCGACCGCCAACCTTAACCGCATTCTCTCGACGTTGGTCACGGAGGTCGACCAGAGCAAGCCGGTAGACGAGGAGATACGGGCCAGCCTGTCGGCCGGGCGGAAGTACTACGCCAGCGACGGCGAGATCGCCAGCGCGGTGTCCGCTGTCCCTTTCTACCTGAACGGCCGAGCCAACCAGCGCAAGCTCGTGCTGCTGTGGCTTGAGGAGTCGTACGGCAGCAAGGAGCCGGTCCTGCCGGACCAGTTGACCATCGAACATGTACTCCCGCAGACCGCCACCCTAGACTGGCGCGCCGAGCTTGGTCAGGATCTCGACTCCGGTGAAACGTTCGACCAGGTTCACCAGAGCCTGGTGCACACGCTCGCCAACCTGACCCTCACGGGGTACAACCCGAAGCTCAGCAACAGCTCGTTCAAGCAGAAGCGCGAACTGCTGGCCACGAGCGGCCTGTCCATGAACCAGGAGATCGCCGCGCGATGCCGCTGGGGACGGCCGCAGATCCAGGCTCGCGGGGCCGACCTGGCGCACCGGATCGCGCAGGAGTGGCCGGGCCCCGTGGACGTGACCGAACCGCTCGACCCAGCGTGGGAGGTGGCGGCAAGAGCACTGGCGGAGATTCCAGCCGGCGCCTGGACCACGTACGGCGACCTGGCGGCGCTCATCGGCACTCACCCGATCGCAGCAGGCCAGCGCCTCGCGAGCTACCCGATGCCCAACGCGCATCGCGTGCTTCAGGCCGGCGGCCGAATCTCGGCCAGCTTCCGCTGGCCGGACGGGCGCACTGATTCCCCGCGCGCTCTGCTGGAATCGGAGGGTGTGGTCTTCGATGACCACGACCGTGCAGATCCCCAGCAGCGCCTCGACGTTGAAGACCTCGCCCAGCTCGCCGGAATCACCGTGGACGAGCTGCCGGAGGAACTGCCCGCGCTCCCCTTCCTCCACCAGGACCTGCCCCTTTTCGCCGAGCAACTCGCCGCGCAGCAGACAACGGCCACGGTGAACGCGATCGTGCTGATCATCGACGCATGGGCCGGCCTGGGCGGCACGCTATGGATCGGCAGGGGTGGCGAGAGAAGCTGCTACCTCATGGCCCGCGAGACCCCTACCAACCCCCCAAGAGCCCTGTGGCCAGTCGTGTTCTACCCGACCGGTAAATGCGAGGTCGTCTTCCAGTACATGGCCGTCCGGCCACCCTTCGATGACGTGGAGCTGCGCCGGGAGTTCCTGAACCGCTTGAACAAGATCCCTGGTGTCGACCTTCCAGAAGCGAAGCTCGAACTCCGCCCGGGATTCCCGCTGGAACTACTCACGGACGCGGCTTCGCGGGACGTTTTCATCGACGCGCTCACGTGGTTCTTCCACCAGGCCAACCCCTCAGCCGAGTGATCATGGTGAGCTCAGGATGCGGCAAGATGAACGGCAGTGCCCGTGCGGAGGGGGAATGACGACAACCACCGAAGAGGCTGGGCCGGTAGGAAGCGCTCCTGCCGAAGGACAGCTTGTCACCGTCCGCAACCGGGTCTGGGTCGTCTCCGGTGTCACGCCGAGCAGCCTGGCCGCGCAGCCCGGATCCATCACCGGCCGCCCGACCCACGTCGTCGCCCTGGTCAGCATCGAGGATGACGCTCGCGACGAGGAGCTCCGCGTGGTCTGGGAGCTGGAGCGGGGTGCGGTCGCCCACGACCAGCACACCCCCCCCGACCCCGCTGGCGGGTTCGACGACCCGCGCCAGCTCGACGCCTTCCTCGACGCGGTGCGCTGGGGCGCGATCGCTTCCGCCGATAAGACCGTGCTCCAGGCACCGTTCCGGTCGGGCGTGAGCATCGC
>Ga0116217_10006611_pt1 | contig 10035 bp, 11 predicted proteins | sample Sb_taG_6_FD_89697 | JGI IMG/M metagenome (GOLD analysis project Ga0116217, IMG submission 89697) | Peat soil microbial communities from Weissenstadt, Germany - Sb_50d_4_PS metaG | ecosystem: Environmental > Terrestrial > Soil > Wetlands > Peat | place: Germany: Weissenstadt | collected 2010-09-21 | reverse complement strand
TCGACGCCCATCAGACCGGCACCACCCCGCCCCTCTTCCACGGCCGCTCGACCCGCTTTGCCTCCGACAGCTCGAGCGCCCGGCAGATCGTCCGACGCGTCTCCCTCGGGTCGATGACGTCGTCGATCATGTCGTTGCCCGCCGCGACGTAGACGTCGATGATCTCGCGGAAGTTCGCGATCAGCTCGGCGCGCTTCGCCGCGGGGTCCGCGGCCTCCTGGACCTGCTTGCGGAAGATGATCTCGACCGCGCCCTCGGCCCCCATCACGCTGATCTCGGCCGAGGGCCAGGCGACGATCAGGTCGGGCTCGTACGCCCGGCCGCACATCACGTAGTAGCCGGCGCCGTACGCCTTGCGGAGCACGACGGTGATCTTCGGGACGGTGGCGTTCGCCGTCGCGTACAGCATCTTGGCCCCGTGGCGGATGATCCCCGCCTGCTCGACCTTGGTTCCGACCATGAACCCCGGGACGTCCATCAGGTATACGAGCGGCAGGCCGTAGGCGTTGCAGAGGTTGATGAACCGGGCTGCCTTGTCGGCGGAGTCGTTGTCGAGGATCCCGCCCAGCTGCTTGGGCTGGTTGGCGACGATCCCCGCGGGACGGCCTCCGAACCGGGCCAGGCAGGTGATGATCGTCTTGGCCCACTGCGGCTTGAGGTCGAAGTAGTTGCCGTCGTCGACGATCCGGCGGATCACCTCATACATGTCGTACGGCTTGCGGTTCGACTCGGGGAGGACGTCGAGCAGCTCTTCGTCGGCGCGGTCGATCGGGTCGTCGGTCGGCGTGATCGGTGGGAGTTGCTCACAGTTCTGGGGGAAGTAGCTCAGGTACTGCTTGATCGCGTCAATGCACGCCTCATCGGATTCGACCTCGAGGTCGCCCACCCCCGATTTGCGGCAGTGGACCCGCGAGCCGCCCAGCTCCTCCTGAGTGACGTCCTCGCCGACGGCGGCCCGGACCAGGTGCGGCCCGGCGAGCGCCATCGAACCCCGCCCCCGAACCATCGGCACGAAGTCGGCAAGACCCGGGATGTACGCGGTGCCCGCGGCGCACGGCCCCATCAACGCGGCAATCTGCGGGATCACGCCCGAGTTGACCACCTCCTCGCGGAACAGGTGACCGGTCCCCGCGAACAGTGAGCCGACCGCCTCCTGGATCCGCGCGCCGGCGGAGTCCAGCAGCCAGATCAGCGGGATCCGCTTGGTCAGCGACAGCTCGCGCAGCCGCGCCACCTTGAGCTCGCCCGTCATCCCCATCGACCCGGCCATAACCGTGAAGTCGTACGCGGCGACCGCCGCCAGCCTGCCGTCGATCCTGCCGTAGCCGGTCACGACGCCATCCGCGGGCGCCTCCCGACCGTCCATCGCGCGCTGGGAGAAGTGCGGCCGGCCGTGGATCCCGAGCTCGACGAAGGTGCCCGGGTCGATCAGCAGCCCGATCCGTTCGCGAGCGGTCAGCTTGTCCTGCGCGTGCTGCGCTGCCACCTTCTCCGGACCGCCACCGAGCTTGATCCGCTCCCGCCGTGCACGCAGATCTTCGGCCAGCGGGCGGAGGAGGCTGGTGGATGGGGCGTCGGTGGCCATCGCGAAAAGTGAGACGTGCTACTTCTTACTCTGTCACGGCGGCGTGGCGACCGTCAAGGCGATTGGGAATCGGCCTCAGCGGCCCTTCCACTCGGGCTCGCGCTTCTCGAAGAACGCGCGCACGCCCTCCTGGATGTCCTCGGTCGAGAACGCGATCGTGAGCTGAGAGCGCAGGAAGTCGAGCGCCTCGAGGAACGCCATGTCCTGCTGGCGGAACATCGCGTCCTTCCCGAGCCGCATCAGCAGCGGCGACTTGCGCGCCAGCTTCTCGGCCCACTCGCTGACGCCGGCTTCGAACTCGTCGGGCGCGAACACCTTGTTGACGATCCCGATCCGCTCCGCCTCGGCCGCCGAGATCTGCTCGCCGAGCAGCAGCAGCTCGTTGGTCTTCTTGCGCGGCACGTTGCGGTAGATGAGCGCCATGATCATGAACGGGAACACCCCGACGTTGATCTCGGGCGTGCCGAACCGCGCCCCGTCCCGGGCGAGGATCAGATCGCACGCGAGCGCGATCCCGAGCGCGCCGGCGAGCACGTGCCCGTTGGCGGCGCAGATGGTCGGCTTGCCGAGCTCGCCGATCAACCGGAACAGGCGCGGGAACCGCGCGGTCCCGAGATGCTTCTCGACGAGCGTCGCCTCGCCGGCGAACCCGCCGAGATTCGCGCCGGCCGAGAAGATCCGCTCGTGCGTCGAGGTCAGCACCACGCAGCGCACGCCCGGGTCGTCGCGAGCCGCCTCGAACGCGGCGATCAGCTCGTCGAGCAGCTCGTCGGAGAGGGCGTTGCGCGTCTCGGGCTGGTCTAGCGCGATCGTCGCGACGCCGTCGTCGGCGACGTCGTAGCGGAGCGTGGCGTACGCCATGCCCGGGAAGGCTACCTCCCCGACCCCGTGGCAGGAAGTAGAAAGCTCTACTGTTTACTTCGCGCGGCGGCTACGGTAGCGTCCAGAGTCATGGCCACCGCAGATGTTCTCAAGCCCGACTTCGCCTCCCGGCGCAAGCATTTCATCTTCACCGACGACCACGAGCAGCTGCGCGAGTCGATCCGCCGGTTCGTGATCAAGGAGCTCCAGCCCCACGCGGAGGAGTGGGAGGAGACGACGTTCCCGGATTGGGTGTTCGAGCGGATGGGAGAGCTCGGGTTCCTCGGGCTGGACAAGCCCGTCGAATACGGCGGACAGGGCGGCGACTACTACACGACGCTGGTCCTCGCGGAGGAGCTGGTCCACGCGCACTGCGGCGGCCTGGGCATGGGCATCGCGGTGCAGACGGACATGACGATCCCACCGATCCTCGCGTTCGGGACCGAGGAGCAGAAGCAGGAGTGGGCCGTGCCCGCGATCGCCGGCAGAAAGATCCTGTGCCTCGGCATCACCGAGCCCGACGCCGGCTCGGACGTCGCCGGGATCAAGACGCGCGCGGACCGCGAGGGCGACGAATATGTCATCAACGGCTCCAAGACGTTCATCACAAACGGCCACCGGGCCCACGCGATCGTGCTCGTGACCAAGACCGGGGCGGGTGGGGCCGAATCAGATCACGACGGATTCACGTTGTTCCTGGTGCCGATGGACTCACCGGGCGTGGTCCGCGAGAAGCGCCTGCAGAAGCTCGGCATGCACGCCTCCGACACCGCGCTGCTCGCGTTCCAGGACGTGCGCGTTCCCGAGTCGGCCGTGCTCGGCCAAGTAGGGAAGGGCTTCTACCACATCATGTGGGAGCTTCAGGGCGAGCGACTGATTGGAGCCGCGGGCTCGGTCGCCGGCGCCCAACACGTGTTCGACCGCACGCTCGAGTACGCCAAGGAGCGCACCGCGTTCGGCCGTCCGATCGGGCGCTTCCAGGCGATCCGGCACAAGTTCGCCGAGATGGCGACCAAGATCGAGACCGCCCGCCAGATGGTCTATACGACGGCCTGGCGGTTCCAGAACGGCGAGTATCCCGTGCGCGAGATCACGATGGCGAAGCTTTACGCCGCACGGATCGCGGTAGAGGTCGCCGACGAGTGCATCCAGATCCACGGTGGAAACGGATACATGAAGGAGTACGGGATCGAGCGATCCTGGCGCGACCTCCGCCTGAACCGGATCGGCGCCGGCACCGACGAGATCATGCTCGAGGTGATCGGGCGCTCGTACGGGCTCTAGACCCGTCAGCGGGTCCGGGTACACCCACTAGACGATTTGCCGCTGGCGGATCCTCGCCCCGGCGTGAGAGCACGAGAGGGGCATACCGTGCAAGAGCTGTTGACACACGGCAGTCGCCGGCTGCGCGACGCCGGGTGTCCGGCTGGGGCAATTCCTGAAATAGACGTAAACCCACCTTGTTCGCACTTCTGAATTCACCGGCGACGCGCCGGTTCTTCATCGCACACTTCCAGTCGGAGCTCGGTAACGGCGCCGCGGAGGCGCCGGCAGCGCCCCCCAAAGAACAAGTAAGCCCGCTCCGCACACCAGGTGCGAGGCGGGCTTACCTGTGTCGTGGTGGAATTGGTAACGGTGGGCGGCGGAGCCGTACGGCTCCTACCAGATGTCGCGCGGATCGACGAATACGTCGTCGATCTCCGAGGACCCGGTCAACGCGGTGAACCGGAGAGCCACCTGCGGGGTGCCTCTCGCGAGGAGGCCGTTGACCAGGCCCTGCACCTCCGACGCGGTGAGCATCGGCAGCGACGGGCCCCACGTGGGGCTCAGAGCGACCGGGCCGATCGGGATGGCCACGGCACCGAGCAGCGGCTCCTTGTAAACGATCGACACCAACACGGTCGGGAGCAGGCCGTTGTTCTTGGCGAAGAACCGGAACGTCGGATACGCGAAGTCGACGCACGTGTACGGCGACTGAGCGCTCGCGCCGGCAGGCAGGTACAGGGAGTACTTCCCTACCGAGCCGGTCGCGCCGAAAGGCTCGCTACCCGCCACACGGGCAGCGCCGCCGGTGAGCGTCCACCCGGCCATGCTGCCCTCGAAGTCACCCCCCGGGACCAGCTTGTAGTAGCCCGAGTCGCCCCACGGGGCGAACGGCTGGGTGAGTGTGGCGTTGTCGCAGGAATCGGTGTTGATCAACCCGGCCGCCCGCGCGGAGGCGGCGGGAACGCAGACAAGCGCAAGTGCGCCGACCATAACCTTGATGAGCAGATGGCGGCGGGACGGAATCAGGGACGCAAGCAAACTGGACACGTATAGCCCTCCATGGCTTTAGTGGCAGCCGAGCTATCTCATGCTCATGAGACCTCTGGCTTTGCGTCCCCAGCTCACGCCGGGTTTGCCCTTTTCAGTCGGGTTACGCCTGTGTCATCGGCGCTACTGCCGGCCCGGCTACACCGGCGAGCACTGCAAGAGCGTCGTCAGCCTCGCGCTCGAGGTCGCCGAGCACCTCGGCCTGAGCCCCGAGCGCCAGCGGAACCTCGAGTTCGCCGCGCTCCTGCACGACGTCGGCAAGATCGCCATCCCCAAGGAGATCATCAACAAGCCGGGCAAGCTCGACCCCCACGAGTGGAAGATCATCAAGACCCACACCGTCGAGGGCCAGAAGATGCTCGAGCGCGTCGGCGGCTTCATGCGTCAGGTCGGCCTGATCGTCCGCTCGCATCACGAGCGATGGGACGGTGGCGGATACCCGGACGGCCTCGCCGGCGAGGACATCCCGCTCGAGGCCCGGATCATCACCTGCTGCGACACCTGGAACGCGATGCGCACCGACCGCCCCTACCGAAAGGCCCTGTCCCACGACGTCGCGGTCGCCGAGCTCGTGTCGAACGCCGGCGGCCAGTTCGATCCGCACGTGGTCGAGACCTTCGTCAGGCTGGTGGCGCCCGCCGACCAGCCCGATGCGCCTCAGGCCAACGCCGCCGTGGCCGTGCGAGCGCCGGCGCCGCTCATCGCCGGCTCGGCCAAGGTCTGAGACCGCAGGCGTCGGGCTCCCGGCGGAGCGGCATCGTCGACCGCGCCCGAGAAGCTAATTTGGAATCATTCCTGTGATTCGTATGGATCTCTGACAATTCCCGACGCACCGTTTTGCGGTGTAGTGTGTTACTCTCACGTCTCCGGAGGTCTGCCCCGTGTCCGGAGAGGTTCTGCCCCCCGCTGTAAGGATGAGCGACCGCCCGCGTGACCGTGGGCGGCGATGGCACGGTGACATGTCCGAGAACCAGCTCGGGTGGGTGAGAAGATGACGGTGGCCTTTACAGCAAGTACTGGTACGAAGATCCTCGTGTGGCGCGAGAAGGACATGTTCGCCGCGTCGCGAGCGGGCGCAGCCGAGGAGGCGGAGATCTGCTTGGGCATCGATCTGTTCGAGGTGATCGCCGAGCTCGCCGGCCTGGACCTCGACGATGAGCGGGACGCCGAGGAGGCGACCCGGCTCGCCGACGACGCGCGGCAACGGTTGTCGTCCCTACCAACCCAGCGCTAGCCCTCGTCCTCCGCCCCGCGCACCGCGAGGCGGCTAGGCTTGCGGGCCCCGAAAGGGGGGCCACACTTCGAATCCGGGTAATCGTGAGCCGTGATGGAGTCGGTGAGAGGACAGTTGCTCGTTGCCGGTCCGGCGCTACTGGACCCAAACTTCTGGCGCACTGTCGTGCTCGTGGTCGAGCACAACGAGGAGGGCGCGCTCGGGCTGGTGCTGAACCGTCCGTCTGAAACCAGCGTCGGCGAAGCCGTCCCGCAACTCGAGCCGCTGCTCGACCCCGAGGAAAGGCTGTTCATCGGCGGCCCGGTCCAGCCTTCGGCGGTGATCGTCCTGGCGGAGTTCGAAGAGGCGACCGATGCGGCGCTGCTGGCGTTCGACGACGTCGGCGTCCTCGGCACGAACTCTTCGTCCGACGAGCTCACCGCCGGCGTCCGATCCGGCCGCGCCTTCCTCGGGCACGCCGGCTGGGGTCCCGGCCAGCTCGACGGCGAGCTTGAGCGCGGAGACTGGATTCTCGAGCCGGCACAGCTCGGTGATGCGTTCTCGAGCGATGCGGGCGGCCTTTGGTCAGAGGTCCTGACCCGCAAGGGCGGAAGCTACGCCCTTCTGGCTCGCATGCCGGCGGATCCCTCGATGAACTGACCGCTGCGCCCGCGGGAATCGGGTCTACGATCCGACCATCGCGCACGACCACTCACACGTACATCGCGACGCCGACCGGCGCGCTCTCAAGATCGCGCTGGCGCTGATCTTCGCGTTCATGGTGGTCGAGATCGTCGCCGGGATCCTGGCCTCCTCGCTCGCGCTCCTGTCCGACGCCGGGCACATGCTGACCGATGCCGCCGCGCTGGCCCTGTCGCTCGGGGCCGCGCGACTGGCGGCGCGGGGCGCGTACGGCTCGATGACCTACGGGCTCGGGCGGGCCGAGATCCTGAGCGCACAGGCCAACGGCGTGACGCTGCTCGTGCTCGCGTGCCTGATCGTGTACGGCGCGATCGGGCGCCTCGTCTCGCCGCCCTCGGTGGACGCCACCGTGGTGCTGGTGGTCGCGCTCGCCGGGATCCCCCTCAACCTGGTGGCGGCGCGGGTCCTCGCCGGGGGCCAGGGCCACGAGCGGAGCCTCAACGTCGAGGGCTCCTACCGGCACATCCTCACCGACCTGTACGGGTTCATCGCGACCGCGGTCGCGGCCGTGGTGATTCTCGCCACCGGCTTCGACCGGGCGGACGCGATCGCCTCGCTCCTGATCGCGGGGCTCATGCTCCGAGCGGCCTACGACCTTCTGCTGGCGTCGGGGAGGGTGTTCATGGAGGCCGCGCCGACGGGACTCGATCCCGGCGAGATCGGGCGGGCGCTCGCCGCCCAACCCGGAGTCGTGGAGGTTCACGACCTCCACGTGTGGGAGGTCACGTCGGGGTTCGCCGCGCTGTCGGCGCACGTAGTCGTCCGCGCCGGCGACGACTGCCACGAGCTGCGCCGCTCTCTCCACGACCTGCTCGACGAGCGCTTCCACATCCACCACACGACGCTCCAGGTCGACCACGAGATGGGCCCGCTCCAGATCGAGGTGGCGGCCCAGCCCGGCGGCGATCGCGAGCGCCAGTAAGCGAGGCTCGACCCACTAGACTCGCCGGGCATGTCGGTCGTCGATTCACTCCCGGTCCGATGAAGGTCGTCAAGCCCGGCGCGGACCATGACGTGCCGCGCGGCGTGGTCGGCGGATCCGAGATCTCGCAGGCCACGACGGGCGCGCAGAACATCTACATGGCCGTGTTCCGGGTGCCGCCGGGCGCGCAGTCCCGGCCCCACTACCACGAGAACTGCGAGAGCGCGGTGTACATGCTCTCGGGCTCCCTGCGCGTCAAGTGGGGGGATCACCTCGAGCAGGAGCTGATGCTCGAGCCGCGTGACCTCGTGTACGTTCCGCCGCGCGAGACCCACGTGCTAGAGAACGTGTCGGACACCGAGCCCGCGGAGTACGTGGTCGCACGCGACTCCCCGCTCGAGGACGCAGTGATCGTCCCCTGGGCCGAGGCGCCCGAGGCCAGCCTCCCCGGCTAGCCGCGCGCCCGGCTAGTGTCGGGCCGGTTCCAGCACGATGAAGTTCCCGTCCTCGAGGACGATCGCTCCTCCGTGCACGAGGATCAGGTCGGCCCGCTCGGGGCCACTCAGCAGCGCCGCCTTCGACAGCGACTCCGCCTCGGTCGCGGTCGGGGCGAGCGCGGTGACCTGCACGATGCCCGTGAACGCGGGCCGGCCCGTGGCGGGATCGAGCAGATGGTGGGCAGGATGTCCGTCCCGGTCCAGCCAGCTGCGGCGGCCGACCCCGCTGGTCGCAACGCCGCCGCCCGCGATCGTGAACGTATGCAGGATCGATTCGTCGAACGGGCTCGAGACATGTACCTCGCGCGCCAGCCCCAGCCGGCCGCCCAACCGCATGTCGCCACCGCAGTCGACGACGAACGCGCCGTAGCCGGTGAGCAGCGAGGCGAGCTCGTCGGCAAACACGCCCTTGGCGATCCCGCCCGGATCGATCCGTACCCCGGGCGGGCGCGTCACGGTGCCGGCGCGACGGTCGGTCCGCACGAGCTTCCAGGGCGAATCGGGCGCGGGGCCACCGGGGGCGCGGTCCGGCGCGAGCGCCAGCGCGACCGCCAGCGGCATGCCGTCTCCTTCGAAGTGCGAGTCGTAGCCGGCGCGCTCGATCTCGGTGAGCAGCGTCGGGTCGACGAGCCCGCCGGTGGCGTCCGCAGCTCGGACCGCAGCCTCGACGACGCGGCGCATCATCGGGGACACGGCCACGGTCTCCTCGGGCGCGTGGTTAAGCCGGGTCAGCTCGCTGTCGGCCTGAAAGCGCGAGAACTGGCCGTGCCATTCGAGCAGCCGCCGGTGTGCCTGCGCGACGGCCCCCGCCGCATCGGCCACGCGGGCGTCCGCCACGATCACCGTGCACCGCGAGCCGAAGCACGCGAACGCGTCCCGCTGCTCGACCGGCAGTTCGATCGTCGCGCTCATGACTGGCTCGTGGTCACGCTGCTGACGGTCCCGCTGCCCGAGTTGCCGCTCGAGCTCGAGGTTGAGCTCGACGAGCCGGTCGAGCTGGAGCTGGAGCCGGAGCCGGAGCTTGAGCCCGACGAGGAGCTGGTGCTCGGCGAGCTCGATGCGACCGTGCTCGCCGACGACTGCCTGGCGAGCGCGGGGTCGTGCCCGGACACGAGCACGATCGTGATCAGAAGCCACGCGGCGACGAACAGCGCCACCGCCCCGCCGATGATGCGCCGGCGGATCATCCGGGCGCGGGCGAGGCGAGCGTCTCGCATTGCCCGGCCCCGCGCCTGAGCGTTGATGTCAGTCATGGGTCAAGTACCTCGGTGTCGTTGCTAACGCGTGCCGGTAGCTTCGACCCGGCCCCTCTCAGCCGCGTGTGAGCGGCCTAAGAGCTGCGTATGAGCGCGTCCAGCTCGAACACGCAGCCCGTGAAGTACTCGCCGGCGGGCGAGACCAGGAACGAGACGAGCTCCGCGACCTCCTCGTCGGTGGTCAAGGCGCCGGGCGCGATCGCGACCGTCCCGACCCCATACCTCGCCCACTCCACCGACAGCGTCCGCGCCAGGTTCTCGAGCGCGTCGCGGACCGCCACCGCGAACGACCCGGCATCCGGCCGGGGGGCGATCAGCACGACCTTGCCCGCGCCGGCGGGAATCAGAGCGCCGGTCGCCACGCCCCGCACCGCGACCCACCCGCGCTCGAGGCACTCGCGCAGACCGTCCTGCCCTCCGCCACCGAACGTCGGCCCGGCGTCATAGACGAGCGAATACAGGGGGCCAACTGAACCGGCCCACGCGCTCGCTCGCTCCTCGTCGACCCCGGGCTCGAGCGCGAGGTCGAGCTCTTCCACCCGCGCGCCCAGCCCACCGAGCGCGTCGCGGAGCGGCGGTGGAACCCCGCCCGCGAGCGCGATCGCGCGGCCGTCGAGGAGTCCCTGGCGTAACAGCGTCATCGCAACGACACCGTACCGGTGGCACAAGGACGATCGGACGGTAGG